>Ga0070740_10001734_pt1 | contig 28500 bp, 23 predicted proteins | sample Coa_R2_FD_67286 | JGI IMG/M metagenome (GOLD analysis project Ga0070740, IMG submission 67286) | Surface soil microbial communities from Centralia Pennsylvania, which are recovering from an underground coalmine fire - Coalmine... | ecosystem: Environmental > Terrestrial > Soil > Unclassified ...
CAGCAAAAGAAAGTCACGTTTAAAGATGTGGCCGGCGTAGACGAAGCCAAAGAAGAGCTGCGGGAAATCATCGAGTTCCTGCGCGAGGCGCAGAAATTCCAGAAGCTCGGCGGACGCATTCCTAAAGGCGTCCTCTTGGTAGGCCACCCTGGAACCGGTAAAACCCTGCTGGCCCGCGCTGTCGCGGGCGAGGCCAATGTGCCTTTCTTCAGCATTTCCGGTTCGGACTTTGTAGAAATGTTCGTCGGCGTGGGCGCAAGCCGCGTGCGCGACCTGTTCGAGCAGGGCAAGAAGAATGCGCCGTGCATCATCTTCATCGATGAAATCGACGCTGTGGGGCGGCACCGCGGTGCGGGGCTCGGCGGCGGGCATGACGAGCGCGAGCAGACCCTGAACCAGTTGCTGGTGGAGATGGACGGGTTCGAATCGAACGAAGGCGTGATCCTGGTGGCGGCCACCAACCGCCCGGACGTGCTGGATCCGGCGCTGCTGCGGCCGGGACGCTTCGACCGCCGCGTGGTGGTCGGGCGGCCGGACGTGAAAGGCCGGGAGGCCATCCTGAAGGTCCACACGAAGAAGACCCCGCTGGCCGACGATGTCGATCTTTCGGTGCTGGCTCGCGGCACACCGGGCTTCGCCGGGGCGGACCTGGCGAATCTGGTCAATGAAGCCGCGCTGATCGCCGCACGGCAGAATCGCAAAGTGGTCACGCAGTCCGATTTCGAGCTGGCCAAAGACAAAGTCATGATGGGCGTGGAGCGCAAGAGCCTCATGATCAGCGAAGAGGAGAAACGCAACACGGCCTACCACGAAGCCGGCCACGCGCTGGTGGCGGCCTTGACCCCGTACGCTGATCCGGTTCACAAGGTGACCATCATTCCTCGCGGCATGGCGCTGGGCGTGACGATGCAGTTGCCGATCGATGATAAGCACAGCTACCACAAGGAGTATCTGGAAGCGCAGCTCGCCATCCTGATGGGCGGGCGCATCGCGGAAGAGATCTTCATGCACCATATCACCACAGGCGCCGGCAACGATATCGAGCGCGCCACCGATATGGCTCGCAAGATGGTGTGCGAGTGGGGCATGAGCGAACTTGGCCCTCTGAGCTTCGGCAAACGGGAAGAGCAGATCTTCCTGGGCCGCGAGATCGCGCAGCACCGCGATTACAGCGAAGCGACGGCGATCCGGATCGATGAGCAGGTGAAGAAGCTGGTGCAGCAGGGTTACGACCGGGCTCGCAAGATCATCGAAGAGAAAGCAGACGCGCTGGAGCGGATCGCGCTGGCGCTTCTGGAGCGCGAGGTGCTCGACGGCAGCGAGGTGCGGCAGTTGATCGAGGGCACGCAGCCGCTGCCTGCGATCAAACAGGCCGCTCCGCCTCCTCCCACCGACGGATCGCAGCAAGTGATCAAGCCCGAACCTGGGCGCCGCCTGCCGGGCATGCTTCCGGGGACCGAGGGGACTCCGGGCCCGCAACCCGCCTGATTTCTTGATTCCCGCCTATCCCGTGTACATTTTTGACGTGGACGGGACTCTTGTGGATTCCGCGCGCGATATCTGCGGCGCGATGCAGGAAGTGCTGGCGGCGTACGGACGCACCGACGTGACCGACGCGCAGTTACGCCGCTATATCGGCCGCCACCTGATGGACATGTTCCGCGATCTGCGGGTGCCGCAGTCTGAGATCGATCCCATGATCGCGCATTACCGCCGGATCTATCCCGAACGGAAGAATGCCATGACTTCCGTTTTTCCCGGCGTGAACGAAGCGCTGCGGGCGCTCGGCGGGCGCAAGTCCACTGCCACCGTCAAGAGCACACGAAATACCAGAATTGTTTTAGAACAGTTCGGCCTTCTGCCACACTTTCATCACGTCCAGGGCACCGACGGCTTTCCCGCCAAGCCCGAACCCGACGTGATTTTCAAATCCCTCGAGATTTTCGGCGTGCGTCCGCAGGATTGCTTGTTTGTGGGCGATTCAGCGGCGGACATGGAGGCCGGCCGCCGCGCTGGCGTCCACACCTGCGGCGTGCGTTACGGCTACGGCAGCATCGAAGAGATGCTCCACTGGAAGCCGGACTATTGGATCGACGATCTGCGCGAGCTGGCATAACTACGGATGAGACGCGTTGTCCTCACCTATCGCAACGAGAAGAAGGCCGGGCCATACCTGGACGCCCTGCGGGGCGCGGGCCTTGAGCCAGTGCGGGTGACGCCAGACCAGGCCATCGAATCGCTGGCAGGAATGGGTTTAGTGCTCTCCGGCGGCACGGACATTGATCCATCGTTCTATGGGCAGGAACGCGATTCGTTTTCGGATCCCCCGGATCGCGCTCGTGACGAACTGGAATTGCGGCTGCTGCGCGAGGCCTTGGATCTGGATCTGCCGGCCCTCGCGATCTGCCGGGGGATGCAGTTGTTCAATGTCGCGCACGGAGGCGCCCTGATCCAGCACCTGGAGGGGCACAGAATCGCGAACAACGGCACCCACGAAATCGAGATTGCCGCGGGAACCCGGCTGGCGGCGATCGTTGGGCCGGGACGCCACCAGGTCAACTCGCGGCATCACCAGGCGGTCGCGGTGGCCGGTGCATCCTTGCGGGTTACCGCAAGAGCGCCCGACGGAGTCATTGAAGCGATCGAGCGGCCGGATCTGCGCTTTGCGGTGGCAGTGCAGTGGCACCCGGAGGACATGATCGGCGACTTCCCGGCGCAGAGCCGCTTGTTCGAAGCGTTACGGGATGCGCTCTAATGGCGCGGCCATCGCGCCCGCTGTTGACGGCGCCAAGAATCCTGTGGTATTGCTAAAACCGGTTCGGGACTGTGATGCAAATCAAATCGACTCATCCGGCTGGCTCGAGGTTGGCGCTGGCCGCCATATTGCTGAGCATTCGAGCCTTCGCTCAGACCGACCTGAGCGGGACTTGGCAGCCCGCGCCGACGGAAGATTCGACGGGGAACCCTGACCTGGTCGATTATCTGGGCCTCCCCATCAACGATGCCGCGCGCCAGTGGGCGCTAAGCTGGGATCCCGACCGGCTTGGCCTTCAGGAGCACCAGTGCCAGGTCCACACCGCCGCCTATATTTACGGCGGCCCCATGCGGCTTCGGATCTGGGAGGAGAGAGACCCTCAAACCCAGAACGTAATTGCTCTCCACAACTACATCAGCACGTACGAGCAGAACCGCACGATCTGGCTCGACGGGCGCCCGCATCCGCCCGAATACGCCGCCCATACCTGGATGGGTTTCTCCACCGGCAAATGGGAGGGCAATATGCTGACGGTCTACACCACCCACATCAAACAGGGCTGGTTCCGGCGCAACGGAGTGCCATCGAGTGATATGATCACGCTCACCGAACACTTCATCCGGCACGACAACCATCTCACCCACGTGAGCATCGTCACTGACCCGGTCTATCTTTCCGAGCCGCTGATCCGCAGCCGGGACTTCGAACTCTCCACGAACTCCGGCGGAAACTGGCTCTGGCCGTGCGAATATGTGGACGAGTTGCCGGGCCGGCCTCGTAGCTTCGTACCCAGTTATATGCCGGGGCAGAATCCGTTTCTGACGGAATTTGCGGCGAAGTACCAGATCCCGTTAGAGGCGGCCCTCGGCGGGCCGGAGACAATGTACCCGGAGTTTCGCGAAAAGTTGAAGTTTCTGAAACCACCGCCGAAACCGGTTCGCAGCGGAGGCGGCCAATAATAGCGCTAAAGCGGCCGAGCGCCCACTTCTCCCCAAGCCCGGCCCAACCCGCTTGTGTGGGAAGTTGACGCCCGGCCAGTTGCTCTTCGATCGACCCGTGCTTGTCGTTGCGTTGCGGAGCGCCGTGACGGTCGCCATACAAACATGGGACCGCGTCCTTGCAGCCAATCGTGATTATTCGCGCCGGGAACGCCGCGCCCCGCGTGGCGGCCGGGCAAGAAATCGATGAACTCGTGCGGCTTAACGGACACTTGCTCATCCAATCCCGCGATGCCGCTCCCAAGGATTGAGCGTGAAGTCACTTCATGTGCTGGAGGGACTGCTCGTTTTCCAGGCAGATTTCATCCACCAGCTCCGTGTCGAGCACGATTCGCTGTCGTAGCGTGACGGTCCACGGCCTGGTGTAAGCCTTCGGGTCGTCCACCGTCACCTGGATTTCGAGATGGCCGAAGTCCGGCCGACGCATGCGCTCCTGCACTTTCGCGGCTTCCGTCAGCACGCTGCCGTTCCAATCGATCCAGGTGTCGTCGCGCAGGCCGATGGTTTCGATCACCAGCGTGTCGCCGGACCACTTCGCCGAGGAATATCCTTGCCAGGAAGGAGTGGGGTCTTGGGGCAGCGGCCGCCCGTCCGTGAACACCTGCCGGTAGCCCGCGTTCATTTCGTTCAGCACCACCAGCAGATTCGGCGTATGGACAAACTTGAGCAAATGCGGAAGCCCGTAGGCCCGAAGAAAGTTATCGGGCAGACAGCGGATGTGAGGATCGTCCTTCGCCAGGTTGTCCGTGCGCTCTTTCACGATAGGCACAAGCCAGGGTTGATACGGCAAACCTCCCGGCAGGTCGATGCCGATGTTGGCCATTTGCCGCGAGGCTGTAATTCGGGCGGGGTCGCCCGGACGGTCCTCTTCCGGAGACGGCGCCTCCTTGGGACTCACCTGCTCCTTGGGGCTCGATAAGCCGCCGGTCCGGCGATTTGGCTCGCCTGTCATCCAGATTGCCGAAAAATCCGGCTTCCCGTTTGACAGGCGAGGGGCCGGGGCCGCCATATTCACGCTGCCGTCAGGTTTGCGGGGCACTCCTGCCGTCGGATACTTCAGCCACTGGGCGGATAACTGCGCCGCACCAAGACCCAGAATGACGAGAGCGGCGGCGAGCGCGTGACCCGGACTCGTTCGAAGCTCCTGGATCGAGCCTGGAAGCAAATACGCCATGGCGCTAAGAATACACCAAGCCGCGGTCTTTCGTCCCGGACTCTTCAGGGTCTGTTCTTCCAGGACCTCCGGCAGACGGGTTACCAAACTCTGCACGACTGAACTGGCGCCATGGGCTGGCCTTCAGTGCAACCGAATGCCTTGCGGAATTCGGGCATATTCTGGACCACGCCGTTTACGCGATAACGGCCGGGCGAATGCGGATCGATCAAAGCGCGCTGCCGCCGGGATTCATCCGACTGATTCTCGCACCACACCTGCGCGAAGCCCAAAAAGAATCGCTGATCCGCGGTGAAGCCATCGATGGGCGCGGGCTGCTTGCCGGCCAGCGAATCCTGCAATGCCATGAAAGCTAGGCGCACGCCGCCGTTATCCGCGGTGTTTTCGCCCAGAGTGAGCTTGCCGTTGAGCTTCACATCGTCTACCGCGGTGAAACCGCTGTATTCCTTAACCAGACAATCGGCCCGCTCCTCGAAAGCCTTGGCGTCGGCATCAGTCCACCAGTCCCGAAGATTGCCCTTGGCGTCGTATTGGCGGCCTTGATCGTCGAACCCGTGGGTCAGTTCGTGACCGATCACGGCTCCGATCGCGCCGTAATTGACGGCGTCGTCCATTTTGTTGTCCCAGAACGGAGGCTGGAGGATACCGGCGGGGAAATTGACGTCGTTTTCCTGCGGGTCGTAATAGGCGTTGACGGTGGGCTGGCTCATCTGCCAGTCCGTCTTATCCACCGGCTTGCCAATCTTACCGAGTTGCCGGGCCAGTTCAAATGCGCTGGCGCGCGCGGAATCCCCGTAGGCGTCATCGCGGCTGATCTTCACGCTGGCATAGTCGAGCCAATGCGCTTTATCGCCGATCTTGTTGGTGATGGCCTTTAACTTGATCAACGCCTGTTCCTTGGTCTTTGGCGACATCCAATCGAGCGACTGAATATCTTTCTCCAGCGCCTTCTCGATTTCCGCCACCATTTTTTGCGTGCGCTGCTTGCCCTCGTCTCCCAGCGTTTTTTCGATAAACAGGCGGCCCAGGGCGTCGGGAAGCTGGTTGTCCGTCAAATCGACGCAGCGCTTCCATCGGGCGCGCATTTCCTGCTGGCCGCGCAGAATCCGGCCATAGAAGTTGAAATTCTCCTGCACGAAAGCGCCTGGCAGCAGAGGCGCATTCTGGCGCAACAGATGCCAGGTCAGGTAAGTCTTCAGATCGTCGAGGCTGGTCGTTTCAATCACCCCATTCAGAGCCTTTTCAAAGGGCGGAACCGATACATCCAGGCTGTCGAGGGGAGGCGCGCCTACCGCCCTGAAGAATTTCGTCCAGTCGAACGCCGGGGCCAATGCCTCCAGTTGCTTGACGGTCATCTTGTGATACACCTTTTCCGGATCGCGCCTCGTCACGCGATCGAACGATCCTTGCGCCAGGGAGGTTTCGATGGCCATCACGGCCTGCGCTTTTTTCGATGCCTCCGCGGCGGGCGTGCCGAGCAGGGCAAACATCTTCGTAATGTGTTCCAGATACTGCTTTCGGAGATCCACCGATTTTGGATCCGTCTTGAAGTAATAGTCGCGATCCGGCAGTCCAATGCCGCCCTGATCCAACCCGGCGATCACTTTCGTTGAATCCTTGGGGTCCTGCTCGGAGGAGAAGTAGAAGAACGCGGGCGCGCCGGCCTTGAACAGGTAAGCGGTGATCTCCGCGAGATCCTTCTTTGTTTTCAGTCCCGCGATGCGGTCCAGATCCGGCTTGAGCGCCGCCGTCCCGCGCGCCTCAATCGACTTTTCGTCCATGCAGGCGAAATAGAAGTCGCCGATCTTTTGCTCCAGTGCAGTGCGGCCGGGATTGGCCGCCGATACCGATTCGAGCTCGTTTCGCAGCACCGTGCGATTGCGTTCCTGAAGCGCGTCGAACCGGCCGTAACGCGCCTGGTCCGCCGGGAGGGGATTCGCCGCAATCCACCCGCCGCAGGAGAATTTGTAGAAATCGACGCACGGATTCACCGACCGGTCCAGCGAACTGAGATCGAAACCTGGAGAACGCTGGGCCATCAATGCCGCAGCGGCGAAAAGGAACGAAGCTGCGAATCGCATAGCTTCCATTATGCGGCAGCGAAGCCGCCATGGGCGCGCTCTTAGTACGTAAGTACGTCAGGCGATAGCGCGGTAAAGAATAAGCGCTCTCCCCAATTGGGGGCGGCCGGAAACCGGCATACAATTCAATCACATCATGCGCTTAATAAGACCCGGCGTAAGAACGGGAAAATCACAATATTCAGAAACAGAAGCGGCCGAGGAACTCGGCATATCCGTGGCGCAACTTCGGACGATGATCCGAAGTCACGTGGTGGATCGCGATGAGGACTTGAACAACGTTCCGGTTACTACATTTCAGCCGTCCGACCTCCTGGTTTTGCGGCTTTTAGCAGGCAAAGGACTCCAGGCGAACGAGACATAACGGGCTGAACCGGTTACAACGCGCGCAGAGCCGAGGCGGGAAACTCGATCATCCACTGTTTCGCATCGCGCTGGCGCTCATATTGCGCTCGCGGCAGGTCCACAACAATGCCGCCCGAAAACTCCAGCCGCACGAACTGGGGTTTTTCGATGGCCCTCTGGAGTTCGGCGGGCATCTGGTTCAGCCCGGGGCGGCCGTTGCGCGGCGCCGCGTGGAGTTGCTCCGGCCGCACACAGATCGTCACGCGATCGCCCTTTAAACGGCCTGGGAAATAGGGGCCCTCCAGTTCAACCCCGGCGACCTGCACACGGCTGGTGTTACGCCCGGGATCCAGCGCGCGAATCTCGGCCGGGAGCAGGTTGAAGGCGCCCAGCAGCTTGGCGACGTCCAGCGTTGCGGGCCGGTCCAGAATGTCCCGCGGCGCGCCGCTTTGGACAATGCGGCCCGCAGTGAGCACCAGCATCTCTTCCCCGAGTTCAAAGCATTCGTCCAGATCGTGCGTGACGAGCAGGATGGGCGTCTGGAAGTCGGCGCGGACCTGGCGTAGAATCTCATAGAATTCGCCGCGCAGCGGCGCGTCGAGGCCCTGGGCGGGTTCATCCAGGAGCAGCAGCTTGGGCGCGCCAATCAAGGCGCGAGCAATCGAGCAGCGCTGCCGCTCGCCGCCGGAGACCTCATGAGGGCGCCGGCCAGCCGTTTCCCCGAGCCGGAATCGCTCGATCATTTCGTTCACGCGGCGATGCCTTTCCAGGCGTGGACGGCGCTCCGCCGCGAACTCCAGGTTCTGCCGCAGCGTCATGTGCGGGAACAGCGCGTAATTCTGGAAAACATAGCCGCAATTGCGGGCCTGGGGCGGCAGGTGGACGCCGCTGGGCGCATCGAACAAGATGGCGTCATCCAAAAGAATGCGGCCTTCGTCCGGGCGGATGAACCCGGCGATCGAATCCAGCGCCAGCGTCTTCCCCGCCCCGCTCGGCCCGAACAGCACCGTGACGCCCGCCGCGGCGCGAAAGTCCAGGTCGAGGGCAAACCCCGAAGATTCCTTTCCCGGCGGAAAGGTTTTGCGGATGCGGGCCTGAAGCATTGGTAAAAGTTCACTGCCGCCTTACCGCGGCGCAATGCGGTTCGCGATGGTCAAAATCCCTAGCGCCACCGCCGAGATCACCAGAACCAGCGTGCGTGCGAGCGCTCCGTTGCCAGCCTCAACCGCATCGTAAATCGCTACGGCGACCGTTTGGGTGCGTCCGGGAATATTCCCGGCGATCATCAGCGTGGCTCCGAATTCGCCGAGCGATCGCGCAAACGCCAGCGCCGTGGCGGCCAGGATCGGCCGCCGGGCCATCGGCAGCGTGACTCGCCAAAAAAGCTTCCATTCGGAGGCGCCCAGAGTGCGAGCCGCGCGTTCGCAGCTTCGATCCACGCTTTCGAGCCCGGCGCGCGCAGACTTGACCAGCAACGGGAGCGAGTGCAGCAGCGCCGCCACCACCGCGGCTTTCCACGTGAACACCAACGGCGAGCCGAACACCGTTTCCCAAAGCTTGCCGAGCGGACTCGCGCGGCCGGCCACCACCAGCAAATAGTAGCCGAGCACCGTCGGCGGCAACACCAGCGGTAGAGTGACCGCGGCGTCCAGCGCCTCTTTGCCTCGAAAATCGCGGTTGGCCAATACGTATGCGACCCACAGGCCGGCCCCGGCCGCAAGAGCCGTAGACACGAAGGCCACGCGCAGGCTGAGCCACAGCGGGAACCAGTCGATGGACATCGGAACGTCAATTATAACGGGTGCGTTCGCGGTCCCGGACCTCCCTCCACACACCCTTGGACGTCACGGTCGCTGGATCAGCTCGATCCGGTTCCCTGCCGGATCGACCGCAAAACCGAGAATGGTGCTGGTGCCCTTGAACGCGCGAGGCTCGCCAGTCATGGTTCCGCCGGCAGCCTTGAGGGCGGCCACCGTTTTGGCCATATCCTTCACGACAAAAATCACGTGCGGAATGGGGTCCATGACGTCATCGGAGTCGCGATGAAAGAGAATCATCGACGGGTTCTTGTTGGCCTTCGCCTCTTCCACCGTGGCCCCGAAGTTCACAAAGACCTCCGTGCCTCCGGGGTTCACGATGCGATTGACCTCTTGCATCCCGAACGCCGCCTGGTAGAACTTCGCCAGCGCAATGGTGTCCTTGGCGGCGATACGCACCGAGTCGAGGGCTACCTGGGCGTGCGCGGCTGGTGCGAGCAGCACCGCTGAGCATAGAGCGACCGCAGTTTTGTGAAGTTTCTTCATCAAGCCTCCCTGGGGTAAATCTCATTCATCATAGACGACCGCACGCGGCAGCCGGAAGCGCGAAGGGCAGCGCCAGCCTGCTTCTTCGCCGGTTCTATCATGAAAGTTGCGATCCTCTTCAGACCACCGCTCCCCTGCGGAAAGCGATTTCAGTTCACTGGAACCAGGCCGGGCCCGCTCTCCGCTCCTTCCCATTTTTCTCATTGTCGCGGTGGACGTTCTGGGCCTGACGATCATGATTCCGCTGCTGCCCTTCTATGCGGAAAAACTGGGTGCGAGTCCCTTCCAGGTCGGCTGGTTGATCGGCATTTACGCCGCGTGCCAGCTAGTGTCGGGGCCGCTGCTGGGCCGCATGTCGGATCACCTGGGCCGCAAACCTCTGCTGCTGGTGAGCCAGCTCGGCACGCTGATCGGGTTCCTGATCACGGCCTTCGCGCCGAACCTCTGGATTCTGTTTCTGGCGCGAGCCATCGACGGCGCCACCGCGGGCAACCTGTCGCTGGCGCAAGCCTACATCTCCGACGTCACCAAGCCAGAGGACCGCGCGAAATCTTTCGGCATCATCGGCATCGCCTTCGGGATGGGATTTCTGATCGGCCCGGCGATTTCCGGCTTCCTAGCGCGGTACGATTATCGCGATCCGATCTTCGCGGCGGCGGCGCTCTCGGCGATGAGCATCCTGACTACCTACGCGCTGCTGCCAGCGACGAAGCCCGTGTCGGCGCAAGCGGAGGCCGGTCCTGGAGGCCGCCGGCTATCGATCTTCGAGGCAGGCGCGTACGCGGCCTACTTCCGCCGGCCCTTGCTGGCGCAGAGGCTCTGGGAATTTTTTTGTTTCGCGTTCAGCTTCGCGCTGTTCACCGCCGGGCTTCCGCTGTTTGCCGAACGGCGGCTCACCTGGAACGGAGCGCCGTTCGGTCCGGTGCAACTCGGCTACATCTGGGCGTTCGCCGGATTCCTGGGAATCTTTCTGCAAGGCCCGATGCTGGGCCGGTTGGTGAAGCGATTCGGGGAGCGCTCGCTCAACCGCGTAGGCTTCGCGGGTTACGTGGCGGGATACGCTATGCTCGGGCTGACTCACTCGATTGGCATGCTGATCGCGGCGACGGTCGTCACCTCAATCGGCACTTTAGTCCGGCCGACGCTCACCAGCCTGATCACGCAATCGGCTCCGCGCGAAGAGCAGGGCGTGGTGCTGGGGCTGACGCAGTCGCTCACTTCCCTCGCCCAGATCGTCGCGCCGCTGCTCGCGGGCTATTTGATCCAGATCGGCGTACTGACCGGTTGGGGATTGGTCGCCTCGGGGGTCGCGGCGGCAGGCTTGGGGATCGCATCCAGGACGGACGGATCGCCGGGTTAGCGACGCTCGCCCACTTACCGTGCCGGCGTGGGAAACGTCTTGGAGATGTGGTCGTGCCAGGTCAGGCTTTCTTCGTCCACCAGCGCCCACACGAGCCCCAGCCCCGCGGAGAGCACGCTGAGGATGCCCGCGATCTGGCGCTGCAGGCGCTGGTGAGGGTTCGGCGTCCGGCCGTCAAAATCAACCAGGCGTAGACCGGCGAATCGCATTCCCGGCGTTTCTCCATCGGCCAGGCACCAGAGAAACCGGTAAAACATTGAAATCACGAAGGCCAGCGCCGCCAGGAACGGCGCCGACTGCCGGGTCAGATTGATTTCCCCGCCGAATGAATAAAAGATCCCGAGGAAAATGCCCAGGCTGATCAGGACCATGCTGAGATCCACCGCCGCGGCCATGATCCGATGCGTCGGCAGCGCCACGGGCGCGTCGCAGTAGATGACGTCCACCTGCGGGCTCGCGCCCTCGAATGCGGTCTGCAATTCCAGCATTTGCTGCGGGTCCGCGCCGCGATGCTGGCGGGCGACCGTGCGCGGTCCACCCGATCTGGGCGCAACGCGCCGCACCGGAGAACTTTCCGTGACCTGCGGCCGCAGCGGCGTCAATGTCGGAATGGGAATGACTTTCGGCCCCGGAGAGGATTCTGTGAATAAGGGCCGCTGAAATTCCAAAGCTCGTTGAGCCGGAGGGTCGATCACCTTCGCCGCAGATCCGCCAGGGATGGCTTCCAGCGCCGGCACCGCCGTAGCCGTGGTGGCAGGAGGATAATCCTCGGGCGCCGGCCGCGGCGAGGCCGGATGGAGACGGCGGCGGCAGCGAGTGCAACGCGGCTCTTCGGCGTCGTTAAGCTCTCCGCAATATTGGCACTCGATGGCCGTCATGATCAGCTCCGGCTTGACTCTCTCCGCTCCCCTCTGTTAGCGTTCTTGGTTGAGACCTCCGACAAAGTACCGTAGTAAGAGGATGGGCTTTCTTCTTAGTACCATATTCGGACGGTCTTGTCACGAACTTTATTTCCTTCGCCTGGCGATTTTCCCCCTTTTGGCCATCAGTTTAGGTGCTCAAACCTATCGTCCTGGTTTACCTCCGCCGCCGATCCCCGTGCAGGTCAGCCCGAATCCGAATCAGCCGGTGCTTCCGCCGCGCGAGGGCGCGCCCGGGCCCGGCGAGCAGGCCATCGTCACCGCGAACGAGCAGGAACATGAGGGGTCGGTCATCCACCTTCGCGGCATGGTGCAGATCGAAACCGCCAAAATCCTGCTGACGGCCGACGAGGTCGATTACAACCAGGACACCGGCGATGTTCATGCTCGCGGCCATGTCCATTACGAAAATTACGAAACCGGCGAAAAGCTGTTCTGCGATCACGCCGATTACAACACGGACTCGGAGACCGGAAAATTCTACGAAGTCAGCGGGACGGCACCCTCCAAAATCGCGGCGAGGCCGGGGCTCCTGACCACGTCGAATCCGTTCTACTTCCAGGGCGAGTGGGCCGAACGGCGGGAGGACCACTATATCCTTTACAAGGGTTTCATCACCGACTGTTCGCTTCCCAATCCGTGGTGGCGATTCCAGGGTCCGAAGTTCGATGTCGTTCCGCGCGACAACGCGACCGCCTACCGTTCCTGGTTCTATGTGCGCAACCTGCCGTTGTTTTATGTGCCGGTGTTTCACAAGTCGCTTAAGAAAGAACCGCGCAAGAGCGGGTTCCTGATCCCCAATATCGGCCGCAGCACACTGCGCGGTCTCATGTTGGGGGCCGGCTACTACTGGGCGATCAATCGCAGTTACGATCTGACCTACCGCGCGCAATATTTTTCGGCGGTGGGGCTGAACCACACCGTGGATTTTCGCGGTAAGGTCAACCAAAAGACGGATTTCAACTTGACGGTTTACGCTCTGAATGACCACAGCAGCAACCCGGCGATCTCCACCGGCGGCTACCTGGTCCTGTTCGACGGCAAATCCGAACTGGGCAAGGGCTGGGAAGCCCGCGGCCACCTGGACCTGCTCTCCTCCTTCCTTTACCGCCAGGAATTTTCAGAATCCATCAACGAAGCCATCTTTTCGGAAACGTATTCGGTCGGCTATCTGACCAAGCATTGGTCCGATTTCGGATTCAACATGGTAGCGGAGCGGCAGGTAAACTACCAGGACACCACGCCCGGCAACGATATCGAGCTGCGGAAACTTCCCGAGTTTCAATTCCTCACCCGCGAGCACGCACTGCGGCATTGGCCCGTCTGGTTTTCGATGGACGCCAGCGACGGCCTTTTATACCGCACCGAGCCCGAGTTTCAGACTCGCCAGTTCGTCACCCGGACGAATTTCGCCCCCCGCGTCACCACTGCCGTGCGATGGGCCGGCATTCATGTCATGCCCAGCTTTACGCTCCACGAGACGTTCTACGATTCGAGTTTTAATTCCAGCGGACAGATTACGGGCAATAACCTGGTTCGCAGTGCGCGGGATGTGAATGTGGATATCGTGCTGCCGTCGCTGGAGCGGATCTTCGATGCGCCGTCCTGGATGGCTGATAAGGTCAAGCACGTGATCGAGCCGCGCATTCAATACCGGTACGTGACGGGTGTCGATAATTTCAACGAAATTGTCCGCTTCGATCAGATGGATCTTTTATCCAATACGAATGAAGTGACGTTCTCGCTCACCAACCGTTTTCTGGCGAAGGACAAGAACGGCACGGTGACGGATTTGTTGAGCTGGCAGCTCTGGTACAAGCGTTTCTTCGATCCCACGTTCGGCGGAGCGGTCATTCCGGGCCAGCGCAATGTGGTCGAGAGCGTGGCCGATCTGACCGGTTACACGTTTTTGGACGGCTACCGGCATCAATCACCCATCGTCAGCGCGCTGAGATATCAATCGAGGATCGGCTTGGAATGGCGCACGGACTACGATCCCGTGCGGCACGCCTTCGTGAACAGCACCGAGACAGTCGACATGCGTATTTCCCGGTACACTGTTTCCGTGGGCCAGACGCTGATTCACACTGATCCAATCCTGGCGCCGAACTCGAACCAAATCCGCTTTTCGGGGACCTACGGCAATACGGCGCGGAGGGGCTGGAACTACGGATTTAGCGCATTTTACGATTACCGCCAGGGAGTTCTTCAATATACTCTCGCCCAGGTGACCTACAACACGGACTGCTGTGGCATCAGCGCGCAGTACCGCCGGTTCACCTTCGGACTGAGGAACGAGAATCAGTACCTGGTGTCGTTCGCGGTCTCGAATATCGGGACATTCGGAACGCTCAAGCGCCAGGAACGGATCTTTTAGCCCGGTCCCCGGACGCGCGGCCCGCTATTTCGTTCGCTCCATGGGAGGATTCTCCAACGATTGCAGGTTGGTGTCGTAAAACGTCGCGGTGATTTTTCGGTCGTCGATCGATATGTCCAAAAAACCGTAGACCGTGGCCGTGAAGAGCGATATCTCCTGCTGATGCCGCACCTTCCTCAGCTCCGCCCCGCCCGCCCCGCAGATCAGGAAGTCCATTCCATCGGTGCGCAGGTGCTCCATGTCGTGGTCGTGCCCCGCGATGTAAAGCTCCACACCCCCGGCTTTGAAAATGGGCGTCAGCTCACGCCGCAACTGGCCGATGCGGCGCTGGTTCAAATGGACGCCCGAGGTGTACATCGGATGATGGCCGTACACAATGCGCCACTTGATCCCAGGTTCATCGCGCGATGCGGTCAAAGCCTTGCCCAGCCACTCGAGTTGATCTGGCGACCAACCCTCGGTATCGATGTTGAAAAACCGCACCGCGCCGGCCGCAAAGGTGTAGTAGCGGGCCGGCATGCGCCAGCTCGGGCTATGGGTGGTTCGCAACACCTCCGATGCCGCCGAGGCCTGTTCAAAGGGGCAGATGATCGGCGGATGTCCGTAATCGTGATTGCCGAGGCTCGCGTAGAACAGGATACCCAGCGGCGTGTACAGGTCCTCCCACCGGCTCTTCCAGAGCGGATCGTCGATGCTACGAACCCCACAGCGGTAGAAGTTATCGCCCAGGGTGATGCCGAAATCGAACTTCTCCTCGCGGTCACGCTTGCGAATCGCCTCGGCGACGTCTTTTTGGTGAGAGTTGCCGCTGCCGTAGTCGCCGAAGGCGACGATATGGAGTTTGCGGCCGGCCGGCAGAACCCGGCCCAGGTCGTCCTGGGCGTTGAGAGCGCCGGCGGCAGCCAGCGTGATGAGAAATCTTCCGAGCATGGCGGAACTACTTCGCCGCTGCCATTTTACCGAGTCCGCATTCCTCATGAACCGCGCGGACCGCTTTTTCGAGCCCGGCGCGGTGAACCACGATCGCAATGGTGATCTCGCTGGACCCCTGTGCGATGGCGATGATGTTGATCTGATGCCGTGAAATCGCAGTGAAAATGCGCCCGGCGAGCCCGGGCGTGCCGCGCATCCCCTCGCCGACGACGGCGATCAACCCGACGTTGGCGTCTACGCTTATTGGCTTCAGATAGCCATGCGCAAGCTCGAGCGCGAGATCCTCCTCTAAATATTCAGTGGCGCGTTCCAGCTCCGAGTGCCGCACCAGAAAGCAGAAGCTCTGGCGGTAGCTGGAACTCGTGATCGCGAGCAGTTCCACGTTGGCGCGCGCCAGCGCGTCGAGGGACCGCGCCATCACTTTGGTGCCGCTGAGCACCGCGCTGGCCGGCTCGATCGACACCAGGGCAACATCGGCCATGGACGTTACCGCGCGGGCGCCGCGCTCGGCGTTCTCGTGATGCAAGATGATCCGGGTGCCCGGCTTGTCCGGCGCGAAACTATTTTTGCTCCAGACGGGAATCCCGCGCTCGGCTAGCGGAGCCAGCGTGCGAGGGTGAAGGACCTTCGCCCCGTTGTAGGCCAGCTCGGCGGCTTCCGCATACGTTACGGTATCGAGGACGTGGGCGTCTGGAATCAGTCGAGGATCGCCGGTCATGATTCCGTCGACGTCGGTCCAGATCCATAGTTCTTTGGCATCCAGCGCGGCGGCGATGATCGAGGCCGAAAAATCCGAGCCGCCGCGGCCCAGCGTGGTGGGCCGGCCGTCCAACGTGGATCCGTTGAATCCGGTGATTACCGGCAGCACCCGGCGCTCCAGCAACGGGCGCAGAACTTTTTCGGCCCGCTGCCGCGTATGGTCCATGAGCGGTGACGCATTGCCGAAAACAGAATCGGTAGCGATGACTTCCGCGGCATTGACGGCGGCCGAAGGAATACCCTGCGATTCCAGATATTCCGAAATGAGCAGCGCGGAGAGGCGCTCGCCGGTGGAGATCGCTTCGTCCACCGAGCGCGGGGGGCGCTCGCCGAGCATCATCATGCCCTTCGCGATACGGGTGAACTCCTGAATCAGCGCGTGAATACCGGAGAGCGCGCGCTCCTGGCGAGCCGCCGGGAGCAGGCTGCGGCAGCATTCCGTGTGGCGCACCGTGAGCTGATGGAGATTCGCTTCCATATCCGCCTGGTCGCCGGCCTCGGCCTTGCGGAGCGTGTCCAGAAGGAGATCCGTGATCTTGGACATCGCCGAAACGACGATCGCCACGGGCCGGAGAGGGTACTGGTCGGCCGTCAGCTTGGCCGCGATGCGGATACGGTCGGCGGACCCCATGCTGGTGCCGCCGAATTTCATGATGAGAAGACCGTTCACGGGGTGAAAAAGCAGCGCGAAACTCCCATCATCCCATGCGGGCGGCTTGGGGCGCGCTGTCTAGCGCCTTGGCCTGGCGGTGGAGGCCCCGAGCGGTCCGCGGCCCGAGGTTCCTCAGTCGCTCTTCTTCGACTCGGCGGGCTTCGACTCCGATTTGGATTCCGAGGACACCGGCTTTGAGTCGCCGTTCGTGTCGGTCTTGCTTTCGGATTTAGAATCTCCGCGGCTCGCACCGGAGCCTTTGTAGTCGGTGATGTACCAGCCGCTGCCTTTGAACTGCAACCCCGGCGCAGAAAGCAGCCGCTTCACGGAGCCTCCGCAGCCCTCGTGCTCCGTTAGCGGAGAGTCGGAGAATTTCTGAAGCACCTCGAACCGGTTGCCGCACTTATCGCAGTGATATTCGTAAAGAGGCATCTTTCGTGATTACTGGTTGTCTTTGAATGGAAGATCCAGAGCTTTCCGCAAAATCAGGTCCTGCTGATTCTGCTTGGCTGGCGCGGCGTCCTGTAGATCCGGAGACGCGTTGGGATCATCCTCCGCCCCTCCCTCCGATTCCGCCTGAGGCACCGAGGGGGTCACTCCGTTGTCCTGAATCGCCTTGCCGTTGGGATCGTAGAATTTCGCCACCGAGAGAATTAGGGCGCTGCCATCGTCCAGAGTGACGGTCTTGCGGATCGCTGCGTCCCCGTAGGTCCGCTCGCCCACCACATCGGCGCGCTTGGAATCCAGCAGCGCCGCCGCCGCAATCTCCGCGGCTCCCGCCGTAGCTCGATTCGTGAGCACCGTCAAGGGCAGCTTGGTAATCTGCTTCGAAGGCGACGCCTGGAATTCCTGCTTAGGCGACTTCTGCCCCTGCGTGTAGCCGATCAGGCCCTTATCCATGAACAGATTCGCCAGGGCCACGCCTTCTTCCGGCGAGCCTTCGGAACAATGCCGCAGATCCAGGATCAGCCGCTTGGCTCCCTGCTTTTCCAAATTTGTAATGTCCTGCGCGATCTCGCGAACGCGGCCGGCATCCAACGCCGTAGTAGCCACCAATCCGACCGGCTGCGACCGGTCTGTGATCAGACGCGCCGAGACCGGCGGCTCCGTCACGTTGGTGCGCACCAAAACCACCTTTTGCGGATCCGATTTGGTCGTCCGCAGCACGCTCATTTCGACCGAGGTTCCGGGCTCGCCTTGAAGCAACAGTTCCGCGAACGCCAGGGGCATGTCGCGGGTCGCGACGTTGTTGATCGATTCGATCACGTCCCCGGTCGCCAGACCAGCCTTCTGCGCGGGCGACCCCGGCACGGCGTCCACCACGCTCATATAGCCGAAACGCTTGGACAGCAGTACGCCCACGCCTGCTTTTTTCGCCTGCTTCGCGGCTGTATATTGCTTGTATTGATCCGCATTCAAGTAGCTGGCGAACGGGTCGAGCGCTTCCAGCATTCCGTTGATGGCGCCCGCGGTCACTACCTTCATGTCGGGCTCTTCCACGTAATCCATCTGAATGCGTGAAAGAACCTCACTGTAAACACCGAGGTGCGTGATCGGACCGTCCGGAGGAGCGCTCCGGCCGTAACCGGCTCCAAACAAAAGAAGACCCACAATCAGCGTCGAAAATCCGACCACCGCGACTTGAAAACGACGGGTCATAGGCGAATGCTCACCTCAAATCCAGCATAGCAGAAGGCGGAATTTTTCCGGCATGCGATCGCCTGGCAACCGGCGTTAAAAGAAGGCCGTCACGCAGCTCGGAATGAAGTATATTTATGCGCCCATGAAAGGCAATGGCGGCACCTAACGGCCAGCGGGTTTCGTCGGCCCCGGCTGTCCCGCTTCCAGCCGCCTGGGGCGGATCTCGCGGGCGCGCGATCTACTTCTGCTTCGATCGAAACCGAGCCCAGTAGTTTCTCCGGCAGCGGAGTCGTGATCTGGAAGCTGAATGACGGCGATTGGAACGCGCCGGTCACCGTATTCCCAGAAACTTCGACGCAGCTTACCTCGGAATCATTATCCTGCATCGGTAGACGCCCGGCAGGGGGCAATTCGTTCCTATCCGAGCGCCTGGCGCCGAAGCCTCTCGAGGTTCTCTTCCAGGTCAATAAAATCCTTTAGCGCGCGCACACGGTTGCGCACGAGCGCGCTTTCCTCCTCCAGGCTATAGCCGCCCAGCCAAAGTTCCACCGGCTGCGGCAGATTGGCCGCCAGAAGACGGACGCAGTGAATGCCCGGGCTGTGCGCCGAAGGATCTGTGAGACCCAAAATCACGGCGTGGGCGCAGGTTCGCGCCGCCGCTGTCATTATTTCGGTCTCGGGAAGATTGGGGCCCAGATAAACGGCTTCCAATCCCTTCGATGCGGCCAGGACCGCTGCGGATAGAATTCCGAACTCGTGCCACTCGCCCGCGGGGGTAGTGAGGACCACGCGCACTGCGGGTGTCGCCGGCTTGTAAAGCCTCAGCAGGCTCCCCATCAGATTTCGCAGCAGCGACGACGCCATGTGCCCCTGAGCCACTCCCATAGCCCCGCATTTACAGCGGTCCCCTACGAGCCGCATCAAAGGCAGCGCGAGTTCGTGTACCAGCTTGGAGGCCGTGATCAGCGACGCCAGACGGCCCATTTCTTCATGGGCGCCGGCGTAATCGTAGCGTTCCAGAGCGTCAACCAGGATCGCGATAGTCGCGGGCGCATCGAGACGCTTCTTTTGCCCGGGCACGACATCCTCGGCGCTGTGCGCGATCTGCTGCAATGCCTGGTTGGACAGCCGGGCCACCTGGCCAATCGAGTGCCCCATCTCGATCGCCCTGCGAAGCAGCACCAAGCGTTGTATCTCGTGCTCTGAGTACATGCGGCCGCGCTCGGTGTGGGCTGGCGTGACGGCCTGATAGCGCCGCTCCCACGCTCTTAAAGTTTCCATGCTGATGCCGGTTAGCCGTGTCACGGCACGGATCGGGTATTGCAGTGGCATACGTCTTTGCGCTCCAGAATAAACTTCACAGTCACGTCGTCAATCCTGCGCGCTGTACGAAGGATTGACAGACGGTATCCTGTTCCTCCGAACAGGAGCTCACGCATGCGAGGCCCGCCAGAAAGGGACTGTATCGCCCCCGCCTACTGCAAACATCACTTTAGGTACTTGATGAGTAGTACTTCGTTACCCTTCTGACTATACACTACTTCGTCCACGAGCTGTTTGGTAATGAAAATCCCGAACCCTCCGGGCCGCATTCCGAGTTGCTCACGCACTTCGGTGTGCTCGAAAGGTGAATCGGCGGGATTGGCCACGGCGGCATGCGCGAGATGCTCGAAGGAAAAACCCGGGCCGGGATCGCGGACGTAATATAACAGCGCAAGACGCGTTCGCACGTAGTTAATCGTGACGAATTTTCCCGGATCCGAGCCGGCTCCATGCTCGATCGCGTTCAGCAAAATTTCGCGGAACGCCGTGGCGATATGGTCACGTTCGGTTCGAGGAATATCCGTACTGAGCTCGCGCAGAAATTGCAGGAAGCGGTCCGCTGTCTCGAGCTTACAGCGCACACGAACGCCCAGCCATTGGGGCGAGGCGCTCTCGACTTCGATATCCTCTTGAGAATGGCTTGCCTCCAGCGCGCGCTGCACCGTTTGGGCGACGGTTTCCATCGTGAAGGGTTTGCTGAAATATGCAAAGGCGTTCTCGCGAATGGCGCGAACCACGTTTTCCGGCGTGGAAGCCGCCGTCATCACAACGACCGGCATTTCCGGCCGAATCTTGTGAGCCCGCTCCAGCAGCGTCAGACCATCCATCCCGGGCATGCTCACGTCTGTGAGAACCACGTCGTAAGGTTCCGCTTCAATCCGCTTCAACGCGTCCAGCCCGTCATATGATGGATCGATCCGCCGGTCAGGGCTCCGCAGCGCGGCACACAGCAACTGATGGATATCGGGATCATCGTCTACCACCAAAATCAGTTTCGTCTCCGGCATGCCTTGTAGTACGATACCAGCAGACATATCGTCGCGAATAGGATTCCTGAAACCAATGTTGGTGGAAGTCGAACAAAAGAGGGATATCTGCATCGTGCGCTTCCACGGGCGTCTCACCACCGGCGCAGAGCTTGAATATCTGGGCACTAAAAGCGAAGAGATCAAGAAAGCCGGCTGCCCTAAGCTACTGGCGGATTTCCGGGAGGTGGCTTCCGTGGGCTCTACCGGCATTGGTTTTGTGGTCAACCTTTACACGACGGTCACGCGCAATCCGGATGGCCGGTTCGTCCTTGTCGGCGCGAACTCGCGCGTTCGGGAAGTGCTGGATTTGACGCGGTTAAGTAGCATTCTGCCGCTCGCGCCGACGTTTGAATCCGGGCTTGCCTACCTAGAAGGCCGCGCCGCGCCCGCCGTTTAGTCGGGATCCGTCACAAAAGGGCCTCACACTCCGATTAATCCGGCCGATAACCCTTGTGGACACTATTCAGAAAATCCCGGATCCTTGCTCATTTCGCACGCTAGCCGATTCGGGCAAGGTTGCAGGAGGGAAGTGCAGCTATGAGCCTTTCGGGCATCAATAATGTGTCTACTGCGCCGATCGGGCCAGCAGATTCCGTCCCGAGCCGAGCTTCTCATGAAGACCGGCGCGCACTGATCCAGGCGGTGAAGGCGGTGAACGCATCGCAGTTGCTTGGCCAGGAGAACGAACTCACGTTTACTTTTGAACGAGGCTCGCGCCTCCCGGTGGTCCGAATCGTGAATAAACAGACGGGCGAGGTCGTGCAGCAGATTCCCGCCGAATATATCCTGCGAATCGCCGAAGAGATGAAAAGAGGCTGAGTTACAAAATATACATGGCGAAAACAATCTACGAGACGTATTTGGAGGCCGAAGTCCTCGCCGCGGAACCTCTGGCGCTGGTACACATGCTGTATCGCGGCGCGATTGAGGCCGTGGTCCAGGCACGGCGGCGCCTGTGCGAAGGAGCCATCCGCGAACGCTCTCGCCAGATCACCAAGGCCTGGGAAATTCTGCACCACCTTTCGAATACGTTGGATTGCGAGCGCGCTCCCGAACTGGGCCGCCGTCTGGCCGGGCTGTACGCCTATATGCAAGGCCGGCTGCTCGAAGCGAACGCCAGGCAGGCCGACGAGCCGCTCGCCGAAGTGGAATCGCTATTGACCCAGTTGGGTGAAGCCTGGCGTGCCGCCTGCCCCCAAGCGGTTCATACCGGAGAAGTCGAGCCGGTAAGCTGCGCGTATTAGCCGCGCGGGGCCGGACTGGCCGCCCGGTTCGCCGCGGCATACACCGGCTCCCTTCCCGGCCGCGAAGGCGCGCATTATGGAAGAATGCCCCATCGCATTGCTTTGGTCACCGGAGCCGGCAGCGGAATCGGCCGGGCCGCGGCGCTGGCGCTCCAGACTGCCGGCTACGCCGTCGTGTTGGCGGGCCGCCGTGTCTCCGAGCTGGAGAAAACCGCGGCGCTCGCGCACCCCTCCGGCGGCCCTACTCTGATCGTTCCCGCGGATGTCAGCCGCCCCGAGTCCGTCCATGCCCTCTTCCGGGCCACGAACGAAAAATTCGGCCGTCTGGACGTGCTGTTCAATAACGCGGGCATCGGCGGGCCCCCAGCTGCGATCGAAGATCTGACGCTGGAGCAGTGGACCGCCGTGGTATCCGTGAACCTTACCGGAGCCTTCCTGTGCGCGCAGGAAGCCATCCGCATCATGAAGGCCCAGGACCCGCGCGGCGGCCGGATCATCAATAATGGCTCGATCTCGGCGCATGCGCCGAGGCCCAACTCCGCCCCCTATACCGCCACCAAGCACGCGATCACTGGACTGACGAAATGTATCTCCCTGGATGGCCGCAAGCACGACATCGCGTGCAGCCAGATCGATATCGGCAACGCGGCCACCGAAATGACCGAACGCATGGTTGCCGGAGTCCCTCAGGCCGACGGATCCATCGCGGCCGAGCCCCGGATGGATCTGCGCTGCGTCGCGGAGGCCATCGTCTACATGGCGAATCTTCCGCTGGACGCGAATGTCCAGTTCATGACGCTGATGGCTACCAAGATGCCCTTTATCGGCCGCGGATAGCTCCTCGCGCCAGATCTTGCGCACTGTGCCCGGCGAACAGATAGCTGCCCGCCAATTCGATTCGTCCGATGAAAAATTCCTGGAGTTGCCGCCGCCGCGAACGCTATGGCCGGGGCCACCGGGCCTGCCATTTCGCTTTTAGCGCGGCGCGATCCACCTCTTGGCCTCGCAGATAGACCCTGTTGATGCGCCGTGAATTTCCAATGTCATCGAGCGGATTTCCGTCCAGCACAATGAAATCCGCATTCCGGCCCGCCGCGATCAAGCCCGTGTTAAAGTGGCCCATGTCGGCCGAATCGCGAGTCGCTGCGACGATCGCTTCCATCGGCGTCAGGCCCATCCACACCCAATTCTCCATTTCGAGCTGCCCCATCCAGCCGATGAAGAACCGGGTCTGGCCGGTATCGCTCCCCAGCACGATCTTCATGCCGGCCGCGCGCAGTTTCAGAGCATTCGTCTCTCCGACCCTCCTCAGATTGGCGCGCGCCCGCGCCACGGCTTCCGGCGTGAGCTTAGCGAGATACTCGCCCCATTGCGCCTGAATCTGCTGCGGGGGAATCGTGTCGCGCAGCAGCGGATCGTCCCAGACCTCGCGGCTCGACGCCGTCCAGCCCGCGCCGGGATTGAACCACATATTCGGCCGGTCCTTGCGCGCGATGCGGTCTTTGATCATACCGAGCAATTCGTCATCCGGAACCTCGCCCATGCGAACGGGAAGATGCAGCCAGCCTTCGACGCCCGCGCGCATCAGCAGCTTCGCATCGGCGAGCGTGACGTTGTGCGCGCCTACGGGCAGATTCAGCCGATGCGCTTCGTCGATCGCCGCCAGATACAGCTCCGGCGTAAGTTTCTTCTTGGCGCCGCCGCGGTCGTCCACCCAGATTTTAATGAACTCGGGCTCCATCCGGGCGTTGTCACGCACGGCCTCGCGAGCCTGTTCCACCGTAGTGACCGGATACGGCACGTCGGCCCTCGACGGATGCCCCTGCGCGCCGGAGTCCGGCCACGCGATCCCCGGCCCCGCGGTGCGAAACAGCGCCGCGCCAGGTATGATCTCATTGCGAACCCGCAGAGGAACGTCACCCCAGTGGGTGCGCCCGCCGCGCAGATCGTCCCGGTCCACCAGATCGCCGATGCCGACAATCGCGCTGAAGCCGTAGTACGCCAGGCGCTGCAAATGATCGATGAGGTTGTCGCGCGTGAAGTAATCCTTGGACATCGTGCCATCCCAGTCGTGCTGGTAGCCGATGTGCCCGTGCAGATCGACCTTGGCCGGCATCACGGTTTTGCCGGTCAGGCCGACATGCCGCGTTCCTGAGGGCAGGCGAAGCGCCCCGCGCCGTCCGACTTGCGTAAAGCGCGTGTTTTCGACGAGAAACGCGGAGTCCTCGATTACGCTGCCGTCGCCGGCGATCAGGCGTGCGCCTTCGAAGACGGTGGCCTGGGCGTGAAGTGGTGGTGGAAACAGACTGCAAAGCAGGAAAAGCAGAGCGGTCCAGCGCATAGCACACGCTAGTCTACACTCGCGCTACTTCGCACGCACGCAGTCCGCCCAACTGATCGCCAAATTCTCGAACTCGCGAAACGGCGCGCTCACGATGCAGCCGCGATCGGCCAGGTGGCTTCTCCACAGCTTCGATTCGTCATAGCCTACCCAATCCCAGTGCGTGGGACGGATCGTGTACAGCATCCACACCCGGCCGGAAAATCCGCTGGGCACCATGCGATCCTCGTCCGCCAACAGCGCCGCTTCGTTGTAAGAATGCGGCCGGAGCGTGCGGCCTCGGGGACAGCACGGCCAGCCTGTATCGCCGAAGACCGCCGGCGGATCGCTCCAATGGTGCATCGCGGCGTAGAGCCGGAAGCTTTCGCCCACGGACGGGTGGATCAGAAGCAGGTCCCCCGGGCCGACGTGTTGTTGCAGATACTGCACGGCGCCGTCCGGATCTTCCTTCGGGACGCGGGCATCGGCGCGAAGCTGCGCCCTGATTCCGAGTCCCGCCACGGCCGCCGCGAGCGCCAGCGGGATCGCGGTTCGCAGGGGAGCGTTCCGCCAGCGCCGCGAGAGCGCTTCAAGGCTCATCGTCGCCGCCAGCAAGTAACACGGCAGCAGGAACAATCGAGTGCGGTAGCTGAGCGGATACCACTGGAGCGCCGCGCTCGCCGCCAGCAGGATACATGGCAGCACGCACGCCAGCCACGCCCAAAGCGGCAACCGGCTCGCCCACGCCAAAACGATGAGCGCCGCGAGCGCCATGAGAGTTCCACGGCTAAACGCAGTCTCCGGGTCCCAAGACCAGTAGGGCCGGAGTTCGCCGGAGAGATTCGGCCGGATGAAGAAGACGTACAAGGCCCCGAGTACCGCAGCAGCCATCGCAGCCAGTGCCGCGGCCCGCGAGCGATCCTTAAAGTACACCGCTGCAATCGCGCCGGGAAGCAGGAACACCGATGGATAAGAAAGGGGCATCGCGATAGCCGTCGCTGCCGCGAGCCAGGCGAACCGGCGCGCGCCGGGCCGTTCCAGGTACGCCACCAGCGCCAGCAGCAGGCCCACCGATGCCGCCACTTCCCCGCTATACTGCTTCGCCGAGTGCGAATACTCCACTTCGGCGGTGAAGAACACAAGCAGCGTCACAGCCAGCAGCGCGTAGGAGAGCGGGAGCACTCGCGCCGCCAGCCGGAACATGCCGGCCGCCGCCAGCACGGCCATCAACAGCGGCATCGCCCGCAGCGAGGCGTTCGAGACCCCCAGCAGCGCGACCGCCGCGCGGGATCCGAGAAGGAACAAAGGAGGGCTGCTCTGCACCCACTCGCGGTAATGAAACATCTCCTCAAGGGAGGGCTGAAGGATGGAGTTGGCGACCCAGGCCTCATCCAGCCACAGGCTCCGCCCGATGCCGTTCAGGCCTAGGACCAGCGCCGCGGCAGCGGCGGTGCTTAAAGAAAACGTTGCGGCGAGCCGCATCCCTTCAAAGCGCGTGGGAGCGCAGTGCTTCCGGCTTCTTATTCCGGCTCCTGCACTTGGACCATTTCAAGAGTTTTTCTCCAGGACCGCGTTACCGGGCGGCGGCCCTGTCGATGATGACGGCGATGGCGGTGGCGTCCATGTTTCCAGACTCCTGGATGAGCCCGAAACCAACTACGCGGGCGTGTGCACGGGTTCCGGCTCGCTCTTGGGAGCCTTTTGGCTCCTGCCCTTGCCGAGCCGGTCCTGCAACGCGGCCATGTAGGTATAGACGACTGGCGTCAGATACAGCGTCACGAGCTGCGAGAACATCAGCCCGCCGACCACCACCAGACCCAGCGGCTGCCGCGCCTCTCCGCCCGCGCCATAGCCCAGCGCAATCGGCACCGCGCCGAGCAGCGCCGCCATGGTGGTCATCATGATCGGGCGGAAGCGGATCAGGCAGCCTTCATAAATCGCCTTGAGCGGCGGGAGGTTCTGGTTGCGTTCGGCGTCCAAGGCGAAGTCGATCTGCATGATCGCGTTCTTTTCCACGATGCCGATCAGCATGATCAGCCCGACGAACGCGTAAATATTCAGGTCCATGTGGAACAGGTACAGCGTCACCAGCGCGCCGAATCCGGCCGAGGGAAGACCTGAAAGAATCGTCAGGGGGTGAATGTAGCTCTCATACAAGATCCCCAGCACGATGTACACCACCAGAATCGCGACCACCAGCAGGATCGACAGGTTTCCCAGCGAGCTGCCGAACTCCTTGGCCGCGCCCTGGAATGACACCGTGATGGTGGGGGGCAGCGTCTCTTCGGCCACCTTCTGGACCTTCGACATCACGTCGCCCAAAGCGTAGCCCGGCTTCAGGTTGAACGAGATCGTCACCGCCGGCAGCATGCCCGAGTGGTTGATCGACTGCGGACCGACATCCTGCTTGATCTTGGCCAGCGTTTCCAGCGGAATGAGTTGCCCGTTCGAGGCCTTGAAGTAGAGGAGTCCCAGCGCATGCGGATCGGACTGATATTGCGGTTGCAGCTCCAGCAGAACTTTGTATTCGTTCACCGCGGCGTAAATGGTCGAGACCCACTTCGGTCCGAAGGCATCGTAGAACGACGATTCGATCGCATTCGCGTTGACTTGCAGTGCCGCCGCTTTGTCGCGGTCGATATCCACGTTCACCTGCGGGCTGGTAATCGCCAGATCGCTGGTCAGGTCGTCGATGCCGGGGATACTGCCCATGGCTTTCAGCAGTTGGTCTGAGGAGTTGTAGAGGGCGGTCTTATCCGGCGACACCATCGAGACCTGATACAGGCTCTTGGTCACCTGGCCGCCGATCTGGATGGTTGGTGGATTCTGCAAATACACCTTCAACCCCGGGACGTCTGCCACCTTGGGCCGCAAGTCGTCGATGATCTGGTCGACCCTCTCCTTGCGCTGGTTCCGCGGCTTCAGGCGCACCACCATCTCGCCGTAGTTCGGGCCGCCCAGGGTCGATGCCCCCGTGCCGCCGACGGTGGACATCAACGCTTCCACGTTGGGGTTCTGTTGGATCACGGCGGCGACCAGCTTCTGAAGCTCCGCCATCTCATAGAACGAAGTGCCCTGCGCGGCTTCGGTGATCACCGAAAGCTGATCGGTGTCCTGATCGGGAATGAAACCCTTCGGGACCTTGATAAACATGTAGACTGTGCCCGCGAGCACCGCCACAAAGGCCGCCATGGTGGTGACGCGATGCCGTAACACCACCTGGAGCGTCGAATCGTACACGCGCAGCATCCACTCGAAAAACTTCTCGGTCGTGTGATAGAACCAGGACCGGTGTTGATGATCGGGAGCCTTCAGGAACCGGCTGCACAGCATCGGGGTGAGCGTTACTGAGACAAGGCCCGAGATGAGAATCGCGACGCAGATGCTCACCGAAAATTCACGGAACAGGCGCCCCAGGATGCCGCCCATGAACAGCACCGGGATGAACACGGCCGCCAGCGACAGCGTCATAGACACAATCGTGAACCCGATTTCCCGCGATCCCACCAGCGAAGCCACCAGCGGCTTTTTGCCCAGTTCCATGTGGCGGAAAATGTTTTCGAGCATCACGATCGCGTCGTCCACCACGAAGCCCACCGACAGAATCAACGCCATCATCGACAGGTTGTCCAGGCTGTAGTGCAGCAGATACATGACGGAGAACGTGCCGATGATCGAGAACGGCAGCGCCAGGCTGGGGATCACCGTCGCCGATACGTTGCGCAGGAACAGGAAGATGACCGTGATCACCAGGCCCAGGGTCAGCAGCATCGTGAACTCGACATCTCGGTATGATTCGCGAATCGTATCCGAGCGGTCGTAGAGAATCGACATGTCCACCGAGGGCGGCAGCTCGGACTTGAACACGGGAAGGAGTTTCTTGATGTCGTCGGTGACCTGGATCGTGTTGGTGCCGGGCTGGCGCTGGATGGCCAGGACGATAGCCCGCTCGCCGGGCCCTCCATCGTGCTCGTAATACCAGGAGGCCGTCTTATCGTCCTCCACGCTGTCCTTGAGCGTGCCCAGTTCCTGAAGCCGTACGGGCGAGCCGTTGCGGTACGCCACCACAAGGCTCTTGTACTGATCCGCCGACATGAGCTGGCCGCTGGCCTGAAGCGTGAAGGCGCGCTGCGGGCCGGTGATCTGGCCCGTAGGAAGGTTCACGTTCCAGCTTTGGAGCGCCGTTTCGACTTCATTAATCCCGATCTGGTGCGACGCCAGCGCGTGCGGGTCCATCTGCACATGAACCGCGTACTTCTGCGCGCCCAGCACCTGCACCTGCGCCAC
>Ga0070740_10001735_pt1 | contig 28494 bp, 29 predicted proteins | sample Coa_R2_FD_67286 | JGI IMG/M metagenome (GOLD analysis project Ga0070740, IMG submission 67286) | Surface soil microbial communities from Centralia Pennsylvania, which are recovering from an underground coalmine fire - Coalmine... | ecosystem: Environmental > Terrestrial > Soil > Unclassified ...
TCTCTCTCTCTCTCTCTCTCTCTCTCTCTCTCTCTCTCTCTCTTCCGCCGCGCCACGCGACGACGCGGCACCGCGCCGATATTTGGTGCGATCGCGAGCCCCGGTCCTCTTCGACATTGCGCGGCGGGCCTTGGTGATCTCGTCGACCGTTGAATGCGTGATTGCCAGCCGGCCGCCCGCGCACGTGCTATTTTGGCTTCTTGAGGTCGCCCTTCTTGACCCCGGCCTCGGGAAATATCCACATCGCCACGATCATGAAAATCGCGGTGGCCATCACGAATGTCGAGAACTCCGGCCGAACCGGCGAACCGCTCCAGAAGGCGAGCACCGCGGCGACGATCAGCACGATGACGGATACGGCTGCTTTGACGTCGTTAGGCATGGCACATCGTCGAACCCCGAAGCGCCGGATCATCCCAACCGGATGAGCGCGATCGTTCCCGACCACATGTTCAATAGTTTCCAACGGGGACTGCGGCCGCTTCATCCGGCCTGCGCGGCTGTGCGCGCAGATTCTTCTTCAGATAACGCGTGTCGTAGCCGTTAAAGAGCGTGCCGATCAGACCGCGATCCAGATCCGACGTTCCGAATAGCCAATCGGCGATCGGGAAGGTCAGATTCATGTTCGTTTCCATCATCAGCTTGGCATTGTGATGCGCGGTATGATGACGCCGTAATGAATTCACCAGAGGGCAGTTCCGCACGAACCAGTTCTCGTCAACGTGGCAGCAGAAGTGCATGAATTCGTAGACGAGATACATGCCCGTCGTCACGCACATGAACAGCCAGCCGACATTGGGCGTCAACAGCGTGCCAAGGATTGCCGCGAGGGGCAGCGACATCAGGATGAAAACCACCAGCGCGTAGGGAGGAAAGACCGTAACCCGCCAATCCTTGTGATCGCGAAAGCGCATTTCGTCGTCGGTGAAGAACTGATGATGATTGAGCGTGTGACGCTCATAGATCGAGCGCAGACCCTTGATGTTGACCGGCCGATGCATGACATATCGATGCACCGCCCATTCGAACACGTTCGTGAAGAGAAAGGTAAGCGGCACCGTCAACCATTCGGCCCAGCTCACGTCGCGGATATGCGCGACATAGACGTAGAAGGCCGCTGCGCCCATCGCATAGATGAGGACAATGTGAAAATAGCCATCGTACCATCCCATGATGCGGGATCGATATTCCTGGCGGAATTCGATCTGTCGTTGCTTGATCATGGCGCCCTTCTCCTCGGCTTGCTGCTTGCCGGCCGCGCCTCGTTGCGGCGCGCGGTCGCCGGTCCATCTGATATATCACACATCTATCACACTCTGGAAGGGCCTTCAATCGGCGATCGCGGCGGGTGCCGCCCCCTCGATGACGCGAGCCACCGCCGGGTTCCGTCGGGCGTCCGCCGGCCTGCCGCTGAAAATTATCTCGCCGCGTTCAATAACATAGAGCCGGTCGGCAAAATCCGGCACATGATGAATGTTCGATTCGGCAATGAAAACCGCGTGGCCGAAGGCGCGGATGCTCGCGAGCCCTTCGACGATCGACGGGACAATCGCCGGCGACAGGCCCTCGGTTGGTTCATCAAGCAGCAGCAGCTTCGGGCCGAGGGCGAGGGCGCGCGCGATCGAGACCATCTTGCGTTCGCCGCCTGACAAGGCCTGTCCCGCGCGATCGCAATATTGCCTGAGCTTGGGAAATACGCTGTAGGCGGCCGCGATCCGCTGTGCGGCAGGCTGTGGGCCCGGACGGATCCAGGTCGGCAAGGCGATATTCTCGGCGACGGTCAGCTCTCCGAATACCTCGCTTTCCTCCGGCGCAAAGCCGATGCCCAATCGGGCGATCTCGAAAGGGCGTAATGCCAGCAGGTCCTTTCCCTCGAACTCGATCGCGCCCGACTCCGGTCTATGAAATCCCATGATGGTACGCAGCGTTGTCGTCTTTCCCGCGCCGTTACGGCCGACGAGACAGATCAATTCGCCATCGTCCACCGTGATCGACACGCTGCGCAGGACGCGACTGCCCTCGATCTCGACTACCAGATTGCGCACCGACAGCATTACCGGTCCTTTCTTTTGCCGATCACGGTTTCGACCAGGCGGGGGTCGGCAAAAAACCGATCTGGCGGCAGATCGGCGAGCACCTGCCCTGCCGCCAAGGCGACAATCCGATTCGAATATGTCGCCACCAGATCCATGTCGTGCTCAACGAGGACGATAGCTTTGACGTCTGCGCGCGCGGCTGCCCCAACAAGCGTCTTCATGATCCCGTGCTTCTCGGCGGTTGATACGCCGGAGGTCGGTTCGTCGAGGAGGATGACAGACGGCTCGAGCGCAAAGGCCGACGCCACATCCAACAGTTTCTTCTCGCCCTGCGAAAGGACCGCGGCAAGGGTGTCCAGCCGTCGCCCAAGTCCGAAAATGTCGGCGATTTCCGCGGCGCGGCGATAAACCTCTTCATCGGCCGCGAGACGGGAGAAAAGACGCCACCGCTTCCTCTGCCGCGAGATGACGGCCGCAGCGATGGTTTCCCCGACCGTCAGGCGCGGAAAGATCTGAATGAGCTGAAACGCCCGAGCCAGGCCGCGATCGGCGAGCTCGACCGGCCCCATCCCCGCAATGTTCCTGCCCCTGAACAAAACTTCGCCCGACGTCGGTTTTAGGAGCCCCGTGAGCAGGTTGACCAGCGTCGTCTTTCCCGCGCCGTTAGGGCCGACGACGGAAACGAGCTCGCCTTCGCGCACGACGACGCTGACGCGGTCGAGCGCCGGAAATGCGCCATAGGACTTGCTGAGATTGACCGTCTCAAGCAGCGTCATGCCGGCTTCCTTTGCCACCGACGCCGCAGTGCAAGCGCGAGACCGGTGACGCCCTCGGGGCAGCCGATGACGAGCGCCGCCAGCACAACACCGAGGACGAAGCGCCAGTACTCCGTAAGCGACTGAAGCTGATCCTGAAGCAGGGTAAACGCGAGCGCGCCAATAATCGGGCCGAAGAAATTCGAAAATCCCCCAAGCACGGTCATGAACACGAGCTGGCCCGATTGCGTCCAATAAACGAGCTCGGGGTCGGCCAGACCAATACGAAATCCCAGGATGACGCCGCCGGCTGCGCCGAACATCGCCGATATGACGAAGGCGATGAGTCGGCAGCGATGAACCTGCACGCCCAGATATTCCGCTTTACGCGCGTTGTCGCGAATCGCTCTAAGATGCAATCCGAAAGGTGAATGCACGATGCGCCACATCGCGGCACCGCAAATCACCATGAGACCGAGGCAGTAATAGTAAAAGGGGCCCACGAGAAAATCGATCTTGTTGTATGTGCCAAACTCCGATCCGAGAATGTTCATGCGTACCACGCGCATGCCGCTGTCTCCCCCCGTGACGTAATAGAATTTGAACAGAAAAGAATAGAACAGCATGCCGAAAGCGAGCGTCAGCATGCCGAAAAAAATGCCGGTATAACGGACACACAATTGCCCGACCGGCAGCGCGGCAAGCGCGGACGCCAGCACGACGACGCAGAGCACCAGCTCAAACGACTTGATCCCCAAAACGCCGGACATCACCGCGGCGCCATAGGCGCCGATGCCCAGGAACATTGCATGTCCGAACGACAACAGGCCGGCATAACCGAATAAGAGGTTGAACCCAAGCAGGGCGATGGCGTAACCAAAAAAGGGAATCATCAGCCCCACGTAATAGGGCGGCGCCACCAGAGGCAGTAGCGCGAATGCCGCCGTGCCCAGCGCTGCGACGACCACTGCCGCAGGGATCTTCATGCCACGGATCTCCCGAACAAGCCGGTGGGTCGGGTAATCAATACGGCAATCACGATGGTATAGATTGCGACCACCTCGAGTTCCGGGAAGAACACGATGGACAGTGCGCGAATGAAACCCACGATTGCCGCACCGACCAGCGCGCCCTGCATCGAACCAAGTCCTCCAATGACGACGACGGCGAATGCCTCGACGACGAACTCAATTGCCATGTCGAGCGACGCGGCCGCGGTCGGCACCACGAGGGCGCCGGCCGTTGTGCCGAGAACTGCGCCGAGAGTGAAAACGGCGGAATAGATGCGGCGAACGTCGACCCCGAGCGCCTCTGCCATCGCGCGGTTCTCGGCGGTCGCGCGCAGCGTTCGCCCGTAGTTCGTGTGATGGAGAAAAAGTCCGAGCCCGGCCGCCACCATAATGGCGGCGCCGATCACGAGGATGTTGTAGACCGGCATGCTGAAGTCGCCGGCGTTGATCGTACCGTAAATGAGATACGCGCTATCGAGCGAACGCGGGTTGGCGCCCCAGATGAGCTTGAAGACGTCCTGAAACATCAATACCAGCGCGAAGGTCAAAAGCAGCTGAAAGCTTTCGTCGCGACCATAGACGGTACGCAGAAGCCGCTCGATCGGCGGACCGATCAAGCCGAGCAGAACGCCCGAAACGACAAGGCCGGGGAAAATGAGCCATGGCGAGGCGCCAAGCGCGTCGGCATAGCCGATGAAGGTGATGCCGAAATAGGCCCCGAGCGCGTAGAACGAACCGCACGCAAGATTGATGATCTTTTGCACGCCGAACACGAGTTGGAGGCCGGCCGCCACCAGAAACAGAACGGCGGCGTGAAACACACCGCCGGCAAGGATGTTTGCAAAGGCGGACATTCAACCGGTCGGCCCGATCGGCTCGCGTCATACGTTGAATTGGGCGGTTTTGATCCACTCCCAGAAATTTGCTCCCGGGGGCTTTTGCAGCTCGGTCGAATAGCGGCTTTCGAACACTCCGAGCGTGACAAAATCGTAGCTGTTCTTGTGGGTCGTGAAGCCCTGGATGAAGGTCTGGTCAGCGATATGATCCTTGCGCCAACCGCCCTTGCCGCCGAGGCTGTCGACCGAGAGGCCGACCATCGCGTCAATGATGTCGTCCTGCGACGGCCAGGCGCCGCCCTTTGCCTTCAATGCTTTCTCGACCGCGGCTTTGTATGACGCGAGCGCGAAGTAGGCGCGATCAGCTTCCCATTCAGGATAATCGTTGTAGGTCTTTGCGTACCAATCGACGAACTCGCGGGTCAGCGCCGAGTTGTTCGGGTTGGCAAAATAAAGAGTATTGTGACCGAACAACATGCCTTCTGGGGTGAACTCCTTCTTCATCAATGTGTGCTGCCAGCCAGCCGCGGGGAACACGAGTTTCACACCCTCCGTCAATCCGGCGGCGTGTGCCTGCTTCATGAAGATCGGCAGGTCGGCGAACAAGAGCGACGAAAAGATGAGGTCGGGTTTCGCGGCCTTGAGCGCCGCCACATGGCTTGTCAAATCCATCGTGCCGACCTTGGGCCATTGCTCGGTGACGACCTTGTGCTCGATGTTGAACCGTTTCAGGATGGCGATGAAGGCCGCCATGTTGTTGCGACCATAGGAATAGTCGGGGTTGATGCCGGCGACCGTGGCGAACTTCCCCTTCCAGTATTTTATGGTGAGCAGCGAGGACATGACCGCCTCGCATTCATTGTCGGTCGAGCGGAAGAGGTAACGCGGGTTCGGTATGGTCTCATTGACGCCGTCCTGCGTCGTGCCATCCCAGTAGATCGTAAGAGCGCGTGCCTCCTCGACCACGGGGCCGAGCGCAAGGCCGACGCCGGTGGAGATGATGCCCTGCACACAGTCCACTCGGTCCTGCTGCACGAGCTTGCTGAAGCGCTCGATCGTGTCTTTCGGCGACGACTCGTCCTCGATGACGAGTTCGACTTTGCGGCCGCCGATACCGCCTTGGCTATTGTAGCGTTCCGTCGCCCACTGCACCGCCCGAATGCCGTTGAGCCCGGGCGCCGCGGCGATTCCCGAACGGGGCGCCAGAATCCCGATGCGCAGCGGCTTATTCTGCGCGATGGCCGGCGCGGAGATGCCGGCCGATACCGATGCCGCGCCGAGCGCGGCAGCGGACGCAAGGAGCCTGCGGCGAGAAATGACCATCGTTACTCCTCCCTCCCGACCCGCTGGGGGTCGCATTATCGTTGTTTGCCTCGCAATGATATATCAGACGCATGTCAGTAACAAGCCGATGTCGTTGCAGAAGGGGGGCTGATCCGAGGTGAGCCGAAAGCGGGCGGATCAGGCTGCGGTCTTGGCGCGCAGGAAATCGTCGATTTCGGCGCTGGTCAGAGTCCAATCGTTGTCGAAATTGGCCACCACGGCCCTCATGAAAGGCTCTGACAAGGCGATGGCGCGTTCGCCGTCGCCCAAATGGTCGTAAAGGATTGCGAGCGCCAGTTGCCGAGGGCTCTCGCCCTCGTAGGTCCATTCGAATCCATAATTGGTAAAGCGCTTGACCTCGTAATGCTCGTTCAGCGGTTGTCCGTCCACCGTGACGACCAGGCCGTCGATCGTGCGTCTTCCCTCATAGATCTTCATTGTACTCAGGCCAATACCGTTCCACGCGTGAAGTTTTCGACATAGTCGAGCAGTTTGTCGCTTGCGCGTGCCGCAGCTTCGGCATCTCCCTGCGCGATCGCGCGAGCTTGGTTGGCGTGCAGGCGCGCGCATAGCGGCAAGTCCGCCGCCTCCCGGTAATGCATGTACCAGAAACGGCGGGACAACCCTTGCAAAAGTTTCATCGAGCGGGCCGCGTAATCATTGTGCGCCGCTTCGACGATCAGCCTGTTGAGTTCGCGATCGAGTCGCATGAAAGCAATATCGTCGTTGTTCTTGGCAGCGCGATCCATGCCTTGCGCGATGTCGAGAAGTTGTTGGCGCTGCTCTTTCGTCGCCCGCTCCGCCCCGGTGCGGCTCAGGAGCCGCTCGATCTCGCGGCGGACCTCGAGAACCAGAAGCTGATTGCGAGGGTTGATATCGGAGACAAGGATGCCTTTCCGCGGCAGGATGGTCACCAAACCTTCGCGGGCGAGCCGCTGCAGCGCCTCGCGCACCGGCGTGCGGCCAATCCCGAACGTCGCCGACAGCAACTGTTCCGACAGGACGTCGCCCGGCTTGAGCCTGAGCGTTACGATCTGCTCCTCGATCAGGCGATAGGCCTGTTCGGTCAGCGTCTCCGGCGCACGCAGCCGTCGCTGGCCTTTCTGGTCGGCGGCCGGTCGGCCGCCGGATCGTGAAGCCCGCGGAGCAAGTGCGGATGAGCGCGGCACGTCAAATCTGCCTTCGTTTGGCGACCATCGCCGCGAATTTCTCGTATTCCGCCTCGTTGACCGCATAAGAGTGATCGTCGTCGGGGAACGAGCCTTCCTTGACTTCCTTCACATATTGCCGAATGCCCGCAACGGCAATCTCGGTCAGCTTGGCATAGCGTTTGGTGAACTTCGGCTTGAAGTCGGTAAACACGCCCAAAAGGTCGTAGCAAAGAAGGATCTGGCCATCGCAGCCCGCCCCGGCCCCAATGCCAATGGTGGGGATGGTGAGCTGCTGTGAAATGAGTTGTGCGATTTTGGCCGGAACCGCCTCGAACTCAAGCATGAAGCAGCCGGCGTCCTCGATCGCCAGCGCATCTTCCAGTATCTTCATGGCCGTTTCGGCCGTGCGCCCCTGAATCTTGAAGCCCCCGAACATCGCGATGGTATGCGGGGTGAGACCGATGTGCGACGCCGTCGGGATGCCCGCATCGACCAATGCCTTCAGGATGTGTGCCTGCGACTTGCCGCCTTGCGGCTTGACGGCGTCGCAAAGCGCTTCCTGCATGAAGCGGGCGGCATTCGCGAGCGCGCGCTCTACCGTGTGATAACTCTGATAAGGCATGCAGCCGAGCACGAAGGTGTTCGGCGCGCCGCGCCGCACCGCCTGAGCGTGCATGACCATCATGTCCATGGTCGCAGGAACCGTGTTGGGATGGCCGTGAGCCACCATGGCGAGGCTGTCGCCCACTACGGCGACGTCCACGCCGGCCATCTCCGCCCATTTCGCCGACGTATAGTCCGGCACCGACATATAAACCATTTTCTCGCCGGTGCGCTTGGAGTCGCGAATCTCCGCGATGGTGCGTTTCTCGCGCTTTGCTTCGGCCACCGGCCCCGCGGACTTCGTGTTGGCGGGCGTCGTCATCGGCTTGGCCGCCGTCTCGGCCGTCGACATTGCGTCCCTCCGGGTTCGGCGCCCCTTGCGCGCCGGTCTGATATATGTCTCGTATGTTAGTTACAGCCGTTTCGGTCGGTCAAGGCCGCGCATGCGCCACCGAACCCGTTTGGGGAGCCTGTCCGCATGTCGGGCGGAGAGATCATGATCCCTCTGATTCTGTTCACCGGATCGCTGCTCGCCTGCGTCTTGCACGCCCTGGCAGCGAGCGGACAGTTCCCGCGCGAGCACCGCGATCCGACATTCACGTCGCTTGCGGGCCGTGCCGTTCTGTTTGGTACGATGGCGGCGATGGTGGTCAGCCTGATCGCTGTCATGACGGTCGTCTGGCGCCTCATCCCCTGGTATGCCGTCGTCATCGGCGGCGGCCTCGCCGTGCTCGCAGCGCCGCCGATCCTGCAACAATGTCCCGATCGATTCGTCGACGGCCGCGCGTCCCTGCTGAGCTTTGCCGGGGCGGGCGCCGTTCTCGCGCTGCTTCTGCTCTGGCTTGATGCAAATCGGGTCGGCGTACCCTAGCCGGCTATGCAAAATAGCGCGCCGTGCCATACGGATCGGCCCCGGTCTCGCGGTCGGCAGTGCGCGGTTCGATCGTGGGGCCGGCCGCGGCAAAGCTCGAAGTTGAGGAGAACGCTCATGATTGCAGTAATTTTCGAAGTCTGGCCGAAAGCTGAACGCAAGCGCGAATACCTCGATATCGCCGCGGAGTTGCGGCCGCTTCTGGAGAAAATAGACGGCTTCATCTCCATCGAGCGCTTCGAGAGCCTGAGCGAACCCGGCAAGATACTGTCGCTTTCATTTTTTCGCGACGAGGCGGCGGTACAGGCCTGGCGTAGAACGAAGGAACATCGGCTCGCGCAGGCAAAGGGCCGGCGAGAGATTTTCGCGAACTATCGCCTTCGGGTTGCGGGAGTCATCAGGGATTATGGAATGAATGAACGCGCACACGCGCCGGCCGACAGCATCGCCGCGCACGGCGGATAGATTTCGGCTTCCTGCATCATCGCGCGGCACGGGATTCCGTCACAGAGCCGCGCGGTGATCGTATCTTCGGCTGGGCCGCGCAGGCGTGGACAGCGTCCCAGCGCGGTCGGGCTCGAAGAACAAATAGATTTCTTGCCGGAAGGACTCAGCGCAGCTCCTCCGCATTGCAATGCCCGCGGAGCCCGCGGTCGTTCGGGTTCGGCGACGACACATTCGACGCGGGCGGGATCTCGTACCTCCCGCGCGTCCTCGTCAGAACAAACTATATTGCCGCAAGCTGGGTTGTTTTTGCACGGCGAGGGCGTGCCTTACGACCAAAACGTCCGCAACGTCGGCGAGAAACCGTGACGGTGGCAGCGTGCGCAAAGCACCGTGCCATCTGCGCTTGGCCGCCCGGGTCAGGAACAGCCGATCTTTGGCCCGCGTCATGGCGACATAGAGCAGGCGCCTTTCCTCGTCGAGATCGTCCGGGAGATCCGCGGCGCCCCAGATGAGCGGCACGAGTCCGTCTTCCATGCCCACGATGAACACAACTGAAAATTCCAGCCCCTTTGCCGCATGCATGGTCATGAGCGAGACCCGGTCCGCCCCGGCGTCATGGAAATCAACCTCCGTGCACAGTGCCACTTGCTCCCGCAAGCGCGCCTCGTCGCCAGCGACCTTGTCCGACTCGGAAAGTTCCGTCAGCCAAGCGTGCGCCGCGACAAGGTCCGCCGCGCTGACCGAGGCGTCCTTCCGCACGATTTCCGCCGCAGCGGCAAGACGGTCGCGCAAGCCGACCGTGGACGTCGCGCTGCCCGCGGCGTCGGCGGTCAATGCGGAAAGCAGCGCCCTGACGCCCGGATGGCCGCCGATGGCAGCCGGCGAACTTTTCTTGAAGGGAATGCCGGCGCGATCGAAGGCTCTGCGCAGCGGGATTGCCTGCGCGTCGGTGCGATAGAGCACGGCAAAATCCGCAAAACTCAGGGAGGTTGCCGTCCCGCGGCCGACAGCGGTTCGACGGCCGGCCGACAGCATATCATGCCCTCCGAGCAGCGCTTCGATCGAAGCCGCCACGAAATCGGCCTCGGCGTCCTCGTCTTCGGCGACATGGACGACGATCCGATCCTGCAACTCCCGGGCGATGCTCCCGGTCGGCATGCCGACAACCTGGGCCGAAGCAGCCACGATCGTCGCGGTCGAGCGATAATTGTTCACAAGCCGCACGGTGTTGGCCGCAGGATAATCGGCGGCAAATCGTGCAAAACAGGTAGCATCGGCACCGCGAAAGCCGTAGATCGCCTGATTGGGGTCGCCGATCACGCAGAGATTGCCGGGTGGACCGGCAAGAAGCTGCAGCAGACGATATTGGCGCCCGTCCACGTCCTGAAACTCGTCGGCGAGAATATGGCTGAAGCGTGCGCGCCAGCGCGCGGCAATCTCGGCATCCCGTTCGAGCAGGTCCACGGCGTGCACCACGAGATCGTCGAAGTCGACCCAACCCTGAATCCGCCCCGCGCGAGACAGAATTGCGAGCGCCGCCCGTTCCTCCGCGCCGGCAGCCTCACCCGTGCGTTTCAGTCGGGAAATCGATCTCAGCAGATCGGACGCACGGCTCTCGCTGATTTCGAGCGCCGCCGCCAGCACGGCCTTGCGCTCCGCCTCGTCGGCAACGCGAAATTCCGCCGGAAGGCCCAGCGCGCTGGCGTGGGCGCGCAGGATCGTGAGTCCGAGTGAATGGAAACTGTGAACCGCAACGTCGCGCCCATGACGCGGCATCAAGACTGCAAGCCGGGCACGCAATTCCTCGGTCGCGCGACGGGTGAAGGTGACAGCGAGACATGCAGCGGCAGGCACGTTCCGCTCCAAGACGAGGTGCGCGATGCGACACGTGAGCACGCGGGTCTTGCCCGAACCGGGCCCGGCGATGATTGCAAGCGGTCCGTCGACGATTGTGGCCGCGCGCGCCTGATCCGCATCGAGGTCGGCGAGGAGCCCCTTTTCATTCGACCTCGTCGGTGCGGGCGCGGGATGGATGGCCGTCTCGGCCTGCGGCGTCTCGTTGGTATGCTGCCGTGGCGCCCGGGCACGCCGATGAATCGGTAGTTCGAACAGCATGTCGCCTCGAACAAGGCGATCGAGCTCGCCGTCCTCGAACAGCCGGATAATCCCATATACGCCATCGTATCCCGCATCGCGTATCACGGTCCCGGAGCGCAGGCGTCGGACGGCTTCTCCCAGCAGCGGATGAACGCGGGAGATGTCCTCAATCGGCACCTCGTCGAGCACGGCAAGCTCCGGACCCAGAGTGGCCGTGGCGCAGTCATAAACGCGGCTCACCGTTCCTGACGCCGCGCTGCTGCGCGTGATCTCCGACAGGATTTCGTGCAGCGGCACGAGATTCGACACGGCACCGGCGCTCGGCGGCGGCTCCGCCGCGACCGCGCTCCGGTCGGCAAGGAGCTCGACGCGATGCGCCACGCCGACGGTGACGCGACCGCCACAAGCGGGACAGCGGCCGTCCCGCGCGAGCGTCTCCTTCGGATCGAGACGCACGCCGCAGGCGCGATGCCCGTCGAGGTGATATTTCCCTTCTTCAGGGAAGAACTCGACCGTTCCCTCATAGCCGTCGCCGGTTTCGAGGGCCCGGCGAATGGCACAATAGTCAGGCTCGCAGCAAAATCGCGTCGCCTCCCGGCCAAGCTTGCTTGGTGAGTGCGCATCGGAGTTGGAGGTGAGTCGGTACCGGTCGAGGAAGGACACACGCCAGTTCATTGCCGGATCGGATGAAAGCCCCGTCTCCACCGCGAAAATGTGCGGTGCGAGATCGCCGTAGCATTCCTCAATCGAGTCAAAACCCGATTGTGAGCCCAGCGCGGAAAACCAAGGCGTCCAAATGTGCGCCGGCACGAGGTAGCAATCGGGGCTCGTCTCAAGTGTCAATTCCAGGAGGTTGCGCGAGTCAAGACCCAGGATCGGCCGACCGTCCGAGGCGATATTGCCGATCCGCGCCAGCCTTGCCGCCAAGCGGTCGACTGCGTCCAAATCGGGCGCGTAGATCAGGTGATGAACTTTTCTCGTCTTGTGGCCTTTTTTGTAGATCGTGGAGATCTCGGTCGAAAGCATGAAGTATACGACCTGTCGACAGGTCGGCGGCAAGGTTTGCCAGATCCTCTGCTCGATGTCCGGCTTGAGGCGAAAGAGTCCTCTGCCCGCCGGAACGAGCTTGTCCTTGATTTCCATGAGCCACAACGGATGCACGCAGTCGCCGGTGCCAACGACGGCGATCCCCTTGCGTGCGGCCCACCAGGCGAGATGTTCGAGGTCGAGGTCGCGGCTCGTGGCGCGCGAGTATTTTGAATGGACGTGCAGATCGGCGTAGAAGGTCATGGCGCCGTTGGTCATGCTGACGGACAATTGGCGCGCGAATCGTCCAAGCGTGTGCGTGGTCGACTCACTCCGATTTTCGCATAGGAAGAGAAACGCGGCGGCGAGGCCATCCGACTTATCCCCTGTTCTTCCTCCTGTGGATATCACCTTGGTAACCTGTCGTGCGCGCGAGGCGGGTCACGGCGAATGACGTCGCACCGGCGACGACGCGTCTTGCCGGAGTGAGGTCGGCGGAAGATGATTCATGCGTCACGTGGAAGGCGGGCCCGTGCGCGGATTGCCGCATGGCCAGCGCCATAGCGAGGGTCGGCATGGAGAACAGGCTCGACGAATTGGCGTTCGTCTATTTTCCGGAAAACTATCGCTGGTCGCACGGCTTGCTCATGGCGCTCAACATGGCGCCGTGGGGCGGCGCGGAGATCGGCGAGATCAACCGCATCGGTCTCCGGTTAAAGCGCTGCATGGGCGACGACGAAGCGTGGTTTCGCGAATGGACCCTCGAGGCACTGAAGCTCGAGGATCGGGGTCGCGCCTGCGTGGCGCAGGGTCATGCTGCAAGCGGCGCGCAGTATCTCCAACGTGCGAGCGCCTGTTACCACGTGGGTGAACGCTTTTTGCAGCCGAAGACGGCGGAAGGAAACGACGCCTACCTGCGTGGGGTCGTTTGCCTGCGCGATGCGGCCCGCTACATCAGGCGGCCGCGGCTCGAGCACGTTGAAATCCCATACAACGGCGCCAGCCTGCCGGCCATTCTCGTGCATGCCGAGCCGGTCAACCGCGGCGGCCGTGCGCCGGCGATGGTATTTTTCGACGGCCTCGATGTGACGAAGGAGATTCAATATTTCAAAGGCGTTGCCGATCTTGCGGCGCGCGGCATTGCCTGTCTGATCGTTGATGCTCCGGGCAACGGCGAGAGCATCCGCTTCCGCGGGCTTTATCTCCGCCACGATACCGAGCACTACGCGACGCCAGTCTTCGATTGGCTCGCTGCGCGCGCTGAGGTCGACCCCAAACGCATCGGCATCATGGCGATGAGCCTCGGTGGTTACCATGCACCGCGGGCGGCCGCGTTCGAACCGCGCTTTGCCTGCTGCATTGCCTGGGGTGCGCAGTGGGACTACCAAAAGATCTGGCGCGAGCGCTTCGAAAGCCTGGCGCGGTCTGAAACGCCGTCATTGTCGGTCGCACATCAGCACATCGCTTGGGTGCTGAATGCGAGCTCGCAGGAGGACGTGCTCAAACGACTGGAGCCCTTCAAGCTTGACGGCGTCGTTCAAAAGATCAGATGTCCGTTTCTGATGCTTCACGGCGAGGGCGACGAGCAGATCCCGCTGGCGGACGCACGAAAATGCTTCGAAGCGGTCGGCTCGAGGCAAAAGACGCTGAAAATATTTTCCCGCGAAGAGGGAGGCTATCACCACTGCCAGATCGATAACCAGAGCATCTGTTCCGCCTATATGTGGGACTGGCTCGAAGACGTGCTCGAACCGACGCATTGATCGCCTGCCCGGGACGCCGGCACTGAAGAACGCCCGGATCGGCAGAGGGAACGGAAATCCGTGGGCAGCCTTGACCGACCGGCCGGGAGCGTGCATCGAACGCCCATGGCAGCAATTTCTTCCTCCCCGATCGGCCTCATCGGCGACATCGGCGCAACCAACAGCAGGCTCGCGCTGGTCGAACCGGGCGGCGGCGTCGAGCAGGTCCGCGTGTTCGCAAGCGACGAGTTCGCTTCTCTCGGCGAAATGATCGAAGCCTATTTCGCGTCGCCTGCACGCGCACGGAAGCCGACACGGGCGATACTCGCCGTCGCAGCGCCGGTTACCGGGGATGAAGTCGCGTTCACCAATCTTCCCTGGAGATTTTCCGTTGGGGATCTCCGGGAGCGTTTCGGATTCTCAAGCGTGCGCGTCGTCAATGATTTCGTCGCCAACGCGCTTGCGGTACCGCATCTGGCTGAAAACGACCGTATGCAGGTGGGTCGCGGTGCCCCGGTGAAAGCGCAACCCGTCGGCGTCATCGGTCCGGGATCGGGCCTCGGGGTGAGCGCGCTGATACCGACAGCGGACGGCTATGTTCCGCTGCAAAGCGAAGGGGGTCACGTTACCATGGCCGCGGCCGACACCCGTGAAGCGGCGGTGCTCGAGATTATGCGCAAGCGCTTTGATCACGTGTCGGCCGAACGGGTGCTTTCGGGACCGGGTCTGATCAATCTTTACGCCGCGCTCTGCGAGCTCAACGGCGAACGCCAGGAGCAGCTGACCGCCGCGCAGATCACCGACACCCGTGTCGGCGAGACGCATCCGCGCGCGCGCGAAGCGACCGAGATGTTCTGCGCCATGCTCGGCGGCGTAGCGGGCGATCTCGCGCTGACGCTCGGCGCACGTGGTGGCATCTACATCGCGGGCGGCATCGTACCGCGGCTCGGCGTAGCCTTCGCACAATCCGCGTTTCGTGCTCGCTTTGAGGCGAAGGGACGCTTCCGCGACTACATGGAAGCGATCCCGACCTACGTCATTACCCGACCGCTGCCCGCATTGCTGGGATTGGCGCGAATGCTGGACGCCCCGTGAAAAGAAGTTACGATTGCCCGCCCAGCGAAGGGAGGTCGTCCGTGTTCAAGGTCGGCGCAGCCGTCATCACCCGTGTTCAAGAGACCAATCTTCCGAGCTACCCCCTGCGTGACATCTTTCCGGATTTCACGGACGTGCATCTTGCCGAGCACGGGCACTGGCTCGCGCCGCATCACTATGAGGCTGAAAGCGGCAGGATCCGGCTCGCCGTCCATAGTTGGCTCGTCAAAATCGGCGGCAGGACGATCCTGATCGACGCCTGCTGCGGCAATAACAAAGCGAAGCCGGGCCGGCCCTTCTGGCATATGCTCAATGAGCCGTATCTCGACCGGCTGGCCGCGGCCGGCGCGCGGCCGGAGGATATCGATCTCGTGATGTGTACCCATCTCCACCACGATCATGTGGGATGGAACACACGGCAACAAGACGGCAAGTGGGTTCCGACCTTCCCCAATGCGCGCTACCTGTTCTCGAAGGCAGACGTCGAATACTTTGCCGCGATCGACGCGGATCCGCGCGAAGGCCCTGCCGAACTTGGCACTTTCCGCGAATGCGTCGTCCCGATCCTCGAACATGGCAAGGCGGATTTGGTCGACGGCGGTCCTATGCGCCTGGACGAATTCATCGAAATCGAGCCGGCGCCAGGACATTCGCCGGGCCACGTCGTCTTCAAGCTCGAAAGCAGAGGCGAGCGCGCCGTATTCATCGGGGATGTTTGGCACCACCTGTTGCAGGTCTATTATCCAGACTGGAATTTTCCCAAGAATTCGGATGCTGCTCAAGCGCGCGCTTCACGCCGTAAGGTGCTCGACTATTGCGCATCGAGCGGCGCGTTGGTGTTTCCCGGTCATGTCGGGTTGCCGTTTGCCGGGCGCGTGGAGAGAATGACGGACGGCTACAAGCCTCATTTCCCGGCATGATTCCGTCGCCGGGAATCGTGTTTGGGAAAAGTGACGCATCGCGCGGATCATGGTCGAGCGTCATGAATAGACCCAAAGCATGGCCCGCCTGCACGGCGCGCGGGCCGGCACCGTGTTCACTGAGGCTGGTTCCTCCCAGCGGCGATCCATTTGGCCAAGCGCGGAGTCGCTACGCCGGGCGCTCGACCGTGCTCGCGGTGTGCGGTAGCGGCGTCCGCATGCGCGCCGCGATCTCCACGCGGTAGCGGCTGACCGCGTTTTCATCGATGTCGATGCCGAGTCCTGGGCGGTCGAGACTTTCGACATGTCCGCGCACGATTGGGATCGGTTGTGCGGTGACGTCGGCCGCAAGACCCCCATGGGTGAGCGTCAGTGCATAGGCGATATTCGGCATGACGAGTGCCGCATGCAATGCGGCGGCACAGGCAATACTCGACTCGCCTGTCTTGCACGACACGTTCACCATAATGCCCAGTTCGTCGCAAAGGCGGCCGGCCGCCACGAGTGCCCGCAGCCCTCCAAGCTTTATCGCCTTCAGACTCGCCGCGCGCGCGGCGTTGAGTGCGTGGTGACGCCGGATATCGTCGAGCGAATGGATGCCTTCGTCGGCAGCGATTGCAATATTGCCTGCCGCGGCCGCCACCCGCGCCATCCCAGAAAGGTCATCGGCCATGACGGGCTGCTCGAGCACATGGAGACCTTTATCCTGCACGGCCTGCAAATAGCGAATGGCTTCCTCGGCGGTGAAGCCCTGGTTGGCGTCGGCCGAGATCATCATGCCTGGGCCGAGCCCGTCACAAATCGCGCGCGTACGCGCTGCATCGGCTTCGGGCGTCCCGAGGCCGACCTTGATCTTGTATGCGGTGATACCTGCAGATTTCTTCATCGCCGCGTCTTCTTGCTCGCTGTCGCGGTCGCCGCCGGCAATGGTGCCAAGCAGCGGTATGCGGCTGTGCCGTTTGTTGCCAAGCAGCGCATGCACGGGCAGTCCCGCGGATTTGCCGACCACGTCGTGAAGCGCAATCTCAATGGCCGCCTTGGCGCCATTGTTACCGTAAAGACGGTGGCGCATCGCAAGCAGCGCACCATCGATATCGTCCGCTGCGCGCCCCTTGAGCGCCGCGGCGAGCAGATGCACGGCGGCGACCAGGCTCTCCAAGGTTTCGCCGGTCATGGTGGGGGCCGCCGCGGCTTCGCCCCAACCTACCGACCCATCGTCCGTCTCGATGCGCACCAGCACGTTCTCGGCGCGCCGGACTTCTTCGCCGGCCATAATGACCGGCTTGCGCATCGGCAGAACGACGGCAATCGGGTCGATCGACTTGATCAGCATGAGGATTGCATCGCCCCTCGAGCATCGGTTGAGCTGCCGTCGGTCGCTTTGACGCGGAGTCTCCGAGCCATGGTCCGCGGGGCTAGATTTTCCTGATTCCGACCTGTTCGATGATTTCCTTGAACATGGCGATTTCCTTGGTGACGCGCGCCCAGGCCTGCTTGGCGCCCAGCGGCCTCACCATGAAACCGGATTTATACATGCGTTCCTTCATTTCCGGCGTACTGAGCACCTTGAGTATCTCCGCCTCCAGCCAAGCGACGACATTCGGCGGTGTCTTTGCCGGCGCCAGCATCGCCATGTCGGTGGGGAAGACGAAGCCTTTGTAACCCTGCTCCTCCATGGTCGGCACATCGGGCAGATCGGGCCAGCGCGTCTCCGCGGAGACCGCAAGACAGCGAAGGACACCGGCCTTGATATGCGGCGCAGCAGGCGCGAGCGACCCGGAGCTCAATTGCACCGTACCGGATAGCAGCGCCTGGATGGCGTCGCCGCCGCCCTTGAATACGACGTCCTGAAGCGTCGGCAGATGTTCCCGAATCTTCAGGACTTCGAGCTGGATCTGTGGGCTGGTTCCGATCGGCGGCGTCGCGCAGTTGAACTTGTCCGGATCGGCTCTGACCAGACGGACGAATTCCTTCATGTTATTAGCGGGGAGGTCGGCCTTCACGACAAAGGTATTCGGCGAGGACGCCAGTTCGCTGACGCCGACAAAGTCATGCAAGGGGTCATAGGGAATCTTTCTGTAGAGGGTGGGATTGATCGACCATGCGTTGGTCGCAAGTAGGAGCGTATAGCCGTCCGGCGCTGCCCGCGCCGCATAGCCGAAGCCGATATTGCCGCCCGCGCCGCCGATGTTCTCGATGATGAAGGTCTTGCCCGTCGATTGCTGCAAGGCGGCGGTGACGATGCGGCCGACGATGTCGGACGGCCCGCCCGGCGTGTTTGCCACGATGACCTTGACCGGTCGGTCGGGATACGCGGCGTCGGTGGCGCGCGCCCGCATCAGGATCGACCCGGCAACACCACCGGCCAGCGCACGTTTCAGGAAGACGCGTCGCGACGCTCCCCTGCTGGAGTCGGATGTCACCCTTTCTCTCCTGCGGTGATCCGGCGTAGTTTATGCTTCAAACCGGACATGCCCCAAGGGTAGGCTTTTGCAGCGGAGGCGGCAATGGCGACGGCTTCGGGCAACACCTCGGACATTGTTGGGTCGCCATGCGCGGCGTCTCTTTTCGATTGGCGAAAATCACGAAAACATCGCGATGATTGAGGCACAATCCCGGCCGGCTGCTTGGCACGAGGTCGTGCTGGCGACGCTGAAGAGCAACCATGTCAGGCTCGCGGTCTACGTACCCGACCGTGTCTTCACCCCGCTGATCGCGGCGCTGCACGCCGATCCGTTCTTCACCGCTTTCGCCGCAACGCGCGAGGAGGAGGCGCTCGGTATTATCGCCGGCGCGTGGATGGGCGGGCTGCGTGGCGCGGTGCTCATGCAGACTTCGGGCTTCGGCACGATTCCCAATGCACTTGCCTCGCTCATCGTGCCCTGCCAGATCCCGGCATTGATCTTCGTATCGGAGCGCGGCACGCTTGGAGAATTCAATCTTGGGCAGGCGATGGTATGCAAAACCATGCGGCCTGTCCTTGCTTCGCTTGCGGTCGAACATCATACGATCACGCGGCAAGATGAGCTCGAGTTCATTGTCGATCGTTCGATCAAGCAGGCGGTGGCGACCCAAGCGCCCGTCGTTTTCATTCTTTCGCCGCTGCTGACGGGCGGCAAGGTATTTGCGGCATGACCGGGTCCCAGCACAATGCCAAGGTGATGAACCGCTTCGACTTGACCAAGCGGCTCGTTACCGCGCTCAAACACGAGGAAGCCGTCATCGCCGGTATCGGCAATACCAATTTCGATCTCTGGTCGAGCGGACGGCGCCCGCAGAATTTCTACATGCTCGGGAGCATGGGTTTGGCAATCCCGATCGCGCTCGGGGTGGCCATTGCCCAGCCTCGACGCCATGTCATCGCGCTCGAGGGCGACGGCTCGCTCCTGATGCAACTCGGCTGCCTGTCGACGGTCGCCGTCCAGGCACCGAGAAACCTCACCATCATCGTCTGGGACAACGGGCTTTACCAGATCACCGGCGGCCAGCCCACGGCGAGCGCAGGCACGGCCGATCTTGTCGCCATTGCCCGCGGTTCGGGGATCGCCAAGAGCGCCTGGGCGGCGGACGAGGCTGATTTCGACCGGCTCGTCGCCGAGGCGCTGCGGGAGGGCGGCCCAAGCCTGATTGGCGCACGCATTGACGGCGAACCGGGGGTCGGAACCACCGATCGCGACCCGGTGCAGATCCGCGCGCGTTTCATGGAGGGCCTTGGCGTCAAGCGTTAGTCAATGGCGTTCTCCCGCGGGAACACGCGGGCGTACGCTCGGCACGCACTGCCGGCAACGCGTCCACGTACCACGCCCGACAGATACATGTTGTGTTGGACGATCAGGCGCCTGCGCGTGCAGCCACCAGGGCTTTTTCTCGCGTTGTCTCTTCCACAATCCCGGCGGATCTACCGCGGTCGCAGGCTCGGTCCGATGAACGCGGCACGCGCCGTGCGTTGCACAATGCCTGTCTCACCGCTTCAGCGTCACCGTCTTGAAGTCGGCAGGCGAAACGATCTCGAGCAACTCGCAGTCGTCGGAATAGCCGCGCACGGTATGCCTGATACCAGGAGGCTGAATCCAGCAGGATCCTTCGCGGAAGGTGTGCAGACCCTCGCCGTCAAATTCCGTCTGAAACCAACCTTTCAATACATAGACCATTTGAAAGTCGACATCGTGAAAGTGCGGCACGGCCACTTGTTTTTCGTCGAACGGCCTCGTCATGCGGATCACGTGGGCCCGTACCAGGCCGCCCGTCGCAGCCGCGACGCCGAGGTCGCGATAGGCCGAATAAGGGCGCAGGCCGGTATCAAAGTCCTCCTCGCGGAGGTGGCTGACGACAAATCTCTGGCGGGAACGTTTAACACCTCTCGTCAGCGATGCATGATTGGTTGGTCGTTTCTTCTTGCGTGCGGCAGCCCTTGATGCGCGTTTCGTATTTGCCATGACCACCCCCTTATTCGACCGCTTCGGCGGCGCCTCCGTGTGCCTTGGACCAGCCGGCGGGATCGGCGATGAATCGTTCGACCTCGGAAAGCATCGCCGCGTCGAATTGGCCGCTCGCTTTTGCCACGCGCAGCACGTCACGCCACGTGGTGAGCGCGTGGAGTGTCACGCCCAGGTCGTCCAGGATTTTCCGACCGAGCGGATAAATATCGTAAAAGAATAGCACGAAACAGTGCTCGCAGATGCCGCCTGCCGCGCGGATGGCGTTGATGAAATTGACCTTGCTCTTCCCGTCGGTTGCGAGATCCTCGACGAGCAGCACGCGTTGGCCGTGATCGAGTTTGCCTTCGATCTGTGCGCCGCGGCCGAAGCCCTTGGGCTTTTTGCGGACATATTGCATCGGCAAACGAAGCCGGTCGGCCACCCAGGCCGCAAAGGGAATGCCCGCGGTCTCGCCGCCCGCCACCGCATCGATCCTGTGGCGGCCGACATCGCATATGATACGGTGCACCGCAAAGTCGATCAGCATCGAGCGCACATCCGGAAACGACATCAACCAGCGAGAGTCGTTGTATACCGGGCTTGCCCAGCCCGACGTGAAGATGAACGGCTTGTCCGCCATGAAGCGGACGGCGCCGGTCTCGAGATACATGCGTGCCGTCAACTCGGCGATGGTCCTGCGGTCAAGAAATTGATGATTTGAGGTCATGGTGCGACCGCCAATGGCTGCCGTCGCCTGTCAAAGCACAAAACGCCTCAGGCCGCCATGCCGCAGTGGGGCGACAATTCACAGGCGAGATCGAGCAGCGCCTCGTCGCCGCCGGCCCAGCCGATGAACGACAGCCCGACCGGGCAGCCTGCCACGGTTCCGGCGGGAATGTTCATCTGTGGCAGGCCGGAGACGCCGGCGGTGCAGGTCAGGCGCATGACCCGGGCGCGGAAGTCGTCAAGCATATCCATGGGCGTGTCGATGTGCGGCGCGATCGACGGCGCGGTCGGCAGCACGAGAATCGTGCCCGGAACCGCGACCCCTCGAATGTGTTCGCGCGCCCTTGCGACAATCATGCGCGCGGTGTCGGCCTGCTCGCGCGTCACGGTCGCCGCGAAGTCCATACGTTCACGGATGCCGGGCCCGATTTTCGGTCGGTGCCGGGTGATGAAGTCGCCGAACGTCTGCCAGGTTTCGTAAGCCTGCACGATGCGGAAGGCTTCGCGCCAGGGATCGAAGCCGTCCGGCGCGATTCTGCGGTGCACCAATTCGGGCAAATGACTGCGCGTGATTTGCAGCCAGTGGCGCAGCAGATCGGCGACCGGTTCATCCGTCTGCTCGAAGGCATCGTCAAGCACGATAATACGGTCGACATTGGCGGGAACACGCTGGTCGTCAAGCAGGACTGCGCCGACTTTACGAAAGACGCCGGGCGTCGCCGCAAACCAGCCGGGCACGTCAAAGCTTGGTGCCATCGCGGCGACGCCTTCGTGGGCGATGCGGCCGTGGGTCGGGCGCAAGCCATAGACTCCGTTGAACGAGGCGGGGATGCGCACCGAGCCCCCGGTATCGCTGCCAAGCGCGAAGTCACAAAGGCCGGCGCCGCAGGCCGCGGCCGATCCCGACGACGATCCGCCCGGCAGGCGGTTTTGCGCGCGGGCATTCGCCGGCGTGCCGTAATGCGCATTGGCCCCGGTAACGCTGTAGAAATATTCGTCGCAAATCGTCTTGCCCACGATGGTCGCGCCTGCGTCAAGGATTTTCTGCACCGGCCGGCAATGGCGCGACGCAGGCGGATGCGCCGCAAGCCATTCGGGACTGCCGCAACCGGTGCGCTCTCCGGCAATCTCGTACATGTCCTTGACCACGCAAGTTAATCCAGCAAGCGGACCCTCGGCGGCGCCCTTGATAGGCGCCTTGATGTCGTGCGGGACAAAACAGCTGCGATGGCGTGGGGGCATGTGTTGTCTCATCACTGGCGTGCCGCCAGATACCAGTCGAGTATCGTCTCGCCATCCCAGGCAACGACGCCCTCATGGGCGAGAATTTCCGCGAAGGTACGCTGTACGTGACCGATGCGGTGCGGCACGCCCGACAGATATGGATGGCATGCGATCGCCATGAACTTCGGACGCACAGCCGACTCCACATAGAGCGTGTTGAAATGGTCCATGGCACGCGCCCGCCACTCCGCCGACGGCAAATGCTGTAGTGCCATCATCACGATGTCGTGGATCTCGAAATTGTAGGGCAGCGCGACCACCGGCTTGTGCGTGGTCTGCAGCGTCACCGGTTCGTCATCGAGCACCCAGTCGCCGATATATTCAACACCAGCTTCCGAGAGATAGTCGAGTGTATCGAAGGTCTGCGTCAAGCCAGGGCCAAACCAGCCACGCGGACGCTTCCCTGAAAACTTTTCGATCACGTCCATGGATCTCATGATGACCGTACGCTGGTCTTCGAGCTTGTGCATCGGCACCTGATCGTAGCCATGCGCGTTGAGTTCCCAACCAAGGTCGAGGCAGGCCTTCACTACTGCCGGGTAGGTCTCGCAGACCTTGGCGTTGAGCGTCACCGTCGGTTTGATACCGAGCTTGTGCATCATCGCGCGCAGCCGCCAGAAGCCGACGCGCATGCCGTATTCATGCCAGGTCCAGTTCGGATGGTCGGGCAGCATAGGCTGACCTTGCGGCGGCGAGATCACCATGCGCGCCATCGGACGGCTCATGTCCCATTCCTCGAGCGCGAGCACCGGCCATATCACCATGCGGATGCCCTCGGGGAGTTTAAGCGGCGGCCGGTCCTCTATTGGGGAATAGGCAAGACGTTCGCGGGGGTGCATCGTTGAGGTCCTCCTGCCTCTCGGTTGCCGGAGCCGGGCCTTTTTCCGGCCGCTTCGCCATTGGTCATTGAGAGCGAGACGCCGCAATCGACCTCTTCACGCCACCCAGCTGCTTCGCCGTTTCGCTCCCGGCGATGACGGCGCGGTCAACCCGGCGGCTTCGGTCCCGCCTGCATGAACCAGTCAGCGATCTGTGAACCGGTCCAGAACAGGACGTCGCGTTTTTTTCTGATTTTCTCGAAGATCTTGCGGAAATATTTGGTCCGGTGGGGCGCGCCCATGATGTAGGGATGGACGGAAATGGCCATCACCCGTGCAGAACCCTTGGCATCCTTGTACATCTGCTCGAATTGGTCCATCGCGCGCTCGTAGAACTCGTTCGCCTTATGATGCTGGATGAGCATCATGGCGACGTCATTGCATTCCTGGGTGTAGGGAATGTTGAGTATCGGTTTCCCGCGCGTCTTGAGCCAGACCGGTTGATCGTCCAACACCCAATCGGCGACGTAGTCGTAGCCCTCCTCGGCGAGGATATCGGGAGTTTCCCAGGTCTCGGTCAATCCGGGTCCGAGCCAGCCGCGGGGGCGTTTTCCTGTCACCCGCTCGATGACTTCGGCGCTTCGGCGGATGTCGGCACGCTCGTTCTCAACTTTCTGCATGTTACGCTGGGTAAATCCGTGGCCCACGAATTCCCAGTTGCGCGCCACGCAGGCCTTGACGATGTCGGGGAAGGCCTCGACGGCCGAACCGTTGATGTTCATGACGCCCGGGATCTTGAATTCGTCATAGACCTGCAGCAGCCGCCAGAAGCCTACGCGGTTGCCGTATTCATGCCAGCACCAGTTGGGAATATCGGGAATGGGCGAGCCGCCCGCCGGCGGCGTCAGCACCGTACGCGGCATTGGCTGGGTCGGGTCCCATTCCTCGACATTGGTAATGGTCCACACCACCATGCGCGCGCCCTTGGGCAATTTGAGCGGCTTGCGCGCGACAATGGCCGAATAGGCGAGGCGATCCGTCGGCAGCATGCCGACATGAGGTTTGGGAAAGTTCATTCTGCAGCCTTCAGTTGCTGAGTGGCGAGGGATTGATACCAGTCCAGAATCTGCGCGCCGTTCCAGTGCAGCACGCCTTTATGCTTGTTGACGTATTTGTATATCATTTCGAGATATTTGATGCGGTGTGGCTGTCCGCTGATGTACGGATGGATTGCGAGCGCGCATATTTTCGCTCGCTTCGCGCTCTCGGCATAGAGCCGATCGAACTGGTCAATCGTGCGCCGGAGCAGATAATCGCTTTCATGATGCTGAATGAGCATCATCGGTATGTCGTTGAGCTCGATGGTGTAGGGTAGGGTCACCAGCGGACCATTGGCGGTGCGGATGACCGTCGGCTCGTCATCATAGACCCAATCGCCGATGTATTTAACGCCGGCAGCGGTGAGCAGATCGGGCGTTTCCAGCGTCTGCGTGAGACCCGGCCCGAGCCACCCGACCGGTCGTGTGCCGGTGAATCTTTCAATCACGTCCAAGCTGCGGCGGATCATGGCCGCCTGGTCAGATTCCTTGTGAATCGGTCCTTGCTCGTAGGCGTGGCCCATGAACTCCCAGCCGTCGCGGCGTGCTTCCTCGGCCACACGCCGATAGTCCTCGCAGATGCGGGCATTTGCGGCGAGCGTCGGTCTTATCTTGAGTTTTCGAAACAGCTCGTGGAAGCGCCAGCAGCCGACGCGCATGCCATATTCGTGGAAGGCCCAGTGCACCACGTCCGGCATCAATTGAACGCCCGTCGGGGCCGGCAGCAACTGCCGTGCCATCGGTTTTGCGATGTCCCAGACCTCATAATTGACGATGGTCCAGAACACGATGCGGGCCCCTTTGGGCAGCTTCAGCGGGGGACGGTCAACGATGGCGGAATAGTCGGCGCGCTCACGCGGGATCATCGGATTGGACATGGTGCTCTCCAAATGTCACTCACGAACCGGCGCGAAGCGCGCGAGCCCGCACGCCATGCTCCGCGGCACTTCCGCCCAGGAGATCCGGACCCGGGCCCGAGGGCCGCGTGCCCGAAACGGCGGCTACTTTGTCATGCGCTCGTAGCGACACGCAAGCCGACAAGCCGTTCGAGCGCGGGCAGATCTCTCTGGAGATCCCGCGAAGGCGCGCGGTGTGCCACCGCGCCGCGCTCGAGCACGACCGCCTCGGACGTCAGTTCAAGCGCGATGTCGGTGTGCTGCTCGACCAGCACGATGGCGATCGAACGCCCGGCAAGCATTGTCTTCATCGCAGCGAGGAGCTCGTCGACGATCACCGGTGCGAGGCCTTCGAAAGGCTCATCCAGCAGCATCAGCGCCGGATTTGTCATCAGCGCCCGAGCGATCGCCAACATCTGCTGCTCGCCGCCGGACAGCTGATGGCCCATGTTGCGGCGTCGCTCGGCGAGCCGCGGGAACAGCTTGTAGGTCATGGCCAGATTCCAGGCGCCCGGCCGCGAGGCCACCGTCAGGTTCTCTTCGACGCTGAGCGATGGAAAAATCTCGCGCTCCTGCGCCACCCACCCGATCCCGCCTGCGGCGCGGCGATGAGGCGGGAGGCGCGAGATGTCCTGCCCCCGCCAGGTCAGCCTGCCGCCATGCATGTGCGTGAAGCCCATGATGGTAAGCAAAAGCGTCGATTTGCCAACGCCGTTGCGGCCGAGCACCGCCAGGCTGCCGTTCTCCGGCACGTCGAGCGAAACGTCATGCAGCACAACGGCCTCGCCGTAGCCGGCGGTGACCTTGTGCAGTGAGAGCAATGGCTCAGCCATGCTTGCGCGTCCCGAGATAGACCTCGCGCACGCCGGGATGCGCCGAAATTTCCGCCGGCGTACCTTCCGTATAAATCGCGCCGCCCACGAGCACGATGATATGGCTCGCGAACCTGAAGACCACGTGCATGTCGTGTTCGATGAACAACAAAGTGAGCTCATCCGACAAGCCGGCTACGACCTCGAAAATTTCCCCGCTTTCTTCGGGTGGCACGCCGGCCGCCGGCTCATCGAGCAGCAGCACCTTGGGACGGGTGGCCAACGCAAGGGCAATCTCGAGCAGCCGCTGGCGTCCATAGGGCAGTTCGCGCGTCGGCCGGTAGCATTCCTCGGCGAGTCGCAGCCGCGCGAGAATATCATGTGCTTCGTCGATTGCTTCGCGGTGCGTCGCAATACTGCGCCAGAACTCGCGCGAAATGCCCCGTCGTTCGCAGACGGCGAGCGTCACCGATTCGAGCGGGGTCAGCCCTGGGAAAAGCGTATTGATCTGGAAGGTGCGTGCGAGGCCGCGCCGCACGCGCTCGCGCGGCTCGAGATTCGTTACGTCGTCCTCGCCCAGGAAAATTCGTCCGGCGTCGGGAGTAAGCATGCCGGTCATGAGGTTGATCAGCGTGGTCTTGCCGGCGCCGTTCGGACCGATCAACGCATAGCGCGCGCCTACCGGAAGGCTGATGGCGATGTCGCGCGCGACCACGAGGGAGCCGAAACTCTTGGAGAGGCCGCGGGTGAGCAGAGCGGGACGGGTCACGTCTTTCTCCACCTTGCGGCAAGCCGCGACAGGCCACCGAGAACGCCGTTGGGCAGAAGCGTCACCACGGCGACCAGAAGCACGCCGATCCAGAAATACCAGTACTGCGGCGTGGTACCGGAGAATTGGTCGCGCGCGACCATGAAGATGATGGCGCCGACGAGCCCGCCATAGAGTCGACCTGCGCCGCCCAGCACGAGCATGACCAGAAGCTCGGCCGAGCGTTCGAAGGAAAGCGAGTCGAGCGACACGGTTTCGGTGGTTTGCGCGAGGAGCGCGCCGGCGGTGCCGGCCATGGCTGCCGCGATTGTGTAAATTGTGCGGATATGCGCGCGGCTCGGCGCGCCAATCGCCGGCATGCGAATCCAGTTCTCGCGGATGCCGCGTAGCGCAAGCCCGAAGGGAGAATTGATCAGCCGGCGTGCGACGATAAACAGGAGAAACAGCACGGCGAGCGAATAGGCATAGGCGGTGAATCCATAGAGATCGAAATGAAACAGGCCGAGAAGGTCCCACGTGTGAATGCCCTGCAGGCCGTCGACGCCGCCGGTGAGCCAGCTCGCGCTGTTGGCAAGTTCGCCGAGCAGAAGCCCGAAGCCGAGCGTCAGCATAATGAGGGCGAGATGACGAAAACGCGCGATGATGAAGCTCGTCGCCCAGCCCACGACTCCCGCAAGCGCGGAGGCGGCCACGAGTCCGGTAACCGGTTCGCCCCAGCCATATTTTGAGATGATCCCGGCGGTATACGCGCCGATGCCGAAAAAGGCGGCATGACCGAGCGAAACGATCCCGGCATAGCCAAGGATGAGATCAAGCGACAGCGCGAAAAGGGCGGCAATTGCGATTTGGCTCGCAAGCGACAAATAATTCGGCACCAGGGCAAAGGGCAGAAGCGTGGCCAGCCAGAACGCGATCTCGATCGGTTTCCAGCGGGCACGCGCTCGCAGATAGGCTTGCGGCGACAACGCGGTCGTGGCGGCGGCGGGCGCCATGTCAACCTATCCTCGCGGACCTTGGCGGGCAGCGTTTCAAGAAGGCCGTCGCGCTCGCGGGTCTCCACCCCATCACACGGCACCGCGCGTGCGGTCGTGTCGAGGGCTGACCCGACAGCGGGCACGGCGGCACAGCAAACGCGATGGTAGCCCGACGTCGCCTGGTCGCCGACCTCCGGTATGTAAACCCGATCGGTTGTATGAGGCAGGAAGCGAGCCCGACGTGTCGGTAGCTTGAGGCCATACCGGCGGAATGGGAGGCGCACATCGCTACCGCTTCCCAAACAGGCCGGCCGGACGCCACATCAGAATGCCGACCATGACCAGATAGATGAGAAAGGCGCCAAGCTGCGGGACGTAATATTTTCCGGCAATGTCGCTGATGCCGAGCACCGCCGCAGCGGCGAAGGAGCCGCCGATTGAACCGAGCCCGCCAACCGAAACGACAATCAGCACGTAGACGAGGTAGGTAAAGGCGAAGGATGGGTCGAGGCCCACGATCTCGATCGCCAACGCGCCTCCGAGCCCGGCGAGCCCCGAGCCAAGCGCGAAGGTGACCGCAAACGCCCGGTCGACGTCGATACCGAGTCCGCGCGCCATTCTCTCGTTGTCGACGGCGGCACGCACTTTGGCCCCGAAGCGCGTATATTCGAGGCTGGCCACCAGCAGCGCGGTGATCGCAAGTGCGATACCGATCAGAATCAGCCTGTAGACCGCAAAATCGAGACCCATGAACGACAGCGAGCCGCGCAGGTAGCCCGGCAGCTGCA
>Ga0070740_10001737_pt1 | contig 28472 bp, 24 predicted proteins | sample Coa_R2_FD_67286 | JGI IMG/M metagenome (GOLD analysis project Ga0070740, IMG submission 67286) | Surface soil microbial communities from Centralia Pennsylvania, which are recovering from an underground coalmine fire - Coalmine... | ecosystem: Environmental > Terrestrial > Soil > Unclassified ...
TGCTAAGTGACCGCGCCCGCTTACATCAAGACGGTGGGCAATCCGGGCGCATAGCTCAGTTGGTAGAGCAGCTGACTCTTAATCAGCGGGTCCAAGGTTCGAGTCCTTGTGCGCCCACCACGGAACCGGCAACGACGCTGCCCTGCAAGGCCACAAGAAGAGCGCAGGCTCCTAGACGAGCGGCGTGTCGCCGAACCGCGTCAGCTGACCTACGCCACAGCCGCCCGTAGTGCTTATAAATTATCGACGCCCGCGGCGATGGCGTTGGCGGTGCGCTTCATGGCCGGGAGATAACGATCCGCCGCCTGCTTCGGCGTGAGAGCCGATGCGATAAAAGTAATATTGAGGCACGCGATCAGCCGCTTTTTAGTCTTGATCGGGATTGCAATGCTTCCCGTCTCAGGCATGAAATCTTCGCCATAACGCTGCCCGTAGCCATTGGCCCGAGTGGTCATCAGGATGCGCGCGACGCTGCGCCGGTTCTTGGCCACTGCGTCGTGCGGATTCGTAGACCGCCGCAGGATCCTGAGGATTTCCTCGCGTTCGGAATCCGGGCAATTAGCAAGGTAGGCGCGACCGCTTGCGGACACCAGCATCGGCACTCTCAGGCCGGGCGCGCGGTGATCGATCGCGAGCGGACTTGCCCGTCGCGTGGTTTCGCGCAGATACATCGCGTCGCCGACCGAATCCGCAAGGTCCGTCGGCCACAGGATCTCGCGCTGCAGGTCATGGAGCAGAGGTGCGGCGACGTCCTTGATCCAGGCGTATTCCTCAAATCCGTAGCTCAGGCTCCTGATCAGCGATGTGAGCTGGTAGCGGCCGTCGTCCTCCGCCTGCCGAACGTAGCCGGCCCCCCGCATCGTCTCCAGAATGCGATACAATGAGGGCCGCGGGATCCCGGTCGTTTTCGAAAGTTCCGAGACGGTCGACCGGGTGCTCTCGTTAAGCGTCCGCAACACCGTCAAGGTGCGCAGGGTGCTGCGTTGCTGCTCGGCATTTCGCAGTTGCGATAACGGCATTCTGGCCGGCATCTATCAAGATTGTCCGCCAGGCGGACACGGCACAGCAAACCCTTTGACGGGCAAATTGTCAAATTCACATACTGAAAAATAAAACCGTTGCGCGCTATGGGCGGCGAAACCGGAGGGGGAACACAACATGAAAACCAAGCTGACACGTCGGTCTGTTCTCGCGGGAGCGTTGAGCTCCGCAGCGACATTGGCTACGCGCCGCGCCTTCGCCGCCGACTACCCGGCAATGAGCATAAAGTTCGGCGACATCATCAATCGCAACTTCGGCTACTATCAGGGAATGGTGGCCTTCAAAGACGAGGTCGAGAAGCGCACCGATGGAAAAATTAAGATCGAGCTGATCAGCGACGGCAAGCTTGGTTCGCCCAAGGACGCGCTGGAGGCGGTCCGGCTCGGCGCCGTTCAGCTCTCGATGAATGCCGGCTCATACACCCAGAATATCGTTCCCGAGCACGGCATTTGGGATCTGCCGTTCTTGTTCAAGAACCGTACGGCCTGGAATGCCTTGGCCTACGGGCCGCTCGGTCAAGAAATCGGCGACAAGATCGAACGGCACGAGCTCAAATTTCTGTCGTGGTGCAGTGCCGGCGGGCGCGGCATTTTGTCGAAAAAGCCGATGGCAGGACCTGCGGATTTTGCCGGGCAAAAGGTCCGCGAGCAGCCGGACCCGGTTCTCGTCGACTTCATCAAGAGCGTGAACGGTCAGCCGGTCGTGATGAACCTGGGGGATGTCTACACCAGCCTGCAGCAGGGCATCCTCGACGCCGCCGACGTCAGTATCGAGCTGGTGACGTCATTCAAGTTTTACGAGACCGCGAAGTACTACACCGAAATCCAGCACATCGTGACCCCCGGCATCGTGGTTGCGAACAAGGATTGGTGGCAAAAGCTCAACAAGGACACGCAAGCTCTGTTCGAGGACGTGATCAAGACTCGGTTCCGGAAAGTTAACGACGGCTGGTTCGTCGACGTCGATCCGTCTGCGTCGATCGAGAAGCAGCGCGAAGCGATGAAGCTTCTGACCGACAAGGGGGTCACCATCGTCAAGCCGGATATCGCCGGACTTAAGAAAGCGTCTCTTGGCGTGTTCGGGTCGCAGAAAGCAAAGATCGGAAACGAGCTCGTCGATCGCGTCATACGTCTGGTGGATTATTCTTCCAGCGCCTAGGGCCGCAGCCGATGAAGCAGTTTTGCCAGGCGATCGAACGCGCCTTGGAAGCGGTCGCGGCTGGACTGGTGTTGGCGTTCGCGGTCATCGTTCTGGTCGACGTCATCTGCCGCTATTGGCTCCACGTGTCGTTGCCGTGGGTTCCGGAGCTGGCGATTTTCCTCTTTCAGTTGACCGCATTTCTCGGTGCGGCCGTCGCGCTGCGTCGTGGCGCGCATTTCGGCCTCGGCCCTTTCATCGCCAAGTTATGGCCGTCGATCGCGACCCCGCTGGGCCTGGTCATCGACGCAGTGATTGTCGGGTCGGCGCTGCTTCTCACCGAGCTTTCCGTGCAAATGGCAATCCGGAGCTGGGACTCGACCTACGCGACGCTGCAAATATCCCACGGCTGGGTCTATGTCGCGGTAGCAGCTAGCGGCGGCCTGATCGCGTTATTCGGGATGGAGCACGCGCTGGGATTGCTGCGTGGCCAGGCAGTTGGACCCACGCCGTGATTGCCATCCTCGCTGTGACCTTTGTTGGTCTGATCATCCTCGGCGTCCCGATCGCGTTCGGCATGCTCGCCTCGACGGCGCTCGCCATGCTGGCCGGCGGTTCGCTTCCGTTGCCATTGATCGCGCAAAGGGTCGGGGCCGGCGTGGATAATTTCACATATTTGGCGATTCCTTTGTTCATCCTCGCCGGCACGATCATGGAGCAATCCGGCATTTCAGCGCGGCTGGTCGCTCTTGCGCGCGCGCTTGTCGGCCACATCCACGGCGGTGTGGGACAGGTCGTCATCGTGTCAGAATTATTCTTCTCGGGCATTTCGGGCGCGTCGCTGTCGGACGCCTCCGCGATTGGTTCCATTATGTATCCGACGCTGCGCCGCGCCGGTTATGAGGAAGGTCGCGCCGTTGCATTGATCGCCGCCGCATGTGCGATGGGTATCTTAATTCCTCCATGCCTGACCATGGTTGTCCTCGGAGCGCTGGCGGGCGTCTCGGTGGGCGCATTGTTCGTTGCCGGATTTCTCCCGGGGCTCCTGATGGCGGTCGCGCTGATGATCCTGGTCTACGTTCAGGCCCGGCGCGGTACGCTGCCTGCAGGCGAGATTCGCGCGACACGCGGAGAGGTCTGGACCGCATTCCGTGGCGCAATTCTGCCGCTGATGCTGCCGGTCATCATCTTCGGCGGCATCCTGGGCGGCGTGTTCTCACCGACGGAGGCCGCGGCGGTTGCCGTGCTTTACGCGTTCGTCGTTGCCGCGATTGTCTACCGCGAGCTGTCGCTTGCCGCGATGTACGAGGTTCTGGTCCAGACCGCGACGATCACAGGCAGCATCGGCCTGGTCCTGGGCGCCGCCGCGGCGTTTGCCTCGCTGCTGGGCCTCGAAGGCATCCCTTCGCAGGTTGCCGAGGCGGTGGTCGGCTTTTCCAAAAATCCCTTGGTGTTTCTCATCCTCGCGAATCTGATCTTTCTGCTCTTCGGCGCGCTACTCGACGGAATTCCCGCGCTGCTCTTGTTCATCCCGATTTTGATGCCGGTCGCAAGCGTGCTGGGCATCGATCCGCTGCATTTCACTTTGGTCAGCGTCGCCTCGCTCGGGGTCGGGCTCGTACTGCCGCCGATCGGCATCATGCTGCTCGTGCTGTGCTCCGTGACCGGCGTTCCGATCGCTACCGTGAGCCGCGCGATGGGCCCTTATCTGATCATCCTCGGCGTGTGCCTTTTGGTGATGATGGCGCTTCCCGCCGTCGTTCTCGTTGTTCCACGGGCCCTCGGGTTCTGAAAGTGCGGCTCGATACCAGCATGCATTCATTCCAGCAATTGTCGCGCGACAGGGGTGGCTTATGCGACTGATCAGTTACGGAAAGTTCGGATCTGAACGCGCCGGGCTGCTTCTCGATCGTGGCATCGTCGATCTTCAAACCGCGATGGCGGAAACCGGCGCCGGCCATCCGACCGCGGATATGCGGCTTTTTCTGGAGCAATCGGACTGGCGCAACACGATCGACCGATTGGCGCGGGATGCGCGGACGAAGAGTATCGATCCAAAATCGGTGCGAATCGGAGCTCCGGTGCCGATGCCGCGCAAATTGATCATCGCCGGAGCGAACACGCATTCGCATCTGAACGAGGCGGGGGCGGTTCTTGGAAAAGTCGCGCCGCCGCGTGAACCGATGATACTCGGCAAAGCGACGTCGAGTATTGCCGGGCCGACTGACGACATCATCCTTCCCCCGGAAACTAAGAAACTCGACTACGAGGTCGAACTGGGCGTGATTATCGGCCGCTCGGCACGACGAGTTAAGGCGAAGGACGTGAAGGGCTACGTCGCCGGGTTCGCCACTATCAATGAGGTTTCCGCGCGCGATATCCAGCTTGCCGAGCATGAGGAGAACCCGTTCTTCCGCGTCCACTTCCTTGGCAAGAGCTTCGATACCTTTTGTCCGATCGGGCCTGCATTGGTTACGGTCGATGAGTTCGAATGGGGTCGGCCACTCAAGATGGCAACTCAGGTTAATGGGCAGGTGCGGCAGCACAGCGACACATCCGATCTCGTGTTCGGTGTCGAAGAGCTCGTCGAATACATTTCCCGTTCGATGACCCTGTTTCCCGGCGACGTAATCGCAACGGGCTCACCGGCTGGCGTGGCATTCTTCATGAACCCGCCCGGCTTTCTGCGGAACGGCGATGTGGTGCGTTGCGAGATCGAGGGCGTCGGCGCGATCGAGAACAAGGTGGTCGCAGAACGATAGATTGGTTCGAGCCGATGACATCAAGGTCGGAGCATCGCGTTGCGGTCGATATCGGAGGCACGTTCACGGATCTGGCATGGTACGATGCCGATAGCGGAGCGCTGAAGTTCGAAAAGGTCCTTTCGACGCCGCCAAACTTCGCCGCCGGTGTTCACGCCAGTCTGCGCAAAGCCGGCGTCTCCGCTTCCGAAATACACCAGTTCGTTCACGGGTCGACCGTGGCGGTGAATGCCGTCATTCAAAAAACCGGCGCGCGCACGGCGTTGGTGACCACCGCAGGTTTTGAAGACGTCTATGAAATTGGCCGCGCCAACCGGCCAGATACCTACAATTTATTGTTCGAGAAGCCGCAACCACTGGTTCCCGGCGTGCTGCGCTTCGGCGTGCGGGAACGCATGAGCGCGAAAGGTGAAGTCATCCGCCCGATTGACCTTGCGAGTGTGAAGACGATCGCAAGCAAGCTGCGGAAGGCGAAAGTCGAGGCCGTTGCGGTGTGCCTGCTGCATTCCTACGTCAATCCGGCGCACGAGATTGCTGTCGGCCGCATCCTCAAGAAGGTTCTGCCGGAGGCATTCGTCACGCTCTCGCATGAGATCTTGCGTGAGTATCGCGAGTATGAGCGGGCCTCGACTGCGGTGTTGAACTGTTATGTCGGTCCGGAGGTCAGTCGCTACCTCAAGGCGATCGACGAGCCGCTTCGGCACGCCTCATTTAACGGTGTTTTCCACGTCATGCAGTCCAACGGCGGCGTGATGACGGCCGCACGCGCAACGCAAGCACCGGTCGCGATGATGGAGTCAGGGCCTGCCGGCGGCATTATCGGCGCCGCCGTACTGGGGCGCGAACTCGGCGAGGACAATGTCATCGCCTTCGACATGGGCGGCACTACGGCCAAAGCGTGCCTCGTCGAGAATGGTTTGCCGCGAATGACCGATCAGTACTACGTCGGCGGCTATCGCGAGGGCTATCCGATGCGGTTGCCGGTCGTTGACATCATCGAAGTCGGCGCCGGCGGGGGCAGCGTGGCCTGGATCGATCCGGGCGGCGCCCTCAAAGTCGGGCCGCGCAGCGCCGGATCGCAGCCTGGTCCGGCCTGCTACGGGCGCGGCGGCCGCGAGCCCACCGTCACCGATGCCAATCTTGTAACCGGCCGCATCGATGGTGCGAGTTTTCTCGGCGGTGAAATGCCGCTTGACCTCGACGGTGCTCGGGAAGCGATTTCGCATGTCGTCGGCAAACCGCTCGGCCTCGGTTTGATCGAGGCGGCACAGGGCATTCTGAAAATCGCCGATGCACGGATGGCCGCCATTGTTCGTGCGATCACTTTGCAACGCGGCCTCGATCCGCGAGACTTCACATTGATCGCCTTTGGCGGCGGTGGACCGCTGCACGCTTCCGTGATTGCACGCGAGCTCAATATTCCACGCGTGATTATTCCTCCGCAGCCCGGCCATTTCTCCGCGCTCGGAATGCTGCTCACCGATTTGCGCCACGATCTCGTGCAGACGTGGGTAGTTGATCTCGACGCCATTGGCGGTCCCGCATTGGAGGAGGCGTTAAAGCCGCTGGAGACGCTTGGACGGAGAAGTTTAACCGAGCAAAACGTGCGCAGCGAGGACATACAGATTTTGCGGTCTGTGGATATGCGTTATGCCGGTCAGGAATATACGGTGTCAGTGCCCGTGCCCCACGATTTGGGCGGGGATGCGCTGGGCGCGCTGCGCGCCAGCTTCGACGCGATCTACGACCGCCGTTATGGCCATAGCGATCCGGCGACTCCGGCACAAGTCGTGACATTGCGTGTCGCTGCGATCGGACAAGTGCGCAAGCCCGAACTGCTGGGCAGCCGCGAAACGGCGAGCGCTATGCCGCTCCGGCACCGGCCGGTCTATTTCGAAGACGAGCAAAGCAGCATTGACACCCCGGTCATACAGCGCCGATCGCTGAAAGCGGGTGACACTTTTTCCGGCCCGGTGATCGTCGAGGAGCATGCCTCAACCACGGTCGTGGAGCCGGGAGGTCATATCACGGTTGCCGCGAACGGCTGCCTCATTCTGGAGGTGCCGGCTTCATGAAACAGCACCGTCCGTATAAAGACGATCCGATAACCGTCGAGGTCGTCAGTAATGCCCTTGTCGCCTTGACCGATGAGATGACAATAAATCTCGCGCGCACCGCGCATTCGACGATCGTTTACGAGGTGCAGGATTTTGCTACCGGCCTGCTCGATCCGGATGCCCGCCTGATCGCCCAACCGAGCGGCGGCCTGCCGCTTTTCATCGGCGATCTGGATGCCGCGGTTTCGGACGGACTGGCAATATTCGGCAAGCGCGGCTTCGCACCAGGCGATGTCATTATTACCAACCATACAGGGACGTGCGGGCATCATCTCAATAACATCGTGGTCTACACACCGGCATTTTATGATGGCGAACTGATCGGCTTTCCGATAACGCGGGCTCATTGGACCGACATTGGGGGCCGCCTGGCGGGCGGATTTCTGACGGACGCAACTTCAAGCTTCGAGGAAGGTCTGCAAATTCGGACCGTAAAGCTGTTTCGTGCGGGGGAAGCCGACGAGAATATTTTTCGCATTTTGCGCCATAACATCAGAGATCCCCAAGGCAGCTTCGGCGATCTTCATGCGCAAATCGCGGCTTGCAGGCTGGGCGAGCGAAGGCTCCAGAATCTGTACAGCAAGTATGGCGCCGACACCGTGCGCGCCTGCATTGAACGGTATTGGGAACAGTCGGAGAAAGCCGTCCGGCATGAAATCGAGAAGTTTCCGGACGGCGTCTACGAGGCGGAATCATTCCTGGATGATGACGGCGTGGACCGCGGCACGCCTGTGCGCGTTGCCGTCCGCGTCACGGTCAAGGGCGGCGACATAACCATCGATCTGAGCGGGATGAATCCGCAGGTGCGCGGCGCCATCAATTGCGGCGCTGCTGCCGGTCGCGGTTCCGCGCGACTTGCGCTGAAATATCTCGTTGCTCCCCATCTCGGCATCAATGACGGTTGCTTTCGCCCGCTCAAGGTCGTTCTCCCGCCAGGGACGGTGATCAGCGCCCAAGAGCCTGCCGCCATGTCGTGGTGGCAAACCCCGCTGCTGACCGTGATCGACACCATCGTCAAGGCGATGGCGCGTGCTGCGCCTGAGCGCATTCCCGCCGCCCATTACTGCGACATTTCTGCGATGCTGCTGACCGGACGTCAGCCGTCGACCGGCAAACCGTTTACCAATATCGAGCCGATTGCCGGGGGCTGGGGTGCCCGCCCGCACGGCGACGGCCCGAGCGCGATCTACACGATCGGTCATGGCGATACGTTCAATGTTCCGGTCGAAGTGCTGGAGACGCGCTTTCCAATAGTAATCGAGCGCTACCGACTACGCTGCGACTCCGGTGGGCCCGGCCGCTGGCGCGGCGGGCTAGGCCTCGAGCGCGAATACCGAGTCCTGGATAACGGTGTTTTCACCGGACTGAGCGAGCGGGCAAAGTGCCCGCCTTGGGGGCTCAACGGAGGCCTCCCCGGGTTGTGCGGGTCGATCTCGGTCAAACGCCATCGACGCAGCACGGCGGAGCAGTTGCAAAAGGTGACCGGTTTGCTGCTTGGGAAAGGCGATGTGATCCGCTTCCGCACCGGCGGTGGCGGCGGTTATGGTGATCCCTTGCAACGCAGCTTCCAGCAGGTCGCGCATGACGTGGCAATGGGCTATGTCTCTCGACGACAGGCGCGCCTGGCTTATGGCGTTATCTTCAAAAGCAAAACGTCAACCACCGTCGATTTGCGCAAGTCGGCGCACTTGCGCGAGCAACTTCGAAAACGCACCCGCAAACGTTTCAAGAGCAAGCTGCAAGAGCGCGTTCCGGGAACGCGCCCAGCCAAAGGGAAGGCGCCGATCCGAAGTGCCGTTGGCGGCAGTCGAACGAGCCCGTGAGCCGGCGACCTCAAGCCAGCTGGTCCCGGTCTTGATTGCGTGATCGACCTGCCGGCGCCGCTTGACGGTCGGCACGGCCGTTGGCCCCTATGCCATTGATATAATTGGAAGTGATTTTGGCCATCCTCAATTATTATTTGTGGTGATGTGTAAAGCCGCCCTATAGATAGGCGGCGTTTGGACGAGGACTGCCGACAGTGGTCCTCGCGGGCGGACGGTGCAACGTGGATAGTGCTTTGCTGGCGCCAGGCGGGGTCGCAACACGGCGGTGGGTTGGCGCGCCTGTTCAACGCAAGGAGGATGAAGCGCTGCTCTCGGGGCGGGCGCGCTTCGTCGACGATCTTTCGCCGCTGCCGGGCCTGCGGTTCGCGGCGGTCGCGCGCTCGCCCTATGCACATGCGCGCATCCTGCGTATCGATGTTGCGCGCGCGCTGGCGCTGCCCGGCGTGCGCGGGGTGGTCACCGGACGCGACATCGCCGAACTGATCGGGCCGATCCCCAGCGTCGTCAAGGCGCCGATTGCCTATTACCCGATCGCCGTCGACCGCGTGCGCTACGTCGGCGAGCCGGTGGCGGTCGTCGTCGCCGACACGCGCTATATCGCCGAGGACGCCTGCGAACTCATCGAGGTGGTCTACGAGCGGCTGCCGGCGGCTGCCGATCTTGAAAGCGCGCGTGCGCCCGAGGCGCCGCTGCTGCACGACCGAGCGTCGTCGAACGTCGTCAGCCGTCGCACCTTCCGTTACGGCGATCCTGATGCGGCTTTCGCCGCGGCTGATCGGGTGTTCGATTTGTCCTATTCCTATCCGCGCTACGCCTCGACTCCGATGGAGACGTTCGGCGTGATCGCGCATTTCGAACGCGCGCCAGACCGCTACACTGTGTGGTCGAATTTTCAGGGTCCGTTCGTTATTCAGCCGCTGATGGCGGGCGCCTTGCGGGTGCCGGGCCATCGGCTGCGGCTGATCACGCCGCCGAGCAGCGGCGGCAGTTTCGGCATCAAGCAGGCCGTGCTTTCCTATATCGTTCTATTGGCCGCGGTGAGCCGCAAGGTCGGCGTGCCGGTGAAATGGGTCGAGGACCGTGCCGAGCACCTCACCGCCGCATCAGCTGCGAGCGATCGCCTCGGCTCGGTGGCCGCCGCCTTTCGCAACGACGGCAAACTGCTTGGCCTGAAATTCAAAAACGTGGCCAATATGGGCGCATATATCCGCCCGCCGGAGCCGGCTTCGGTCTATCGCATGCACGCGGCCTCGAACGGCAGTTACGCGGTGGCCGACATCGCCGTCGACAACGAACTGGTAGTGACCAATACCACGCCGGTGGGCCTCAACCGGGGCTATGGCGGTCCGCAGTTCTATTTCGCGCTCGAGCGGGTGATGGAAATTGCCGCGCGCGGGCTCGGCATCGACCCGGCGGAACTGCGCCGGCGCAATTTCATCAAGGCCGATCAATTTCCCTACCGGGCGCCGGCCGGCGCCGTTTTCGACGCGGGCGACTACGAACGCGCGCTCGACGAATTGTTGCGCATTGCCGATTACGAGGCGTTGAAGACGCGGCGTGAACAGGCGCGCCGCGAAGGTCGCCTGTTCGGCATCGGTTTTGCGGCCGGGGTCGAACCCTCTGGCTCCAACATGGCGTATGTTTCGCTGGCGCAGACCGCCGAGGAACGCGCGCGCAGCGATCGCAAATCGGGCGCCAATGCAAGCGCCGTGCTGCAGGTCGATCCGAGCGGTCAAGTCACGCTGCGCATTTGCAGCACCCCGAACGGGCAGGGGCACGCCACGGTCGCAAGTCAGATCGTCGCCGATGCCTTGGGTCTCGATCCCGCCGACATCGACGTGGTGACGGAAATCGACACGCTCACCAGCGCCTGGTCGATCGCCTCCGGCAATTATTCCAACCGCTTCGCGTCGATCGTGGTCGACGCGGTGGCCAAGTCGGCGCACCAGGTTGCCGGTAAGATCAAGTTGCTGGCGGCGGAAGCACTCGACGCCTCGCCCGATCGGATCGAGCTCAGCGACGGTTATGCGCGCCTGCGCGGCTCCAACAAGGCTCTACCGTTCCGCAAAGTGGCGGCGCGCGCGCATTGGGACCCGACCGGCCTGCCGCCCGACGCTGCCCCCGGCATCGTCGAGACCGCCGTGGTCTCGCCCCCGGTGCTCGGCTCGCCCGACGAACGCGACCGCGTCGCTTCGGCCACCACTTTCGGCTTTGTGATCGATCTTGCGGCGGTCGAAATCGATCGCGCCACCGGCGCGTTACGGATCGAAAAATATGCCTCCGTGCACGATGTCGGCACCCAGCTCAATCCGAAGATCGTGGAGGGGCAGGTGCATGGCGGCTTCGCACACGGGCTGGGAGCCGCCTTGTTCGAGGAAATGGCCTATGACGAGCAGGGCAATTTCCTTTCCGGCACCTTCGCTGATTATTTGTGTCCAACCGCGATGGAGGTTCCGCCGGTCGCGGTCGGACACGTGGAAACCGTCTCGCCGGCCAATACGCTCGGCGCCAAAGGCATGGGCGACGGCAGTTCCATGCTCACGCCGGCCGCCGTCGCCAATGCGGTTGCCGACGCGCTCGGTCGCGACGACATCACCTTGCCGCTGACGCTGCAACGGGTTTGGGCGCTGGCCAACGGCCGCGACATCGCTCGCGCCGCTCCGCGCGGTCACCGCGATCGCCCGGGGCCGCGGCCGGCCGCGGGAGCGCTCGCCGGCGGCGGCGAGGTCGTGCTGTCCGCCCCGGTGGCGGAGGTATGGCGAAGGCTGCTCGACCCCAACGAGCTGGCGGCGATCGTACCCGGCTGCCGCAATCTGCGGCAGGAGAGCCCGGATCGTTACGTTGCCGAAGTCGTGATCGGCGTTGCCGGCATCCGCGGCGTTTACCAGGCCGAGATCGAGATGCGCGACAAGCGCGAGGGGCAATCGGTTCGTTTGATCGGCAAGGCGGCCGGTGCGCTCGGCTTCGGCTCGGGGTCAGGCCTCGTAACCCTGGCCGGCGACCCCGACGGCCGCACACGCCTTCGCTATGACTACGAAGCGGAAATCGGCGGCAAAGTCGCGGCGGTCGGCCAGCGCATGCTCGGCACCGTGACCCGCTTTCTCATCGCACAGTTTTTCGAGGCGCTCGAGCTTCGCATCAGCGGGCGGCGGCGCAGTTGGTGGCGTACCTTACTGGCTTGGCTGCAGCTGTTGCGAGGGCAGGGAGGCGCGCCGTGAAGCCCGTCGCATTCGATTATCACCGCCCGGACACGGTGGCGGAAGCGGTGGCGCTGCTCTCCACGCTGCGCGAGGAGGCAATGCCGCTCGCCGGCGGCATGACCCTCGGCCCGATGCTCAATCTGCGCGTGGCGCGCCCGCGCGCAGTGATCGACATTTCGCGGATTGCCGCTCTGCAGGAAATTACGCAAAGCTCCGACATGGTGGTGACGGGCGCCGGCGTGGTGCAGAACGACGCGCTGCGCTCGGAGCTCGTGCGTCGCGAAGTGCCGCTATTGGCCATGGCGCTGCCGTGGGTCGGTCATTTTCAGACTCGCAATCGCGGCACACTCGGCGGTTCGGTCGCCCATGCCGATCCAAGTGCGGAAATCCCGCTCTGTCTCACGGTGTGCGGTGGGTCGGTGGTGCTTAAGTCGCAGCGGCGCGAGCGACGCCTGCGCGCGGCCGATTTTTTTGTCGATGCGCTGACGACACGACGCGAGCCCGATGAAATCATTACCGCGCTGGAATGGCCGCGCATGCCGCGCGGCTCCGGTTGTGCCTTCGCCGAGATTGCCCAGCGGCATGGCGACTTTGCGATCGCGGCCGCCGCCTGTTGTGTTTCGCTCGGCTCCGATGGCCGGGTCGCGGATATCGCGCTGGGCCTCGCCGGCGTAGAAAGCCGCCCGGCCACGATCGATGCTGCAAGCTTCCGCAACGAGCGCCCCGCCGACGTCGCCGACGGCCTTTCCGATCATGCGACCGCCGGTTTGAGGCCGATGGACGACCGCACGGCAAGTGCCGAATACCGCCTCGCCCTGACCAAGGTTCTGGTTGCGCGGGTCTTCCGTGACGCCTGCGCCGATGCCGAACGACGGGGAGGGGCGCTGCAATGAGCGTGCGATCCTACCCGGCCGGCAAGAAAGTGGCCGTCGAGCTCACCCTCAACGGAGAACGCCGCGCCGGCGAAGCCGAGCCGCGAATGCTGTTGTCCGATTTTCTGCGTCATGAGCTGCAGGTCTTCGGCGTGCATGTCGGCTGCGAGCACGGCGTCTGCGGCGCCTGCACGGTCCTGATCGATGGCCGCGCCGTCCGAACCTGCACGCAGTACGCTGTGCAAGCCGATGGCCGCGACGTCGTCACCGTCGAAGGGCTCGCCGAAGCCGGCACCATGAACGCCTTGCAGCGCGCTTTTGCGAAGCATCACGCGCTGCAATGCGGCTATTGCACGCCCGGCATCTTGTGTTCGGCCACGCATTTCCTGAAGGAAACGCCATCGCCCAGCGAGCAGCAGGTGCGGGACATGCTGTCCGGCCATATCTGCCGCTGCACCGGCTATGTTTCGATCGTGGCGGCCATCTTGGAGGCCGCCGACGCCGTCGGCAGGAGAGCATAACAATGGATTTGGGGAGTGTATTCGCCGTTTCGGTCTTACGTTGCCCGGAGAAAGAAGCGTTCGTCGAGGGCAGCCGGCGCATGACCTATGCCGGCTGGTATCGCGAAATCAAAGCGGCGGCGGGGGGCCTTCAGGAGATGGGCTTGCGCGCCGGCGACCACCTGGTCGTGGTGATGCGCAATCGCTACGAGATGGCGACGCTCTATTGGGCATGCCATATGCTCGGCGTCATCTTCACTCCGGTGAGCTGGCGGGCCTCCGCCGACGAAATTCGTTACTGCCTGGAAGACGCGGAGGCGGCCGCCGTGGCCTTTGACGGCGCGGCAGGCGATGCAGCCCCGCAAGCGGTTGCCGCCATCGGGCTCGACCCGCGCCGGACCATCATCGCCGCCGACGGCAAAGGCGAGGGCCGCACTTTCGACGACTTGCTGAAAGCGCGTCCCGTCGCCGGACCCGCGCGGGTCGACGAATTCTCCGTTTGCCTGATGCTTTATACGTCGGGCACCACCGGGCGCCCGAAGGGCGTGCCGCGCAGTCATCGCGCCGAACTATCCGCTTCGATCTCGCACATCGCCCACAACCAGTATCGGCACGGCGATTCGTGCCTCGGCGTCATGCCGCTCTTCCACACGATGGGGGTGCGCATTCTGCTCGGATCGGCGCTGCTCAACGGGTGCATGGTCTGTCTACCCGCCTACGACCCTGAGGACGTGTTGCGGTTGGTCTCGGCCGAAAAAGTCACCACGATTTTCCTGGTGCCGACCATGTTCCACGACGTGCTGCGGCATCCAAAGTTTTCATCCTACGATCTGCGCTCGCTCTCCCGGGTCGGCTATGCCGGCATGATCATGGCGCCGGCGCTGATCGAGCACTGTCTCGACGCGCTCAAGCCCGATTTGTTCGTGAATTATTACGGCTCGAGCGAGATCTACACGTTCACCTATTGCGACCACCTCGATCGCAAGCCCGGCTGTGCCGGGCGCGCCGGCCTCAATCAGATCATCCGCGTGGTGTCACCATCGCGCGACGACGACATCGAAGCCGATCTGGCGCCGAATACGCCGGGAGAAATCGTTGCCAGCATGGACAGCCCGGAAGCTTTCCGCGGCTATTGGAAACGCCCCGATGCGGATGCCAAGGCCATCCAGGGCCGTTGGTACCGTACCGGCGACCTCGGCAAGTTTGACGAGGACGGCGAGCTTTACGTGGTCGGTCGCGTCGATGACATGATCATCAGCGGCGGCGAGAACATCTTTCCGGAAGAGGTCGAAGACACCCTCATCCGCAGCCGGCTGGTGGCGGGCTGCGCGGTCGTCGGCATGCCCGACGACCGGCTCGGCGCCAAGGTGGTGGCTTTTGTCGAGCCGGCCAATTCGGATCTGACGTCCGCTCAACTCGACGAGGTCTGCCTCAAGAGCGGGCTCGCCCGCTTCAAGCGCCCACGTGAATACGTGCTGGTCAAATCCATCCCCCGTTCGGCATCCGGCAAGCTGCTGCGCCGCAAGCTCCGTCTGGGGGAATACGAACCGCTCGAGACGAACAAAGTCAAAGTAAAGGAAAGCTCATGACTAAGAATTACGCCGAACTGCGCGCCGCGATCCTCAAGGACCTCGACGGACTAGCCTACGAAGTCGATGCCAAGCGCAAGGTCGGCTTTCTCTGGCTCGACCGGCCGCCGCTCAATATCGTCTCCTATCGCGGCCGCAGCCAGATCAACGCGCTCATGGAAGCCTTCGGCATGGATCCCGACGTGCGCGTGGTCGTGATCCGCGGCCGCAATGGCGTGTTCACCTCGGGCGGCGACGTCAAGGCGTTTCCGCAGATCGAGCGTGACGGCATGTCTCATCTTGCCTGGAACATCGCGGCGCCCGAACGGTGTCCGAAGCCGGTCATCGCTGTCCTGGAAAAATACGCCATGGGCGTCGGCCTCGAACTCGCAATGGCCTGCGACATCCGTATCGCCACCAAGGACACGTTGCTTGCGCTTCCAGAAGTCACGCTCGGCCAAATTCCGGGCAGCGGCGGCAGCCAGCGCGTCGCCCGCATCGCCGGGCTCACGCGCGCCGTGGACATGATGATGCTTGGCCGCCGCATTCCGGCGCCTGAAGCGCAAGCTTGGGGCCTGGTGACGCGCGTTGCCGACGATACCGCCGGCCTCGATCGAGTGCTTGACGAGATCATCGGAACGCTCACGGCGATGTCGCCGCTTGCGCTCAAAACCATCAAACGCGTGCTCGCGACCTCATACGACACCAGCCTGAGCGTTGGCTTCGAGGTCGAAGGCCATGCCTATGAGAAACTGCGCGAAAGCGGCGACTACAAGGAAGGAATCGCAGCCTTTTCGGAAAGACGGAAGCCGAACTTCACCGGAGTATGAACGTCGACACCCATAGGGAGGGAAAAATGATCAAGTCGAAACTACTCGGAGCCAGTGCAATCGCGGTGGTCACACTCGTCGCCGGCTCGGCGCAGGCCGCCGACCCAATCAAGGTCGGCGTGGTAACGCCGCTTTCCGGCAGCTATGCCCCCATCGGCAAGCAGGTGCGCTGGGGGGCTGAGCTTGCAGTCAAGGAAATCAATGCAGCCGGCGGCGTGAACGGAAGGCCGTTCGAACTCTTGTTCGAGGACGAGGAGGCAAATCCCCCGGTCGCCGTACGCAAGGCCGAGAAGCTGTTGCAGCAGGACAAAGTCGACCTCCTGACCGGCACGGTCAACAGCGGTTCGACGCTTGCGGTCGGCCAGATCGCCGAGCGTAACGACCGCATTCTGGTGACGACGGTATCTTACGCGCCGTCCATCACCGGCGCGCAATGCAGCCCCAACGTCTTCCGCGTGAATGCCAACGCCTTCATGCAGTCGACGGCCTTGACGAGCTGGCTGATCAAGAACGTGCCGGGAAAACGCTATTTCTTCATCGGGCCGGATTACGAAATGGGCCGCAGCACCACGGCGGCGTTCCAGGCCGACATCAAACGGCTCGGTGGCAGCGACGAGGGCAGCAGCTTTCCGCCGCTCGGCGCAAAGGACTTCACCCCCTATATCGGCCAGATTCGCGCGGCGCGCCCCGACGTGATCATGACGGCGACGGCGGGCAACGACACCGTGCGTTTGCTCACGCAACTCAAGGAATACGGCCTGCTCAACGGCAAGCTCCGGCTCGCCGGCGCCGCGGGGGCGGTGACGCAGGAGAATATCAGTGCAATGGGCGGCGCGGCGGAGGGCTTTCTGAGCGCGGCCGGCTACTCGATCGACATCGACACGCCGGCGAACAAGAAGTTCGTCGCCGCCTTCAAGAAGGAATTCCAGGCCGAGCCGGATCTCTTCGGCGCCGATACGTACAGCCTGTTCTATCTCTTCAAGCAGGCGATCGAGAAAGCCGGCGGTACCGACACCGCCAAGCTGCGCGCGGCCATGGAAAACGCCACTTGGGACACGCCGCAGGGCAAGAAGACGATACGTAAAGGTGACCACCAGGCGGTCGTCGACATGGTCGTGGTGGAAGTGAAGGGAAAAGACTTCAGCACCGTCGGCAAAGTTCCCGGCGAGGAAGCCGTCGGCCCGGACAAGTGCGATCGCTTCTGAGCGGAATAGTGTGACGCGAGCGGCCCGATGCAGGATCTTGTGAGCTATCTCCACTTCGTGGTGCTGCCCCAGATGATCGACGCCTTGATCATCGGGGCGGCGCTCGCGCTCGTGGCGCTCGGCCTCACCATGATCTTCGGGCTGCTCGACGTCATCAACCTCGCGCATGGCGATCTCTACATGCTGGGAGGCTATGCGGCCTTCACCTTGATCGGGTGGGGCGCCGGCTATTGGGGCGCTCTTGTATTGGTGCCCGTCGTTGTTGCGATCGTTGGCTGGGGGTTGGAGGAACTCGGTATTCGTCCGCTGCTGCCGCGATCGGATCGTGCAATTGTCACGCTGCTTCTGACGTTCGGCGTCAGCCTCATGCTGCGCGATGTTGCGCAAGTGATCTGGGGGACGGACACCCATGCGATTGAGGCGCCCTTCACCGGGATTGCGAGCTTCATGCAGGTGTTCGTGCCGGGCTACCGGTTGTTCGTCCTCGGTGTGGGCATGCTGGTGATTTTGGCGACCTGGTGGCTTGTCTATCGCACGCGTATCGGCGCGGTTTTGCGGGCGGCTGCAGCCGATCCGCCGATGGTCGCGTCACTGGGAATTCCGATCCGGTGGGTCCACGGCTTCACCTTCATGTACGGCTGCGGGCTCGCCGGTCTCGCCGGCGTCCTGCTCAGTCCGATCTATGCGGTGTTTCCGACCATGGGCCACGATTTCCTGGTGATGGCATTCGCGGTCGTCATTGTTGGCGGCATGGGCAGCATTGTCGGCGCCGTGGTTGCGGCTTTGGTGCTGGCGCAGGTCCAAGGTCTGGCGAGCCTTTGGATTCCGCCGGTCTGGGCCGAGACGCTGGTCTACGGCGTCATGCTGCTGGTGCTTGTCGTGCGGCCAGGCGGATTGTTCAACCGCTTCGGAGAGGCATGATGGTCCGTGCAGACGTCGCCAATCCGTTGCCGGGCCAGGTGCGCCGGCGCAGCGTCGGTCAACGCCTCATGCGCGCGCTCGAGCCGGCCGATATGCGGCCGCTGCGCGGATTCGGCCTCGCCATGTTGGTGGTGGCGGCCGTGTTTCCCTGGGTCGCCGGTGCCTTTTACACGCGCCTAGCAATCGAATCGCTTCTGCTGGGCACGGTTGCGCTGAGCGTCGACGTTCTGCTCGGCTATGCGGGGCTGCTGTCGCTCGGCCAGGCCGCCTATTTCGGCTTGGCCGCGTACATTTCCGCCCTGATGTACCTGCACGTCACGCAATCGTTCTGGCTGGTGATGCTTGCGGTTGTCATCGCCGTTGGATTGTTCTCGTTTTTGCTCGGCATCGTCGCCATCCGCGCCAAGGGAGTCTATTTCGCGCTGATCACTTTCAGCGCTGCCGAAATCCTGTCGAAAATCGCCCACAACACGCGCGAGATCGGCGGGTCAGACGGGTTGATCGGCATTCCGGTACCGAGCATCCCGTTGCTGCCGGGAATTGGCATCGATCTGCACAGCGACCTGGCATTCTACTATTTCGTGCTCGTCGGGCTCGTTCTGCTGTACCTCGGCGTGCGGCGCATTCTCGACACCGCGTTCGGCAGCGTGTTGCGCGCCATACGCGACAATCCCGAGCGCGTTCCCTATCTCGGATACAATCCGTTCTGGTACAAATTGTCGGCTTACGTTCTGTCGGCGCAGATTGCCGCCCTCGGCGGCCTCATCTACCCGCTGCTGCGTGGCTTCGTGGCGCCGCACCTGCTCGGTTTCGAAGTCTCCACCAAGGCCGTCGTTGTATCGCTGGTGGGCGGGATCGGCACGTTGCTCGGCCCGCTGGTCGGCAGCGTTATCATCACGTTTCTTGAATCCTTCGTCGGCAGCTACACCGAACGGCATTTGTTTGTCCTCGGCGCGATTTTCGTCGTCTTCGTGCTCTTTCTCCCGGACGGGTTGCTCGGCCTCACCCGCCGTGCGCTTGCGAAGCGGTCGGGAGGACGCCAGTGATCAAAGTGACCGCGCTGAACAAGGCCTTTGGCGGGCTCCGGGCCGTGAACGACCTCAGCTTCGAGGCTGCGGCGGGCCGCATTACGTCGATTATCGGACCGAATGGAGCGGGAAAGAGCACGGCATTCAATTTGATCAGCGGGCAACTGCGTCCGGACTCCGGCGCAGTGGAGTTGGACGGCCGGGAGATTACGGGCGAGCCGCCTTATGTGCTCGCCGGCATGGGGCTTGCCCGCTCGTTCCAAATCACGAACTTGTTCTTTGGGCTGAGCGTCCTGGAAAACGTGCGACTCGCTTGCCAATCGTGCGAAGCGCGCCGCGACTATCTCGCACGGATCAGCCGGCTCTCGCGCCCGCGGTTGCGTGCCCAGGCGATTCTCGAGGAATTCGGATTGCGCGAGCGGGCCGGCGAGCTCGTGCGTAATCTTTCGCACGGCGATCAGCGCCGAGTGGAAATTGCCGTGTGCATGGCGATCGAGCCTCGCGTGCTTATGCTCGACGAGCCGACGCAGGGCATGTCGCCGACCGAGACTGCGGAATTCGACGCACTGATCAGGTCTCTTGCCGGCCGCGTGACGATTTTGCTGATCGAGCACGACATCGACCTCATCATGGGTCTCTCGGATCACGTCATCGTCATGCATCAGGGCGAAAAGCTGTTCGAGGGCAATCCCGAAGCGGTGCGCGCAAATCCGCGCGTGCGCGAGGCCTATTTGGGGGTCGACCATGCCGCTGCTTGAAGTCGAGGCATTGCGCGCGGGTTACGATTACGCCCCGGTTCTGCAGGACGTTTCATTCAGCGTCGATGTCGGTGAAATCGTCAGTATTTTCGGGCGCAACGGCGCTGGCAAGACGACAGCGCTGCGTACAGTGATGGGCTGGCTGCGGCCGTCGGCCGGGCGCATTGTCTTTGCCGGCGCGGATATTGGCGGCGAGCCGCCGGACCGGATCTTCCGCAAGGGCATCGCATTTATCCCGGAGGACCGGCGCATATTTGCGACCCTGACGGTCGAAGAGAATCTGATGCTCGGCCTATTCGCGCGACGGCTTGCGCGGGCCGATCAAGAGCGCCGCCTCGACCAGGTCTTCCGTCTTTTTCCTCGTTTGCACGAGCGGCGCGGCCAAATGGGTCGGACGCTGTCGGGGGGCGAGCAGCAAATGTTGGCGATTGGACGCGCGCTCGTCGGCTCACCGAAGTTGTTGCTGGTGGACGAGCCGTCGGAAGGCTTGGCGCCGATGGTCGTTGCCGAGATTTTCGACGCGCTTGCCCGCATGCGTGACGAAGGGATCGCATTGCTGCTGGTCGAGCAAAACGTGCGTCGCGCCGCCGCCATCAGCGGCTCCTGCTACGTGATGGAAAAGGGCCGCATCATCAAACATGGGACACCCGTCGACGTGCTTGGCGACGAGGCGATCCGCCAGAGACTGTCAGTGTGAGAGGACATCAAATGACGACGCAGACCGTCGAAGATATTCGTAGCGATCAGGACAAGTCCGAGCGGGTTGCATCCGCATCCGCGCCGAACTGGCCGCAGCAGATTTTTCAGAAATTGCGCGAGGCCGAGGTTCGTCAGGTGGTCTACGTCCCGGACGCCGGACATGCGCGATTGATCCAGCTTTGTCATGCAGCTCCCGAGATGAAGGCGACGGTCCTGACAACCGAGGAGGAGGGCATCGGCATCTTGGCCGGCGCATGGCTCGGCGGCGAGCGCGGCATCCTGCTGATGCAGAGCAGCGGCGTGGGCAACTGCATCAACACGCTTTCGCTCGCGAAGATGTGCCACTTTCCGCTCGTGATGATCGTCACCATGCGCGGTCAGTGGGGCGAGATCAATCCGTGGCAAGTGCCCATGGGGCAGATCACGGCCGACAACCTGCGGCTCGCCGGAGCGGTCGTCTATGAAGTGACCGAGCCGGAGTCGGCGGCAACCGCGGTCGAGGCGGCGATGCGCATCGCCTTCAACGGCGGCTACACGGCAGCGGTGCTGCTTTCCCAACGCATGCTTGGAACCAAGCTCTTTAAGGACTAAGTCGATGGAACAGGAAGATAAGCTTCGGCGTCGCCACGCGGTTGCACGGATTCTGGCTGACCGCGGCGATACGCTCGTTGTCACCGGTCTTGGGTCGCCGACCTATGATTGCGCGGCCGCCGGCGATAATCCTCTCAATTTCTATTTATGGGGCGCGATGGGAAGCGCCGTGACCGTCGGCTTGGGGCTTGCGCTTGCTCAGCCGCAACGGCGGGTGCTCGTCATTACCGGTGACGGCGAAATGCTGATGGGATTGGGCGCGCTCGCCACCACAGCGGCAAAAAAACCAGAAAACTTTGCCGTCGCCGTGATCGACAACGAGCATTATGCCGAAACGGGAATGCAGCGCACCCATACCCACGACGGCATCGATCTTGCCGGAATCGCGCGCGCGTGCGGCTTCCGCGAGGCAACGACGGTGCGGCGAGCGGACGAGCTCAACGAGGTCGTCGCAATGCTGCACAAGGCGAAGGGGCCGATTTTTGTCGATATCAAGGTGTCGGCGGCTCGCGATCCGCTCGTGCTGCCGCCCTGGGACGGAACATTCTTGAAGACACGCTTTCGCCAGGCCCTGCTTGGCGTAAGAGCGGCTGCGTGAGATCAAAGGACAGTGAAAATGACGAGTGTGCCGGCGACGACGAACCTGCCGACCTACAAGATGTTCATTGGCGGCGAATGGGTCGCCGCCAAGTCGGGGCAATGGTTCGAGACGTTCGATCCATATGCCGGCCGGCCCTGGGCCATGGTCGCCCGCGGCGGGCCGGCCGATGTTGAAAATGCCGTGGATGCCGCTCATGCCGCATTTAAGTCCGGCGAGTGGCCGCGCCTGAAGGCAAGCCAGCGCGGCGCACTCCTGCGCCGTCTGGGCGACCTTATTGCACGAGACGCGGAAAAGCTCGCGGCGACAGAAGTGCGCGACAACGGCAAGTTGATCGCCGAAATGGGCGCGCAGCTGCGCTATTTGCCGCAGTGGTATTACTATTACGGCGGCCTCGCCGATAAGATCGAGGGCGCCGTCATCCCTATCGACAAGGCGGACACCTTCAATTTTACGCGCTACGAGCCGCTCGGCGTTGTGGCGGCGATCACGCCGTGGAACTCGCCGCTGCTGCTCGCGTCGTGGAAAATTGCGCCGGCGCTCGCGGCAGGCTGCACAATCGTGCTCAAGCCGTCAGAGCACACGTCGGTCTCGGCGCTCGAATTCTGCAAGCTGGTCGAGGAGGCCGGTTTCCCGAAAGGCGTTTTCAATGTGGTGACCGGCTTCGGTCCGGAGGTCGGCGAGCCGCTGGTTGGCCATCCGAAGGTGGCGAAAATCGCCTTTACCGGCGGAGAGCTTGGCGGCCAGAAGGTCTATGAAACGGCGGCGCGCGGACTAAAGGCGGTGACGCTCGAACTCGGCGGCAAGTCGCCCAATATCGTGTTCGACGACGCGGCGATGGACGACGCGGTCAAAGGCGTTGTTTCGGGCATCTTCGCGGCCACCGGCCAGACCTGCATCGCCGGATCGCGTCTTCTGGTGCAACGCTCGATCGAGGATGCGTTCACCGAAAAATTGCTCGCGCTGGCATCGACGGCGCGGATGGGAAATCCGATGAGCCTGGAGACGCAGGTCGGACCGGTGACGACCCGTCAGCAGTACCAGAAAATTCTGGGTTACATCGACATTGCCAAAGGCGAGGGTGCGAAACTGGAGCTTGGCGGCGCGCCGGCTAACCGGCCGGAGTGCGGCGACGGCTGGTTCGTGGAACCGACGATATTCTCGCGCGTCAACAATCAAATGCGGATCGCGCGTGAAGAAGTCTTCGGCCCCGTTCTGTCCATCATTCCCTTCGATGACGACGAGGAGGCGGTTTCGATCGCCAACGATAGTCCTTACGGCCTTGCAGCCGGCGTTTGGACGACAAGCATCAAGCGCGCCATCAGGATGAGCGAGCGGCTGGAAGCCGGCTCCGTATGGGTCAATACCTATCGGGCGGTGAGCTACTTGTCGCCCTTCGGCGGCTACAAGCGTTCCGGCCTCGGACGCGAAAACGGTCAGGATGCGATCTGGAGCTATCTGCAAACCAAGAGCGTCTGGATTTCCACGGCCGACGCTGTCGCCAATCCTTTCGTGATGCGGTGAGGGCGGCATGCTGGCAGTTGACGAGACCCATCAAGATGCGTTTGAGGACGTTCGCACCGCGGTCCGCGAGCTGTGCTCGCGGTTTCCCGGCGAATATTGGCGCGCTCTCGACCGCGACCGCGCCTATCCGTCGGAGTTCGTCGCGGCATTGACCGAAGCCGGATATCTCGCCGCGCTTATCCCGGAGGAGTACGGCGGCAGCGGTCTGCCGCTTGGCGCGGCTTCCGTCATCATGGAGGAAGTCCACGCCTCCGGCTGCAACGGTGCCGCCTGCCATGCCCAGATGTACACCATGGGCACGCTCCTTCGTCATGGCAGCCCCGAGCAGAAGCGGCGGTATCTGCCCGCCATCGCCCGCGGCACGCTGCGGCTGCAGGCCTTCGGCGTCACCGAGCCGACCTCGGGCACCGACACGCTGAGTCTGCGCACGATGGCGGTCCGTGATGGCGATCATTATGTGGTCAACGGCCAGAAGATCTGGACTTCGCGCGTCGAGCATTCGGACCTGATGCTCCTGCTCGCCCGCACCACCCGCCGCGAGCAGGTGACCAAGCGCAGCGACGGGCTTTCGGTCTTCATCGTGGATTTGCGCGAGGCCAAGGGACAGGGACTGACGATCCGGCCGATTCGCACGATGATGAATCATGCCACCACGGAGGTCTTCTTCGACAATCTCAGGGTTCCGGCGGAAAATCTGATCGGCGAGGAGGGCAAGGGCTTCAGGTACATCCTCTCCGGCATGAATTCCGAGCGAATTCTGATCGCGTCCGAATGCATCGGCGATGCAAAATGGTTCATCCGCAAAGCCTCCGACTACGCGCGCCAGCGCGTTCTATTCGGACGACCGATCGGGCAAAATCAGGGCGTGCAATTTCCCATCGCGCGTGCCTACGCGCAAATGCGCGCCGCAGAGCTCATGGTGCACCGAGCGGCCTCGCTCTACGATGCCGGGCGCGACTGCGGCGCGGAAGCGAACATGGCCAAGCTGCTTGCCGCCGAGGCGTCGTGGATGGCGGCCGACATGTGCATTCAGACACACGGCGGCTTCGGTTTTGCCGAGGAGTTCGATATCGAGCGAAAGTTCCGCGAGACGCGGCTCTATCAGGTTGCACCGATTTCGACCAACCTCATCCTGTCCTATCTCGCCGAGCACGTGCTCGACCTGCCCCGGTCGTATTGACGGGATGGGTCAGAGCTGAACCGCGTAGCCGCCGTCGACCGGGATTGCGGCGCCGGAGATGAAATCCGACGCGGCGCTGGCCAGGAATACGGCGATGCCGGCAAAATCGCCGGGATCGCCCCAGCGGCCGGCCGGCGTGCGGGCCAGCACTTTGGCATCGAGATCCGGCACGGCCGCCTTGGCCCGGCGGGCAAACGCGGTCTCGATGAAGCCCGGCAAGATGGCGTTCACCTGGATATTGTCCTTGCCCCAGGCGACGGCGAGCCCGCGCGTCAGCTGCAAGATGCCGCCCTTGCTTGCGGTATAGGGCACGTTGAAGCTGCCGCCGAACCACGACGTCATCGAACCGATATTGATGATCTTGCCGGCACCGCGCCGCTTGAGTTGCGGGTAAACCGCGCGCGTTCCCAGAAAGGCGCCGGTCAAATTGGTGTCGATGATGGTCTGCCATTCGGACAGCGATACGAGCTCCGGCGCCTTGGCCAGCGACACTCCCGCATTATTGACCAGAATGTCGATGCGGCCGAAGCGCGCCAGACATTCGTCCACGATGCGCGTCCAGTCGGCCTCTTGCCGGACGTCGGCTTTGACGATGTGTGTGCGGGCGCCGAGACTGCTCAGCCGCTCGACCGCCCGCGCGGTCTCTCCCTGCTCGACGATCACGATATCGGCGTGGGCGCACGCCAGCCCTTCGGCGATGCCGAGACCGATGCCACCGCCGCCGCCGGTGACGATGGCGACGCGGCCGGACAGGTCAAATAGGCCCGTCAGACTTGGACCCGATCCAGGTGCAGCATTCATGGCGTCTCGCTCATCGAGCTACGGTCCCTGCGCGATGTTCCGCCGCGCTCCGCCTTTCAACCTCGCGAATCGCGCGACGCACGCGATCGGCGGTGATTTCCTTCGCTTGTACCGCAATGTAAGGGCTGCTCGCGGTCGCCTGCACAATGGCCTCGATCTCGTCATCGCTCGGATCGCTCAGGCCCAGGTCGGCCAGGCGTAGCGGCAGGCCGACATCGCGCAGAAATGTCCGCAGCCCGGCGATTTCCGGCTCCGGGCGCTGCTCGAGGGTGACTTGTACAAGAGTCCCGTAGGCCGCCTGCTCGCCGTGCAGGGCGTCTTTGGCGCCACGCACCAACAAAAGCCCACGCACCACCGAATGCGCCGTCCACAGGCCGCCATTCTCGAACGCAAGGCAACTGAGCAGGAGAGCGGCTTCAACCGCATATTCCAGGTCGTCGGTGACCTGTTTTGATTCGACCGCCCGCATGGCTGCCGGACCGTGGTTACGCAACATGTCGTAACAGTCATTCGCGATCAACACCGCCGAGCGGAGCGGCCGGGCGCGGTGTTTGGTTAAGCCTCCGCCCCGCCAACAGCCCTCGGCTTCGAACTTTTTGGCAACGGCATCGCCCATGCCGGCGCGCAGAAAACGGGGAGGCGCCTTGGCGATGATTTCCGTGTCGACCAGAACATAGGCCGGGTTGTGTTCGAGTTGTTCGACTACGACCGGCCGGTGTTCCTCGTCGTAAATCCCGATACCGCGGGCCGCCGGAGCGTCGGTCGATGCGATTGTGGGGACGCTGACGAACGGCAACCGCAGGCGACGGGCCACGCCTTTGCCGGCATCGAGCGCCCGGCCGCCGCCAACGCCGACGACGACATTGGGGCTATGCTGTTTTGCTTTGGTGGTCAGTTGTTCTATTGCCGAAAGCGTATTTTCGCCGGCGAAGGGATAGGTCTCAACGGCAATTCCGGCGCGGTCGATGCTGCGATTGATGCGTTCGCCGAACAACGGAATGATATCGCGATCGCAGACAACAACGGCTCGCCGCCCCAGCGCGGCTACCTTTTCTCCGACAAGGTCAAGCGCGCCCGGTCCTTGCACATATTGGCCGGCGGCCATGAAAACTTTCGGTGCTTTCATATTTGATGTCGACATGTGTGGATTATAGGAAGGCTTCTCGGAAAAGCGCAAAATCGGCGCAAGAGCAGAGCTCATGCGCCGATCAGCGCCCCTCCGGACATGTTACGAGAATTGCGGACCGGTCATGGAATTCCGGCGATCCTCAAGGTTCAGAGCCCTTGCGCGCCGGGAAGGTATCGACGACGACATTGGCCTTTTGACCGTTCACCTTTTCGACTTTCCGGATGTAGACGTTCATCGTGATGTCGCGCGTGTCGGCTTCGATCTTTGCCGGCCCACGCGGGCTGTCAAAGCTGAAGCCGCGCACAGCATTAATGGCCGCCGTTCCGTCGAACGGCTTGCCCTGCTGCGACTCGATCATTTTGTAGATGACCCGCAAGCCGTCATAGGCCGGCGGAACGAAGAGGCCGATCGGCGTGTTGGCGCCGAACTTCTTCTGGAAGATTTCCTTGAATTTGGTGTTTTCCGAATTTTTCAGGCCGGAAGCGTAGTGGTGTGATGAGTAGAACCCGAGGACCGAGTCATCGAATAGATGCAGGTCGGGGTCGTCGGTTTCGGCCTGGCCGACGACCAGGACCTTGTCGCTGCCGAGAATGCCGCGCGCCGCGAGGGCCTTGAGGGCGCTGACCGCCGGCGCACCCGTCACCAGAAATGCCACCACGGCGTCGGGTTTGGCGTTGGCGATGCGCTCGGCATAGGGCGCAAAATCGACGGTGTTGAGCGGAATGCGATCGGTGCCGACGATCTCGCCGCCCTTCTCGAGAATGACCTTCTTGGCGGCCTCTTCGGTGGCGATGCCTGGCGCATAATCGGCGACCGCGATGTAGAAACGCTTCTTGCCGTTCTTGAGCGCGAATTCCGCCTGCGGCGCAGCCACTTGGGTCATGGTGTCGCCGACGCGGACGAAGTACGGGGATTGTTTGACGATGCTCGGCGTGGCGCCGTTAAAAATGACGCCCGGCGTCTTTGTCTCGGTCAGCACCGATGCGGCTGCGAAGGATTCGGGGGACAGGAAGAAGCCGCCGATGATCGAGACCTTGTCCTTCACGATCAGCTCTTCGGCAAGGCGCTTGGCGGTGGCCGGATTGGATCCGCCGACGTCGCGGAAAATCAATTCGACCTCGCGGCCGCCGACCCGCGTGCCATGCAGTGCAACGAAGCACTCGATGCCCTGGCGGTATTCTTCACCGGCCGTTGCAAAGGGTCCGGAAAACTGCCCAATGATGCCGACCTTGATCTTTTCCTGTGCGTCGGCGCCACCGTTGAAGACAAAGGTGCATGCGACGACCAGGAGCGCCAAGAGCGACGTGCGGATAAGTCTAACCATTGCTGGCTCCATCTGTTCCCCCGCCTTTTCGCAGACGCTTGAAGCAAGCTGGCGCGCGTAGCGCCCGTCGCCGGGATACAAAGCCGTTGCGGCGTGCAAGCCAACGACTTCGTTTGACCATTTCCTATGGACCGCTTGTTTCCCCTCTACCGGCTCGACCGTTTGACGGTTATTTCGGTCGTCATCCGAAGAGCTGGACATCCGACGAAAGATCGCATGTCCGAGCGTGACTGCATGCGCAAGACTTGGGCAAGGGCTGCTATAGGTCAAATTGTTTATGATTATTGTTACGATCATTGGTGATGATTTCGGCTCGTCTTGTGGTTGCAGACGGCCGGCCCCGTCGCCGCGGTCGCCGGTCGCGAGCCGCCCGACGAGCAGGCCGTGTCGAAATCAGAAATTGTGATTGTCGGGATAGCAATACACAATTTGACATGATGACGAGCGTCGTCCAAGCATGACGCAAACAACGGCGCTTTTTTTCAACCGCAGAGCCCATGACACCGATGCCGGCACTTCGTTCCGCGCCGCGGGGACGGCAAACCCGAAACCGCTGCGGCGATTGCGCGCACGCGCTTGCGGGTGGCCTTGGCATCGGGCACCGCGCTGCCTGAGATGACCGGACACAGGTCGCAGCCGGAGGATTTTGCCGCGCGCCGGGAAGCATTGAGCGCGCCCACTTGCAATTTGGCTGTGGCGCCAACGCGGCATTCCATCGATGCGGCGTCTTTGCCGATAGAAGGGCGCTGAAATCCAAATCTATTCCGGAAATGTTTGATGGATGCGTTGTTGTCGAGTCTGTCGTTCATCACGCTTTACGGCGTGTCCTATGGCGTCGTGCTCTTCACGATTTCCATTGGC
>Ga0070740_10001743_pt1 | contig 28356 bp, 21 predicted proteins | sample Coa_R2_FD_67286 | JGI IMG/M metagenome (GOLD analysis project Ga0070740, IMG submission 67286) | Surface soil microbial communities from Centralia Pennsylvania, which are recovering from an underground coalmine fire - Coalmine... | ecosystem: Environmental > Terrestrial > Soil > Unclassified ...
TGTTCATCGGAATGTCTTTCGCGGGTCGAAGGCGTCGCGCACCGCCTCGCCGATGAAGATCAAGAGCGAGAGCATGATGGCGATAGAGAAGAAGCCGGTGAGGCCGAGCCATGGCGCCTGCACATTGGCTTTGCCCTGGCTCAACAATTCGCCCAGTGAAGGCGAGCCCGGCGGCAGGCCGAAGCCGAGGAAGTCGAGCGCGGTCAGCGTCATCACCGAGGATGACAGAATGAACGGCAGGAAGGTCATCGTCGCCACCATGGCGTTCGGCAGCAGGTGGCGGAAGATGATGGTGCTGTTGGAAACGCCCAGAGCGCGCGCCGCCTGGATGTATTCGAAATTGCGCCCGCGCAGAAACTCGGCGCGCACTAGGCCGACCAACGATACCCAGGAAAACAACAACAAGATTCCAAGCAGCACGAAGAAGCCCGGCACCAGCACGGAGGAGATAATCAGCAGCAGGTAGAGCGAGGGAATCGAGGTCCAGATTTCGATGAAGCGTTGAAACAGCAGGTCCGTCCAGCCGCCGAAATAGCCCTGCACCGCGCCGGCGGCGACGCCGATCACGGAAGAGATAATAGTCAGGCACAATCCAAACAGAACGGAGATGCGGAAGCCGTAGATTAGCCGCGCCAGCACATCGCGCCCGCCGTCGTCGGTGCCGAGCCAGTTGTATTCGAGGTCGCCGCATTTGGCGAAGCCATGCGTCGCGGCGTAGTCGCAATCTGCCTTGGTCAGCAGCCAAGTTGGTTTTGACGGAAATGGAGACGGCGGCTTGCTCACCTGTGTGTTGTAAGAGAAGCGGATCGGCGGCCAGACGACAGTCCCGCCTTCTTTCTCGATCAGCCCCATCAAATAGGGATCGCGGTAGTCGGCCGCCGTGCCGAACAAATTGGGATCGTTGGGTTTGCCGAACGCCGTATCGGGGTACGTAACGACCGCCGGAAAGAACGGCTTGCCGTTGACATAAATGAAGATCGGCTTGTCGTTGGCGATGAATTCCGCGAACAGCGAAATGATGAACAACGTAAGAAATATCCACAGCGACCAGTAACCGCGCCTGTTGGCCTTGAAGTTTTGCCAGCGGCGCTTGTTAAGCGGCGAGACGTGGATTAGCCGGCGCTCAGGCGGCACCGCCAGCCCAACAACGCCGATAGCGGTCGTGTCGGGTGATTTGATGTCGATGCGGGTGTCCACGCGCTAGACCTCCCGCGTCTCGAAATCGATGCGTGGATCGATCCAGGTGTAGGTAAGATCGGACAACAGGTTCACGACCACGCCGATGAGCGAGAAGATGTAAAGCGTGGCGAACACCACCGGGTAGTCACGGTTGAGCACGCTCTCGAAGCCGAGCAGACCGAGGCCATCGAGGGAAAAGATGGTCTCGATGAGCAACGAGCCGGTGAAGAACGCAGAGACGAATGCGCCGGGGAAACCGGCGACGACGATCAGCATCGCGTTGCGAAAAACGTGGCCATAGAGCACCTGCCGGCGCGTGCAACCTTTGGCCCGCGCGGTCAGCACATATTGCTTTCGAATCTCGTCAAGAAACGAGTTTTTGGTGAGCAGCGTCATCGTGGCGAAGGCAGAGATCGCCATCGATACGATCGGCAGTGTGATGTGCCAGAAATAATCACCGATCTTCGCATACCAGGGCAGTTGGCCCCAGTTTTCGGATACCAGTCCGCGCAACGGAAACCAGTCAAGGAACGAACCGCCGGCGAAGAGAATGATGAGCAGGATCGCGAACAGAAATCCGGGAATGGCATAACCGATCACGATCACCGTCGAGGTCCACATGTCGAAGTGAGAGCCGTCGTCGACCGCCTTACGGATGCCGAGCGGGATCGAGATCAGATAGGTGAGCAGCGTCATCCAAATGCCGAGCGACATTGATACCGGCAGCTTCTCCTTGATGAGCTGGAGCACGCTTACGTCGCGGAAATAACTCTTGCCGAAATCGAAACGAATGTAGTTCCACAGCATGATGAAGAAGCGCTCATAGGCCGGCTTGTCGAACCCGAACTGCTTCTCCAGTTTCTTGATGAACTCGGGGTCGAGCCCTTGCGCGCCGCGATATTTTGAGGTGACCGCGTCCACCTGCGAGCCGCCCTGCACCATGCCGCGGCTGCCGAAATCGCCGCCCGCCGAGCCGGATATCCGCGCTGTGGCGCCTGTATCAGAGCCGGTCAGCTTGGCTATGACCTGCTCCACCGGGCCGCCGGGGGCGAATTGAATGACGACGAACGCCACCAGCATGATTCCGAACATGGTGGGAATCATGAACAGCAGGCGGCGGATGATGTAGGCGCTCATGCGTAGGTTTTTTGGCTGCTTTTTCGGTTCCCGGTGCGGCGCTGAGCGGTGCTCCAGCCTATACCCAAGCGCCGATTTCTACGTGTGGCCGCCGACACAATACGGTTGCTTGCGGCGAGAACCAAGGCCGGCGCGGGCGCATCCGCTAGCTTTTCTTCTGCAACTTCTCCGGCTGTCCGGCAGCGGCCCACCAGGTCTCGGGGATACCCCGGAAATAGTGCGGCTGCGCCGCCGGGAAACCGAACACATCCCAATAGGCGATCCAATGCGACGCTTTGTACCAGTGCGGGATCCAATAGCGCCCGGCGCGGAAAATGCGGTCCAGGGCGCGGCAGGCCACGATCATGTCCTCACGCGTCTTAGCCCCAATCACTGCGTCGATCATGGCGTCGATCGCCGGATCGGCGATGCCGGCAAGATTCTGCGAGCCCTTTGTCCGCGCGGCCTGCGATGAAAAATAGCTGCGCAGCGAATCTCCCGGCGTCGAGGAAAAGCCGAAGCGCTCGACGGTAATGTCGAAATCGAAGTCGTCGACGCGCGCGCGGTATTGCACCGGGTCGACGATGCGCAATGTGGCGTGGATGCCAAGCGTGCCGAGGTTTTGGATATAGGGCAGATGATGCGGCTTGAACGTCGGCTCGTCGATGAGGAACTCGATGGTGATCGGCGTTCCGTCCGGCAACAGGCGCGTGCCGTTCTTGATGGCGCAGCCGGCGGCGTTGAGTAGCTGCACGCCGCGGCGCAGCCAGCGCACATCGCGGCCGGAGCCGTCCGTGACCGGCGGCAGGTAAGGGTCGCCAAACACCTCGTCCGGAATCTTGCCGCGGAAGGGCTCGAGCAACGCGAGCTCGGCGGGCGACGGCTTGCCGACCGCCTTCATCGGCGAATTCTCGAAGATCGACTGCGTGCGCTCATAGGCGCCGTACATGATGTTCTTGTTGGTCCACTCGAAGTCGAACGCGTCGATTAGTGCTTCGCGCAGACGCCGATCCTGAAACTGCTTTCGGCGCGTGTTGATGAACCAGCCTTGTGCCGCCGATGGCGTATCGTCGGGAAATTCGCGGCGTTTGACGCGGCCGCTCTTAAAAGCCGGAAAATTGTAACGCGTCGCCCAAACGCGCGAAGTGAACTCCTCACGGAAGAGGTAGTTGCCGGCGGTGAAGCCTTCGAAGGCAACATCGCGATCGCGGTAGTATTCGAAGCGGATGACATCGAAATTGTTCTGCCCGCGTGCCACCGGCAGTTCACCTCCCCACCAATCTTTCACTCGTTCATATTCGATAAAGCGACCGACATCGAACTTACCGATCTTGTACGGGCCGCTGCCGAGCGGTACGTCCAAAGTCGATTCATCGAATTTGTGCGTCGAGTAATAAGCTTTGGAAAAAATGGGCAGACCGGCAACGAACAACGGCACGTCGCGGCCGCGCTTTTCGGCAAACCGAACAATCAGCGTATGGTCATCCGCGGCGTGTGCGTCTTTGAAGTCGCGCAGCAGCTGCGCAATGATGGGATGGCCTTTTTCCTTCAGCGTGATCAGCGACCATGCCGCATCATGTGCCGTCAGTGGTGTTCCGTCGTGGAATTTGGCTTCGGGCCGCAGCACGAACGTATAACTCGAGCCGTCATCGGAGATGCGGACTGCCCGCGCCGCCAGGCCGTACATGGCATCGGGCTCGTTACCCGAACGCACCATCAAAGTTGCAAAGGTGTAATCGAGGCCGAACGCCCCCTCCCCTTTTAAGATGTAGCCGTTGAGCGAGTTGAAGGTCAGAAACGACCCGTTATAGCCCCGGCTGCTAATGACCTCCGAGTAGATGCCGCCCTTGGGCGCGTTCACGTTGACATAAGGAAAATGCGCGAAGTCGGCGGGCAGTGCCAGATCGCCGAACGCCGACATGCCATGGCGTTCCGCGCCTTGCGCGACCACAGGCACAACGAGGTGGCGCCCCACACCGGCCGCTGCCGCGCCTGCGGTCAACTGCAACGCGCGGCGACGCGTAACCTTCATCGCGTCAGGTCCGTCGCGGCACCTTGGCCGCCTTGGCTTCGTCCCACCACCAGATCGTCGGGAAGGCTGAAAGCCCGTATTTGGGCATGTTCTCGGGATGGCTGAAACGGTCCCAACGCGCGGTGCGCACCTTGCCATACGTCCACTGCGGCACGACGTAGAAATTCCACAGCAACACGCGGTCGAGCGCTTTTGTCGCGGCGACAAGCTCGTCACGGTCCTTGGCAAAGATGATGCGCTCGATCAGCTTATCCACCGCGGGATTCTTGATGCCTACAATATTGCGCGATCCCGGCTCGTCGGCGGCACGCGAGCCCCAATAACCGCGCTGCTCGTTGCCCGGCGATAGCGACTCGCCCCAGGAGGCGGTGACGATGTCGAAATCCCATTGCCGCAGCCGGTTCTCGTACTGCGCGCTGTCGACGAGCCGCACATTGACGCCGATGCCGATGCGATTGAGCGAAGGCTTGTAAAACAGTACCAGCCTTTCGATGGTTGGATCGTCGGCTAAAAATTCGACGCTGTACGGCTCGCCTGTCTTGGCGTTTACCAACCGCGCGTTCTTGATCTCATAGCCGGCCTCGCGAAACAGCTTGAGCGCTTCGCGCAAGTTTTCTCGCACTTTCACCGGATCGCCGCCGACCGGATTACTGTAGGGCTTGGCAAAAACGTCTGGCGGCACCTCGTCGCGCACAGTGTTCAGGATTTCCAGCTCTTTGCCTTGCGGCAAGCCGGAGGAGGCAAGTTCGGTGCCTTCGAAATAGCTGGTGATGCGGTGATACTGGCCGTAAAATAGCTGCCGGTTCATCTCCTCGAAATCGAAGGCGAAATTGAAAGCGCGGCGCACCCTCGCATCCTGGAATTTCGACCGCCTGATATTGAAGGCGAAGCCCTGCATCACCCCCACATTGCGGATCGGGAATTCCTCCAGCACCACCTTCTTCTCGCGGACCGCGGGGAAATCGTAGGACGTCGCCCAGTTTTTCGCGCTGTTCTCGGTGCGCCAATCGACCGCATCGGCCTTGAAGGCTTCCAGCGCGACCGTGGTGTCGCGGAAATATTCATAGCGAATTTGCCCGAAATTATTCGTGCCGACGGTAACGTTTATTCCCTTGCCCCAGTAGTTCGGATCTTTTTCGTACACGATGGTCCGGCCGGGGGCGTAGTCCTTGAGCTTGTAAGGACCCGAGCCGAGCGGCGGCTCGAGTGTGGTCTCCGCAACATTGCGCTTGCGTCCTTTGGCATCGGTGCCTTCCCACCAGTGCCGCGGCAGCACAGTGAGCTGGCCGACGATCTGCGGCAGCTCGCGGTTGCCCGGCCCGTCGAATACGAAAGTGACCTCACGCTCACCGCTCTTTTCCGCCTTCGTCACATGCCGATAGTAGGCGGCGAGCTGCGGGCTGTTCTTCTTGAACACATCGAGCGAGTAGATGACGTCTTCCGGCGTCACCGGTTGGCCATCCTGCCAGCGCGCATTTGCCCGCAGGCGATAGGTGACCGAGGAACGGTCATCGGGAAAGCTGATCGCTTCCGCGAGCAGGCCGTATTCGGTGGATACCTCGTCGAGCGCGGGTGTAGTGAGGCTTTCGTTCACCAGTTCGAGGCCATTGGCCAGGCTGCCCTTCACGCCCGAGACGACCATATTGAAATTGTCAAACGTGCCGAAAGCGATCTGACGCACCGAACCGCCCTGAGGCGCTGCGGCATTGACGTAGTCGAATCGCGCGAAGCCCTCGGGATATTTCGGCTCGCCAAACAGCGAGAGCCCGTGCTTCCATTGCCGCGCCGGCGCGCCGGTCTGCGCCCAGGCGGCATCCAACGACCCGAGCGCCGGTACACCTATTGCCGCCGCGGCGGCGCGAAGTACGGATCGGCGGCTCAACGGCATGAGTTCTGCTCCGGCAGCGAGAACGGCATCTATCGGGCAATCGGCGGCGATTATGCCGCCTTTCAGTTGCGGCGGCAGCCGCCACGTCCCGTTAACCCGCGGCGGCGCTCAAATTTCCATAGCTCGCCCAAGCAGCCGGCCTCTGCCTCGCCGCTGCATACACATCAATCGCCATCTCTCACTTTGCTGGCGCCGCAGGCGGCGGCGCACTCGCCGCCGGCTTATTACCGCCCTGGCCCTGGCCTTCACCTTGGCCTTGGCCTTGGCCTTGACCTTGACCTTGGGCTTGACCTGCCGGCGGAGCATTGCTCGCCTGCGGCTTCGGCAACGGCAGCGGATTGTCCGAAAGCGTGTGCAGATAATCGATCACGTCGGCACGTTGCTGGTCGTTCTTGATGCCGGCGAAGGTCATCGCCGTGCCGGGAATATACCCGCGCGGATCGGTCAGGAACTTGTCGAGTTCGTCAAAGGTCCAAGTGCCGCCTTTGCTTTTCATGGCTGCCGAAAAATTGAAGCCGCGGCCCTCCCCGCGCTTGCTGCCGACGATATTCCAAAGGTTGGGCCCAACGCGGTTCGGCTGCCCTTTCTCGAGGGTGTGACAGGCCTGGCATTGCTTGGCGACGGACTGTCCCTTCTGCACTGACGCCTGGGCAAGCCGTACCGGCAGCGGCTCTTCCTTCGACGCCTCCTTCTTCTCACCGCCGGCTTCCTCTTTGACCGCAATGGCGTAGCCGGGCTTGGCCGGCTTTTCCGGTGCGAAGATGGCGCCGGCGCCGATGTTCAGCGCGAGGAGGATAAGGCAGGTGCCGAGCACGGCACCGAGGATCTTGTTAAGCTCGAAGGAATTCATCGGAAAGCGGCTCCCGAAGCGGGGCGACCAGGGCAAGGGACGGGATTAGCCGCCGAGATGCAGGCGGCGGCGGACAGATACCGGTTTGCCTCGTCCCTGGCAACCCGTATAAGCGCCGCAGTCCAGCGCTTTCCTGCGGCAAACAATGCCCCACGCGCTCGTCGTCATTCCGGCCCGCATGGCCTCCACCAGGCTTCCAGGCAAGCCACTCGCCGATATCGCCGGGCTGCCGATGATCGTGCACGTGCTGCGCCGCGCCGAGGCGGCGCGGGTCGGTGACGTCGTCGTGGCCACGGATTCCGAGGCGGTCGCCGCGGCGGTCGAGAAAGCAGGCGGACGCGCGCTGCTGACCCGCAGCGATCATCCCTCGGGGTCCGACCGTATCTTCGAAGCGGTGACGGCGCTCGATCCTGAGCGTCACGTCGATGTCGTCGTGAATGTACAGGGCGATCTGCCGACTGTTGCACCACCCCACATTCGCGCTGCACTGGTGCCGCTCGCGGACGTTCGGGTGGACATTGCCACCCTCGCCGCAAAAATCACGGAACAGAACGACCTTACCAATCCGAACGTGGTCAAGGTGGTCGGCAGCGCCGTCGCTCCCGCTCGATTGCGTGCGGCCACCTTCACCCGTGCGAATGCGGAAGGTCCCGGCCCGCATTTTCACCACATCGGGCTTTATGCCTACCGCCGTGCCGCCCTCGAGCGTTTCGTCCAACTGCCGCCTTCGGCCAGCGAGCAGCGCGAGCGGCTGGAGCAGCTGCGCGCGCTTGACGCCGGCATGCGCATCGATGTGGCGCTGGTGAACGGTGTTCCACTCGGCGTGGACACCCCCGACGAGTTGGAAAAGGCACGCAAATTGCTGAGCTGATCGTGTGACGAGCGCGCCCCTGGGTCAAAGCCGGGGATGCTTCACCTTGCGACATGCGCCGGTCCGGTGCTGCTCAGGGCCAGGCAATCTGGCCGCCGTTGACTTGCCGCCCGAGGTCTGGGACGAACGCGCCGAAAACGGGGCGATCATGGCCAAGAAAAAGATCATCTTCCAGGGCGAACCGGGAGCGAATTCGCATCTCGCTTGCCGCGAGGCCTATCCGGATCACGAGCCGGTGCCCTGCCCCACCTTCGAGGACTGCTTCGCAGCGCTTACTTCGGGCGGCGTCGACCTCGGCATGATTCCAATCGAAAATTCCGTGGCTGGGCGCGTCGCCGACATTCATCACCTGATGCCGACCTCGAAGCTGCACATCGTCGCCGAATGGTTTCTGCCGATCCGCAACCAGCTGATGGCGCCCAAAGGGGCGACGCTGAAAAGCATCAAGTCGGTGGAAAGCCACGTGATGGCACTTGGCCAATGCCGCGGTATCATTCGCGAGCTGAAACTTAAGCCGATCGTCGCCGCCGATACCGCAGGCTCTGCGCGCGAAGTGGCCGAAAGCAAGGATGTTACACGCGCCGCTATCGCATCACGGCTGGCTGCGGAAATATACGGGCTGCAAATCCTGAAGGAGAACGTTGAAGACGAATCGCACTCGACGACGCGCTTCGTGGTACTGTCGAAAGAAAAAAAATGGGTAAAGCCCGGCAACGGAAAAGTCATCACCACCTTCGTCTTCCGCGTGCGCAACGTGCCGGCCGCGCTCTACAAGGCGCTCGGCGGCTTCGCCACCAACGGCGTCAACATGACCAAGCTGGAGAGCTACATGATCGGCGGCAATTTCTTCGCCACCCAGTTCTACGCCGACGTGGAAGGCCACCCCGACGACCGCGCGCTGGTCTTCGCCCTGGAAGAGCTCGCCTTCTTTTCTAAGGAGTTGACGATCCTCGGTGTCTATCCGGCGCATCCCTTCCGCGACACCTTCAAGGAAGAGAAGGATTGATGAACGCGCCGGCGCAGCGGGTTGCGCTGGTCACCGGCGCTGCGCGCGGCATCGGTCTCGCGACCGCGAGGCGTTTCCTTGCCGAGGGATGGCGGGTGGCCCTGCTCGACATCGACGGCGAAAACCTGCAGCGTACGTTTGAGGCAATTGCCAGACCTGACACAACGCTGGCGATCCCCGGCGACGTCGCACATCCGATGACGGCGGGCCGTGCCGTCGAGCAGATCGCCCAGCACTTCGGCCGGCTCGACGGCTTGGTCAACAATGCCGGCATCGCTATCTTCAAGCCGATCCTCGACGTCACTTATGAGGACTGGCAGCGGATCCTCGCCGTCAATCTCACCGGGCCCTTTTTATGCACGCAGGCGGCGGCGCCGCTGATGCGCGACTCCGGTGGCGGCGCTATCGTCAACATTACGTCGATCTCTGGCCTGCGTGCTTCGACGCTGCGCACGGCCTACGGCACGAGCAAAGCCGGCCTTGCGCATTTGACCAAGCAGCAGGCCGCCGAATTGGCGTCCCTCGGCATCCGCGTCAATGCCGTGGCGCCTGGGCCCGTCGATACGGCGATGGCGAAGGCCGTGCACACGCCGGAGATTCGCCAGGACTATCACGATCACATGCCGCTCAATCGCTACGGCCTCGAGGAAGAGCTGGCGGAGGCGATTTATTTTCTGTGCAGCGAGCGGGCGAGCTACATCACAGGGCAGGTGCTCGCGGTTGACGGCGGCTTCGACTCGACCGGAATCGGCCTGGCGACGCTGCGGCGGCAAATGCGTAACGCTTAGCCGTGCTCGCGTTCGTAACGTTCCACGAACTTCGGCGACAGACTGCGCAGCCGCTCAATGTCGACGCGGCCTGAGCGGGTAATGTAGCTCATGGCGAAATCAACGGGTTTCAGCCGCATGTGTCCGGCAAAATGCTCGTACCATTCGGCGCTGCCGTTGGCGCCAGCCACCAGCTTTTCCAGGATCGGCCGACGCCCCGCCTCGTAGGCTGTGAGCGCCTCCGCAAGGTCGCGATGCGCGGCAAGCGCTTTGTCGAGCGCAATGGCGTCCTCCATAGCCAGCCGCGTGCCGGAGCCGATGGAGAAATGCGCCGTGTGCAGCGCATCCCCGATGAGCACGTATTTGCCATGCGACCAACGCGCATTGCGTACCACCGGAAACTGCCGCCAAATCGAATTGTTGGAGATCAGCGGATGACCGCCGAGCGTCTCGGCGAAGAGCTGTTCGCAACGCCTTAGTGCCGTGGCTTCATCAAGCGCAGCGAAGCCATTGCGTTCAAAGCTCTGCGCATTCATTTCGATGACGAATGTGCTCATGTCCGGTGCATGGCGGTAATGGTGCGCATTGAACGCGCCTTGATCCGTTTTGATGAAGGTCTGAGTGAGCATGTCGAAGCGCTTGCGCGTGCCGAACCAAGCAAAACGGTTGCTCATTAGCCGGACGCTCGCGCCAAGCTCCCGCGCGTACGTTCGCCGCACCAATGAATTGACGCCGTCGGCGCCGACCACCAGATCGAAATCGGCAAGCTCATCGAGGCTTTTAACGGCACGGCAATAAACCGGCGCGATTCCTACGGAGGCGGCACGCTTCTGCAGAAGCTTTAGGAGATTGAGCCGCCCGATAGCGGAAAAGCCGATGCCATCGATAACGACGTGCTCGCCGCGCACGTTCAGCATCATGTCTGACCAGGATTCCATGTGCGGAACGATGGCCGCGTGTGTCTCCTCATCTTCTTCGCGTAAAAAATCGAGCGCGCGGTCGGAGAACACCACGCCAAAGCCGAATGTAGCATCCTGAGTGTTCTGCTCGATCACCGTCACGTCGCCGCGGCGGCGGCGTGCAATGAGGTAAGAGAGATAAAGTCCGGCAGGCCCTGCACCCAGGATGGCAATGCGCATAGCGACCAATATCACATACCCTGCAACGCCTCACCCTTCTTCAATCCGCGCACGCGCGAAGCTAGACAAGCTTCGCACTATGCAATGCGTGAATCTCCGCTTTGCAAAAATGGACGGCTGATGGCTTGATGCGACGGGCTATGGTAGCCCTTGGCGATGATCATCCTTGCCTTGACCTTGCACGTTCTTTCCGCCGTCGTCTGGGTCGGCGGCATGTTTACCGCTTATGTCTGCCTGCGCCCGGCGGCCGGCGCGCTGGAGGCACCGCAGCGGCTGACGCTCTGGCGCGGCTTCCTTGCCAAGTTCTTTCCCTGGGTGTGGGCCTCGGTGATCCTGCTCCTTGGCAGCGGCTACTGGATGCTGGCCGTCTATTTCGGCGGCTTCGCCAACGCCCCTGCTTACGTAAACATCATGCAAGCGCTCGGCTGGATCATGGTGCTGCTGTTTGCAGGGCTGTTTCACGGACCGTGGCTCAAGTTCAAGCGCGCTGTGGATGCAGCCGAGTGGGCTTCTGCCGGCGAGAGCCTCGACCATATTCGGCAAATCATCATGATCAATCTGCCGATCGGACTGATCGTGGTGATCATCGGCGGCACCGGACGATATTGGGAGTGGTGACTTTTTCGGGTCACGCTGAGGCGCGTTCCACAGGGCTTCGTCCGGCGTCAGATGGTCTGATTATAGGCGCCGACTTCCGGGTGTTTGCGCAGCACGCCGTCGACCGCTTTGAACATGTCGCGCATGCGCTGCTCTGAGATCGGGCTCTCGACCACCACCACCAACTCCGGCTTGTTCGATGATGCGCGCACCAAGCCCCAGGTGCCATCTTCGACGGTAACGCGGACGCCGTTGACCGTGACGAGATCGCGGATCGACTGACCAGCGACCTTCTCGTCCTTTGCTTTCGCCGCCTCAAAATGTCTTACGACGGAATCGACGATCGCGTACTTCTTCTCGTCGTCGCAATGCGGCGCCATGGTGGGCGAGCTCCACGTTTTCGGCAGCGCTTTGCGCAAATCGGCCATGCTCCTTCCGGGATTACGGTCAAGCATGTCGCAGACGGCAAGCGCGAAGATCATACCGTCGTCATACCCGCGGCCGAATGGCTTGTTGAAAAAGAAGTGACCCGACTTCTCGAAGCCGGCCAGTGCGCCTAACTCATTAACTCGCCGCTTGATGTAGGAATGCCCGGTTTTCCAGTAGTCAGCCTTCGCCCCGTTCGCCTTGAGAACCGGATCGGTCAGGAAAAGGCCGGTTGATTTGACGTCGACAACGAAGGTCGCGTTCTTGTGTAGCGCCGACATGTCGCGTGCCAGCATCACGCCGACCTTGTCGGCGAAAATCTCTTCGCCTTCGTTGTCCACCACGCCGCAGCGGTCGCCGTCCCCATCAAAGCCGAGGCCGACATCCGCCTTACTGATGAGCACGGCGTCACGCATGGCATGCAGCATCTTCATGTCTTCTGTGTTTGGATTATAGCGCGGGAACGTATGGTCGAGATTGCAGTCGAGCGGCACCACCTCGCAACCCGCCGCCGCCAGCACCCGCGGCGCAAAAGCGCCGGCCGTGCCATTGCCGCAGGCCGCGACCACCTTGAGCTTACGCTTAAGCTTTGGCTTTTTGCCGAGGTCGGCGATGTAGCGCTCGGGAAAATTCTCCACGAACACATAGGAGCCGCCGCCCCGGAGATCGAATTTGGCGCCGAGCACAATTTCCTTCAGGCGCTTCATCTCGTTCGGCCCGAAAGTGAGCGGGCGGTTGGCACCCATTTTGACGCCCGTCCAGCCGTTGTCGTTATGCGAAGCAGTCACCATGGCGACGCAGGGCACGTTCAATTCGAACTGCGCGAAATACGCCATCGGCGTCAGTGCCAGACCGATGTCGTGCACCTTGCAGCCTGCCGCCATCAGGCCGGAGACAAGCGCCATCTTCACCGACGCCGAATAGCTGCGGAAATCGTGTCCGGTAACTACCTCGGGCTTCACGCCCATTTCGCGGACCATCGTGCCGAGACCCATGCCCAGGGCCTGCACGCCCATCAGATTGATTTCTTTTTCCAGAAGCCAGCGCGCGTCGTATTCGCGGAAGCCGGTCGGCTTCACCAGCGGCGAAGATTCATAGGCATAGGTATTGGGCTGCAGCGATGCTTGCGGCTGGGGAAACATCAGGTCCTCAAAACGGCGTGTGCGATTTCAATACCCAAACGCCGCAACTGCGCAAGCGGTCCGCGCAAAAGCCAAAAAGTGGAGGGCTCAATTATTGCTCGAGGACCAAGCGTCCGTCGGCGACTTCGTAGCGCCGCAGCTTGGAGAGGAAGGCCATTCCGAGCAGATTCTGAGCCAGCGCCTCGTCCGGAAAGACGATCGCCGGCACATCAAACACCGTGATGTCGCCGATTTCGACGCGATCGAGCTTGGCTCGCGCGACCTTGATCCGGCCGTTGGCCGTCGAGGCCACCATGTTGTAGTCGCGCGGCATCGGTCGGATGCCGATCAGCGCGGCATCGCTTTCGCGCAGCGCGACCAAGGTCGCGCCGGTGTCCACCAGAAAGTCAAGCGAGCGGCCGTCGATCCGCGCCTCGACGTGGAAATGCCCGTCGCGTCCGCCGGTGAGCTGCATCCGGTGCTGGCCGGCCGAGACTTGCTGCGGCTCTACTGTCTGCATCGCCGCGGCATGCGGCGTGGGTGGTTCGACAACGCTTTTGTCTACGTATTGGGCGAGATAGCTGCCGCCGACCAGCAGCGCGATAGCAAGAATGATCGCTTGGCGCATGCGACGAAATCCCGCGTTCAGGCCAGCCCAGCGTCGCACGAAAGTGCGAAGCCACACTTAACGCCGCATGAATCGCTCCGGCCAAGGTGAGCACGCGGTTAACTGAATCCGTCGTATTCAACTATTGTCGGCGTGACTTTGCCCGGCGGGTGGCTGGCGCGGAGTGAGGATCGTCCGGCCACGGATGTTTCGGATAGCGGCCGCGCATCTCCGTTTTCACATCGGCATAACTGCCGCGCCAGAATCCCGGCAGGTCGCGCGTCACCTGCACGGGCCGGTATGCGGGCGACAGCAATTCGATAACCAGCGGCACGCGCCCGCCTGCGATCGTCGGATGCCTGTCGAGGCCGAATAGTTCCTGGACGCGAACCGAAATAGTCGGGCCCTGCTCGGGCTCGTAATCGATGAGCACTGCCGAACCCGTCGGTACCACGAAATGCGTCGGTGCTTCGGCATCGAGGCGTTTGCGCAAACTCCAGGGGATGGCCGCGTCGAGGGCGGCGGAAAGGTCGTCGGCACCGATTTGTGCCAGCGTGGTTTTGCCGGCGATGAACGGCCCCAGCCATTCCTCAACGTTACGCGCGAGAGCGACATCGGAGAGGTCGGGCCAGTCCTCGCCTTCACACCGGCGCAGGAAGGAGACGCGGCTGCGCAGTTGTAGTTGCGCTTTGCTCCACGGCAGCCTGCCAAGGCCGAGCGTGGCAATGCCTTCCGCCAGGAGCCTCCCGCTCTCGGCGTCCGGCTTAACCGGTTTGACCTGCTCCGTGAGCACAATCGCGCCAAGTCGGCGGGTGCGCCGGGCGCGCAGCGACGCCGAGGCGGCATCGAAGACGACCATCTCGCGATCTTCGATTTGCGCGGAGAAGTTCGCTTCAATTTCAGCAACCGTAATTGGCGCGGCCAACACAATGCGGCTTGCGCCGGCAGCACCGGTCAATTCGGCGACGACAAGAAACTGCTCGCGCGCCAGCGCCGAGGCGGGCTCGATGTTTCCACCGCGGCCGTTAGCAAGCAGGAAGGCGCCTTGGCCGCCGCCGCGGTTTTTCGCAACGCGATCGGGATAGGCGAGCGCCAATAGGGCTCCTGGCGAAATTTCGCCGTTGCCCTTGATGCCCGCCGTAGCGGCCCATCGTTTTGTCATCGCGCGTGCATCCTGCGCGCGAGCCGAGCGGTCGCGGCGAAATTGCTCGAGCCGATGCCGCAAATCGGGATCGGCACCACCGAGCCCGCGCTCCGTGAGCACAGCGGCAATCTCGGCGGCGAGCAGGCCGGCACCCTTAGCCGCTGCGTCGACCACCATGCGCGCAAGCCGCGGCGGCAGCGGAAGCGCCCGCAACTGGCGTCCAGCCTCAGTGATGCGCCCTTGCGCGTCGATTGCCCCAAGGTCGCGCAGCAAGACGTGGGCTTCGTTGAGAGCAGCCATCGGGGGTGGATCGAGGAAATCGAGCTTTGACGGGTCGGAGACCCCCCATTGTGCCAAATCGAGCACGAAGGCCGACAAGTCGGCCGACAAAATTTCCGGCCGGGTGTAAGGCTCGAGCGAGCCGGTCTGCGGCTCGTCCCAGAGGCGATAGCAAATGCCGGTCTCCGTGCGGCCGGCGCGGCCGCGGCGTTGATCCGCAGCGGCGCGCGACACGCGCACGGTTTCAAGCCGCGTGAGACCGATGTCGGGCTCATAGCGCGGCACGCGCGCCAAACCGCTATCGACGACGAGGCGCACGCCTTCAATGGTCAGTGAGGTTTCTGCAATCGACGTAGCCAGTACCACCTTGCGCTTGCCCGCAGGCGGCGGCGCAATGGCACGGTCCTGCTCGCGCGACTCGAGCGCGCCGTAGAGCGCAACGATGTCGACGCTTGGATCGGCAACGCGCTGCTTGAGTAGTGTCTCGGTCCGGCGGATTTCGCCAGCGCCGGGAAGAAATACCAACAGCGATCCGTCCTCCGCACGCAGCGCGCGTTCCACCGCGCTTGCGACCTGCTCCTCGATGCGCAGGCGAGGGTCGCGGCCAAGGTAGCGCGTCTCGACTGGAAAGCTGCGGCCCGTACTCTCGATCACTGGCGCATTGCCCAAGAGGGTGGCCACACGCGCGCCGTCGAGCGTCGCCGACATCGCCAGCAGCTTGAGCTCCTCCCGCAGCCCGCTTTGCGCGTCGCGCGCCAGTGCCAGACCAAGATCGGCGTCCAGAGAGCGCTCATGGAATTCATCGAACAGCACGGCGGCGATGCCGTCGAGCGACGGGTCGTCGAGAACTAACCGCGTGAAGACGCCCTCGGTGACGACCTCGATGCGAGTACGCTTCGATACCTTCGAGCCGAACCGTACGCGCAAGCCGACTATGCCGCCGACCTCTTCGCCCAAATTCCAGGCCATGCGTGCTGCGGCAGCGCGCGCGGCAAGCCGTCGCGGCTCAAGGACCAGGATTTTCTTATTCATCGCCCACGGCTCATCGATGAGAACCAACGGTACGCGCGTCGTCTTGCCGGCACCCGGCGGGGCGACCAGCACGGCACAATTATTCGCTGCCAGCGCGGCGATGAGCGGCGGCAGCGCCTCGTCGATAGGAAGCGGTGTATCGAAGCGGTTCATAACCTTCGGCGTCATCACCCACGAAGGCGGGCGATGTAATAAATGTCCGCATCAATTCTTGTTGCGAGGCCTCGGTCACTGGACGCTCCGCTTTCGCCGGAGCATGACAATGTCCGAAGCCGATCATTTTCTCGCCCGTCCCACGCTCTCATAGGCGAATCCGTGCCGTGCGACTTCCTCCGGCCGATAAATGTTGCGCAAGTCGACCAGCACTGGCCGCTCCATGATTTTTTTCAGACGATCGAAGTCGAGCGCACGGAACTGCTCCCATTCGGTGACGATCACCAGCGCGGAGGCGCTCTTGGCGCAGTCATAAGCGTCCATGCAAAACGTCACGTCGGCGAGCAGTGCTTTCGCCTGCTCCATGCCGACCGGATCGTAAGCCCGCACTAAGGCACCCATATCCTGCAGTGCCGTGATCAGCGGCACCGAGGGCGATTCGCGCATGTCGTCGGTGTTTGGCTTGAAGGTCAAACCAAGTACGGCAACAGTCTTGCCGCGCATTTCGCCGCCCAAGGCATGCGCAACCTTGCGCGCCATGGCGCGTTTGCGCGCATCGTTGACCGTCACCACGGCCTCGATGAGACGTAACGGTGAAGCATTGTCCAAGCCCGTCTTGAGCAGCGCCACCGTATCTTTGGGGAAGCAGGAGCCGCCGAAGCCCGGACCGGCATGCAGAAATTTTGCACCAATGCGGTTGTCGAGGCCGATGCCGCGCGCGATCTCCTGCACGTCGGCGCCGACCTTTTCGGCGAGATCGGCGATCTCATTGATAAAGGTGATTTTGGTGGCAAGGAAGGCGTTGGCCGCGTATTTGATCAGTTCCGCAGTGCGGCGGTCGGTGTAGAGAATTGGGGCGCGATTGAGGTAAAGCGGCCGATAGAGTTCGCCCATAATCTCGCGGGCACGCGCATCGGTGGTGCCGACCACGATGCGGTCCGGATGCTTGAAATCGCGAATGGCGGCGCCCTCGCGGAGAAATTCCGGGTTCGACACCACCGCCGCCTGCGCATCGGGCCGCGTCTCGCGTACGATGCGCTCGACTTCATCGCCGGTGCCGACCGGTACGGTCGATTTGGTAACCACCACGGTGAAGCCATCGAGCGCGCGCGCGATCTCTCGCGCCGCCTCATAGACGAAAGAAAGGTCCGCGTGGCCGTCGCCGCGCCGCGACGGCGTGCCGACGGCGATGAACACCGCATCGGCAGCCGCCACTGCGGGCTTCAGCTCGGTTGTGAATCTCAGCCGGCCGGCGCGAACGTTGGTGAACACCAGATCGTGCAGACCAGGTTCGTAGATGGGCATTTCGCCGCGCTCTAGCGCCGCGATCTTGCCATCGTCCTTGTCGACGCAAGTCACGTCGTGGCCGAAATCGGCAAAGCAGGCCCCGGAAACAAGGCCGACATAGCCGGTGCCGATCATGGCAACGCGCATGAGCGTCCTCTTGCGACTAAGGTCAACGGGCCGACCGCTTGAGCCGGCGGCGTGTCTTAGCAGAGGGCATCCAGCCTTGCGAGGTTTGCCGATTTCTGTGGCCGCGGCCTATGACAGATTGATTAACACTGGCCCAGGGGCCACATTGCCGGCATGCCAGCAAGCGCGAAAAGTACAAGCAAGGCCAAGGCGGCGGTCGTAAAGCCGGCTGCGCCCCCTCCCGTCAATCCCAGCGCACGGCCGCTCAAAAAAGGCGACCATCTCTTTCTGGTGGACGGCTCCTCCTACATTTTTCGCGCCTATCACGCGCTGCCGCCGCTGACACGCAAATCCGACGGTCTGCAGGTCAATGCAGTGCTCGGTTTCTGCAACATGCTGTGGAAGCTGCTTGCGGAGATGAAGCCGGAAGAGAAACCGACGCATCTTGCGGTCGTCTTCGACAAGTCCGAGCACACATTCCGCAACGACTTCTATGCCGACTACAAGGCGCATCGGCCCGATGCGCCCGACGATTTGAAGCCGCAGTTCCCGCTGATCCGCGATGCGGTGCGCGCTTTCCAGATTCCCTGCCTTGAGCAACAAGGCTTCGAAGCGGACGATTTGATCGCGACCTACGCGCGGATCGCGTGCGAGTCGCAAGCGAGGACGACCATCGTCTCTTCGGACAAAGATCTGATGCAGCTCGTCGGCCCGACCGTGGTGATGTACGACACAATGAAAGACAGGCGTATCGGCCGCGCCGAGGTGATCGAAAAATTCGGCGTGCCGCCGGAAAAGGTGATCGAGGTACAGGCATTGATCGGCGATTCGACCGACAATGTGCCGGGCGTGCCCGGCATCGGCGTCAAGACCGCAGCCCAATTGATCGGCGAATATGGCGATCTGGAAACGCTGCTCAAACGCGCCGGCGACATCAAGCAGGACAAACGCCGGCAATCGCTCATCGACAATGCCGAGCAGGCGCGCATCTCCAAACGGCTGGTCACGCTGGACAATAACGTGCCGCTCGATGTGCCGGTGGACGAGCTCGCGGTGCACGAGCCCGATTACAAGCACCTGATCGCCTTCCTGAAGGCAATGGAGTTCACCTCGATCACCCGCCGCGTGGCCGAGAAGACTGGCATTGATGCGGCAGCGGTCGAGGCCGATGCGAAGTTGGCGGCGGGGTCGACGAATGCTTCGGCATCGACACGCGCGCCAACCGCGCGCACCGGCGGACAAGGGCTGCTGCCGCTCGAATCGCCGCCGCCGCGCGGCATAACGACTGCCGCCCCAGCGGCCGTGCTGACGCCAACGGCGCTTGCCGAGCGCCGGATCGAGGCGATGCGCGGCGCCAAGTTCGATACCGCCAAATACGAAACGATTGATAGCCTGCCGAAACTCAAGGCGTGGATCGCCCGCGCCTACGACGCCGGCGTGCTGGCGCTGAAGACGGAGACGTCCAGCCCCGATCCGATGCAGGCGGCGCTCTGCGGTGTCGCCTTCGCGGTGGCGCCGAACGAAGCCGCTTACCTGCCGCTCGGCCACCGTGAAGCCAGCGAGAGTGACGCGTCGGGCCTGTTCGCCGCCAAGCTGTGCGACGGGCAAGTCCCCGAGGCGCAGGCGCTCAATGCGCTGAAGCCGCTCCTGGAGGACCGCAGCGTCATCAAGATCGGACACGATATCAAGCGCGATTGTCTGGTACTCGCCTGCCGCGGCATACGCCTGGGTGCGGTCGACGACGTGATGCTGATGTCGTACGTGCTCGATGCCGGCAAGACCGCGCATGACACGGCAACGCTGGGCAGCCGCTATCTCGACCGCATGCCGTCGCGCTTCAATGAGGTGAAGAACCGAGAAAAGGCGCTGTTCACGCCGGAAGCAACGCCAATCGCGCGGGTGGCCGCTTTCGCCGCCGAAGATGCTGACATCGTGCTGCGGCTGTGGCAGGGCCTGAAGGTTCGCATGGCGGCGGAAAAGGTGGTCACCGTCTATGAGACGCTCGAGCGGCCGATGCCGCGCGTGCTCGCCTGCATGGAGCAACGCGGCATCACCATCGATCCGAATGTGCTGGCGCAGCTGTCCCGCGATTTCAGCAAGACGCAGGCGGCGCTGGAGCAGGACATCAACAAGATCGCCGGCACGCAGGTCAATGTCGGCTCTCCCAGGCAGCTGGGTGACATCCTGTTCGGCAAAATGGGCCTCCCCGGCGGTACGAAGACGAAAACGGGCCAATGGTCGACCACCGCGCGCGAACTGGAGGAATTGGCAGAAGCGGGCCATGAGCTGCCGCGCAAGATCCTTGACTGGCGGCAGGTCTCCAAGCTGCGCTCCACCTACACGGAAGCGTTGCCGAATTACGTCAATCCGACGACCAAGCGCGTGCATACGTCCTACGCACTCGCCTCCACCTCGACGGGGCGGCTGTCGTCCTCCGAGCCAAATCTGCAGAACATTCCCATTCGCACGGAGGATGGACGCAAAATCCGCCGTGCCTTTATCGCTGCGCCCGGCATGAAGCTCGTCTCCGCCGACTATTCGCAGATCGAGCTGCGGCTCTTGGCGGAAGTCGCCGACGTCCCCGCGTTGCGCAAGGCGTTCCAGGACAAGATCGACATCCACGCCATGACGGCCTCGGAAATGTTCGGCGTGCCAGTGAAAGACATGGCGCCGGACGTGCGCCGCCGCGCCAAAGCCATCAACTTTGGCATCATCTACGGCATTTCGGCTTTTGGCCTCGCCGTACAGCTCGGTATCGATAAGAACGAAGCCGGCGCCTACATCCGCAAATATTTCGAGCGCTTCCCCGGCATCCGCGACTACATGGAAGAAAGCAAGGAATATTGCCGCAAGAACGGCTACGTGCTCACGCTGTTCGGCCGCAAGTGCCACTATCCCGACATCAAGAACTCGAATGCGTCGATCCGCGCCTTTAACGAGCGCGCGGCCATCAATGCGCGGCTGCAAGGCTCCGCCGCCGATATCATCCGTCGCGCCATGATCCGCATCGAGCCCGAGCTAGAGAAGGCCGGGCTCAAGGCGAAAATGCTGCTGCAGGTGCATGACGAGCTGATTTTCGAAGTGCCACAGAGCGAAGTGAAGGACACAATCACCATCGTCAAAAGCGTGATGGCGGACGCGCCACATCCTGCGGTGACGCTGCACGTGCCGCTACAAGTCGATGCTCGCGCCGCCGACAACTGGGACGAGGCGCACTAGCGCGTCAAGGTACGACGGCGAAAAATAGGAAAGCCGCGAAGATCGCAAGATGCACGATGCCCTGGAGCACCGTGGTGCGCCCGGTGCCCAAAGTGATGATGCCAACCAGCAGCGTCAGCCCTAACAGCACCTCTCCTTTCTGATCGAGACCGAGCGTCAGCGGCCGTTGCAGCGCGATCGACACGAAGGCGACGGCGGGAATGGTGAGGCCGATGCTGGCGAGCGCCGATCCCAAAGCGAGATTAAGGCTGGTCTGCAGACGGTTGGCTTTGGCGGCATTGAGTGCCGCCAATCCCTCGGGTAGCAGCACCAATGCGGCGATGACAATGCCGACAACGCCTTGCGGCACGCCGAGTCGTACGATGCCGGCGTCCACCGCCGGCGTAACGGCCTTGGCGAGACCGACAACTGCCAGTAACGCGGCAAGCAGCAGGCCGCCACTGGTCGCGGCGGCGCTGTTCGAGGGCGGCGGCAGATGCGATTCCTCGCCGCCCGCGACTGGCAGAAAATAATCCCGATGCCGCACCGCCTGCACGAAAACGAAGGCGCCGTAGAGCAAAAGAGAAATAACGCCAGCGAAGACAAGCTGCGAAGGGCTGAACTCCGGACCGGGCGCCGTTGTCGCGACATTCGGCACGACCAATGTGAGGATGGTCAGCGCCGCCAGGACGGCGAGTGCGGCGCTCGCCCCATGCAGATGAAAGCCCTGCTCGCCATGCCGCGCGCCACCCCACAACAGGCAGACCCCGACAATGCCGTTGCATACGATCATGACAGCCGCGAACACAGTGTCGCGTGCAAGCTCTTGTTTTCCTGTCGGAGCGCCGATCATGACCGATACGATTAGCGCCACTTCGATGATAGTAACGGCAATCGCCAACACCAAAGTGCCGAATGGCTCGCCGGTGCGATGCGCCACCACCTCGGCGTGATAGACGGCGGCAAAGACGGTAGCGATCAATACCGCGCCGCAAAACGCGGCCAGCGGGCCGCTCGTCCCAAGCAAGAAGGCCGCCAGCAAAGCGATCCAGGCCAGTACCGGCCATGCCCACGCCCACCAGGGCATCGGCACCGTCCCGACACCGGCGGCGGATGCTTTGCGCCGCGCGCTTTTGGCAATCACTTCCGCTTCCGTCCGCGCGCTTTCTTGTTCCGGCCGCGCGAGGCGGACGCCGACGCTTTTGCGGGCTTGGCCGGCAGGACCGCCACAGCTTCGATCTCGAACAGTCCGCCGGGACGCGCCAACGCCGGAACGCCGATAGTCGTCGAAGCGGGTGGAGCGTTCATGTTCAGATAGCGGTCGCGCACTTCGCGGAATGCCGCCATGTTGGTCTGGATATCGACAAGGAAATTGTTGATCTTGACCACGTCGCTCCATTTGGCACCCGCTGCGTTCAAAGCGAGCGTCATATTTTCGAAAGCCTGCGCGCATTGCGCACGAAAATCTCCGGGTGCGCCGACGAACTTGTTTTCGGTATCGAGGCCAAGCTGTCCGGCGAAATAAATGAGCCGGTTGGGGCCGGTCGCTTCCACCACGTAACTGTAGCCCGGCGGTTTAGCTAGCGTTTTTGGATTGCTGAAGCGCAGATTGCTGCCCATGGCAAACCTCCCTCACGTTTTTTTTGACCGTTTCATCGATGCCTTATTCTCCTCCAGAAGTCCGAGTGTTTGTCCGAGCCACTTGGTCGTCGGCGCCTGGATCAGAATTGTCATCAAGATGGCAATGAAGGTGACCGAGGCGATGATTTGCGCACCGGGGGCCTTCATCCCGAGCAGGAGACCCGCGAGGGCCGCGGGAATAACTCCAGTCTCCCGAGTCCAGCACATGAACAACATCTCATTAAAGCTCCACCTGGCGCGCCGGTCGGGCAGTGCGCAGGCGAACACCGTGAGCGGCCGCGCGACAAGCATGAAAACTGCAATGACGGCGATGCCGCCGAGCCAATACTGCGCCATCAGCCGGAAATCGACCTGTGCGCCAAGGAGCATGAAGATAAACAGACGCATGATGAAGGCGGTAGTCATCACGTATTCGTCGAGCCTCTGCTGCTCCCGCGCGCTCATATTGAAACCGAATACGTCCTTGTTGCCCACGGTAATGCCGAAGACGAAGACGGCCATAAAGCCGCTCGCCTGCAGCCCATCGGCGGCGAAATAGGCTCCAATCACCGCCACCAACGTGACGACCGGGGCATACTCGGCAAGGAAGGACCAGCGCTCATGCGCAATCAGCAGCGCGGCGAGATAGCCGAGGATCAGACCGGCGACGATCCCGATGGCCGATTGTTTGAACAGGTCCAACACGGAGGAGGTGAGCGAAAAACCGCCGGTGCCCATGGCGACGGCAAGTACACCGAAAGTGACGATCGCGCCCATCGCATCGTTGAAAGCCGATTCGCTCATCACCGTCTGCGCCACGCGATCGCGTATCTTTACCTGGCGGAAGATCGGCACCAGCGTTGCCGGATCGGTGGAGGCAAGCGCCGCTCCGAGCAGAAGCGCCACGATCCATGGCAAACCAAGAATCGCGTGGGCGGCAACGCCTGTGACCGCCGCGGTAATGAGCACGCCAATCGTCGCGATCACCACGATGGTGATCCACACGCGCTTGAGCACCTCCAGGCGTAACGAAGCGCCACCGTCGAACAGGATGTAGCTCGCACCGAACAATAGGATGATCTGGTTCAATGCCGAGTCGGCTTTGATGTCGATCAGCCCGAGCACATGTGGGCCGATCAGCATGCCGACGACCAAAAACAGCGCCACGTCCGGAATCTTGGCTTTTTGCGCCAGAAAGCCCGTAACAGTGCCGACGGCGAGGATCAGCCCGCCGGATATCATCGTGTGTTTGGCAAGTTCAATCGCGGCCGACGATTCCATCACGCTCCCCGGCGGGCACCAAGACTGCCGCCAAATAAAGCCCCGTCGGCGTCAGCACGCGGCGATGCTGCCCGACGAGCAATGGAATCTCAAGACCGCAACTTTTCGCCCGCATAAGCGTTTGAGGTGCGCGCACCGCGATAAGTGCGGAGTGCGGGGAGCGACCGATGCACCGCCACATGCTTGCGATATGCACGGCGGCCAGCGTACTCGCCGGCGGCCTGTTTATCTATGCGCCGCCGGCTCAAGCGGGCTTTTTCGAGCGCCTGTTCAGCGGCTTGCGCCATGCTTTTCACGCGCCACGGCTGCCCGATACTATTCGAGAGTTTGCGCCGCCTGACGAACAACTTGGGCCGGGCGAACGAAGCAGCGCTAGCGAGCGGGTCTCTGGCACAGCCTTTTGTGTGCGCAGTTGCGATGGACACTTTTTCCCGGTGCTCGCTCATCCGGGCATGAGCGCAGCAGAGGCGTGCCACGCTTTCTGCCCTGCCAGCCGCACGCGACTCTATTCCGGCAGCACAATCGATACCGCCGTGGCCCAGGATGGTAGCCGCTATACCGACTCGCCCAATGCTTTCGTCTATCGCCAACATTTGGTCGCCGGCTGCACCTGCAACGGGCACGATGCGTTCGGGCTGGCGCACGTCGATGTGGAAAACGATCCAACGCTAAGACCGGGTGACGTTGTCGCAACCAACAATGGCATGATGGCCTACATCGGGCGCGACGGCACGACGGCGCAATTCACTCCAGCCGATGACTATCGCCATTTCTCGCCTACCTATCGCCGTAAGCTCTCAGAAATGGAAGTTCGCAGCGCCGAACGTTAGGAGTCGGCCGTCATCATTTCTGCAAAATCTCGTCTTTAACGCTGCTCCCGCTTGACGCTTGACCCAAACGAGGCCTTGGGCAGAGTCGCGTCCAGCTTTATAGAGAGCGGCTTTCCCGATGCGCACGACGCTTCTGAAATGGCTCGCGGTTCTCCTTATGGGCCTGCTGGCGGGCCCAGCCTTGGCTGCGCCGCGCTGCCGCAACACCGCCAATTTCGAGCAATGGCTCGCGGCCTTTAAGAAAGACGCGCTTGCGCAAGGCATCTCGCCGCGGGTGCTGGCGGAAGCTGCCTCCGACATGACTTTCGATCCGGCAATCATTCGCCGAGATCAGGGTCAGGCGGTCTTCAATCTCACTTTCCTGCAATTCTCCGACCGCATTCTCGCCGGGCACCGTTTCGAGAACGGCGAAGCGGCCTTGAAAAAGCACGCGCGCCTCTTTGCCGAAATCGAGAAGACTTACGGGGTCCCCGGCCCGGTGCTTACCGCCTTCTGGGGACTGGAGAGCGACTTCGGCAAGGTGTTCGGTAATTACCGCATCCTGCGGGCGCTGACGACGCTTGCCTATGATTGCCGGCGCCCCGACTTCTTCCGTCAGCAACTGCTCGATGCGCTGCGGATCGTGCAGCGCGGCGACCAGCGGGTCGAGGACATGGTCGGCGACTGGGCCGGCGAGTTCGGTGGCATGCAGTTCACCGCCTCCGACTATCTCAAGAATGCCGTTGACTTCGATCACGACGGCCGGCGCGACCTGATCCACAGCATTCCCGACACGCTCGCATCGGGCGCCAACTTCCTGGTCAGCCTCGGCTGGCAACGTGGGCAGCCTTGGCTGCAAGAAGTGCGCGTGCCGGAGCAACTGCCTTGGCAAGAGGCAGACGTCAATATTCAGCACCCGGTCTCGCAGTGGGCCGCGTGGGGCGTGCGTGCGGCTCATGGCAGGTTGGCGGACGGTTCGCTGCCGGCCTCCTTGCTGCTGCCGATGGGCCGCCACGGTCCGGCGTTCCTCGCCTATCCGAATTTCAAGGCTTTCCTCGGCTGGAATTCGGCATTCGTCTACTCAACGACCGTTGCCTATTTCGCCACGCGTCTGGCCGGCGCACCGATCGTCGATCACAGCGCGGCGAAGACGGTGCCGGTCTTGTCCACCGAACAAATGATGGAACTGCAGCGACTGCTCGCCAAGCAGGGGTATGACATCGGCGAGATCGACGGCAAGCTCGGCAACGCCACACGCACGGCGGTCAAACAGGCGCAGATCAAGGCGGGTTTGCCGGCGGATTCCTGGCCGACGGTCGAATTGATCTCTCGCCTGCGCGGCAGTTGAGGCCAACGCCGGCGTCATTGGACGCGGGCTTGCCCCTCGCTTTTGCGACGCACAAGTTCCAGACAAGGATCGTCATCGCAATCACATCCGCATGATCGCGCGCCGGTTTGACGCGCGGCGCCCGTTGATTTCTTGGGAGGAATTCGGGCGGGAGTGGAGGATTGACATGACACAACGTCCAGCTCGGCTGGCCCTCATGGCCGGTCTGGTCGCGGGGCTGGCGGCAATACCGCTCGCCGGCCACGCTCAACAGAAAAAGCAGGCTGCGCCTGCCCAAGCTGCGCCCGCCCGTGCAGCGCCCGCCGCGCCGCACCAGGCGCCGCATATAGCCGCACCTCATCCAGTGCAGCGAATGGCTGTGCCGCATATTCAAATGAATCGTGCGGCGACCCCGCATCTGCAATTCCGTCGCGCCGCGACCCCGCAGCCCCATCGGACTGTGGCGGCGCCGACGCAGCACTTTCAGGTCAATCGCTCAGTCCAGCGGCACGAGCGAGCCGTCCAGCACCAAGAGCGCGCCGCGCGGCGCCATGAGCACGCGGTGCAGCGGCAGGCGCAGCACGCTTCGCCAAAGCTCAATGCCGCGCAAACGCAGACGACCCGCGCGCAGCAGCGCGCGGAACGCTTGCAGCGGCGCCGCGAGGATCGCGCATTGCGCAACACGCCGAAAAGCCAGCGTGCCGCCAAGCGCGAGGAAATTCGCCGCGCCCGCGAGCAGCGTGCGCAGCAGCGCCAGCAGCAGGCTCACCCCAACGCCGCGCTGACGACCAATGCCACGCAAGGCAACAAGCAGACACGCACGCAGCGCGCAACGCGCCAAGCGAACCGCGTGACGCCACAGGCGGCGCGCGCCGGCCGTTTCGCCGCGCGCTTTGCCTCGCTCTCCCATGCGCAGCGCCACAGGCACCATTATGCCGCCTGGCGCGCCTGGCGCCATGGGCTGCGCGCGGCGTTCGTCGCCTGGTACGGGCCGGTGTTCTGGCCTTACGCCTATTCGGACATCTTTGACTATACGTTCTGGCCGTACGGCTACGAGGAGGGCTACTGGGATTTCGCGTATGACGATTTCATCGATAGCCTGTTCTGGGGCGAGGCAGGTCCACCGGCCGAGTACGTCTACGGCGACGCCGCGCCAGGCTCTTACGCGCAGAGCGCACCGAGTGTGCGGGTGCGCCAGGCGATGGTCGCTCAACTCTGCCAGCAGCCCGGCACCGGCGTTACCGCCTGGCCGTTCACCCAGATCGAGCAGAAACTCGACCTGACCGCAGATCAAAAAAATCTGCTCGAGGGCGTACGCGAAGCCGCCAAGGACGCCGCCGCGACGTTCAAGGCGTCCTGCCCGGCGAACGATGCCTTCCCACTGACGCCTCCGGGCCGCTTGCAGGCAATGACGGCGCGATTGCAAGCCACACTGCAGGCGGTTGAGACCGTCAAACCCGCGCTTGACAAGTTCTATAGTTCGCTGTCCGACGAACAGAAGGAGCGCTTCAACGAGCTTGGTCCCAAGCACCCGGCCAATAATGTCGAGACGACCGCGGCGCTGCCGGCCGACAGCAAGTCGTGCTCGGAGCCAAAGCCCGGCCTCACCAATCTGCCGATCGAGCGCATTGGCGACGCCGTCAACCCCAACGACGCGCAGGACGCCAAGCTGACCGCGTTGCAAGACGCAACCGACAAGGCCGTGTCGATCCTGCAGGCGGCCTGTCCCGAAGAAACGCCGGTCACGCCGCCGGGCCGACTCGACGCCATGGAGACGCGGCTGAAAGCGATGATCCAGGCGGCGAACACGGTGAAGCCGGCCCTCGTCGACTTCTATGCTTCGTTGAGCAGCGAGCAGAAGGCGCGGTTCAACGAGATCGGCAAGGAGGTAGCTTCGAAGAGCTGATCCGGTTCTGCACGGCAAACAACCGGTAAAAAAGGCGGCCTCGCTGGCCGCCTTTTTTGCAGCGTTAACGATTCAATGACCCATTCGCAAATTTGCGCGGATTTTGGAGGCAAATCTTAATCGCCGCGCGGAAAGATACCGGCGTTTTGGCCGGAGCGCGTGCATGCAGGATCGCCGACGCGAGCATCGTAACAGAACCCTGCGCAGCGGGAAGATCCTCTTCAACAAGCGGCGCTCGGTCATTAATTGCGTCGTGCGCAATCTGTCCGATATCGGCGCCTGCCTCGAACTCGACACCACGATGGGCATGCCGGCGAGCTTCGAATTGCTTATCGAGGGCACCGATAACAGCCGGCGCTGCCACGTGGTCTGGTTGTCGGAAACACGCGCCGGCATTGAGTTCCTGCAGGCCGGCGGCACGCAGGAGGCCGCCGAGACGCAAAGCGACCTGCCGACGGTAACGGCGACGCCGCCAGCGACCAATTCGACCGAGATTCTCAAAAGCCAGTTGCTATCGGTCCGCGCAGCCCTCGATGAAGTGCCGGTCGGCATCGTGCTGCTGGACTCGGAGACGCGCGCGCAGTTCATCAACCGC
>Ga0070740_10001747_pt1 | contig 28306 bp, 13 predicted proteins | sample Coa_R2_FD_67286 | JGI IMG/M metagenome (GOLD analysis project Ga0070740, IMG submission 67286) | Surface soil microbial communities from Centralia Pennsylvania, which are recovering from an underground coalmine fire - Coalmine... | ecosystem: Environmental > Terrestrial > Soil > Unclassified ...
CTATTCCACGCCAAGCGGATGCGAGCGCAGGGGCCGGTTGACGGGAACCGCGATATCGAACCATCCAATCATCATCTCGTCCCAGCTTTGCTCGCCCCAATGAACCTCGGCTGAGGGATCAGGATTTCGGGGATTGTTGCTCGAATTATCGTAGACCGCTGTACATTCCACGCGCGAGCCCGCAGGAAGCGGAATTGGATTGGCGAGATAATAGTACGGCTGCCAGTCGAAGCTGTATCTCGGGATTCGGAGCACGATTCGCGGTTCTGCGCCGGGATAGGCGATGCGGAATTCGAAGGATTTTCCTCGCAGGTGCATATGGGCGCGCATGCCCACCAGACGCGCCGGCTCGTACAGGGTGGCGGACGAATCCACGGAGTAGTTGGGCGCGCCTGGTGGAATGTCGAGCCAATAATGCGATGCGGTCATCGCCACAATGCGCTCCTTGGGCGGCGATTTTGCGAACACCAGGCCGATGCGCGTTCGGTCGCGCCGCGCCTTGCCATTGGCGGTGTAATGCATCTGGAAGGTGAGCGACGATCCCGCCCGAATCAGCCGCGCCTGTCCGTCCGGCCAGGTTTGCGGCGACATCCCGGGCGCATATCCTGCCAGATACTCGCGGCCGCCACGCCAGCGGTCGGCAGCGCCGTCGTTAATCATCACAATGGCGTGATGCACCACCGAACGGTCGCCGGGACGCACTTCCGCCATTTGGACCCATTTATCCTCCTGGAACAGGGTCGGCGTCGTAAAGTATTGGTAATCAATCACGCCCGAAGCCGGGATCTCAAATGCCTGCGGCATTTCGAAAATGACATCCGGCTTCGGAATTCGCCAGCCTTCTGCAATGGACGGCGCCGGAGGCGCGGACGCCGGGTCGCCCGCGGGGGCGCCCGAATCCACCCATCGTCGAATTACGTCAATTTCCTTCGTGGTGAGCGAGGGATCATTCCGGAACGAGCCATAGTGCGGATCGGCCAGCCAGGGAGGCATACGCCTTAATAGAACAGCTTGCCGAATCGCCTTGGCCCAGGGCCTCGTTTCGGCGTACGTGCGCAAAGACATTGGCCCGATCTCGCCCGGACGGTGGCAGCTTTGGCACCGGCTCTGAAGCACTGGAAGCACGTCCTTGTAGAATGTAATGGGCTCGCAGAGCGCGGTAATGGCGGCAGCCACAAAACTGAGACCCGCTGCCCTCATGCGATAAAAGTATGACGCGAATCGGGCGTTCCTGTATCGGCCCGCGCCAGTAGTTCAGCCCTCCTGGCGAGGTGAAGCCCTTGCCGGATGCGTCTTGCCAGTGCAGGGGCGCCGCTCAGCAACTTTACAACGTCTGAAGGAATTTTCGCGATCAGAAGCGGCCGCAAAGAGCCCAAGTATCAGAACGTCAGTCTAAGCGCCAGGCGGAACAGCCGTTCATCCAGGCCTTCTCGCCCTGTGTTCTGCACATTGGTAATGACCGTGTAGTTGTTCAAGCTCCGAATGCTGCCGTCCGGATTAAGCTGGAGATTGCTAACGTTTGCGTTGGGCGCGGCGAAATGCGGAGTGTTAGTGACGTTGAACGCTTCGGCGCGGAATTGCAATCCGAACCGTTCGCTGATGCGGAACTGCCGGTATGCGCTGGCGTCCAGATTGGCCAAGCCCGGAGCCCGCAAGATGTTCCATCCCGCGGACCCGAACCGCGCCGCCGTCACCGGCGCGAAGGCCAGCGGGTCGAACCATGAATCACGAAGACCCAGAATCTGCACGTTCTTTTTCACTTGGTCAGCCGTCTGTGCGTTGCCGGGAGCGTTGAGCGACGTCGCGGAACTGGTAACGCTGAATGGAGGTCCAGAATAAAGCACCAGCAGTCCATTCACCTGCCAGCCGCTCAGAAAGATCTTGGCCGCGCCTTGCTGCGCCCATCGCTTGCCGGGACCGAAGGGCAGCTCTACGGCCCCAGAGGCGGTGAACTGATGGGTGCGGTCATAGGACTGCAAAGCCTTGTTCAGCATTTGGTAATCCGGCGTGTTGTCTTGATAACCGTCGACTCCTGTGGCATTGCCATTTGGTCCAATGGCTTTGCTCCAGGTATACGTGAATTTGGCCATGTAGCCGCTAGAGAAGCGACGGATGAGCGAACTCTCCAGCGCGTGGAACGACGAGGTGAAGCCGAACATGTCGGAAAAGTAGTTTGTTGTGGCCGTGCGTCCGAAACGGGCGTTCAGGACCTGACTCGCCGCGCCGCCGCCGATATAACCATAGTTGGCGTTCCAGCGGTTTTGCAGATGCCGGGTCCCGTTTGCGACATAGCCCGCTTCCGCGATCCAGCCGCTGCCAATCTGCTTCTCCAGCATCAGATTCCAAGCCTGAACATAGGCGCGGCGGAACTTCGGATCAAAAATTTCCACGCCTACCGTGCCGGGCAGGACCGCCGAGCCGCTGCCTAGCGAAGGCGGCGAGATGGGCGGAATGCCATCGCTCAGTTTGCCCGATGGCTGGTAAGCATTGACGCCCGCCGCCTGAAACATGGTCTGCACCGGATAGCTGTGGAGCGCATTGCGTCCAATATTTACCGGATCGTAGGAAATGCCATAACCGGCGCGGATCACGAACGAGTCGGTGAGTCGATAGGCGACGCCGAGACGCGGGGCGAAGTTTCGTTTCCCCATCTGAATCAGGCCGCAGTTGGAAGACGAGCCGCCCACGCCGCAGAACTGGATGACATTGCTATCGAAGTCGTAAACCTCCATGCCACGGTTGGCGCGGTGCGGAACTCCGAAATAGTCCCATCGCAAACCATAGGAGAGCGTCAGCTTCCGCGTTGCCTGCCACTTATCGCGCGCGTAAAGGCTGAAGGCTTGGGTAATCTCAGTGTTCTCCTCCCACATAACCGTTTTGCTGATGTCAGAAGGAAGGCCCAGCAAAAATTGCGCGTACGCGTTATAGGAGTCGGTAGCAGCATTACGGATGCCGGTGACTCCTCCGGTGAAATTGAATTGCCCGGACTGCGCGCCTGCCGAATTGGGCTCGTTTCCCCTTAAGTACACGCGCATTGAATCGAAGCCGAAGCGCACGTTGTGAGTTCCATGCGCCCAGGATGCATTCGCTACATACTGTGATTGCGGGCTGTGATAATACCACGGCGAATTGCTGTTGCCTCGGCCAAGAGTCGTGAATCCGCTGATCGTAAAAGCCGGCCAGCCGCCCTGATAACGCTCGGGTCCGTTGGCGCCGGGAATTCCCAGGAAATCCGACCCCAACTTCTCGTCCAGTCGGATGGGTTCGGCGCTGGAGTCGTACAGAGTGTACCCGATGTTGGCGTCGACAATGAAATGGGGCGTGATCGTGTAGACGCCAGAGAAAGTAAGGCTGACAGTGTGGCCCTGCGACGTGCCGTCGTACGTACAGCGGCCGATGCCGCCGCCGCCGAGATCGCCCAATACCGCCGGATCAGTGCAACGCCAGTAAAGCAGACTCGCCCGGGCGGCCAGATTGAGCCTGCTGCCAGCCGCCCAGTTGACCTTGGAATCAAGCGTGTTGCGGTCGAAAACCGAAGGGCCGGAGACAAACAGATTGTTATTCACCGCCGTACCCAGATTGGGCAGGGGCGTCAGGTCCACCAGCTTCTTCGCGATTGGATCGATTCGTGAGCCGGGCAATATATTCCCCGGGAAGGGTGTGCGGCCCGAGCCGTCGGCAGCGCCGGTCAGTGGATCATAGATCTGGCGCGTGGACTCAGAAAAATTGCCCGACCGCATCAGGACGGTAGGCACCGATGCTGTGCTGGTCCAGGAAGCCTGCCGGTCAAAAGTGCTCTCGTAGGAAGCGAAGTAAAAAAGTCTGTTCTTTACAATCGGGCCGCCAACGGCGCCGCCGAATTGGTTGACGACTCGCTTGTCCTTGTCGCGCCCCGCGGGAAGGAAGTACGGCCGGGCCTTCAGGTGCTGGTTGGTGTGAAATTCGTGCGCCGAACCATGAATATCATTAGTGCCGCTCTTAATCTGAACATTCACCGCCGCACCCCCAGCGTATCCTTGCTCGGCGTCGAAGCTGTTGGACACGACATTCACCGCCTCGATTGCGTCCATCGAGGGAACGTAGCCAGAAACATGCGGCAACCAGGGGTGGCCGGTCGTAGCGCCATCTACTCTAAAATTCGTCGACTGCCCGTTAGTCCCGTTGGCGTTAACCATCAGCGAGCGCGAAGGATTAGCTGGAACCGAGTGCTGATTGGTTGGCAGAGCCATGCCTGGAACGGTGATTAAAAGGCTCTGATAATTGCGGGTGAAAGGAACTGGGATGTTCGCGAAATCTTCGGCTCGGATCTCCTGCCGCACGTCGGCGCTGTCCGTTTGGAGCGTGGACACACCCGACTGTACGCTGACCGTCTCGGCCACGCCGCTCAGCTCGAGCATAACGTCGACGCGGACTACGTTATTGGCTGTCACGATCACGTTGCGCCGGGCCACTGTCTGAAAACCTGAGGCCGCCACAGTAACGTCGTACGTGCCTGGAGGTACGGTTGCGACAGAGAAAACGCCAAGTTCATTGGCGGCGACAGTCCACTCCTGCGAAGTTCCCATATTGACAATCTTCACAGCGGCATTGGGGACCGCTGCGTGGCTCGGATCAGTAACATTGCCGACAATAGTGCCGTATAGAACTTGTCCGTCAATACTCGGCGTTATCGCCATAAACACGCCAATCAATGCCATTGCCGGGGGACCAAAACGTGCCCGCCGCGTGCGAATCAACGTGGCCATAACGGCTGACCTCCTCCGTCCGGTCTCAGAGCTCACAAGGCCTGCCCCGAAGAACGGTCCGGTAATGAATTATGTTGTACATGAAATTCAAGCCTGTCGCAAATGAATTGGGCCGTTCGCGCAGCCATGCGGCATGCTACGAGCAACCGCCGAGCGAGTATGGGGCGACGGCGATCTGTACTGCTCATCGGTCTTGGCGGAGCACAGAGACCGGGATGGCAACACGCGTTGACAATCCAGGGTTGACACCCGCCGCGGAATACATGCTACAGTTGACAGCGATCGACCGACTCTTTGGTGTTAAACGGACACAGCTCACGGCGAGCGGCTCGAGAAACGAAGCGAATTACAATGCCACTCCGACAGGCGGGTTTAACAATGCTGGTCGGCTTGTCGCTGCTTCGCGCTGCTACGATCTTCCCGCTGTTTGAACAGGGATATACGGTCATGCCGCCACCGCAACGAGTCGTGCTTTTGGGCGGCGACTTTCGCTTTGAAGACAATGTCTGGCGGCTGGAACTTGGTGCAGGCGTGGCGGCCAACGATGTCGCAGTTCAGACCTTACACGAGGAACTTTACGCGCGGTGTGGATTGCGACTTGCTCGATCCGGGAACAGCCGGCGTGTGATCACGTTGGCAATCTCTCCTGATCGAGTACGGATCGGACCGGTCCAGGATATAGACAAAAAGGCGATTGCGGAACAGGCCTACAGGCTTGACCTCTCGTCTAGCGCCATCCAAATAGTTGCAAACGCTAGGCCCGGACTATTTTATGGAGTTGAGACGCTGATTCAATTGCTGAAGCGCGATAACGGCTCGTATTGGCTTCCGTCGGCCCGGATAGAAGACTGGCCCGATCTTGAACAGCGCCAGATTTATTGGGACGACGCTCATCACCTGGACCGGCCCTATGCGCTTAAGAAAGCCATCCGTCAGGCGGCGTTCTTCAAGATTAACGGATTTGTGATCAAGCTGGAGGGCCACTTTCAGTATAAGAGCGCCCCTGCCTTAGTCGAACCGCAAGCTCTTGCGCCGGCTGACTTCCAAGACCTTACGAACTATGCCTTGCGCTATCACGTTCAGCTGATTCCCTACGTCGACGCACCGGCGCATGTTGCTTTCATTCTGAAACACCCGGAGTACGCCGGGCTTCGAGAATATCCCGACAGCAACTATGAACTGTGCGTGACGAATCCCGATTCATACAAGCTGCTGACGGGAATGTTCCAGGACTTGATGGACGCCAACCAGGGCGGCAAGTATTTCTATCTGTCGACTGACGAGCCGTATTACGTTGGCCTGGCGAACAACTCCCAGTGTCGGGAGGCGCTGCGCGCCAAGGAACTTGGCAGCGTTGGGAGAGTGCTGGCTGAATTCGTGTCCAAAGCGGCAAACTATCTGCACGACCGCGGTCGCACGGTGATTTTTTGGGGAGAATTCCCACTGAAACCCAATGATCTTGCGTATCTTCCGTCTCACATTGTGAATGGAGAAGTATATGGCCCGCAGTTTGATTCTGAGTTCAAGCGCTTAGGTATACGACAGATGATCTACACCTCTACGGAAGGTGAGGAGCCACTGTTTCCCTGGTATTTCGCGCTGCCCGCATCAAAACTGCTGCATCCAAGGCGTCCTGCAACAGAGCGCGTGCAAGAGACATTTCAAAAGATTTCTTACGATAGCGCTCGCCAAAACGCCGATCTGATGGGCATGATCAACGCCGGATGGGCGGACATGGGGCTGCATCCCGAAACCTTTTGGCTTGGATATGCAACAGCGGCGTCGGCTGGCTGGCATCCCGGCGTTCCAGATCCGCGTGAGTCGATGAGCACGTTTTATCCGTTGTTTTACGGACGACGCGTAAGGAACATGGACCGTGTCTATCAACTGATGAGCACGCAAGCCCAGATCTGGACCGATACGTGGGACACTGTGGAATCCACAGCGCGTAAGGGAATTTGGGGTAATTCGGAGGGAATCTATGAGAAGCGCCGCCCCGCTCACGACCAAACGCTTCCGCTGCCGCCCGCGCCCGGAAGGGGCCTAAGCTATGACTCTGAGTGGGCTGAGAAGAATGCGCAGCGACTGCGACTCGTGGATGAGTCAATCATAGCTAATCAAGAGCTTACAGGGCTGCTACTCGAGAACGTCAGGCGAGCGGAACATAACAGGTACAACTTGGAAGTCTTTTTGTCGATCGCGCGCCTGTTCGAACAGAATCTTCGCATGCTTCGCTCAATCGCTGCGATCGATCAGAGTCTCAAATCGGCGTCGGATGCGGCCAGAAAAGACAATGCTAAGCAGGCTATGGCCGCGGTCGATCGCGCCCTGCAACTGGCCGTCTCGATCTATCGTGATCGCAATCGGACATTGCACGAGGCGACCGAGACCTGGTATAAGACTTGGTTCCCGCGAGTGGCTGAAGCGAACGGCCGCAAAGTCGTGCATGAACTGGACGATGTAAAAGATCACCTTCCGGACCGTACGGTGGATATGAGTTATCTGGTGTACCGCGAACTGCTGCTTCCGTTCGGAGAGTGGGTTGACAGGATCCGAAGTGCGCGCAACGAATATGCAAGGTCGCATCAGATGCCAGTCCGAAGCCATGGATTTAACTGGAAAGACCTGTCTCCCGTTTCTAAGGTCGAGGCGAGCGAAATCTCGTTGGAGTAGTCTGTGGGTCGACCGGCCGGGTCGCTTCAGATAACGCGCCAGCGCCGATCGGCCGTTCGAGCTGAGGCTCGGCAGCGAAATGCGGTTGTGTCGAATTACCCAAACAGATACAATGATGGCCGCGCAATATTGGGAGTTACAAGCTCCATTTCGACCGAAGCATTTGCAGTGATCAGCAACATCGTTATCGACGGCATGATCGCGTGACTATCGCGCGCGAGCAAAGCTCCGACCCTTCGGCGCGCGTCTCCTGCCGTTTGGCGAAACCGCGAGTCGTCGCATGGGGTTTGAGGCCCGCGACGATTCCCCAAGTTGGACAGGAGGCCGTTTGCGTCTCGGATTACTTGAGCTTGTTGCGCCGGAATTTCTGGTTGGCGCCGATCTGGGCAAGGTCTTCCATAACATCGTCTCCTCTCTTCGCGTCTCGGACCTCCAAAGCGCATGGGACGAAAGCGCAGTCGTCTATTCCGGCAATGCCATGTTCAGCGGCAACGGCAGCGCGTCTCCCATTCCGCGCCACCCCACCCCCAGCGGCAGTTTTTTTGACTGGAAAGAGATCGACATCCAATTCCGGCTGACGATACCGAGGGAAGGCGCTTCGGATATTAAGTCAGTGATCGATGCGGCCGGCAACGCGGCCGGGTCCGGGTCGGACCTTGATCAGTTTCGCAAGGTCCTTGACAGTCTGGGCGCCGTTCCGGCTGCGGCTGGGCAGAACTCCGACTACCCAGGCTTTCGTTTCCGCCTGGAACTACTCGTCACCCAGGCAGCCCTCCATCTGCCGAAGGACAAACTCGTGCCGGCCAGAATCGCCGCGGACGGCTGGCTCGAACGCGATCCGGACTTTGCCGACGTCCAGATATGCCTCCCCAGACTGGCCTTCGTAATCACCAAAGGAGACAGCCTCGCCGGAGTCGATACAGACTTCGATGGATGGGGCGTGAACAGCCTGGACGATCCTGTGAATCCGGCTTCGAGCGAGGCCTCCCTGCAGTCGATCACCGGCGAGGTATTCGCCATGGTTCCGCCTCTTGCGCTCAGCCACGACGAGCGCTGGGGCTTCGGAATCGAGAAGATGGTCCTCGATTTCAGCGGCGATTTTACGCCGCCTGAGATTCTCTCGCAGTTCGGCGCGGGGGATGACTTTCGCGGCATATGGTGCCCGAACATCCGGTTTTTTCATGCATCGAAAAAGTCGAGCGGCTTCGCCTTCGACGTCCGCGCCCATGATCTGCTCATTGACTTCAACAACGGCGTTTCGGGCGAGATTGCGGCCGACATCATGCAACGCAACGCCGCCTTCAGCGTGCTGCCGGCGTTTGTCGCGGGCGAGAAGCTGATCGACGAGCAGCAGGGCCGCAAAGTGGATCCGCCTATTGATAAGCCGCACCTGACGGTCGTCCGTGGAAGTCAAGCCACGGTAGCGGCGGGGGCGCGGCTTCAACTCTCGATCAGGGGCGGCGAGCCTCCCTATTCCATCACAGTCACGCAGGATGATCAGCCGCTCGTGGCGCAGCAGTTCAATAACAACCCCAATCTGCTGACCTGGCCGTTGAACGGCGCCGAGGCGGGAACGGCGACCGTCCGCGTGCAGGTGGCTGACAACTCCGCGCAACAGTTCGGCTGGGATGAAGAGATCAGCGTGATTTTGACGGACCCGGTCGAGAAGCCCAAGCCGGGCCCGCCGCAGTACCCCGATCCCGAGTTCAATGAGGGCGCAGGCTCGGACGGCTACCACGTACAACTTGCCGCTGCGCAACCGGACCCGAAGAGCGTCGTTCTCAGGACCGACCCGCCGACGGTGCAGTCAGCCACAGCGAATGGCTCAAATCTCACGATCTCCGATTTCGGGGAAATCATCGTGCCCGTGACTCCGGGAGGACCCGAGGTAACTGTCACTGCGACGTGGGCGCCGGTCGCTGTCGAACCGCAGCCGCCCGTCGACGTCGGGTTTGCGTTCGATATTCCCTTCAACGTGGAGGACATCCCAGGCGAGGCGTCCCGAATCGTAGCGCAGGACACGGACGATCCCGCGCATCCGCTGGCGAACTTCGTTCAGCGCATTGGCGACGGAACCGTGCATATCAATGGGCGCGCTTCATTCAATGGCGACAAGAGCCAAGCCGCGGTGGACCACAACATCACGCTGTCAGCGAACCGCGCGACGGCCTTGCGCGATGCCCTGGTTCAGATTGCCAGTGCTCAGGGACTTGACATCAGCGGCAAGTTTGACGCGCCCACGCACGACGGCTTTGCGGAGGCTTTGGCCGCCGGCGCAAAGAACGATAAGCGTTTTGAAGACGCCATCGCCACGCTCATCGCGCCCGCCAGCGCTTCACAGCCGTTTACCAGGCAGGCGACAGTGAAACGCGGCGCCGCAATCCCGCCTCCCCCACTCCCTGCAATTGCGACGCCGACGCCCATCGAGCCCGCACGGGCGCCCTGGTTCCACCGCATCAGCTTCCGCGTACGCCTGGAACGCTGGCCTGTCGAGACGCTATTCCCGACTCTGGCCGAAATCAGCGCTGAGATTGATATACGCACCGTCGATGAAAAAGCTGCGGGCAAGGTGCGATCAGCGACCGGAGTGGCCGACCCGACTGGAAATCAGATCATCACCTCGCCCTCGGCTACTTCCAAGACGCCTCCGCCGGGCGATGGCACTGTAGACTTCCGACTCACCATCACCTTCGATACGGCGACAGACCGCCTGACCGAGGAGATCGTGATCGGCGCAGCCGAAAGCGACACCAATGGTCTCGCGCATGTGGACAGCGATGGGAGTGGCAGGATCCGCAACATCGAAGGGGCGCTGCTCGTGTTCGCGCCATTGCTGGCGGCCTCAGTGGATACCGCCGTTTCGGCGTCAGGCGGATCAGCAACGGTTCCCGTGGTCCTGGCTGGCGCAGAGATTGCGCTGGCGGCCACGCTCGGCCTGAGCGGCGTTCTGAAAACGAGGCGACTGATTCTATTCGGCGTGGACGCGAAGGCGACCGAGCAGCTCGGCCGCCGCCCCCTCGCCGTGGATCTGAACCTGCTGGCCGATTACGGCGTCGAGTTCGCAATGGCCCTCAACGCCGGCCCGCTCCATATACACTCCGCCGACGACAAGCCGTTCCGCGTGCGCTATCGCGGAATGGGTATTCGCGCCGATTTTGGCGGCGGCGATACGTTGTTCCGGCCCGTCTTTGACACCAGCAAGGGTTACGAGCTGAATCTCGGTGATTCGGGCGGAATTGTCATCGATCCGCCGTTTGATAAGCTTCTGACGATTCTTGGCGCCCGCGTCGCGCGCACCAATCCCCTTCTCATCGAATTCGACTTCGGCATGAAGGTGAACCTCGGGGTGATTACCGTCGATCAACTGCGGCTCACAGCAATCTTCCGCGACCCCGATCCGCCCGCCATTACGCTTCTGCCGACCGCGATTTCCCTCAAGATACCCAACACGCTCACCGGCAAGGGACTGCTCGATCTTCGCAACGGAATCAAAGGCTCGCTTGATCTCACCATCGTTCCCGCGAAGCTGCGCGTCCAAGCCGCTCTTGCGTTGCAGCACGTCAGCTCCGGCGCGCGATCTGTGACGGCAGTGCTTGCGGCGCTCGGCGTCGAGTTCCCCAACCCCATTCCTCTGTTTGGCGCGGGGCTCGGCTTGTATGGCTTGCTCGGCCTGTTCGCCATGCATTTCAAGCGCAACGAGAACCCGGCCGCCCAGGTTCCGGCGCTTGACTGGTTGAACCAGCAGGCGCATGGCGATCCCAGCGACATCACGGCCTGGGTCCCGGAAATCGATCGCTGGAATTTTGGCGTCGGCGCAGTCGCCGGCACGCTTGAGGGCGGAACCGTTTTCAACATGAAGGGCATGCTCCTGCTAGAGCTGCCTGGACCTCGCATCCTGCTGTTCGTTAAGGCGCAGATCCTCTCTACGCGGCCGGGCACGAAGGGGCCCGTCGAGAATCTTGGCCTGCTTGGCGTCGTCGACGTCAACCTCGCGCTTCAAAAGCTGACGATCGGCATTGCGCTCAACTATGAAGTCAAAGATCTGATCAAGTTGAAAGTTCCCGTCGAGGCGCTGTTTTCTTTTAACGACGTCTCGAGATGGCATCTGAACATTGGAAGCATCGACTCTCCTGCCTCCGCTGAGATTCTCGGGATTTACAAAGCCAAGGGATATCTGATGTTTGCGGGCGATCAGATCGCCAATTTCCCGACGCCGGCCGGAGCAATCACGCTTCCAGGCCTGGCTGTCGCGCTCGGCATCCGCGCGGCGTTGGTCCTGGGCGATGAAGACTCCGGCTTGTTTCTGAAAGCTTCGGCCGCGCTGGATGCGTCGCTCGTCTTCTCGCCGTTCCATGTGTACGGCGCGTTGCAGTTGAAAGGAGAGCTCCGGTTATTCATCGTTTCGATTTCGGCGCATGCTTCGCTCGAGGTCGATGCGCCTCATCCCACCTTTGTCAGCGGCGAGGCGTGCGGGGAAGTGGATTTCTTCTTCTTCAGCGTGGAAGGCTGCGTTCATGTCGATATCGGGACCAAAGGAGGCCCGCTCGCCGCGCCCCCGCTCATCACGGGCATGTCGCTGCAGAGCCGTTCGCCGGCGCTGGTCGACGGCCAGGGAACGGATGCGCCCATTGACGCTTCGCTCGGCGACGCCAAAGAGGTCGCGACGATTGGAACCACGCACGATCCCGATCTCATTGTCGTGCCGATCGACGCCGTGCCTGTCTTAAAAATGCACGCCGCCCCAATTCTGGATTCGGACTTCACTACCTTTACGCTGCCGCTTGATCAGGCGCCGCGATCCCTGCCTGAAGGATGGATGGATCAGGGCGGCGGCAGGTTCGTTCGCTACCGGCTGCATTCGCTCGAAATTTCGCCGCCGTTGCCGCCGCCTGACCCTGCTGTCGGTCTTCCGAAAGCAACCTGGCAGGCTTTTTCCGACAGCGCGCAAGGCGCCGACAACAGCGTGGCGCTGGCGCTGTTTTCCTGGGAAGCCGATCCTACGCCGCGCGCCGTCGTTCGTTGCACCGATCTCACCACGCGCGTCGGCGGCCGCTGGCAAGGCGCATGCAATCCAGCCGCTCCCGCCGCCCCCGCGCTGTGGACCTTTAATCAGCAGCCGCTCGGTCCTTCGCGCTCAGGATGGCTGCTGCATGGACGCGCTCTGCCCGATCCTCCCAACACGCGGCGCTCGTCCGCGCCTGATACAAGTCTGTTGGTGCGTGGTCCCGCTGCGCCGCCTCTCGGCGAATTGTTTGGACAGCTTGCTGCCGCCGCGGGATTGCAGCAGCTTGAACCGGCCAAGGTCATTGGCGACCTCGTAAGGGGTCCTGCGCCAAGCGTCGGTCTTCCGCCCGATGGCCGCGTGTTGCAACTCCCTTTCCGCCACCCGGCCCCATCCAGCGGTCTAGTTGCGACCGAAAATCTCAAAAGTCTTGTTGACGCCGACCCCGAGCGAGTAATTGTCGAAAGCGGGCCCGTTGAAAGAGGTATCGTTCTCCTTGCGATGACGCCGAAACTGGCCGGCTCCCGGCTCGTGGTCTTGCGCGCTTTTGATCAGAAGAACAACTTGCTGCGAGAAGATCCGGTAGTCTCGCTGCCTCACAAAACTGTAATCAGCGGCGCCGACCTGCCCCCCGAATGGACATCGCCCACCAGTCCCTGGGCGTCCGATATCAGCAAGGTCATCGCGTTCCTCCACGTACGCGAGCCTCTGCTGGTTCAGACTCTGGTTGTGTACAAGCCGCCTGCCGGAACGGTGAGGTTTGAAATCGCAGTCTCCAAACGGCCGCTCGGCGAACTGCCGCCGGCTGTGCTCCTGTGTGCGATCGAGTTGCTGCGCACGGCGGAAACAATTCGCCAGACCCATGATGACGGCGCGCGTACGTCGGAGATTAACACCATTGAAGGCGCTCTCGACGCGGGACGCCCGCGCCCGCTGCTCGCTCCGAACACGCGGTACACAATCAGCGTGACGTATTCGGCGGACTCGCGCCAAGCGAAGCAGGGCGGCGGGTTCGATGAATCGGACGGCGCGCCGCAAACCCAGCGATTCACGTTTTTAACCGACAGCGCCGCGCCTGCCCGTCTCGATCCGTGGGTGCTGGCCGCCACGCCGAATGACGGACAGCCGTTCCACTTCGCCGACGATCCGGTCCGCGTGGTCTTTAATGACGCCTCGGTAGTGCAGTTGTTCGCCGCCTATGGGAAGAATTTGCGCGCCGTGGTTCGCAAATCGAACGGAAAGCACCCTGCTGATGAACCGCCGCTCAGTCCCGGCGCTCTCCGGGCCGTGCCGGGAATGATTCTGACGCCCTATGAAGACACATTGCGGCAGGCTATTGGAACACTGAGGCTCCACTGCATCCATGTACCGCCTAGTGAGTCGCACCAGGTTTTCACAGTACCCGTGCCGCTCGACCGGGCCACGGCATACACGCTGGAGATTCAGACGCAGGATCCGCCTCCGCCCGGCATCGGACCGCGCGTTCCGCTGTTCCATATCGCCTTCACCACTTCGCGCTTCCGCACGTCTGCGGAGTTGGCGCAGGTGATGCGCGCGGGCCGGACTACGCATCGCGCGCTGAGCAGTCCGATTCCCGCTCTGCCCGATGCGCCCAGCGACAAGCAGCTCGAGGACGCACTGATTTCGGCCGGACTCGATGCGCTGCCTCCCGCCGGTCAACCCGGGTTCGCCTATCTATGGCAGGCTTCGGGCGTTTCCTTCGTGCTCGCTGCCATACTGATCGATTCGCCGGAGCCGCTCTGGCGATACCGTCCCGAACCGACTCTGCTCACCGAATCGAGCGATGCAGGCGACATCAAGCACTGGGCGCTCGCTCCCACGGCGTGGCTCGAAATCGTCGAGAGTGGAACTTCCGCCGCGGCTCGTTTCGTAAGCTCTCCCGGAGGCGCGCGAACGTTGATGTTCGTTTCGCCCGGCGCGACCTCGGCGAACCTGGTCCTGCGCCAGCATGAATTGGGTGTGCTGCAAGCCACTCCGGCGTTCTGGGACAGCCCGATTCTCAGCGGCGCATTGCCGCCATCGCCGCCGTGGGTGGAGGAGGGCTGACGCCGTTATGGCCAACCTGTTCGTATTCCCTCGCGTGTTTGAAGCCGAAATGGCCGTGCGCACCGATGTACTGGCGCTCTCCGCGCCTCCGGCCAACATACCGCCGAACAGCTTTCCGACAGCGATCCGCTGGCGAGTCCATCAGGACCTCGGCTTTCCGCGCGAGCCGTTTCGAGTGTTCCGCCGCCCGAATGCGCTGTCCACCAAAAGAACGATTCTCACGAGGTCGGCATCCGCCGTCGCAGGCAACCTGGTAGTCGAGTGGGGCAGAATCCCGCTGATGGAAGTGCGTCTCACGGCGTCGCCGTCGCCCGGGGCCAGCCTCACGCTCCAAGCGCTTGACGATCGCGGCGGCGTCATCTTCGGCGAGGTTGTCACCGTCGCCTCGGCCACTCCGGTTCGTCTGCGCATGCCCAATATCTGTGCGCTACAGGTGCTTGGCAACGGAACAATCTCATCCGCGGTCGGATTCTCAATGGCGGATTTCGTCAATGACGCCAGCTGGGAGCTCGTTGAAATCGTCGGCCTCCCGGTCACGCAAGGACAGGTTCCGGAGGCGATATACAACTCAGGGCTGCAAGGCCATCCGGCCGCGCTCAAGCCGGGGCTGGATGCAGCCATGGACCGGCTGAAGGTCGGCTTCTCACTCTATTTGCCGCCGCCAGCAACGGATCCTTCCGGCGGCGCGGCGCCTACATGGCCCGCGCCGACGCCGGACCAGGTGCTCAAAGAAATTCGTGATGGCGCATCCAGTCTGCTCTCAATGATCCTTGAAATGCTCGGCAACGTCGATCCGCATTCGCTCACTTTGACTCAAGCGACATTCGAGCGCGAAATAACAGGAACCGGACTGCGCCAGCCCGGCGGCGTCATTTCGACACAACCGTCATCGTCGAAGCTGAAGTTAGCGTCGCTCGCATTGCTCTCCGCCGCGGTCGACTGCTGGACCGCGCTCGCGCTCGGCTTCGGCACGACCGATTTCCCGACGCAGCTCACCGATCCCATGAGCGGCGTCGCGGCGCCGCCGCACGGTCTCACCCCTGCCTTCGATTACATGGTGACCGCAAACTACGTCCTGCCGTTGGGCTTGAAGCTCAGCCTCGCGGCGATCGCGGCGCCGCCCAGGTTTTCAGTTCAGTCTGCGACGCCGCTCGCAGCCCAAACGCTGCGTCGCCACCGCCCGCTGGATGTGGATCAGCAGGCCGGAGCGGACGTCGCTCTTACGTGGAGCCGTCTGCCGCGGCACATTCCTCCTCAGGGATACGCCATCGCCATCCGTGAAGGCGGAGGGCCTCCCAAGGTCCTGAATCAGCGACGAAAAGACGGGGGATTCATTCCCTATGTTCCCGCGCGCCGTCCCGATGGCGACGTTAACAATGAGCTCAGCGCGCTCTTTATCGACCTGTTCCGGCTCCAGCCTCTCGTCGGTACTCGCACCGACACATATCTTGTCGCGGCTACAGATATCTTCGGCCGATGGAGCGGATGGACCACGGCGACAAACGCTGCGGCGGCGGATCCGCCCTCGATTCCTCGGATTCTCGATGTGAAATTTGTATTGGAGGTAACCGCTGCCAGCGGTCGCTCCATTCCTGCCGCCCTTACGGTGGATTTTATATGGGATTGGCAAGATCGCAGCCCTAGGACGATCGAATTCGCCGGCGCGTTCTACAGCGGCGCGACGCCTCCAGCCACCCCACCCCCAGGCTTCCAACGCGTACCCGGCGGTCCCGCGGGCTCAACCGTTGTCGTGAGTATTCCCGCGGCAGGTCCGCTTACCGTCGCGGGCGGAGGCAGCGCAATGCAGCTTGCGCCCCAGCCCGGCGACGCCGAAAGTCGCCGCTATCGTCTCACCATCACGGGCTTTACTGCCGATTTCACTTCTTTTTCCAGACTGCGTTACGCCGTGTTCGCGCGCGCATCCGAAGCCGTAAATCCGGCGTTGTTCAGCAGCTTCGGCGCGCCTTTTACGACGGAAACGCGCGACCCGCTGCCGCCTTCCGTCCCGGCGCTCGCGCCGGTCATCCACTGGACGGCGCTGCCCGACGCCGCCGGCGTCGCTCGGGCGCACATCACATTTCCGCCGGCCACAGCGGCCGCCGGCTATGTCGTGTATGAAGCTCGGGAGGCTGCCGTGCGCACGGCTGCTGGATTGCCCGCTTCGACGGAAGGAAATCTCGAAGCTCGCGCCGTCGAGGTTTTCACAGCAGCCGAAACCCCAGCCGCTCTCGACGCCTTTACTCGGGTGAACTCGGTCCTGCTGCCGTCGCCTGAGGCCGAAGTTGAGATTCCAGGATCAAGCACCAGCTTTTTCGTGTACAAGATCTCGGCGATGAGCGCTGAACAGATCGAATCGCCGCTTTCGACCGCGGTGCTGGTGGCCGTGCCACAACGCATCACGCCCAGCGCGCCCAGCCTCCACGCGCGATACAATCCTGTCGCTGCCGCGGTAGATATTGGGGTTGAACCGGGTCCCGGGCCTGCCCCCGCCGGAATCGCGTTGTTCCGCTCGAATTCACTCAATCCCGATCCCGACGTGGACTGGATGGGTCCCGCCGTCTACCCCGCCGGCAATTCCGCTTGGAGTGTGAACGCGGGCGTTTTTCGCTTGAGCGACCCTGTCACGCCGAGCTGGCGGCCATATTTCTACCGCGCCGTCGCGGTCGGGCCTGACGATCCACATCACGGCCGTCGCGCGGGACGTTCCCGCGCAACCGGCCCGGTTCGTGTTTTCATCCAGCCAACGACGGCGCCCGATCTCGCGGATCTGGCGCAGCAGGTCACATCGGCAAATTTGGTTCAGGTCACCTTCCGAAGCAGCGCCGATATCAAGCTCTCACCGCTAGGACCGCACCATCTTCGCGTCTCGACTATCGGCAAAGCCGGCGGCGTTCCGATCGAACATGTCCAGGCGGAAGCCGACCTGCCCGACATCACTGCACTGACGCCGCCTGCTCCAGAAGCGCCGGGCCAAATTCTTCGCGGCGCGCGCGATGCCGCAGGGCGCTTTCTGTATGAGACATTTGTCCCGAAGGGCGATGACGATCTGCTGGTGCGCATCACTGATCCGGCGAACCGCAGTACGGAGTTGCGCGCCCCGCTCAGCACGGCGCCGCCGCCTGGTCCGCCCGATCTGGCCGATCTCCGGGCAAAGGTTACGTTGACGATTCCTGGCGCCAGGCTCCAGGTCGCCGTACGCAGCTCTGCGCCGGTTACGAAACCGCCGCATGGCGCATTTGTTCTGGAACTGATCGCCGCCGGGCCCGCCGGTAAGAAGCTTCTGGCGCGAGCCGCGCTCGACGCAATCGGTACAGCGCCCGGAATGAACAAATTCGTCCGCAGCGGTCCTGCGCCGGACCATCGTATTACTTACTCCTACGTGACAACTGTACTCCCAGGCTCCGTCAAGACCGTTCTTGCGCGGCTCACCGACCCCAACAATCTCAGCACACAGCTCACAGCGAACATCCCATGAGCACATTGCAAGACATCGAAAGAACGGCGAGCGCCATTGGCCTGAACATGCTGGGCGTCGCTTCGCCCGCTTTGTCGATTCGATGGGCCAGCAGTGATCCCGAGGAGGGCGAGACCGGCGCGCTCAGCCTTTCGATCTCCAGCGCGGACCAGTGGATTGCCCCTGCCGCTGGCGTTCTCTTCTTTGGCGCATCGGCCGAACGCATCCTCATGCCTGATGGCTCGCCCGTTCCTTCCAGCGCTGCTGTGTTCCGGTTGCATGGCCAGACCTATCTGCGCCTTGCCCGACTGATTCGCGCTGTGGTCGAAGGCGGCAATGACGGACTGCCCGTTCGCCCTGCGCCGTTCTACTTCGTCTATTCTGGCGGCGATATTTCCGCAGCGAGCGCCGGCGCATTTTTCGCTGGCGCGTCTCTGAACATTGCGGGCGGCGGCATGACCATTCACGATGTGCGCGGGCTGGCTATCGATCCGGTAGTCGTGTCGGAAATCTTTGACGCGCTCGTCGGCGGCTTCGGAGTGCTCGAAGCGCGCGATTCGTTGTCTTCGCCGCCCACGCCGGCGAATGGTCGTCAAATCCATACGATCGCCGCGCTCGGCGCCGGCGGCGTCCGCATTCATCTCGTCGATCCGCACGGGCAGCCCGCCGCGCCTGATCAGCTTCAAGGTCTCCAGGACCTTGCAGCCGCCGCCGGCCTGTTCACCGTCGCCAGCGGAACTACCTCGATTACGCGGGCGCCATCCGCTCCCGCCGACTTGCGCCTCGGCGCGGCCACTAATGGCAAGCTGGATACATCGTTCGCCATTCCGACGCCCGCAAAAACGCTGCGCCGCGATTTCCTTCGCGTGATGGCGGTGGACCTGAAGCCGTTCCTGATCGGGCAGCCGCCGCGAGTGACGGATCCTGCCGCTGGCGTCGAGCCTGCTCCGCCCATCCGTCACGGCGAGACCGTGACGCTGTCGTTCAACGGCAATGCTATGTTCGGAGCTGCGAACGATATCCTGACAGGTTCGCCCTCCGACTCGCTAGTGGTCTCGCCTGAGATCGGCAACGATTTTGCTATTCCGACGAATGCCACAGATGCGCAAGCCCAGTGGCCCAATTTCCCTTCCGGGCTCCCGGCAGCCAACGATCCGCCGCCCGCCAGCCTGCGCGACGCCTTCAATCCCACCGCCGCATTTATCGCCGGAACCGAGGCCGACGTCGCGCTCACGCTGAACGGACTTACAGCGGGCCAGGCAGTCCGCGTTTACAACCGGTTATTCCTGCCCGATGCGCGCGAGAGTCGGGGCGATGGCGCCGGCGCAGCCGTTCCGAGCGGCGCGACCTCAATTGTCCTGCATCTCAAGGACCCATTTGGCCTGGTGCGGCCGAACTCGACCACGGTGCTGCCGCCGAGTCCGATTCTCCACTTCGACGTCGTCGTTGTGAACAGCAACAAGAAGGCTCGGGTGTATGGGAATGTGACCGCTAAGGTTGAGCCGCCGGCGACGCCGCCGGGCGTCACGCCCGAAACCAATCTGCTCGGCTCGGCTTCCGACCGCGGCATTTCCTCCGCCGGAATTCTCGGCCTGCCGGCCCCGCCGCTGCCTTCCGGCCCTTTCGATTCGGCTGAGAAAGTGATCGGTCTAGTCGCTGCGCTCGGAAGCGAAGCTACGCCGCGCGATGCGCCGCGGCTGCCCACCATGGCGCGGCGCGATGCGATGGTCGCCAGTGATAAAGGCGGCGTCTGGAAAGGGCAGATCACTGGCGCGCACTTTATCGCGGCTGCGCGGAATGCGCTTCAGCGGATCGGCAGCCCTGGAAGTCCTGGAGGGATTGAATTTCACAGCATCTCGGCCCAGACCTCGGGCGGACGCCTGGCCTATGACATCGCCCGCATGGCATTGCGCCATACGCGGAATCTCGTCAGCCGCCTCATTCTCCTTGCGGATTCGCATTGGGCCGAACCCGCTGGAAGCGCCGCCGGTTCGATCTCAGGCGCTGTTCTTCAGACGGTGGCGCCGGTGTGCGAGACGCCGGAGTTGACGCTCGCACGGTCATTCCTTAGCAATCTTCCGGCCGATTGGCCTGCGTTTATCAATTCCGTGCTGCCCAGGCTGCCGTCGAGCCTGGGCGGTCTCTCGAACCTTGCCAATCTTGGCAACTCTGCCGAAGGTATTCGCGTATACGACGAGCTGAAACGGGAATTCAGCGCCTCCGTGCACGGCCGTCGCGACGCATTCCGCGCGCTGCTGCGCGCCATCAACGCCGCGCGCGAGTTGATCTACATTGAGGGCCCCGCTTTTACAGCCACGGATTACGGCGACGGAACGCCGGACGATCTGGTCCTGGCCATCAAGAACCGGCTGAGAGCGATGCCTGGCCTGCGCGTAATCCTCTGCTTATCCAAGCGCCTCGACTATGGTCCTGGCTATGAGCCGTTCGCCGCGCGCGAATTCGCCGAGCGGCAGAAAGCGATCGAAAGTCTTTTCGCCCACACGGAATTGTTCTCGATCAGCTCGCAGTTCGCCGCCGACCTCGACCGTGGAACCGTTTCGGATCAACTTGTTCTGGAGTTTCACGATAATTCGGTCACGCTCTCAACCGATACCGCCGTTACTGTGATCAATCCGGGCCATCGCTGGTCGGTCGAGGATCGCCAGGCCGCGAAATCGTTTGATATCCGTGAGGCTGACGCCGGACTGAAGGTATTTCTCGGAGAACCTCGGGTGGTAGCCTTCCATCCCATCGGATTTCCCGGCCGAGCGATGCGGCTGATGACCAGTTTGGTCGTCGTCGACGATGTGTGGGCGATGATCGGCTCCAGCACGATTCGCCGTCGCGGTCTGACATTTGACGGCGGCGCCGACTTGGTTTTTTTCGATAATCAACTGCGTGAGGGCCGCGGCGTCGCCATCGCTGACCTGCGGCGGCAGGCGATGGCCGTCCATCTTGGCGCGACCGCCCAAAAAAATGGCTTTCCCGATCCCACTTTCGTGCGCCTGCTCGACCCGCACAGCGCCTTCGCAGCCTGTAAGCAACTCGTCGACCAGGGCGGCGCGGGGCTGGTGGAGCCTTTGTTCGACGGCAAAGATCCCGGCGTCACGCCGATCCCGCCCTCTGCCTTTCCGTCGCCGGACATTGGCGACCCCGACGGCCGAACTTTTGATTTCTCCACGAATACGAATTTTGTGACAACGCTGCTCGGCATGATCGCGGCGGCAACGGCGGCCGGCGCTCGCGTGTAACCGGCAGGGCGCGCCGCGTTTTAGATGCGAGTCACGCGCCGCAGCGTGTACAAGTCCGCATCGATATTGGCGCGTTTCAACCGTTTCCAGTCGTCATTTACATGAATGATCCGGCCGCTGATGTGATTGGATTCCTCAGACGCCAGAAATAACGCGAGTTCAATCTGTTTTTCCGGGGCAACGCCGCCCGTCAGCCGCACTTGTTGCGCGCCTTCCAACTCCTCGGCGCCCGCGCGCTCTCCAGCGCGCAGAATTTCATCTGTCATATGCGTGTACGCTCCACCGGGCGACATGCAGTTCACTTGCACGTTGTGCTCCTGCAACTCTATGGCGATCGTTTCCACAAACCGCGCGAGCGCCGCTTTTGAGGTGGCGTACGATGAAAAATACGGGCGGGGCTTTGCAACGCCCCGGCCCGCAAGAACGATGATCTTGCCGCGCCTGCGCTCGATCATCTCTGGCAGAGCCGCCCTGACGCTGTTTGCGACGCCGATCACATTAGTGTGGATCGTCTCCAGCCATTGCCTGGGCGAGTTGTCGATAAATCGGCCGATCGGGCCCTGCACTCCCGCCGAGCAGATTAGAATATCCACTCCGCCCAACTGCACGCGCATGCGGTCCACCGCGGCGCACATCTGCTCAAGATCGCTGACGTCGGCTCGAATGCGGAGCGCATTGCCTCCATTGTGTTCAATCTCGAGATGGGTGAGGTCAAGCTCAGGCTTGCTCCGGGCCACGAGCCCGATGCGGGCCCCGGCCTGCGCGAATCCGATCGCCAGCCGTTTCCCGATTCCCCGGCCGCCGCCGGTTATGAGCACGTTCTTGTCCTTGAACTGATAAGAGGCGTGCGCCACCCACTCGGTATTACATGCTACCCGGCCGCGTACGTCAACTGCGCGACAATGCGATGTATGAGGGCGCTCGGCCTGTTTGTTGGCATATCCGCCGCCATGCTGGCCGGCGATTCTGCCTCGCCCCCTGTTGTATTCCAGGGAAGTTTTTTTGTGGGAAACTCGGCCCCTGCTCACGGCAGTTCAGCCGCACTGAAAGTTCTGGACTGGAACATCCATAAGGGAAGTCATCTGGAGAAGCTGATCCAAACAGCGCGAGCCGAGCGCCCGGATGTATGCCTCTTCCAGGAGGTCGATTGGAACGCTCGCCGCACCGGCCGCCGCCGTATCGCTGAGGACCTGGCGCGTGCGCTCGGCATGAACTACGTTTATGCCGGCGCGTTCGAAGAGCTTGCGCAGGGCTCGCAGACCAATCCTGCATATAATGGTCAGGCCATTCTCAGCACGCTGCCGATTTTGTCATCGCGCGTGCTTCGCTTCAAGATTCAGTCCGGGTTCTGGAAGCCGCATTCTTTTCTGCCAAACATTGCGCTCATGCAACGCCGCACCGGCGGACGAATCGCCCTCATCGCGGAACTGCAGTCTGCGTCTGGAAGTATCATCGTGTACAACCTGCACCTGGAGAGCCGCGGCTGGGGGCGCGAGCGGCGCGAGCAGTTGGACGAGGCGCTTGCCGATGCGCGCCGCTACGGACCGGACACGCCGGTTATCATGGCGGGCGACTTCAATGTTGCGTTTTACTCCAGACAATTCGTCGCCCGGCTCCAGCGTGAAGGGTTTGAGAGTTGCTTCGGCGATCGCAAAATCCGTACGCACATTCTTGCCGGCGCGCTCGATTGGATCTTTGTGAGGAAGCCTTTCTCTTGCGAGAGCGCGCAAGTGATCCGCGGCACAGGCGCGTCGGACCACGACCCGCTTACAGCCACGCTGCGGCTGCGCGATGCCGTCCGGCGTAGCGCCCACCGGGGCGCCCTTTAGCGGACCCAATGCCGACGCGGGTTGCGCGACCACCCAGTCCCAGGGTAGGCAGCCCGATTCATCTCGCCGCCCTGCCAGAACACTGGTTTCTTTCTTCAGATGGTACTGCCGTTGAAACTGGCGGGTTCTGAACCGCTGCGCTCAGGAGAAACGCGTATGGTACGCAAAACCAGTGGGTTACGGTCACAACCGCTTGGAGAAAATTTCGCAGGCGTTTCACTCAATAGGTGTGCACACCTGCACCCTGGTTCTTACATTGATCGTCTATCATTACGGTAAGTAGATGTTGCGCATAAGCCTGCTATCAGCTGTGCTTGCCGCGGGATGGGCGTTTCTGCCTGAGCAATCCTGGTGGCCGCTTTCCTCAGGCGAGCCGGACTACTTCACCCCAGCGCACCGGCTCGCCGGCATCGGGCTCGATCGCAAGGATCTCTCCGATGAGTTGATCGAAAAGCGCACCGAGCTGATGATTGAGGCTCAGACCTTCGGCATCATGCGCGATCCCCGCGCGCTGGCCGGCGCCGAGCGCGTCACCAGCCCGCGGATGCAGGCCATCTTTCGCGAGGCCGAGCGCCGCAGCGGCATTCGTGCTTCTCTCATCGCCGCAATCGCTTATCTCGAAAGCTGGGGCGAAAGTTCGGCTCAAAGCCCCACCGGACCCAAGGGCGTAATGCAGATTGCAACAGGTACGGCGCGGACCATGGGGCTTCGCCAAGTTTATGCTACGCGCTACCGGGTAACCACGTCGCGAAAGCGCGTTCGCACCAAACGAGGTCATACCATCAGCCGTACGGTCCGCCACCGGACGCGCTATTCAGTACTGGTTCGGGATGAGCGCCTGCAGCCCGCGCGCGCCATTCCGGCGGCTGCCATGTATATCTCACGGCTGCAACAGCGCTATGGTGGTCTCGACTGGGCCATTTTTGCCTATCACTGCGGCGAAGGCTGCGTCAACTCCATGAAGTCGCTGCTCGAGCACGCCAAGGGCGTCAAACCGCCGTATACCGTGGCCAAACTTTTCTTCGCCGGCAGCCCTGCCAACAACCGTGAACTGTATGAAGCCGTGCAGCGCGAGATGGCCCGGGATTACTCGCCTACATATTACTTCCGCGTGATACGCGCTGAGCAGTTGCTCCAGCTCTATAAGAAGGACCCCGCTGCTTTCAAAAAGCTTTTCGCCGACTATCGCTATGAGCCGAATCCACTGGAGCGGGCCCCGCACCGCCTCTCAATCTGGTTGAAGGCCCAGGATCTTCAATTCCAGAACTGCGACGATTTGAAGCGCGAAGAGGGCAAACGCCTGGCGCGCGTGTTCGATGATCCATCATTCTTCGGATTCCGCTTGCGCAAGGATCAGATCGGCGCCGCGGACCTGTTGAACCGGGATTACTATCTGCAAGCCACGCCGGCCGCAATCGGGACCCTGACGTACATCGCCTACGAAACGCACAGGTTATACGACGCCATGAAGTCCAGGGATGGCAAGTACGTTCCGTTGGACGTTACCTCTTTGGTGCAGCCGCTCAGCGTCTTCCAGAACGCTGTTGCGAAGAAGACTCCGCCAGAAGCCGTGCAGCACTGCACGGGCCAGGTGTTTGACATCAACTATCGAAACCTGCCGCTCAGCGAACGAGAGGCGCTCGATTTCGTTCTCGCCGACATGGGTTGGCACGGATACCTCGGATTTGTTGAGGAGAACCCGGGCAGCGGCACGCTGCATATCGGCTCCTCGCCCTCGTCGCGCGATTTCTTTACCGAAGTCTACGAAGACGCGCTGCGCGCCAAGAAGAGCTCGGATCAGCAAGATTCCTGACTGTAGTTACAAGATTTCTAACGGTAGTTGAACGCCACCCAGATGAGCAGGCCGACGAGCCCAGGCAACAAAATCTCGAGCCATGACTTCCAATCCATGCCGCGTTTGGCGACGCCGCGCGACTGGCGTCGAAGCCTGGCGGCGACGCGGCCGCGCAGCGTCGACGGCATTCCCTGGAGCGCCCGCACGATTTCCTCCCTTCCTCTGCGGTCGGCGATAAGGATCGTTGCTGCATTGATTCCGTTCGTAGATTCTTCGAGCTTGCGCCTGAGGTGCGGCGGGATGTCCTGAACCGAACGATAAACCTCTGTCTTCTCCCCTACCGCGATAAAGATCGTCGATGTCTTTACGGTCAGGCGGTTCATACGGATTCACGTGCGAGCCGCTTTCACAGTCGGCACGGAAACGTCTCCATTGCCAGCGTGCTCAAGCGTTACCTGGATAAAGCCTAATGCAGCCTTCGAGAGCGCTTTGTCCTTCCTGTAGATCAGTCCGAGACGCCGGATCATCGGCTCAGGTCCAATCGAGATTGCCGCCAATTTGCCGGCAGAGACCTCTTCCTGGCAGTGAGACGCCGCCAAAAACGAAATTCCCAGTCCGGCCATGACAAATCTTTTGATCATTTCGGTGGAATCAAGCTCCATCGAAATCGATATCTCATCTTCGACCGGCTCCAGCCATGCATTCAGACGCGTTCGCGTAATCCCGGACTTGGGCAGAAGCAGCGGATGTCCGATCAGGTCGCGGCAGGTCACTTGGGCGAGCGAGGCGATTGGATGCCGGGCCGGCGCGAGAACCTTGATCTCATCAACGTGAATGCGGGCCACCTGTAGCTTCTTCTCTTCCACCGGAAGTTGCGTAATGCCGAAATCGGCCTGGTTGTCCATTACGGCCTGCACGACCCGAGACCCGTAGGAACGGTCTACCAGCAGCTGCACCTGCGGAAATTGCTTCTTATATTCCGAAAACACCGTCGGCAAAACGTAAATGCAGGTAGCTTCGTTGGCCGCAATTACCAGTTCGCCGCGAGGCGTCCGCTCGAGTTCACTGATGGAATCCTGCGCGCGCCGGCGCAATTCCAAAATCTGCTCGGCATACTCGGCGAAAATCTTACCTGCCGGCGTCAGCGCGATGCGAGTTCCGAGACGCTCAAACAGCGTTGTGTTGAGTTCCTGCTCGAGCTGCCGGACCTGGGCGCTGATGGCCGGCTGGGTCCGAAAGCAGGTCTGCGCCGCTTTCGAAAAGCTCTTGAGCCTGACGATCTCGAGAAAAGTGTGAAGCTGATCGAGATCCATACACTTCGGAGCGTTACAACCTGATTGTATCGCAGCCCTGGAATTGGCCCTCTGTCCCTCGAAGCTAGGCGCTTGACGAGGAAGTCGCCTGGAATTATTCGAAATGCGGGGAGCAGGTGCATCCAAGCCGCGCCTGAAACAACTGCATAAGAATCAACAGAAATTGCAGCGGCGCGGCCGCCCGCCAGGTCGGCAACAACACAACGGCCACAGGACCGGCGGCGGTTATTTGTAGATTGCGTTCAGCAGCGCGCCCAGCCGGATCCCCGCCGCAAGCAGTTGTTGATCAATAACGCTTGCCGCCCGCCGCACATAGGGCGTATCCAGCATTCGTTGCGTGCGGGTGAACGACGCTGCGTTCGAACACGAACTGTTTACGATCTTCAAAGATAGCACCGGCGCCGGCGGATTGAGCTCCGCGTAAACCGGATTGAGCGCGATCTTGTGACTCTCCATCGTCCAGGAGCGGACGGCATGATCCCACGGGGCAGCCGCTGGATCCTCGAGGAGGATCGAACGCTGACCTTTCTCTGAAAGGTTCTCAAAGTCCCGGACCAGGTGTAGCGCTATGGGCCGGTCGCCCGTGCCTAGGTTGTCTTCAACAAGTCCCGTGTCCCACGCGTGATGAAACTTCATGAGTTGGCTGATTCGTCCGTCAGATTGGGCGAAGCGGACCTGAAGACAGTTGCCTCCGCGGTCCTGATTAGTTGCAGTATGCAGCGGCTGATGAATATCGCCCACCAGGTGAATAAGAAACAGAAGATTGCTGTTTGGCGCATCCACCACATCCGGCGCGCCGGCTTGCAGAGCCCGCGCCAGCTGTATAATCTTTGCCGGAGCGGCGTTCGAGTCTGCGAACGGCGGGGGCGCGTCATTCTCGCCATCACGGAGGCTCATGTCAATGAAGTGCCACTCAGCGGTCGCCGGGAAGCGCGGCCGGCCAACGTGATCCGCCCACGTGGACGCATCAGCCATGGCATCGCTGACAGCGGCCGGGTCGCTCTCTACATCCAGGATGGTTGCGATTCTGGCCAGCGCTTGAGGGCTGAGCCGTGAAGCGGCAATGCGCGCAATGACACGATGCCCCATATCGCCCCATGCCCAGACAGGACACGCCGAAGCAACATAAGCCGCGAGGGGGCATATCACTAAGGAAAGTCGTTTCTTCATAGGTTATTCTCAATCATCCGGCAGTTTGGCCGGCAGCAATGTTCGCACGCGCGTTGTCCCGGGCATTGATGGATTGTGCACCCGGTTTCAATTCCGTTTCACCAGTACAGTAGGAACTCGCATCGGCGCGGCTGAGAGCAGCAAGAGCGTCCAGCGGACCGCTCGCTGCGCTGATTCGCTTATTTCAGGCGAAATCTGTTTCAAACGAGCTTTGGGCGAACACGAATTTGCCGCGGCGCTACTTCAAGCGTTCCAGTCTGCCCTTGCGACGCACGATGTTCTTGTAATCCCACTGGATCGCTTCCGATTTCTTCAGCCATCTGCGCAGATCGGCGGCGTTGATCCCTGCGGCGTTGTCATAAAAGATGGAGGCGTCCTTGAACTTCTTGCCGAGCACGTTCAACCCAGGCTCGTTGAAGTCGGCGCCACTCCAGAACATCAACCGCACGCCCGCCTTCTGCTTGCTGTAGCCGACGATGGGATTGCCATCCAGGAACCACACCGGATGGGAGTGCCAGATCCTGCTTTCCGCCGCGGGGAGACTGCGGGAGATTTCATCAGCCAGACGGTCGCAGATGTCTCTATAGATCGGCTCCAGCTCATCGTTGTATCGTTGGATCTCCGCCGGCGCCGCAATGGTCCGTCTTGAGGCCGCGCTGGCTTCTTGGCGCAGAATCTTCTCCATCGGCCTCCCCTTCGCCAGTTCATCAATCAGCTTGTCCAGATAGCGTATCTCTCGGATCAGCGGATCTGCGATGTTTTCCACCCTGATGCCGCACACCATGCCTTTGATCAGCGTACGGTTCGGATGCAGAGCTGGGGCTTGGGCAAAAAACGTCTTGAAATCGCTTTGCCGTTGAATCTGCCGCCGCAATCCGGCTTGGTCGTAGCCGGTGAGCCAGCAAATAATCTGATCCACCTCCTGTTGCGTCCGGCCTTTCCGCTGAGCCTTCTGGACGTATGCCGGATACACTTTCGCGAACGGCATTGAAAAGAGGCGGTGTTCA
>Ga0070740_10001752_pt1 | contig 28268 bp, 19 predicted proteins | sample Coa_R2_FD_67286 | JGI IMG/M metagenome (GOLD analysis project Ga0070740, IMG submission 67286) | Surface soil microbial communities from Centralia Pennsylvania, which are recovering from an underground coalmine fire - Coalmine... | ecosystem: Environmental > Terrestrial > Soil > Unclassified ...
CAGGCTGTTCATCGGGGCGGCTCCTGTGTAGAGAAAGTTTGGTCACTTCCTATTACACCGGGTCGCCCCGCTCTTTTCAAAGACCGAGCATTACCTTTTGAGCACTACCGTAAAAATAGTTTTACTTCGCTAAGACCTTACAAAACTTCTTTTCCAATTATTATTTCATACAGCCTGTTTAAGTCATTTTCATCGTAGAACTCTATTTCTATTTTTCCTTTGCCACTATTGTTAACGGTAATATGAACTTTTGAACTTAATTTTCGACGCAATTTGTCTTCAGCAAACTTTAAATTAATATCTTCTTTAACATGAGTTGAAACAGCGGCACTTGACTCAACTCCCTCGATAATCTCCTTTATTGCTCGCTCTGTCTGCCGGACAGAAAGTCCTCTATCCACGATATTCTTGGCTAGCTTTCTTTGTATATTTGGATCATCAATTCCTAGTAGAGCTCTTGCATGTCCCATCGAAAGCTTTTCTGACTCCACAAGATGTTGAATATCTTCAGGAAGGCGCAAAAGCCTTAAATAGTTAGTAATAAAGGTTCTATCTCTTCCTACTCTTTGAGCCAGAGCTTCTTGTGTTATCTCAAGTGTTTCTATTAGCCGTTTATAGGCGTATGCTTCTTCAATGGCATTAAGCTCTTGCCTTTGGATATTTTCTATTAAGGCCAATTCCAGCATTTTATCTTCAGGAATTTCCTTTACGACACAAGGAACCTTCTGAAGATTAGCTCGTTGAGCTGCGCGCCATCTACGTTCACCCGCAACAAGCTGATATTTTTCACTAGAAATTTTGCGGACAAGTAGTGGTTGGATCACCCCATTTGATCTAATGGATTGAGCAAGCTCCTCTAAGCGCTCTTCGTTAAAATTCGTCCGCGGCTGGAAACTATTCGGTTCGATAAGATCAATGTCTATTTCTATCATCTCCTCCGTTGACATCGCTGGCTTGTCCGACAGCAGTGCGCTCAAGCCCCGTCCTAATGCTCTTCTTGTCATGAGCCATTATCTCCTTTGCTAGTTGAAGATAGCTTTCAGCTCCCCTTGACTTTATGTCATAGAGAATCACTGGCTTACCATAACTAGGCGCTTCTGCCAAGCGAACATTACGAGGAATTACAGTCTCAAAAACTTGATTGCCATAAAAATCCCTTAGATCAGCAGCTACCGCCGTTGAAAGGTTTGTACGTTCATCATACATTGTAAGAAGCAAGCCTTCAATTGTTAAAGATGAATTAAGTGAACGACGAATCCGAGCAAAAGTATCGAATAATTCGGTTACACCCTCAAGGGCATAATACTCACATTGTATTGGAACTAAGAGAGAATTGGCGGCGGTCAACGCATTCAAAGTGAGAATACCTAACGAAGGAGGGCAATCAATTATTATAAAGTCATACTGATCCTGGAGACCACTAATAGAATCTTTCAATTTATATTCCCGCTTATCTATTTCTACCAACTCTACCTCTGCTCCGATAAGATTTCTATCTGAAGGAAGAACTTTGAGAAGCGGTAATTCTGTGTTTTGTATAACATTAAAAGGTGTTTCGTCGAGTACAAGTACATGATATAAACTACGCCGTAAGCCACCTCTTTGTATGCCTACTCCCGATGTCGCGTTAGCTTGGGGGTCTGCATCAATCAATAAAACTCTATTATTTGATAAAGAGAGAGCAGCAGATAAATTAACGGAGGTGGTTGTTTTGCCAACCCCCCCCTTTTGATTAGCTACTGCTATAGTCTTAGCCATCAGTATCTATTCTTATTCCTCTGAGAATCCATTTAATGCCTGTAAATTAACATAATTTATGCGAATCAGGAGTTTAAAAATATCCACGCTGGAAATAAAGGATTTAGGAGAGCAGCATTCGAGGGGATCGTATCTTGCTACTCGTAAATTGTTGATTCTTCATGGCTTATTTCAACTCCTGATCGCTTTAGTACTGAAACCCAAGAGGAAAATAGCTTGTGAGATTCCAAATTTTGAATTAGAGATATGTAAGTACAAATTAGCACTCTACATCATTTATCTCTAAAACACTACACGTTTCACGTGACACAAACTTAAACGTGCTACGTGAAACATATTAATTATACAGGTTTAAATGGTTTTTTAGATAAAAAAGAAGAACAGAAAGAGCGCCCGGGGTAATTCCAGGGATATGCCGAAGATCTCCAAAATTAAAGGGGCGTGCACGATTAAGTCTCTCTACCATTTCATTTGATAGACCGTTAATTTGAGAATAGTTTAGATTATTCGGAATAACCAAACTATCATAATGCTTAATTTTCTTGTTAATTTGTTCTTGTGACTGGATATATCCTAGATATAAAAGATCAGCCAAAGCCGTTTCCAAGTCATATAAAGTTATATTTGATTTGATAGTTGAGGGTAAATACTCATAAAGAACCTTTAGCTCAAAGTTTGGAAACTGATAAAGGTCTGCTAAAGAGATAGAGTCTCCTAAATCCTTCTTAGTTAGATGTGAAAGTTCGAGATACTGAGAATCTGACCGCTTAAATCGAGTTTCAATCAGTGTATTTCTTAATAGGGCTAAGCGATCACGTCTTTGTGTAAATAGATTCCATTGTTGATTATTTAGAAGGCCAAAATATCTCCCGTATGGAGAAAGTCTATGGTCGGAAGTATCGTAGCGAAGCATTAAACGATTTTCTGCTCTTGAGGTAAATATACGATAGGGTTCATCAACACCTTGGGTTATTAAATCATCTATTAATACGCCGGTATATGCTTCATCACGTCTAAGCCTAAATCCTGGGCGGTTTTGGATATGAAGCGCTGCATTAAGGCCAGCTAGAAATCCTTGGCAGGCAGCCTCCTCGTAGCCGGTCGTACCGTTAATTTGGCCTGCAAAAAAAAGGCCTTGAATACGCGTTGTTTGAAGAAATGGAGTAAGCTCTCGCGGATCAACAAAATCATATTCAATTGCATAACCTGGTCGGATGATCTTTGCTTCATCAAGCCCCGGAATTTTATGAACCAATTCTATTTGAAGGTCGGAAGGAAGAGATGTCGAAAAACCATTTAAATATACCTCATAAGTATTATGTCCCTCAGGCTCGAGAAAAAGTTGATGCCGGGATTTACTGGGAAATTTGACGACTTTGTCCTCAATTGAGGGACAATATCGCGGCCCTATTCCTTTGATTTGACCAGAATAAAGTGGAGATTCTTGAATATTGTTGCGTATTGTTTGATGAACCTCTTGGTTAGTATATCCAATAAAGCAGGTAATCTGAGGTTGTTCTATATTCTCCGTCGAAAAGGAAAATGGAACTGGGCGCTCGTCTGCGGGTTGCGGTTCAAATTTGCTCCAATCTATAGTTCGTGCGTCGAGGCGAGGAGGCGTACCAGTTTTCAGACGGCCAACCGGGAACCCAAGCTTTTTTAAATTTTCAGCCAGCTCAATTGATGCTGGTTCACCAGCACGTCCAGACTGGTAGGTTGAGCGTCCTGTATGAATGAGACCATTTAAAAAAGTTCCTGTTGCGAGAACAACTGCTTTGGCGCCCAGACGTCTAGTATCCTGAAGAAGAACGCCTTTGATCCTCCCATTATCTACAACTAAGTCAATTACTAGACCTTGGCGAAGGTGTAAATTGGGCGTGAATTCAAGCGTTTGACGCATCTCTGCCCGATATAAAGCTCGGTCGGCTTGGGCGCGAGGGGCCTGCACGGCGGGGCCGCGAGAACGATTGAGTAAACGGAACTGTATGCCGGTGCGGTCAATGATCCGACCCATGATACCGCCGAGAGCATCAATTTCTCGGACTAGATTCCCTTTGGCAATTCCGCCCACCGCCGGATTACAGGACATCTGCCCAATCATCTCCAGACTGAGAGTCACCAAGGCCGTTTCACAGCCCATACGTGCACTGACAGAAGCAGCCTCACAACCGGCGTGTCCCGCACCAATTACAATTACGTCAAAATCTTCGTCGAAGCTATCTTTCATTTGCCTATACAGAAAGTGGAAAAAATTTGAGAAAGCACATCCCCGGGTGTTGTTTCACCTGTTATCTCATCAAGAAATTTCAAAGCCTGATATAACTTTGCTGCTATCAACTCCTCACTAATTTTTTGTTGAAGCAATCTTTCGGATTCGTCAAGCGCCTCCCCTATTCGCCTGAGAAGCTCATAGTGTCGTGCATTGGTTATTACAAAATTATCCTCATATGTTTTAGCTGACGAAAAGGGTTCAATTATAGTAGTGCGGAGCCTCTCAATCCCATCTCTAGTTTTTGCGGATACCGAAATAATAGCTGAATTCACCTTTGCGCCTCGTGCGTTCTCAATGCGAAAGCCTTCCAAATCGTTCTTGTTAAGCGCAATTACAAAAAGGTTATCAGAGGCCTCCTTAATAATTAAATGATCTTCGGTTGCAAGAGGCTGAGAACCGTCAAGAACTACAATAACAAGGTCGGCATCAGAGATGGCGCGACGAGTACGCTCAATTCCTAACTTTTCTATCTTATCCGTTGCTGTCCGTACTCCGGCTGTATCAGTAATTAGAATCGGTATGCCTTCAATATTTACGACCTCGCTAAGAGTATCTCTAGTGGTTCCGGGGACATCCGTGACAATAGCCCTGTCTGCTGACAGTAAACCATTGAAAATACTGGACTTACCGACGTTTGGCCGCCCGACAAGTGCAATGCGTATCCCTTCTTTCAAAAGCCTTCCCCTGCGGAATGTGTCGGCCATCTCTTTTACTTCGTCAGAGAGTCGGGATAAATTCTTTGAAAGATCATGGAGAACGTCAGAAGGGAGATCGTCTTCAACAAATTCAAGTGATGATTCAAGCAAAACTATAATCTCTATCAGCGAATCTTTAATCGGTTGAAGCCGTGCTGAAAGTTCGCCGCCGAGTTGCTGTGTCGCCTGCCGCACCGCGGCGTGCGTCTGGGCGTCAATCAGGTCGCGCACGGCCTCGGCTTGAGTAAGGTTGATGCGCCCATTGATGAGGGCGCGCATCGTAAATTCGCCGGGATTAGCCGCTCGCGCGCCGAGGAAAAGAAGGGAATCAATCACGCTCAATAAAAGGGGGGGTGAGCCGTGACAACTAAATTCTACGACATCCTCTCCTGTGTAAGAGTGTGGAGATTTGAAATACGTGACGAGCGCACGGTCTATAACTTCGCCGTTGTCCCGATGATGAATCGCTTTTAAATAGACGCGGTTTGGCTCGGGACTGAACTCCGGGTCGAGAGTGAGGGAACGCGTGAGTACGAGAGAGTCTTTCCCGCTGATGCGAATTACGCCGATTGCGCCGCGCCCCGGTGGCGTCGAAAGTGCAACGATGGTATCTGCCGACACTACGAAAAAAAGGTCGCATGGGTGTTGACACTCGTGCGACTCGCCTGAGTAAATTTAGTTTTTAGCCGAGCTTTTCGGACTCACCTTCAACCGCCGCGCATTACCTTCGCCGACCGACTCGGTTAAGAGGTCGCCTTCATCAGCCAAAGTAAGATGAATGACGCGCCGCTCACTCGCATTCATCGGGCCGAAGAAAAACGGCAGGCCGGTCGAGCGGACTCGGTCGGCGGCGTGGCGCGCCATGGCTCGGAGTTCAGTCTCGCGCATCGCGCGGAAGCCGTCAACGTCGCAGACAAAGCGCTCACCTTCCGAGAGGCCGCGCGCGAAGGCTTGATTGACGAAGTGTTCGACCGCGTCGAGCAGTTCGCCGCCCTCGCTTCGCAGAAGCAGAGAGTCCTCGCCGCTTATGTTCAGCGTGCAGACGCCCTCGCCCTCGTCCGTCTCGGCGTGGAGGCCGAAGCCGGCGGAGCGAAAGATGTCGTTCAGAAATTGACGAGCCTGTTCGTGTGATTCTTTCATGTGAGGAGAAGTATCGCGAAACTTTCGGCGGCTGTAAAGAAGCCGTCGAAGGTTTCAAGTGGGCGCGTCAATCAACTCGCGCGGAAAGCTCAGGTGGCGCGCGCGTCGGTCAACTTTTTCTTCGGTCGCGTGCCGGCGCGATCCTTCTCCTGCGGCGGCGGCGCTTCGTCGTCCTCGGACTTGAGCATCCGGTTTATCAAAAACTGCTGGCCGAAGCCGACGAGGTTGCCGACCAGCCAGTAAACGAGCAGGCCAGCGGGCGCGCTCCAGAGGATGTAGAGCATCATCAGAGGCATGACGACGGCCATCATCTTGCGCTGGAGCGGGTCGGCGGAAGGAGCGGGCGTGATCAACTGCAAGACCAGCATCGAGCCGGCCATGAGGAGCGGGAGAACGTGAATCGTGTACGGCTCAGCCGCCGAGAGGTCTCGAATCCAGAGAAACGACGCCTGTCGGAAGTCAATCGAGTTGACGATTGCCGCGTAGAGCGCGAACAAAAAGGGCATCTGAATCAGAAGCGGCAGACAACCGCCGAGCGGATTTCCCTCCTTCATCAGACGAAGTTGCTCCATCTGCAACTCCTTCAAACGCGGGTCGCTCTGCTTCATCCCCTTGATCTTTTCCTGTATCTCCTTCATCCGCGGCGCGAGCTTCTGCGCCTTCTTCATTGACTTGGTGGAGCGCCACTTGAGCGGGAAGAAGAGCATGTAGATGACGACGGTGAAGATGATGATCGCGAGTCCGTAGCTGCCGGTCAGTCTGTTGATGTGTTTGATTGACCAGAGGATCGGCGTCGCGAGCGGCTGCGTGACGCGGCGGTGCCAGCCAAAGTTAATGAGCTGCCCGAGGTCAACCTGCCGCCCGGCGCTTTTGCTGATTAGCTCGCTCGTCTCCTGCAACTGATCGCGGTCTTTCGGCCCGGTGTAGATGTAAGTCGCCGACCCGTCTGCGGGGACGGGGACGTAGCCGGTGATTAAAAACCTGTCTTCTTTCTTGCCGTCGGCTGAGTACTCGTACTTTTCCGTCCGAAATTCGAGACCCAGCAGAGGCTGCGGCAAGATCAGAGTCATCGCGAAATAAGTGTCGCCGACACCGGCCCATTGAGCTTGACCGTCGAACTTCTTAACGTGCGGGCTGTCTTTCGACTGATCAATTTGCGCGCCCGACAGATGCTCGACGCTGTCGCCGACGGCGGCGATGCCTTCCGGGGCGATTGAATAATATGTGTAGTGTGATACGCCCTGGTCGCCGATGTTCGGGCCGACGGCTATCCTCGCGCCGGGGAGGGGCTGGCCGCCCTGAGAAATCTTCGTTTCAAGTTTGACCGTGTAATTGTCGGCGTCGAACGTGAGCCTCTTCAAAACTTCGACGCCGCTCGCGGGATCGGTCATCGAGAGTTCGACCGTCTTCTGCTCGCCGTTCTTCAAATCCAGACTGGCGTCACCCGCGTCGCCTCCGACGCCTTTGATCGCAAAATTTCTCGACGCGAGCGCGGAGTCGAGGTCGTCCCGCCCGGTAAAAATCCTGAGCGGGAACAGGCCGCGCTTTGCCCCCTCCTGCGAAATCAATTCGAGCTTCTGCGGGTTATCTTTCGTGCTGGCGATTGAATAGAGAGGCTTTCCCTCGCCGTCCTCTTTGGTTCGCTTGAGCACCCAACTCTTCGCGACGCCGCCGCGGCTGTCGAGTTGGATTTCGTAGAGCGGGGTCGAGACGGTCAGAGTCCGCTGGGCCGTGGTGTCGGGGGCGCTGGCAGGAGTCGCGTTCTGCGACTCAGCCGGCGCGGCTTGCGCGGTCGGCGTCGGGGCGGGCGTGGCCGTGGGCGACGCTTCCGGGGAGTTGGCGTTCTGCTGCGGATTCTTCGGAGGGAAGAGATAACTCCATCCGAAAAGAATTACTGCCGAAAGAACGACGGCGATTAAAAGGCGCTTCTGTTCCATCTATTTCATGCTTCTGGACAGTGAAATTATACGAAGCAGTTTCCGAGTCCGTTGCCGCTTATTTAACCGGGTCATAGCCACCGGAATGAAAAGGGTGGCAGCGCGAGAGTCGGCGCACTCCCATCCAACTGCCGCGCAGCGCCCCGTAGCGACTGATCGCCTCGAGCGCGTACTCCGAACAGGTGGGAACGAATCGGCATGAGGGCGGAAGGAGGGGCGAAATGAACGCCTTGTAGAAACGGAGTAAACTTGTGAGAACCGTCTTCACCGCTTACGCATCAATCCCACGAATCGGCTCGTGCTCGTCCTGCCGAACCTGCGCGACGATTCGCGCAAATTCCTCCGCAACAGCGTCCGACTTCACGTCCAGCAGCGAGCGACGAGCGTTGATGACCCAGTCGTACCTGCTCTTCAAAGCGTCGAGTCCGGCGCTGTTTTGCCGGAAAGCCTCGCGCAGAAGTCGCTTCGTCCGGTTCCGGTCAACCGCGCGGCGCGACATCTTTTTAGATGCCGTTATCCCCAGCCGGTGACGCTCAAGACCGCTGACTAAAACGAAGACAGTCATAAAACGACTGTCAAAGCGTTTCCCCGAATTATAAACCGCGCGGAATTCCGCCGGATTACGCAAGCGTGCGTCTTCACGCAAAACAGTTCGGCTCAGTAGTGCGAAGGAGTCAGGCGTTTGCGACCCTTGGCCCGCCGCCTCTTTAAAACCAGGCGACCGCCCTTCGTCGCCATGCGCGCACGGAACCCGTGAGTCTTCGCGCGGCGTCGGTTGTTCGGTTGAAATGTACGCTTCGGCATAAGTCATCTATCCTTTCGATAAGTGAAAGGGCTAAGACTAGCTTCTAAAGTAAATGATGTCAAGGAACTGAAGCCGGGCAATCTTGACGCTGCAAAATTGCGCGTGTTAGACTTCCGCTCTTTAAGTACATCGCAAACTTTATGCATAGGTAAGGTTTGCGCCACTCTGCGCCGTAGCGAGAGCGAACATTTATTCTCATGAGCACGCTGGCCTTCGCCGAATCCATCCAACTCGTGCCCGACGGCACGCTCGTGCTGCACATCGTGATCATCGTCACGATGGTCTTCGTGCTGAACCGGATTCTCTACAAGCCGATCACGCGCGTGCTGGGCGAGCGCGAGCACCGCACGCGCGGTCGTTCCGGCGAGGCGCACGAAATACTCCGGCGCGTCTCTGAGAATCTGTCGCGGTACGAGAACAGCTTGAGGCAGGCGCGCGCAGACAGCTATCGCCTTCTTGAGCAGCAGCAGGCCGAGGCTGCCGGCGAGCGGCAGCGCAGAGTCCTGGCGGTGCGCGGCGAGTTGGAAGGGCAGATCGAAGAGCAGAAGCAGGAGATTCACGCGCAGGCCGAGGACGCGCGCATCACGCTCGAAGGCGAGGCGCGCCGCGCGGCTGCGAGCATCACTTCTCAGGTTCTCCGACGATAATCGAGCGTCAAGAAATGGTCGGACGTTAAAGGCCCGGCGCGCGTAAGTTCGTACATTAAATAGAATGTTCTTCAGTCAACACATCACACTCGGTCTATTAGAAATTGACTGGCAGGATTTGCTGCCGACGATTGCCAGAACTTTCAACCTTCTGCTCTTCGTCGCGGTGCTCTACTACATCCTCGTGCGCGTCTTCAAACTCGGCGACGCATACCGCGGGCGGCGGGATGAGATTCGCGACGACCTGATGCGCGCGCGGGAGGAGCGCAACGCCGCGGTCGAGAGGTTGAAGGAGGTCGAGGGCCGTCTGGCGCGGCTCGACGCGGAGACCGAGGCGATTCGCGCACAGGCGCAGAGAGAGGCCGCCGAGGAGCGCGCGCGCATCGAGCGCTCGACCGACGAAGAGATCAAAAAGATTCGCGAGCAGGCGCGGCGCGAGATCGAGAGCGCCGCCAAGACCGCACGCGCCGAGCTGCGCGCCTTCGCCGCCGAGCAGAGCGTCAGGTTCGCCGAGGAGTTGATCCGAAGTGACATCCGGCCAGAAGACGACGCGCGTCTGGTCGGCGAGTACGTCGAAGAGTTGGGAGGTGCGAGGCGTTGAGCTTGCAAGCGGTTGCGCGCCGATACGCGGTCGCGCTGGCTGACGTGGTGACGGCGCGCGGCGAGTCGCAGAAGGTTCGCGAGGAGTTGTCGGGTTGGGCGGAGATGATGAGTCAAAACCCGCAACTGCCCGACGTCTTCCGCCACCCGACCATTCCTTACGAACAGAAGCGCGGAGTCCTCGGCGAACTCATCAGCCGCTCGCGCGTGAGTCCGACGGCGGCGAATTTTCTGCAAGTGCTGCTGCAAAATCAGAGGCTCGCAGACCTCGTCGAGATCAACCGCCAGTTCGGGAACGAACTCGACCGCCGCGCCGGAGTCGTCAACGCGCAGGTGACGACCGCGCGCCCGCTCTCGCCTCAGGAGCAGGACGCCCTGCGGGCGAAGCTCGCGCAGGTGACGGGTAACATGGTGCGCCTTCAGTTCCAGGTTGACGACGCGCTCATCGGCGGCATCGTCACGCGCATCGGCTCGACGCTCTACGACGGCTCGGTGCGGAGCCAGTTGCAGCAGATGAAGCAGAAGATGATGGGAGAGGGTTAGTTCGATTCACGATTGATAGCCGCCGACAGCAGTCTTAACCTTCTTTGTGAATCCCTTTGCGGTCAGATAACCCGAACTTAACCGCGAAGACGCGAAGCAGGCGCGAAGGGCGCAAAGGGACAAAAGCTAAAAGCCAACGGCTAATCGCTAAAAGCTAAAGAATCATGGAACCAATCAGAGCCAACGAGATCAGCGAAATCATCCGCCGGCAGATCGAGAACTTCGAGGCGGGCATCACCGTCAGCGAGGTCGGAACCGTCATCAAGATCGGCGACGGCATCGCCGAGGTTCACGGACTCGAAAAGGTGATGGCGGGCGAACTGTTGGAGTTCCCGCACGAGGTTCGCGGCCTCGCCCTCAACCTCGAAGAGGACAAGGTCGGCGTCGTCCTCTTCGGCGAGTACCAGAACGTCAAGGAGGGCGACACGGTCAGGCGCACGGGGCGCATCATGAGCATCCCCGTCGGCGATTCGGTCGTCGGTCGCGTGGTCAACGCGCTCGGCGTTCCGATTGACGACCGCGGCCCGATCAACGCCGACGCGTACAACCCTCTGGAGCGCATCGCGCCGGGCGTCGTCGAGCGCCAGCCGGTGAAGGAGCCTTTGCAGACGGGCCTGAAGGCGATTGACTCGATGGTGCCAATCGGGCGCGGCCAGCGCGAGCTGATCATCGGCGACCGGCAGACGGGCAAGACGGCGGTCGCGCTCGACGCCATCATCAACCAGCGCGGCAAGGACGTGATCTGCATCTACGTCGCCGTCGGCCAGAAGAACTCGACCGTCGCGCAGGTCATCAAGACGCTCGAAGAGTTCGGCGCGATGGACTACTCCATCGTGGTGAGCGCGACGGCGTCAGACCCGGCGGCGATGCAGTACCTCGCGCCCTACGCCGGCGCGGCCATCGGCGAATACTTCCGCGACCGCGGTCGCCACGTGCTGACGGTTTACGATGACCTCTCGAAGCACGCCGCGGCCTACCGCGAGATTTCGCTTCTGCTCCGACGACCGCCGGGACGCGAGGCCTTCCCCGGCGACGTTTTCTATCTCCACTCGCGTTTGCTTGAACGCGCGGCGAAGTTGTCGGAGGCGAAGGGCGGCGGCTCGCTCACTTCGCTCCCGATCATCGAGACGCAGGCGGGCGACATCTCGGCCTACATCCCGACGAACGTCATCTCGATCACGGACGGGCAAATCTTCCTCGAAGCCGACCTGTTCAACTCAGGCATTCGCCCCGCGATCAACGTCGGAAACTCCGTCTCGCGCGTCGGCGGCTCGGCGCAGATCAAGGCGATGAAGCAGGTCGCGGGCACGCTCCGTCTCGACCTCGCGCAGTACCGCGAACTCGCCGCGTTCGCGCAGTTCGGCTCCGACCTCGACCGCGCGACGCAGGCGCAGCTCGCGCGCGGCCAGCGGCTCGTCGAGATTCTGAAGCAGCCGCAGTACCAGCCGATGGCGGTCGAGAATCAGGTGCTCGTCATCTGGGCCGCGACGACGGGGCAGATGGACGACATCCCCGTCGAGCACGTGCGCCGCTTCGAGTCGGACTTCCTCCGCTTCGTCGAAACGTCGCGCCCCGGCATCCTCAGCGCCATCCGCGAGAAGAAGACGCTGACCGACGAGATCAAGACGGAGATGCAGCAGGCAGTCGCCGACTTCAAGGACACCTGGAAGGAGGCCGCGCTCAACCCGCAGGCCGACCGGCGCGCGATTCCGCAGACGACCGGCGCGGCTACCGAGACGGCGGCGACAGCCGGAGCATGAAAGAAGTGATGAGTGATGAGTGAAAGGCAAGGTTTTTACCTTATCACTCATCATTCATCACTCATCACTCATCACTTTTACGATGGCTAATCTCCTCGACATACGCCGGCGCATCAAGTCGGTGAAGAACACGCAGCAGATCACGAAGGCCATGAAGATGGTCTCGGCTGCGAAGCTCAAGCGCGCGCAGGAGCGCGCCGTCTCCGCGCGCCCGTTCGCGGTGAAGATGTCGGAGGTTCTGACCGACCTCGCGTCGCGCGCGGGCGAAGACTTCCACCACCCGCTCATGGACGCGCGCGGCGACAGCCGCTACCTGCTCGTGCTGGTCACGGCGGACAAGGGTCTGGCCGGGGCCTTCAACGCGAATCTCATCAAGGCCGCGCAAGCCTTCATCAACGAGCACGCGGACAAGTCCGTCCAACTCCTCGCCGTCGGGCGCAAAGGCAGAGACTTCTTCCGCCGCCGCGGCGTCGAGATCGTCGGCGAGTACGTCGGACTCACCGGCAGGGGGAGAATCGAGCACGCCGAGGCGCTCGAAGTCGCGCGCGACGTGATGCGCCGCTTCACCGAAGACGAGGGCATTGACAAGGTCTTCGTCATCTTCAACGAGTTCCGCTCCGTCATCTCGCAGCGCGTCGTCGTCGAGCAGATTCTTCCCGTTTCGCGCGCCGAGACGGGCGCGGCTGAAGGCGTGGACACGTCGCAGCCGCAGACCTTCGTCGAGTACGTCTATGAGCAGCCGCCCGCGGAAATCTTCAGCCGCCTCCTGCCGCGACTCATCGAGACGCAGATTTACCGCGCGCTGCTGGAGTCGGTCGCGAGCGAGCAGGGCGCGCGCATGACGGCGATGGACGCCGCCTCGAAGAACGCGGGCGAGTTGATTCAGACGCTGACGCTCAACATGAACCGCATCCGCCAGGCGAGCATCACGCGCGAGATCATCGAGATCGTTTCGGGCGCGGCGGCACTTTAGAAAGTCACGCGGGATAATTTGAAGTCTTGAGGGAAGCGCAGTTTCGGCTTCCCTTTTTCCTTTCGTGAGAAGCGAGAACGATACGCGAGTCGGAAACTCACGAACCGCGCGCGGGCGCATGTGGCGTTACGGGCCTTTGGTCGCGTGGCTGTGCTTCATCTTCTTCGCCTCGACCAACAGCTTCTCGGCCTCGAACACGTCGCTGATCATCGGCCCGCTGCTGCACTGGCTCTTCCCGCACATCAGCGAGGCGGCGGTCGAAGAAGTCCACTTCTTCATCCGAAAGACCGCGCACTTCACAGAGTACGCACTGCTCGCGCTGCTGGCCGCGCGCGCCTTCCGAACTTCCGCGCGCCCTTCGCTCAGCCGCCGCTGGTGGCTCGCCTCCTTCGCGCTCGTCGCCGTCGTCGCGCTCCTCGACGAATACCACCAGAGCTTCGTCCCTTCGCGCACGTCATCGATCTACGACAGCTTCCTCGACATGACCGGCGGCGCGACCGCGCTCGTCTGCCTCGCGCTCTGGCTCGCGCGGCGGCGCAAGAGAATCGGCGACACGCTCAATCGCCGTTGAGTTTAAGGCTCGCGCTCCGGGTCTAAAACTCTGCCGCTTTTTACGGGCGGGCGTGTTATGCTTCCCGTCGCTCCCCGACACTCGTTCGAGTCTTCAGACTGGCAAGGACAATTCGCTCTATGCTGAAAAGTCTCAGGCAGGTGCGCCGCGTCTGTATCACCGGGATGGGTTGCGTGACGCCGATAGGCGTCGGGCGCGAGGCGTTCTGGTCTTCACTTCAGAAAGGCGAGAGCGGCATCCGCCGCATCGAAGGCTTCGACGTATCGGCCTCGCCCGTTCAGATCGCGGGGCAAATCCAAGGCTTCGACTGGGAGAAGGAGTTGCAGCCGAAGGATCGCCGCCACGTCGCGCGCACGGTGCCGCTCGCGCTCGCCGCGTCGCGCGAGGCTTTGGACGACGCGGGCCTTCAGCCCTCCGACTTCGACCTCGAAGAGCGCCGCGCCTTCGGCGTCGTCCTCGGCACGGGCGGCGGCGGACTCGCCTTCACCGAGGCGCAGTACAAGTTCCTCTACGTCCCCGACGCGCCCGGCACGGCGAGCGTCTATACGATCCCTTCCTCGACGCACGGCGGACTCTCGTCCGAACTCTCGATGGCCTTCGGCCTGCGCGGACTCTCGCACGTCGTCTCGACGGGCTGCACCTCCTCGACCGACTCGATAGCCTACGCCGCCCAGCACATCGCGCTCGGACGACAGGACGCGATGCTCGCCGGAGGCTCGGACGCGCCGCTCGCGCCCGGCATCCTCGGCGCGTTCTGTTTGATGAAGGTTCTGACGGAAGACTGGAACCACGAACCCGCGCGCGCCTCGCGCCCGTTCTCGCGCGACCGTTCGGGGATGGTGCTGGGCGAAGGCTCGTGGATGTACGTGCTCGAAGAGTACGAGCGCGCGCGGCAGCGGGGAGCGAAGATTTACGCCGAGATAACCGGCTACGGCGCGACGTGCGACGCGTATCATCGAGTCCGACTCGAAGACACTGGCGAAGAACCCGCGCGCGCGATGCGCCTCGCGCTCGCCGACGCCGGGCGCACGCCCGAAGAGGTTGATTACGTCAACCTCCACGGCACTTCGACCGTGCTCAACGACCGCATCGAGACGCAGGCGCTCAAGCTCGCTTTGGGCGACGCGGCGAAGAGGATTCCGATGTCGGGCACGAAGTCGCAGGTCGGACACCCGCAGGGCGCGTCGGGCGCTGCCGGACTCTCGGCGGCGCTCTGCGCTATACGGACGGGCGTCATCCCGCCGACTATAAATCTCGAAGAACCCGCGCCCGAATGCGACCTCGACTACACGCCCAACCGCGCGCGCGAAGCGGACGTGCGCGTCGCCCTCTGCAACTGCATCGGCTTCGGCTCGAAGAACAGCGCGCTCGTCGTCGAGCGGGTTTGAGATCGCTTAACCTGAAGCTTCGGAGGACTCCGGCCATGTCGTTGAGTCGTCGGCACGCGCTCGCCGCGGTCGTCGTTCTGCTGTGTTCGTTCGCGGTCGCGGCGCGCGCGGAGCAGGTCGCGGCGGAGCAGAAGCCGCCCGCGGAGATTGATCTCGTCTGGGGCGTGCAGATTCCCGTGCGCGACGGCGTGAAGCTGAACGCGACTATCTACAAGCCGAAGGGCGACGAGCGCCACCCCGTCGTCTTCACGTTCACTCCTTACATCGGCGACACGTACCACGAGCGCGCCTCTTACTTCGCGCACAACGGCTACGTCTTCGCGCTCGTTGACGTGCGCGGGCGCGGCAACTCCGGCGGGCGCTTCGAGCCTTTCGTGAACGAGGGGCGCGACGGCTACGACGTTGTCGAGTGGCTGGCCGCGCAAAGTTGGTCGGACGGGAAGGTGACGATGTGGGGCGGCTCTTACGCGGGCTTCGACCAGTGGACAACGCTCAAGGAGTTCCCGCCGCACCTCGCCACGGTCGTCCCCGTCGCGGCGGTGTATCCGGCGGTTGACTTCCCGTTCTTCCACAACGTCTTCTTCTCTTACGACATCCAGTGGCTCACATATACGAGCGGCGTCACGCCGAACGTCAACCTGTTCGGCGCGTCGCCCTTCTGGACGGAGAAGTTTCTCGCGCGCTACACGCAGAACCGCCCGTACAGGGAACTCGACCAGATCGTCGGCAACGGCTCGACCCAATTCCAGACCTGGCTTAAACACCCGACGCCCGACGAATACTGGGACGCGATGACGCCGACGACCGAAGACTACAAGCGCATTGACCTGCCCATCCTCACAATCACCGGCGACTACGACGCCGACCAGCGCGGCGCGCTCGAATACTACCGCCGACACATGCGCTACGGCTCGGAGCACGCGCGCCAGCAGCACTACCTCGTCATCGGCCCGTGGGATCACGCGGGCACGCGCACGCCGCGCGCCGAGGTCGCCGGAGTGAAGTTCGGCCCCGCGAGCCTGCTCGACATGAACAAGCTGCACCGCGACTGGTACGACTGGACGTTGAAGGGCGGGGCGAAGCCGGAGTTCCTGAAGAACCGCGTCGCCTACTACGTCCCCGGCCCCGGCGCGGAGAAATGGAAGTACGCCGACAGCCTCGACGCGATCTCGAACGCGCGTCGGACGCTCTACCTCGACTCCGACGGACAGGCGAACGACGTGTTCCATTCCGGCTTACTGCGCGACGAGCAGCCGAAGGCCAGCGAGCCGCCGGACAAATACACTTACGACCCGCTCGACACGCGCCCCGCGGAACTCGAACGCGAGGATTACGAGGACGGCAACCTCGACCAGCGCGACGTGCTCAAGATGAACGGCGACGGACTCGTCTATCACACCGCGCCGTTCGCGGAGGACACGGAGATCACGGGCTGGCTCAAGTTCGTCGCGTGGATCGCGCTCGACGTGCCGGACACAGACCTGCAAGTGCGCGTCTTTGAAATCCGCCCCGACGGGACTTCCATTTCCCTGACCGACGACCTCATGCGCGCGCGCTACCGCGACTCGCCGCGGCAGGCGCAACTGGTCAAGCCGGGCGAGATCAACCGCTACGAGTTCGACACGTTCCAATTCTTCTCGCGCCGCGTGCAGAAGGGCAGCCGCCTGCGGCTCGTCATCAACTCGCCCAATTCGATCTACGTCGAGAAGAACTACAACAGCGGCGGCGACGTGGCGGGCGAGACGGCGAAGGACGCGCGCACCGCGCACGTCACGCTCTACCACGACGCCGAGCACCCGAGCAGTCTCGAAATCCCGGTCGTGAAGTGATGCCGCGCTTCGGCCAACGCAGCGAAGAGCTTGAGCACTTAGACCTCGGCGACTACACGCCCGAAGAGTACGAGGGCTGCATGGTCGAGCTGCGGCGCGTCAACCGTTACCTGGGTGACGCGCGTGCGCTCGCGCGCTCGGTGCTGCCGGAGATTGAACGAGACACTTCGACGGAAGCCGGAGAGGGCGGCGCGCGCGGGTTCTCGCTGCTCGACGTGGGCGCGGGCACGGGCGAGTTGTTGCGCGAGGTCGCGCGTTGGGCGCGCTCGAAAAATTTAAAGGCGCGGCTGACGGGACTCGAACTGAACGAACGCTCGGCGCGCGGCATCGTCGAAGAGTCGCGCGGGTTCGACGAGATCACGGCGGTTCGAGGCGACGCGCTGCGGATGCCGTTCGGCGCGGGCGCGTTCGACTACGTGATGTGCTCGCTGTTCGCGCATCACTTCCGAGACGCGGGCGTCATCTCGGTGCTGCGCGAGATGTCGCGCGTCGCGCGCCGACGCGTCTTCCTCATAGACCTGCACCGTCACCCGGTCGCCTACTACTTTTACACGACGGTCGGTCGCCTCTTCCTTCACAACCGACTCATCCGCGAGGACGGCGCGCTCTCGATCCTCCGCGGCTTCGTCCCGCGCGAGTTGCGACACCTCGCCGAGAGCGCGGGTCTGACGGGCGCGAAGGTCGAGCGGCGATTTCCTTACCGGCTGGTTCTGAGCGGAGGCGAGAGCAGAGGTCAGAGGTCGGAGGTCGGAGGTCAGTGAAAACTTCAACGGCAATCGTCTGAAAGTGAACGCGGGCGCGGCGGTACGCGCAACTACTAACCTCTGACCTCCGACCTCTGACCTCTAAAATTTTATGTCTGACTTCGACGCGATCATCATCGGCGGCGGCCCGGCGGGCGCGGGCGCGGCGATTCATCTGGCAGCGGCGGGCGCGCGCGTGCTCGTCGCCGAGCAAAAGAAGTTCCCGCGCGCGAAGCTGTGCGGCGAGTTCATTTCGCCCGAATGTCTTGAACACTTCGCGCGGCTCGGCGTGTCGGAACGGATGACGCGCGCGGGCGGCTCGCAAGTCTCGGAGACTGTCTTCTACGCGCCGAGCGGTCGCGGACTTTCGGTGCCGAGCGAGTGGTTCGGCGGCGGCGCGCAGGGCGCGCTCGGACTCAGCCGCGCCGAGATGGACAACAACCTTCTGGCGCGTGCGCGTGAAGTCGGGGCGAGCGTGATCGAAGAAGCGACGCTCGCCGGAGTGGTCGTCGAAGGCGGTCGCGTGTGCGGCGTGCGCCTGCACGTTGAGGGCGGCGAGAGCGAGTTCACTTCGCGCGTCTTGATTGACGCGACGGGCCGGCAGCGCGTGCTGTCGAGACGTGCAGAGCGCGAACTCCGTCAAGGCGGAGACGAAGGCGCGCGGGTCGAAGGGAACGAAGGCAGAAGAGAGGCGGACAGAAGAGAAGCGAGCGGAAGAGTCGGAGGCGGAAAAGAATTTGAACCGCACGCGGTCGAAGTCACGCGCGGCGTCGAAGCGCCGAAGGCGCGCGAGCGGCTGGTCGCGTTCAAGGCTCATCTCGAAGGCGCGACGGGCGCGGCGCGCGCGTGCGAGATATATTTTTATCCGGGCGGCTACGGCGGCCTCAGTCCGGTCGAGGGCGGCGTGAGCAATCTCTGCTTCATCGCGCGGGCGCGCGACGTTCGCGAGCGCGGGAGCGACGCCGAGCGCGTGATGCGCGAAGTGCTGATGCGTAACCGCCGCGCGGCGCGCACGCTCGAAACGGCGCGGGCCGCGACGCGCTGGCTCGGCGTCTCAATCGAGAGCTTCGGGCGTCACGAACCCGCGCCGCGCGACGGCCTGCTCGCCGTCGGCGACGCCGCCGCGTTCATTGACCCGTTCACGGGGAGCGGAATGCTGATGGCCCTCGAAAGCGGCGAGCTTGCGGCGCGTTCGATCCTGCGCTGGCTTTCACATTCGTTGAATCCTCACGCGCAGTCCGACTCGCTCGCGCGCGACTACCGCGCGGCCTACGCCCGCCGCTTCGACTCGCGCCTGCGCCTCTGCGGGATGCTCCGGCGCGCGGCCTTCGCGCCCGCGCAGTTCGCCGAGGCCGCGGTCGTCGCGCTCGGCGCGAGCACGCGCCTGCGACGAAGACTCGCGCGCGCCACGCGGCGCAGCGCCGTCGCGGACTCGCCGCGTTGAGTGGTTAAATGCCGAAGTTGAATTCTTACATTTTCAACATGGCCGAGGGTAGATTCGCGTGAGTCCCGAACCGAAAGTTCTCAGCGCGGGGAGTAGAACATGAAGCATTTGATCTTGCGCGCCGCGGCGCTTTCAATCCTGCTCGCCAGCGCACTCGGCGCGGACGCGCAACAGGGTCACCAGCCGACGACGACGCAGCAGGACGAAGTCGTGCGCGTGAACTCGGAGCTTGTGCAGACGGACGTGACGGTCGTTGACAAGCGCGGGCGGTTCGTCGAGGGGTTGACTCAGGAGCAGTTCGAGCTGAAGGTTGACGGAAGGCCGCAGCCGGTCTCCTTCTTCGAGCGCGTCGTCGCGGGGAGCGCGGACGAGTCGTCGAAGCTCGCCGCCGCGCGCGGCTCGAAGGGCGCGGCGAAAGAGAAGACGACCCTGCCGCAGTCGCCCGAACGCGGTCGCCTGATCTTCTTCGTCGTTGACGACGTTCACCTCGCGCCCGACAGCCTCGCGCACACGCGCAGTTCGCTCGAACACTTCGTTGACGAGCAGATGGCCGCGGGCGACCTCGTCGCCGTCGTCTCGACGAGCGGGCGCGTCGGATTCCTGCAACAACTCTCGGACAACAAGGCGGTACTCCACGCCGCAATCGAACGGCTCGTCTCAAGCCGCGACGCGGAAGTCTATGCCGGCAGGACGCCGATCAGCGAGGTTGACGCCGACCGCATTCAGAACCACCGCGACCGCGAGCTGTTCGTGTACCTCGTCGAGTCCACGGCGGTCGAGTACCAGATGGGCGCGGCTATGGCGGCGTTGATGATCAAGAGCCGCGTGCGCGAGATCAACATGAGGACGCGCGGCGCTGAAGTCGAGACGCTCGGCGCGCTCGTCGGGCTGATGCGTTCGTCCGCGCCGCTCGCGGGGCGAAAGCTCGTCTTCTTCATCTCCGACGGCTTCGTCGTTGACGAGAGAAAGTCCGGCGCGCCCGAACTCCTGCGACTCGTGACCGAAGAGGCCGCGCGCGTCGGCGCGGTCGTCTATTCGTTGGACGCGCGAGGCACGATAGGCAGCGCGCAGGTGGACGCCAGTCGCAACGACTACGTTGACTTCGGAGTCCGCACCGTCGGCAGGGGATTCTTCGACGAGAAGATTCCGCAGGAGCCGCTCCAGACGCTCGCCGCCGAGACGGGCGGTCGCGCCTTCCTCGGCACCAACAACTTCAACGACGCCTTCGCGCAAGCGGTGGCCGAGTCGTCGAACTATTACCTGCTCGCCTGGCGTCCCGACTCCGAAGCGCAGCGCACGGGCAACGCCCGCGTCGAGGTGACGGTCAAGGGCCGGCTTGATTTGCGCGTGCAGTCGCGCCGCCGCTTCTTCAAGTCAAACGCAGCCGAAGTTAAACCGAAGGCGTCGAACTCGAAGGGCGGCACGACCGACGCGCCTCCGAAGGGCGGGACGACTGCCGCACCCGCTTCGTCCGCGAGTTCCGGCGACGAAGAGTTGCGCGCCGCGCTCGCGTCGCTCTACCCGCGGCGAGACCTGCCCGTCTCGCTCTCGGTCGGCTACCTCGACACGGCGGAGAAGGGGACGCTCGCCGCGGCCTCGATGCAGTTGGACTCGGAGACTCTGGACTTCGGCGAGGGCGAGGCGGCGGGCGACGCGAAGGTTGACGTTTGGGGCATCGCGCTCGACGACCGCGGAAGCTACTCGACGTTCCGGCAGGTGCTCTCCGTGCCGCGCGACCTGCTCGCAAAGTCGGGGCAGCGCTTCGTCCTCTGGAATCAGGAACTGCCGCTGCCGCCGGGCGTCTATCAGGTTCGCGTCGCCGCGCGCGACCGCCGGAGCGGGCGCACGGGCAGCCAGTCCGAGTGGGTCGAGATTCCCGCCGCGAGGCCGAACGCCGTCTCGTTGAGCAGCGTCTTCGTCGGCGAGGTGCGACCGCCGGAGTCGGGCGGCGGCGCGCAGAGGGTTTCGGTCAACGTCACGCGGCGCTTCACGCGCGGCTCGCGTCTGCGATTCCAGACCTTCGTGTACGGCACGCCCGCCGCGTCGCCCGCCGACATGACGGCACAGGCCGTCGTCCTGCGCGACGGCGCGAGTGTCATGACGCTCGCGCCCGCGCCGCTTCAAAAGAGCAACACGCCCGACCCTTCCAGACTGCCGTTCGTCGGCGAGCTGTCGCTCGAACAGTTGCCGCCCGGTCGTTACGCCCTGCGCGTCACGGTCTCGGACTCGCGGTCGAAGTCGGGCGCGTCGCAGCAGGCCGCGTTCACGGTTGAATGAGCGCGGCGCGGCGACAAGCTTCTTGCCAAAGGCCGAGTTTTAAGGTACAAAGTCCGTCGCAAGCAGAGACGGATTGCTTCCGACGCTCGAACCGAAATCCGAAGCCACAGACCACCTTTCAGAAAGCGCGTGACAGACACGGACTCCCGGCGTGCGCGCTCGAAGTTCGCGAGCAATCTCGAAAAACCCCGCTGGCGTTGCGGCGCGCGCTTCGTTCGCCGCGCGTCCCGCCTCGCCCGAACTGATTATTTTAAGGAGAGAAGATTTTATGTGTGCTTACCCACGGCGGTGGCTCCCGACCGCATATCACTTCGCGCTCGCCTGCGCCTTCGTCCTTTGCCTCGGCACGGTCGCCGCGCTCGCGCAGGCCGACGCCACGTCGGCGAACCTGAGCGGCTTCGTCAAAGACCCGACGGGCGCGGTCGTCCCCGGCGCGACCGTGACGGCCCACAACGCCGAGAAGAACGTCACGCGCACGACCACCTCGAACGATCAGGGCTTCTACCAGCTCACGAACCTGCCGCCGGGCGCTTACGAGGTCGCGGTCGAGGCGAAGAACTTCAAGAAGGTCGTCGTCCCCTCGGTCACGGTCACGGTCGGCCAGCGCGCCGACCTCGACGTGGCGCTCGAAGTCGGGCAGATCACCGACGTGGTGACGGTGACGGGCGCGCAGACGGAACTGGTCGAAACGTCGAAGACGAACGTCTCGAACACGATTGATCAGGTTCGCATTGACAACCTACCCATAAACCAGCGCGACTACATCAACTTCACCCTGACGACCTCGACGGTGACGCGCGACAACGGTCGCCCCATCGGCCCCGCGCCGACTTCGGGCCTGAACTTCGGCGGCCAGCGCGGTCGCTCGAACTTGGTTCAGGTTGACGGAGCCGACAACACCGACAACTCGGTGAACGCCGCGCGCTCGACCGTCTCGCAGGAAGCGGTGCAGGAGTTTCAGGTCGTCACCAACTCGTTCGCGCCGGAGTTCGGGCGCACGGCGGGCGGCGTCGTCAACGTCGTCACCAAGTCGGGCACGAACGACGTGCGCGGCGACATCTTCGGCTTCATCCGGCACAAATCAATTCAGGCGCGCAACCCCTTCGCCCCCGTCATTGACAACGACCCGTCGAAGAAGCCGCCGTTCACGCGCGCGCAGTACGGCGCGTCCATCGGCTTCCCGCTCGACCGTGATCGCACCTTCGGCTTCATCGCCTTCGAGCAGCGCCGCCGGCAGGAGTCGGGCTTCTTCACCTCGGACGTGGTCGGGCCTCTGACTTCGAGCGTCACCATCGGCGCGCCGTTCCTGCCCTTCACGCAGACCTACACGCGCGTCACCGCGGCGCAGGCCGCATACGTGCAGACGCTTCTGACCGCCGCCGGACAACTCATCGCTTCGGGCGTGCCCGCGAACGTCGCGCAGGGGCAGGCGCTCGCCGGCGCGGCCATACAGTACGCGACCTTCGCCTCTTCGGGCGGGCAGACGGGCCTCAACGGCGCGAGCACTCTGCGTAGCCCCGGCGGCTCGATCCCCGCGGGACAGGTCATCGGCCAGCGCTTCTTCCTGACGGGTGCGCCCGTCCCAGTTAGCGCCAACGCGTTCCGACCGCTCTCTGGCCTCGACCGCGTCTTCCCGATCAAGGAGGCGACGACGTTCAGCTCGGCCCGCCTCGACCACAAGATTAACGAAAAGAACGCGCTCGTCATGCGCTTCGGCTACAACCCTTCGGACATCACCGGCATTCAGGTCGAATCGCAGAACCAGTCGCTCGGCCAGAACGATTTTTCGCGCACGGGCATTCAGACGCTTCGCGACACGACGTTCGTCACGACGCTGACCTCGACGCTCTCGAACTCGGTCGTCAACGAGGCGCGCTTCCAGTTCGGCCAGCGCCGCGCGACCTTCGTCTCGGAGAACGGGCAGGGCACGGCCTACAACATCTCCGGCGTCGCCTTCATCGGGCGCGAGCTGTTCTCGCCCGTCGTCCGAACCGAGAACCGTTTCCAGTACACCGACAACGTCAGTTGGGTCTGGGGCAACCACACGATGAAGTTCGGCGGCGACGCCAACTTCATCAGCGTCAACGCCGACTTCCAGTTGAACTTCGCCGGCCTCTTCAACTTCGGCGGACTCTCGGCGACGACGCTCGCCGCGTTCCCCACGGTCGGCGGACTCGCCGCGCCCGACTTCACACCCGTCCAGCAGTACGGACTCGGCTTCCCCGGCAACTTCGTACAGGGCTTCGGCAACCCGCACAGCGACCTGAAGAACAAGCCGCTCGCGTGGTTCGCGCAGGACTCTTGGAAGGTCAGGCCGAACCTGACGCTCAACTACGGCGTGCGCTACGACATCGAGTTGACGCAGCAGATTCCGCCGGTTGACTTCGTTGACCCGCTCTCCGGCCTTGCCGTGCCCGCCGCGAACACGCAGGCGTTTTACAACGCGTTCCACGTCCAGCAGGGATTCCCGCGCGACAAGAACAACTTCGCGCCGCGCATCGGCGTGGCCTGGGACTTACAAGGTAACGGCAAGACCGTCCTGCGCGCGGCCTACGGAATCTTCTACGACCACCCGCTGCTCGCCATCGGCTTCAACTCCGACATCGCCGACAACGTGCAGCAGCAGCAGTTCATCAGCCTTCCCGGCAACCCGGCCCCGAACCAACTCCTGAACGCCGTGCAGATTTTCCAGGGCACGGTCTGCACCGCGGCGGGCGGCAACCCCTTGTGTCCGCCGGGAGTGTTTACGCCGGGCGCGGCCCCGACCGCGCAGTACCAGTTCGGTCGCCAGCGCTTCAACGACCAGACGTTCCCCGGCTTCGGCCCGTTCCTCCCGTTCTCGCTGCCCGTCTCAAGTGACTTCGTTTACGCCTACGCCAACCAGGCGAACGTCACCATCGAGCGGAAGCTTTCCGAGAACATGTCCTTCTCGGCGAGCTGGTTGTTTACGGGCGCGCACCACCTGCCGCACCCGACGAACCTGAACGCGCCGAACAACGCCCTGCTCATACAGAACTACGTGCGCTGTTTCAACGCGCAGCCGCCGAACACGACCGCCGTGCTGACGCTCTCGCCGTCGTCCTGCTCGAACATCCTCGCGCAGCCGATACCGGGACTCATCGCGGTGACGACGCGCGGCGCGGTCGTCCAGCCGTTCGCCGCCAACCTGTTCCGCCCGTCGGGGCCGAACTACTTCTTCATCCAGTCAATCACGGGCGGCGCGGTCACGCCCGCGGTCTTCAACGGCGCGCTCACGGCGACGGGCGCGCTCGCCCGCCCCGGCTTCGTCACGACCTTCGGCGACGTGAACGCGCAGGTCTCCGACGGCAACTCCGTCTATCACGCGGGCGTCTTCGAGGTTCGCCGCCGCTTCGCGAACAACTTCCAGTTCCTCGCGAGCTACACCTGGTCGCACGCGATTGACGACTCTTCGGACTTGCAGACGCTCCTGCTCCCGCAGGACGTGACGCGGCTCGACCTCGAACGCGCGGACTCGCTCTTCGACCAGCGCCACCGCTTCGTCTTCAGCGGCGTGCTGGCCTCGCCCGGCGCGTGGCGCGGCGAGTCGGGATGGCGCGGCTTCTTCTCGGACTTCATCGTCGCGCCCATCTTCGAGTGGTCGTCGGGCCGCCCCTTCAACATCCTGACGGGGCAGGACACGAACAACGACCTGACCTCGAACACCGACCGCCCGTCGGTTGACGCGAGCGGCCACCTCTTCCTGCCCGGCCCGTTCCAGTCGGGCACGCTGGGGCGCGACATGGGCCTGACGCGCTCGTACCAGTCGCTCGACCTCCGGGTGGCGCGCACCATCCGCTTCGGCGAGCACCTGAACGCCGAGATCATCGCCGAGGGCTTCAACCTCTTCAACCGCTTCAACGAGGCCGCGGCCTCGCCGAACTTCAACGACGTGAACACGCAGAACGAGCGCGCCGGCAACGGTCGCTACCGCAGCATCTCGACCGCCGCGTTCGACCCGCGCCAGTTCCAGTTCGGCCTGAAACTAAACTTTTAGTTTTAGATGTGACTGGAAGCATAAGTTTGCCGCTTTGGCAAACTTATGCTTCCAAAAACTCGCGGCAAACTTATGCTTCCAAAAAGTTGCCGCCTGAAAAGGATACTGAGAGAGGCAGCTAGCTGCCTCTCTCAGTATCCAACATCTCACGGGTCTCTCGAACAATAGCCGCTACATCGCGTCGGCCAATGTAGGAAGGCTTATTCAGATATTCGGCGACACGTCGAGGTGAAACATAAATACCCTGAGAGTATAGATGAATGACGGCTTGCCTTACTTCCTCCTCCAGCTTAGATCGTTGTGTTCTGTACAAGTCTTGCAAATACTTCCTATAACTTAAGGATATTTTGCGACAGAGTTCCGGGAATTTCCGATATAAACCTCGATGATCGATCCCTACTCTTCTTCCTGCTTCTGCCATTGAAATCGGAGGCACTATGTCCAGGAATTTTGTTAATTCAGCTTCAAACTTTTCATAGTCAAAAGGCTTAGGCGTTCGACGCTTGCTAACAACATATGCTCCATTCGGTAACTCTCTAACAGTTACTCTGCTCTTTCGTACAACATCTGCCCCATTGACAAAATCAGTAATTGATAGATCAAGGCAATAACAAATTTTGGGTAAGTCACTAAGGGGAATCTTTACCTTTCCTCTATACCATCCGTAAACAGTCATCAGATGTTTCCTTATCAGTTTCGCAAATTGGTTAATGACGCCTCCGGTTGATCTTAAGACGCATTCATGCAATGACTCTACGAATGCCTCTTTGGTTAAAGGTATAGATATATTAGGTGAAGCTGCCAGCAAATCCCCGATGCTGCTCGCGACGAATAGCTTCCAAGCCAATCCTTCATCAACTAACTTAGTATCTACAGTAATTCTAGAGTCGTACCGATCACCGAGCCAGTGTCCGCAACGCGGGCAATAACCGATTTGTGCCCGTCGGGTGAGCGGCAAGAGTTGCTTATGACAATAGGGGCATCGCTCAACAAGCGGCAGGCGATGCCTAGGACATATCTCCACAGCGGCTATCGCCCACAGTAAGGGTTGATAAATAACTTGCTTGGGCTGAAGCATCTCCTCATAACACACAGGGCACCAAGCTTGAAATGCCCGGAGCAGTTTCCAATGCGGGGTCACATCAGATAATGCAATCAGGCTCAGGAATCGTAAGTCATTCCGCAGGGTCAATGCTTCCAGTAGTTCAATCCACTCTCGGGCCATCTTGCCAATTCCATTAATACTTCTCATGCGCTCTCTGAAAGAACCGATCAAAGTGGTCGCAGGACCGACCTTAGATGGTGACATTAAGTAACGCTTATTCAAACTTGGGACGATTAAATACTCGTAAAACGATCCGAAAGAGATACTATGCGCTGCTGTAAGGCGGCATGTATAACTTATTAGGCTTTCGACATACGCCGTGCCAATTCCGATGGGGTGTAATGGGTAAAAACGACTACGCTGTGGAATCTGAGGATATGCCAGATCAAGGATGGGGTAGGTCACTGGTGATTGAATAACTTGAGGAAGCACAGTTAAGCTCCTTCCCAATTCGGCTTTGGTTTCGTATTACCCATCACACTTAAATTAAGATGTCTTAGCGAGGGTGTGCCCCTCTTTCCCCGAAAGAGGGGCACACCCTCGCTAAGACATCATTCTCCTGTCGGATCGCGTTTTGGCTTGCGTTGTCCCGGCCTGCGACGACCTTTTTCAGGTGTTGACGTTTTAGGCTCTACCGAGTCACCCTTCTCCGCGGAATAGGCGCTGTCTGTTTCAGACTTAAGAAGACCAAGCCCGGCTCTCAGACGCTGGTGTGACTCGTCGGACTCGTTCAGCCTCCTTTCACCTTCTTTAGCATCGGAGAGCATCTTTTCGCATTGTGAGATTGATAGCGCATACCTCGCACAGTGCTTCTGCGTGAGACTCCTGCCCCCATTCTCTAACGCTTCGGCAAGGGCGCGTGTTAGCCACTCCTTCAGAACACCTACACAGCCGATAGACCGTTCGTAGAAATATTCCCAGCGAGCCAAAAGATTCGGCTCCTCATGTAAGGGAAGATGATGCTGAAAGGTCAGCAGCACAGACTGGAATGCCCGGAGACCTTCCTCAGAGTCTAGCGGGTAGCGCCGGAAGTGGATGTCTATGCTGCGGCGGCTTAGTTGCGCACTCAAGTTACGGAAGACGAGCAACTCATAAGTGCCTAAGAGCACGATGATTATGCCGGTCTGATTAGATAGTGATTTAAGAGCATCGAGTTGATCTTGAAGCTTGCGACCGGATGCAATTTTAGAAAGATGTTGTGCCTCATCGATCAGAATCGCGATAGGTCGGCGGTGGAGCAGCGCCTGCTCGGTAACTAGACGTATGTCCGCGATGCTAGACCTGTGTCCAACTTTGACTTGCAATCTCCCTTCAGAGTTCATGGTAGGTACCTCTGTTTTTGCCTTATGATTTATGAGCGGCTCGTCCATCGCCATGAGGAATCTTTTATGGAAGTCTTTCCAGTTGAAAATACCGTTATCTGGAGAGGCTAGCCCGATTCCGACGAATGGAATCCGGCTTCTATCCTCCTCAAGCTGAGGGAGCATATCTTCTAAGATCTGTTTCTGAACTTTCTGCCAAAGAGTTGTCTTCCCAACCCCTGTTGGGCCGTAGGCAAAGACAAGAGTACGTGAAAAAGGTTGCCGGATAGCCCGCAGTAAATCTTCGTAAGCTTCAAGTAGGTATGGGTGAGCGATTGTCAGGTCATAGAGGTTACGCAGTTGGGATGAGCGAATAGAGCGGATTGGCGACGTAAGCGCGTACCGCCTCTCTGATGATCGAAGTCTTCGCTTCATACCAACTGATGCCTCTGTGATGGCAATGGC
>Ga0070740_10001753_pt1 | contig 28261 bp, 15 predicted proteins | sample Coa_R2_FD_67286 | JGI IMG/M metagenome (GOLD analysis project Ga0070740, IMG submission 67286) | Surface soil microbial communities from Centralia Pennsylvania, which are recovering from an underground coalmine fire - Coalmine... | ecosystem: Environmental > Terrestrial > Soil > Unclassified ...
CAGCAAGAAAGCACATGCCAATAAAGGAAAGACTCCAGATCCTCTAAAAACTTTGACTCAATTATTCGCAGGAAAGAAAGGCCTTTTCAAAGCAAATACTATAGCTTCTAGAGTTGATAACTCTGGGCGTACGGTTATCGTCGGTGATAATGATATCCGTGGAGATGAAGCTAGAATTCCCATGTTCTTAGCTGAAAAATTTTTAATCAAGTTGGAAGTTACAGAAAATAATAGACATATTGCTCAGAATTTAGTTAAAAATGGAATTGCTAAAATTCTTATAGAAAATCCTACAGGATATACTAGAAGAACAGTTGTTCTCGATGAAAAAGATAGATCTACTATTATTGTAAACGTTGGAGATAGAATTTTTAGAAGACTAGTTACTGGAGATGTTGTTGTCATAAATCGACAACCTACTTTACATAAATGGTCAATTCTAGCTATGAAAGCTGTTGTTTCTAAAACTAGACCAAACAGTGAAAAGCCTATTAACACGATAGGCTTGAATACTATATATACCGAAGGATATAATGCCGATTTTGATGGAGATGAAGTTCATATTCATGTTCCTTCTAGCATAGATGCAAGAGCAGAAGCGGCAGCATTGATGGGAGTACAAACTACTCCAATTTCAGATGCGACTTCGACAAATATTTTCGGTCTGATTCAGAATACAGTTTGGGGAGCTTATGAAATGACTAAAAAGCCAAGAAATTTTACTAGAGAAGAATGGTTTCATCTTGCTAGTCAAACTTTGGATTATGATGCTGGCAGATCTGAAATTCCTAATGAGGAAGTTTCAGGGTATGAAGTAATTAGAAGGGCAAAATATATTGAAAATAATGCTCCACGTATTTTCTATAAAAACAAAGTCAAAGGTCTTGGCCTTTGGAATTCTTATACTCTATTGTCTCTAGCATTTCCTGAAGATTTTACTTATAGGAAAGCTATGGATAAAGATAATAATATAGTTATAGAAGAAGGAATTATGGTCAGTGGTACTCTATCTAAAGAAATCGTTGGTGGAGGAGCATTTTCAATTATTAGAGTAATGTTTGAAAGTCATGGACCTACAGCTATTGTAATTTTCGGCCATAATATGCAGAAAATAGTAAATGCTTGGTTAGAAACTGAAGGAAAAACTATATCTATTGTAGATTTCGCCCCTGGGGATGAACTGGAAGAAAAGATAGAAGAAGTTAAAGATATTGGTGTTAGAAAAGGTAAAGAAATAGGTCAAAGAAATGTTAGCGGAATTTTTAATAAGGATTTACTTATTAGACTTTTGGATGATCTTTTAGGTCGAGTCTTCAGAACGTATAATGAAGAAACAGTTAAAGAATTAGAAAGAGAAAATAGTATTCAAGAAATTTTAGGAGATAAAATCTTTGCAATATTGAAGGATAATATCTCTTATGATTTATTTAATGCGATGTTAGTGGAAGCGAACGCTTTCAAGAAAGGTAAAATCGACAATATTTTCAGGCCTGAACAGGTAAAAAGAATTATTGACGGAACCGTAGATAAAACCTTAGAAAAGGAAAACGTAGAAAATAGATTTCAATTGCTTAACGATATTACTGCAACCTTAGTAACTGGAATTAAAGAATACGGAATAGTGAGTGTTATTGAATTTTTAGAAGATCAAATGGAAAATCCTTTAGATCCAGAACATGTTACAATAAAAAGTAAATATGAAAAAGCGTCGATGGAGGCTGATACTGTCGATCAGCTTAGTGCAATCGGAGGGGAAGGATTGAAATTAGTTTTGAGTAAAGATATTATTGAGAAAGGAGGACCTTTAATTTCAATGATTAAATCTAAGGCAAGAGGTCAAGATTTTCATTTGATACAATCCATTTTCGCCTTGGGACAACAAACAGTATCTGGAGAAAGATTGAAAGAATCTATTAGTGGGGGAACAAGAAGTTTGCCTTATTATCTGGAAAATGATCCAGATCCGGAAGCTCGTGGATATATTCGAAGTTCTCTCTTTAGAGGATTGAATCCTGGAGAATATTATGCAGCTTCTGAGCCAGCTCGGCAAACATCAACCGATTCTTCACTTAACACTGGTTAATTTGGCCGGTAACAGGTAGCTGCTTTGAAAGTTGTCAGAGATACTTTCAAAGGAAAACAGTGTAACTCTGACTATAATATAACTACCTAGTCGTTCATTCATTATGAATAACGGCGAGATACCTTGATGTTCGGGAACACCCTTAGAGTCTTAGGTACCGCAGTTCTAAAGTAATTTAGAATGTAGCAGTTCGCGTAATGGCGTTCGGATGGTAATAATCCTAAGAATTGGGAAACCCGCAGGCTAACTTTCCTATAATATAGGAAAGGGCTTCAACGACTGAACGGGTATCGGTCTTCAATGAAGGCTTAAGATACAGTCTAGTCCCATCAGAAATGATGTTCCAAATGGAAAGGCGACGAAATCAAGAGGAAATGCTTGATGGAACCTGGTACTCACGAAAACAGGGTATATGCAAAAGAAGCTTCAAGCTTCTATGGGAGACTATATAATTTATGCCGATGGCACAATCAGAAACGAGAAAGGAGAGATAATAACCTTCCTATATGGAGGTCACGGATTTGATCCGAGTAGAATGTTTAAAGTCGGGGATAGTTTTCTCTTCGTCGACTTAAATCAACTTAAACGGGAAGTAGATTCCTACTATGATTCCAGGATCAAATACAAGAAAGAATACTTTACAAAACTTTAAGAAAAATAAATTAAATATGTTATTAATTAATAACATAAAATTTTTAAATAAAAATTTAAAAAGAAAAATATGAATTTGTCGTCCAAAGATATTTTGTTGATCGTGGCTGTCATCATTGTTTCAATTATTATTCTTGTTATAATACTTGGACGATCTAGAAAAATAGAAATCGTTAAAGAAGATTGTGAAAGTAATTTTTTAGTAGGTAACGTAAATGAAACAAACTGCTCTAGAGATTCTTTAGAAATATTAGAGAATGAAGTAGATCAAATGGAATTTAATCTGGCTAAAATTAGGGAAAATATTCATAAAACTATTGAGAAGAGAAAACAGAACAGAGATAAAGAAGCTTGTAAATGTCAAGAAAAAATTTTCGATTTCAGTAAAGTTGCTAAAGACGAGAATAAGTATACAAGATTGTTTAATGCTGAAACCTTTGTTATGCCAGGAGTTGCAGTTGTTACATTATATGGTTTCACTAATGATAATAAAGTTTCCGATCTATCTTTTACTAAAATAGATCAGGACAATAAAGGTATAGGAGTTTGGGATGATCAATTTAATCGATATTATGAAAATGATAATATAGCCGATAGATCTGATGAATTCAATTATAGAAAAGCTAAAGGCTGGTTAGATGATGAAATGGAAAATACTCATAAATTAGATAACAAGCATTATATTCAAATAGATGTAAGCCAAATTTTGTCTTATTATAAATATAAATGCGATGAACCTAAGTTAATTTTATCTTCATTAAAAAGAGAAGGAGGATTTGAGATGGGAGGATCCAATGTCCTAGGTGACTTCGGTGTTGAGATCTTTCATTATGTTGATAAAGACAGCAGTGACGAGGAAAAATATATGGAAGTCGAGTTATCTTTATTAAACCCTAAAAATTTGAAAGATCCAATACTTTTTCGTTATATAAGTCTTAGAGCCCATCCTTTAGGTAAAACTTACGAAGCTGGAAACTTCCTAATCAATAGCATCAAACTTCACGTTTGCGAATGAACTTAGTATTATTTTGGAAAAAAATAAAATTTCATTTTATTTAAAATGAAAAAGAAAATAAGTTCTTTTTCAATTCGCACTTATGTTGTCTGACAAAAAGGTTCTTTTTAACATCTGGGAGGAAAAGAGAAATCCTGGTGCCATTACTGATTTGTGGTTGAAAGTTTTCACTAATCCGGTAGTCATGGAAAAAATAATTCTTCAAATGCACGTCTTCGATATCATTAATCTTGCTAGGACCTGTAGATATCTTTACACGTTTTACTATGGTAATATGAGAATGGCGGAAGTTTTACGCCAAGTTGTTAAACGCGATCTTAATGCTGAGTTTAAGAGAAAGCATCCGTTAAAACATTTAGGTAATATGCGTAATACTAAACAGCTTATTAATTGTAAATCTTCGGCACAAGAGAACCGCGGAAGACGTAATATTCTATGTGCATCATGTTCACATATTGAGACATATAATTACGAAAATCAAGGTAAATATGTTCTCTGTTGGAATTGTAACCAAGGATCTATACATTTTAGGGGAAATGTATATCCTGAACTTATGGCCATATGTATTAATAGGTTTGATAGATCTTGCCTTCCACGAATCTCGAGATTCGTAAAGCGATTCTCTTTTAAGTATAATAATAGTCTTAATCGGAGGGCTGTTGTAGGTATTATCTACAACAGGGTATTGCAACTCGATTTACCTTTAAGAATTACACCTCCTTCTTGGATAATGGAAACAATTTCAACAGTAGTCAAGAAGCGAGAACGCGAAGAAGATCCGTATGCAGGAGTTATATTGTACATTCACAGAGAACGTATAGGATTTGAAGACGCGTGCTTTCTTCGAGATATTTATAACATAAATAATGCTTTTAAATGTTAAAGAAATAAAGTAATCTTTAAAGATTACTTTACGTTGAAATATATTGTTGAGAAAAATATTTCTATGTATTCCTCTTTTTCTTTTCTGGAAATAATTCAGACATAGGTTTTATAACTCCTTCAGCATAGTATTTTTTAGGATTAGCTTTAACATATATGTAACCTAATTCATTCTTATGTTCTAAAATAGGACCTTTAAATCCAGGAATGATTTGTTTATTGTCTCTATTATTGGAAGCTAAATGGCTAATTTGTTGATTTTTTAGTCGCTTTCTTTGCGCTTCTCTTTCGTGATTTATATTTTTACTTTGATCTGAGCTCTGCTTTGTTGGTTCTTGCTTTACAACTTCACCCATTTTAATAACTTTAGATTGTATAACAGTTTGTTGGCTATTTTGTTTTATAGGTTGATCTGTCTTCTTGTCTTCGTTATTTATTCCATTGTTTATAGTGATTTCTTTGTTAACTTTATCGTCCTTAGTAAAATACGTTCTTTGCTTTACTCTTTCCTTATATGAAGGTTCTATATAAGTTCGGGGAAGTTTCTTTAAAGTAACTGAAGTATCGTTTTCGCCATTATTTTTTATTATTTTTCCGTGCATGTTTTTATTTACATTATTTAACTTTTACAGTTAAATAATTTTTGAAATATGAAATCCATTTAAGGAGGGCTAACATGACTGGATGAAGCGCTTGTGGAACTTTTATTGCATAGACTATAACCCCAAACTTGAACTTGATTTATAGTATCTCCCGCATTGGTACTAACTGATAGATTTCCAGAGCTGGTAGTTGTAGTACTTCCAACATGTCTTATATTGCTATTACTATCTGTTGAGACAATCATAACAGCGTATTCATCCACTCCAGATAAAGGAGTCCAAGTAACATTCATAGTTGCTGTAGTAGTTCCGCTCTGAGAGCTAGTAACTGTCGCTTGTTGAGCATTAAGAGCATAATAAACCGTGTGAGTACTTAAATTCAAAGCGCATTTCAAAGCAATATTTGTTGCCATTGGTGTATTAGTATTTCCTTGAACGATATAGAAGTAACTATCTACATTTCCTGCTTGGCCAGTGCCTTGAAACACAAAAATTGTCGAAGTAGAATTATTTGTATTAGTACTTGATGCAGTTACAGTTTCTGATGCTTGAGCAGTACTACATCCATTATTGGATTCTACTATAACTGGCGATGAAGGAGCAGTGGGCTGTGTTCCGCAAATATTTGCACTAACGACGTTACTATGTGCAGATTCCCCGTTAGAGTTAACTCCAGTTACAGAGAAATATTGTGTCGTACCACTTGCAAGTCCTGTAAAAGAAGTATTAGCTCCTGATGTCGATTTTTTCTCGTCAAAATTACTCGGTCCAGGATCGTTAGAATTAGCTTTACGATAAATGTTATATGATGTAGCTCCAGAAACGGGACTCCAGGAAATTGTAACACTTCCACCTCCATTGTTTGTTATATTAACATTCGTTGGCGTTGAAGGAACTGCACCACCGCCTCCTCCCTGATTGACACAAGCGTGATTTGTACAAACTTGATTAGATGCACAATCATTATTGCTATTACATTGAACGCAATTTCCATTAAAGCAAAGAGGTGTACTTCCACTACAATGAGAATTCGTAGAGCATTGTGAACATAAATTATTGAAACAATGTTGCCCGCCAGGACATTGCGTATCGTTCTGACATGTTGTAGTAGTTCCACCATTGTTAGTATTTCTTCTATAAAATATTAGAATAACGATCAACACAATAATAAGTATAACTACAATAATTATAAAGATGATCATTCCTATCAAGAAACCTCTCGCTCTTCTTCCCATATGATGTTCTTCACGTACATGTGCTGGCTTGACTCTGATATCTCGGTTTTCGATTATCCTATCGTTGTAAGACATTTTTATTTTTCTTAACTTTATTTTTATTTGCTGAAACTTTACTCGGATAAAAATTTAATGAAATGCGAAAAATTGAAAAAGAAAAAGCAGAAAGATAAAAATTAAAATGTCGAAATATTATGCCGTAAAACATGGTAGACATGTAGGCCTTTATTCTAATTGGACAGATTGTAAGGCGCAAACAAGCGGATTTTCTGGAGCTGTATTCAAATCCTTTCTAACAAAACATGAAGCTCTAAATTATTTATATGATGGAAATGTTCCACCAGAATTAATGGAAGAAAAATCTAGTAGTTTAATTTCTCAGGCAAGAACGATACAAAATAATGAAATTATAAATGAACTTCCCAAAATAGAGATAAATAAGCAGGAATCAAAACTAGAATTACCTATAATGACTCCAGGAAAGAAAGTATTGGAATGCGATCGTTCTGTTTTAGAATCTCCTATAGAAAATAGAAGAATATTTCTCTACGTAGATGGTTCTAAAAGACCTAGTATAAATCATAGGGGTTCTTCTTGTTATTGCAGATTTTTAAATCAAGATTATTGTATGAGCCTTCCTATATCGAAAGAGATTACAGCTAAATATCAGATAAATGATGAGGACTACGATAAGTTAAGTAGTCCTACTCTCGAATATATAGCTTTTTCTGAAGTATTATGGCATTTTATTCAATTTCGAGTGAAAGAGGAAGAATTTATTAACGAACAAGGAGAAAAAATGAAAAGAATTATACCTCTGAATCCGCGTTTAACTTTATTATTTATATCTGATTATCTTGGAGTAAAATGTTTTACAGATGGTACGTGGGTTCCGGAAAAAGATTATATTAGAAAGATAAGAGATACATGTCTGGTAATAATTAATTTTCTGAAAGAAAAGGGAGTTGACGTATATGTCCATCATGTGAAAGGTCATACTGGTGTCTTAGGGAATGAAATAGCAGATGTTTTAGCCAAATCTCCTCAATATTTCAATAATATTCCAGATTTAGTCAAAGAAATTACATCAAAATTTTTATAATTTTCTTCTTCGAAACAAAAGATAAAATAAAAATGGATCAAATTGAAATAACAATAACCGGAATTCCAAGATTGACAGAATCTAGATTTATAACTATTGAAATTCCTCCCAACTCCTCAGACACTATGACAGTAAATGTCGATTACGATGATTTACAAGTAGAACAAATTGAAGAAGAATCTTCAATGGAACAAGCCTCGCCAGATAACCAACAGTTAAGTCAGCAACTAGGACAGCAATCTATGTCTCTTAGCGGACAACAGATTAATAAGCAACCGACAAAGTTGAGCGAAAGACAAATAGACATATTATCTCTAGCAACTGGTCCTAACTTACAGGGAAGTAATCAAGGAACTACTACGACAAATAATCAAAAGCCTAGTGTTAATCAAAATATGAATAGTGATCTTATTACGACCAAACCAGTATTCTATTTCCCTCCTGGAATGAACAATCAAAAATTTTCTGGACAAATGCTTTAAAAAAATTATTGCGATTTAAAAATCGCAATAAGAAAAATCAAATAAGATAAAAATGCAACGTTTGATTAAAGTAAGCGGTCTTCCAAATCTTTCTGAATCGCTAGAAGTAAAGTTTGTAATTCCTCCTAATTCTGGAGATTCGATATCTGTTGTTATAGTCTTTCCAGAAGACATTATAAAAGAACCAATAATACAAAGAAGTGTAGAATCAATTAGAACGACCGAATCGCTGTCTCCTGGAAAGGAAAGTTCTCAATTTACTTATGGTACTGTTCCTAAAAACAGAACAGTAGTACCTTTAAGCAGTTCTAGTATTGGACTGATGCCATCAAGACCTACAATTACTAATAATCTATCGCCTTCTCCTATTATGACACAATCTGTAACGCAATCCAATTATCCCGAAGAAATGAATGAGGAAGAAGCTGCAAATAACTCTTCTCAAGGTAGTGGAAAAATTACAGAAACGCCATTGATGCCTGAAGAATATGGACTTCCGGCAACAAGAATGAGAGTTTCGACATCAATGTCGAATAACAAAACGAAACCTAAAGTTAAAGTATCTAGATCTCCGCCTAATACGTTGGAAACGGGATCGATGCTGCCTTATGAACCTCCTTATAAATGTCAACCAGCATTCGATATTCATGGAAAGCCTACAGGAGAATGTACAGTTCCTCCAAAGAAATCTAATTATACTCAAAAATCTATTATGGTAGGTGGTCAAAGTCGTCAAAATCATTTACCTCCTTCAAGTCTTCTTAGTCAGTATTCCAAATAAAAAAGTGTAAAAATTTCTCATACAATTATATGAGAAAATATTATTCCTAACGATATCTAATATTTATTTTCTTCCAAAGCATCTTGATGCGTTTCTTGAATTCTGTCATAAGGATGATGAGGAGGAGAATATATAGTTAGCACTTTAAGATTCAATTGGTCAGCCATTACATTGTGTTTATTTCCAGCGGGAACAACTATAATATCTCCAGGTTTAACAGGTAAATATTGACTACTACCATCTATATCAACTTTTCCTGTTCCTTCTACAATAAGAAACGTTTGATCATTTTCTGGATGGACTTCATAACCTAATTGATCTCCTGCTTCTATATTCATAGCAACCATTTGTTCATGAAGAGATGTGTAAATTACACATCGAAAGAACGTGTTATCCCTAACAACTTGAGAGATATTTCCTACAAATCCGAGGAGTTGCTTACTAGCACTTAATTTTCTTGTAGGATCGATACCATACTTTTCTAATTTAGCGTTAGGATTGAATCCTAGAGTTTCTTCCATTTTATTAAAGTTAAAACTTTAATATTTTATTTCTTTACTTAATTTTTCTATTGTAAGGAAACTTATTTGCCAAGAGAAGGCGGAACATATGGCTTACTAAGATCTATAGGAGCCAATCCAGGAAATCCTTGTCCTCCAATAAGAGGATTTACAGAACCTATATTCTGAGTTTGGCCTTGAGCGAGAGGTTGACCCTGTAGCGGATTCTGCATAAAAGGCTGATTTTGCATTAAGGGATTCTGAACGGCCAATGGATTTATAACAGATCTAACAGTAGCTTGAGAATTAAGAGCTTGAAGTTGATTATTTGTTTGAATAGGTTGCGCTCCTAAGACTTCTTCACTTGGAAATTCTCCGCCTTCTTCAGAGGAATATTCGTCTTCTGATTCATTCTGATTTTCTTCTTCACTAGAAAAATCTGAATCTTCTTGAGATTTTTGGGCAACAGATTTTTGAGTAACAGGAAATTGGAATCCTCCTTGAGGATTAATAAGAGGTTGATTTACCAACGGCTGATTAGTTAGAGGCTGATTGACGAGAGGCTGATTTACTAATGGTTGATTAGTTAGAATAGGATTGACGGGAGGTTGACCTAGTTGAGGATTAGTCTGTTGAGTAAGAATTGTGCCTCCAAATAGGGAGCCTTGTGCTGTAGGAGCGGGATTAACGAAAAATTGACCTGTAGGAGGTTGAATAGGATTCTGAAGTGCTCCAGGTTTTCTTCCAGAAGATGGTTTCTTTTGCCCATCTATAACGCCGGTAACAGGTCCATATTTAGCTAAAGAAATTGCTCTAGCCCTTTCGGCTTTAGGTTTTTGATTTGCTCCGGTAGGCGTATCTCTAGCCTTTCTCTGAAATCCTGCAGGCAATGAAGATTGATCGCTCTTAATAATAGTACCATCAGGAAGCAAATACCAATACCATTTCTCTCCAAAAGCAATAGGTCTAGGCCCTCCAGGAAGTTGATACATGGGATTAGGAAGAATATTTCCTGTAGTAAAATCAACGACTTGAATTGGAACGGCTCCTGGAGCTACTTGAGCTGCGCTAGGAAAAATGACGGTTCCAGAAACATTTCCACTAGGAAGACCCCCGCCAGAAGCAATTTGGCCAATAGGAAGGAATGGTTGAGCAGGCTGAGCCGGTTGAGTAGGTCTATTTGTCTGAAGTGTTCCAAAAGTTGCTCCTGTAAGTCCAGGAGGCACAGAAACTTGTTGAGCAGAGATTAGAGCCTTATTTTGTGTAGGATCGCAAGGAGGAAGAGGAAGATTGATAGAATCTTTAAGATCAAAAGCTTTTCCAAGCTGTGCACAAACCCCTTGAGGATTTGTACCGTCAGATAACTTAGCAGGTATAATATTAGCTCGCAAAACTTGTTCTTCGTTTTGTCTTTGAATAGTCGCCTTTTGTTGGCCATATTGTTCTCCTGTAGTAGGACCGAAAGCAGTATGAACAACTTTCGTAGGAACTTGACCAGAACTAATAAAAAGATCGATATCGAAATTTCCAACTTCTGCGTCTCTAACTTGAATTATAACTATTTTCGATTTATCACTGGGTTGAAGTCCCCTAATTGACATTACAACATAAGGAAGTTCCACTTGCATTTCTGTTTCTTGTATCTTTTCTTTTTCTTGAATGAATTTTTCTTGATCTATTTTTTGTGATGTCTGATTAAAATTTTGAGGAAAATTTATTTCTGCCGATTGCAAATATTCATCGGGAATTTGTCCAGCTTCTAACATTTGTATAAATTCAGATAAAATTTTGATAATAATATCCCCATGATTAGGTAAAGGATTATCTTCTTTTCCGCAAAATCTTCCTAAAAGTAATGGTCTTCCTTGACTAATAATTTCATACATTCGAGGGAACCATATTCCAGGATTATTTCTAATCTCATTTCTGATATATTGTTCGTATTGAACTAAACACGCTTCTTTCTGCTTCTGAGTAAAACAAGGAAAGGGATTAGCCCAAGGAGAATCTTGTTTTATATATTTAGCCCATACTCCTTTATCCATTGCTTGAGAAATAAAAATATCTGCTCCTTGAATAATTTCACCATATCTATTAGCTTTCAAGCAAACAATTTTCGGTAGAAAATATTGTTTTCTCATTTATTTTTAATGAGAAATTTTTTATTGTTTCGAATTTGAATTGACAATGTTGAAGATCATTTTAATATCAGAGAATGACCAGTGCCAGCACTAATCGCTACAACACCTTTCAAATTGGGAATTAATATCGGAATAAATCTATTCTCTTTATCGCCTAAACCTAATTGTCCGTTTTCATTATCACCAAATGCCCATACCCTACCCTGGTTGTCTAAGATTAAAGAATGTGTGCATCCTGCACTAATAGCAACAATATTTTCTAAATTAAGAATTAAAGTAGGAATATTTACAAGACTATTATTACCTAAACCTAACTGGTATGCCCCATTTGCTCCAAAACTCCACACTCGTCCTCGATTATCTAAAACTAAAGAATGATTTCCTCCGACGCTAATCGCTATAATATTGTTCAAATTAGGAATTAAAGTGGGAAGTGATTTGTTAACTATATCGCCTAAACCTAATTGTCCTGATTGATTGGAGCCGAATCCCCAAACTCTTCCCTTATCGTCAAGGGCTAGAGAATGAAATGCTCCTGCACCAACCGCTATAATATTTTCTAAATTAGGAATTAGAGTTGGGATCAATCTAGGTTCTCGATCACCTAGACCTAACTGACCTTGTTGATTATGACCGAAACTCCAAACTCTTCTTTTATTGTCAAGAGCTAGAGTATGATTAGTCCCTGTAGTTATCGCTACAATATCGTATAACCTGGAACTTGGGATTAATTTATCTTCTGTATCTCCTAAACCTAGCTGTCCGTATTCATTGTAGCCAAATGTCCAAACCATACCTTGATTATCTAAAACTAAAGAATTGCATTCTCCGGCTTTAATGGCTAAGATATTCTCTAAACTAGGAATTAAAGTAGGAATCTTTACAGTACTATTAGTGTTGAAGCCTAACTGATATGTTCCATTTGCTCCAAAACTCCACACCCGTCCTCGATTATCCAAAACTAAAGAATGATCTCTTCCAGCACTAATGTTTACAATATTATCTAAATTTGGAATTAAAATTGGAGTCAGATGATCAGTTAAATCATCTGAACCTAAGTTTCCAAATGCATTACAGCCGAATCCCCAAACCTTACCTCCAATAACCCATCTCTTATAGACTTCTTTAGGATTTTGTCCAGGAAATAATTTAACATTCGATTCTTTCAATAGTAATCTAAATAAATGTTGGTCTAAAACTTGTCCATTCTGCAAAATTAATTCTTTATTAGAAAATTGATATAATTTATTACAGCTATTGCAAAAACGAATTAAATCTTTACCTCTAATATTACCTCTAATTATTATATTCAAAAAATTACCATAATCTAATCTTTCAATACATCTTTCTTCATAAATTTGTTGAGCCATATTAGATTATTATTTCGAATTTCCTTAAAGTTTTTAGTTTTGCAAAATTAAAAATAGCAATAATCATTTTTTAATGAGAGTTATGAGTCTTATCGTCACAATAGCCCAAATATTCCTTTCCCGGAATAGGTCTATATTTTGGTAAGCCATCGCTCCAACACCACTCCTGCTGACATAATTCCTCCGTTTTTGGTAAGAATTCTTTAGGGATCATAGAGCGGTCTCCTTGATCGCATTTCATGTAATTACATCCATCAGGTTTGACTGTAGCTACTCCGCAATTAGGACAAAATCCTAATTCATAATTTTCTCCTGTAGAAGGATCAGTTATAATTATTAATTCTCTTTTTTGCTGTTTGATAGATTCTACTTCTGTAACTTCTTTAGTTATTTCTTGTATTAAATTTTGAGGAATTAAAGGAACTATAATATCAGACTTTTCTACAAGACAGACATCTTTATTTATATCAATCTCGCGCGCTGTTTGAAAATCAGGATTTTGAAAAGGTGATGAGGCTACAGAAGACCATTGATATTCCATAACTTCGTGGTTTTGCCTCATTTTAATTTCTTTGTTTTTTAAAAATCTTTATTTAAATCTTAATTGATTGATTTTAAAATGAATGACAAATCGTTCGATCTAGATTACGATTTCAATCGTAAATTTGATTTTAGATTCCGAGAAGTTTTAGATGATGGTTATGTAGCTACTAGCGCTAATATAGGAGACATAGCTATCGAAGCTAATGTTATAGCTTCAACTCAACCTAATCAAAATATAAATATACTACCTAACGGTTCAGGACAAGTTCTAGTAAATGCTGATCCAGTAAATCCTCTAGGCATAGCAACTAAACAATATGTTGATATGCTTAGTATCAATCATAATTTTACATCGGCTAATATAAGCGATTTCAATACCGCAGTGGATAATAGAATAACTATACAAAAATCTATAAATAACGGCTTGGCAACATTAGATGCTAGTGGAAAAGTACCAATGGACCAACTTCCATTTTCTGGAACTATTTATAAGGGTACTTGGGATGCAACAAATAATAATCCGACTATTACTAGTGGACAGGGAAATCAAGGATGGTTTTATATTGTTGCCGTTGCAGGATCAACAACGATTGATGGAATAAATTCTTGGAATGTTGGAGATTGGATTATATTTGACGGAATTATTTGGCAAAAGAGTCAATCTACAAATCTTGTTAGTTCAGTTGCAGGAAAGATAGGAGTTGTCGTTTTAACGGCATCAGATATAACTTCTGGACAATTTGCCAATAGTTTAATCTCATTATCTAGCATCGTTCAATATCAATCACAGATGGATATAAGAGCATTTATGAATGCTCCACTAGGAATTGTTGTAGGAACAACAGACGTACAAACATTAACTTATAAAACTATAGATGCTCGATACAATACGATTTCAAATATTGGAGATAGTGCTATTACTACAAATGCAGGAATAAATGCGTCTAAATTATCTAGCGGTATTGTTAATAATACAATGTTTGATTATTTAAGTGGAGCAACTTCTAATATTCAGAATCAACTTAATAATAAAAGTAATGTAGGACATACTCATGATGCATCAGACATCATATCTGGACAATTTTCTAGTTCGTTAATTTCTCAAGCTAGCGTCGTACAATATCAATCGGCTATAAATATTAACAGATTGACTGGAGCTCCAGTTTCGCTGGTTGTCGGTATAAGTGATGTGCAAACATTAACTAATAAAACTATAGACGCTAATAGTAATACTATTTTAAATATTGGAAATAATCAATTAAGCTCGGGAATAAGTTTAGCAAAAATAGGAAGCGGAAATGTAACAAGTGCGCAATTTGATTGCCTTATTGGAATAAATTCAAGAATTCAAAATCAATTAGACGGTAAATCAAATATAAATCATACTCATCTCTGGGCAGATGTTACAAATATTTCTACTATAGTGCCTCAAAGTAACTTTAATGGCAATGGTCCTCCAAATTTTGCTAACGATTCTACACAAGGATATCAATTAGGATCTAGATGGATAGACGCTACAAATCAACAAGAATGGGTATGTTTAAATACTACACCGAATAATGCTGTATGGACCGAAACTACAACCGTTGGAGGAGCAGGTGGAGGTGTAACAGTAAAATATCAAGGAAATAATATTCCAGGAACTCCAAACGTAGCTTTAGATTTCTACGCTCCTTCAGGAGGTATTGTTTTGTCTAATCTAGGTAACGGTATAGCCAAATTAAACGTTTTAGCAACAATAAACGATACAGACGCAAATTTAAGAAATCGTCAAACTCATACAGGTACCCAATTATCAGATACTATTTCTGATTTTGATATCGCAGTCACAGATTCTACACATGCTAATAGATATGATAATCCGCATCACGTAACTGCTGCACAATTAGGTCTTTCTAATGTTCAAAATATTCAAGATAACAATACTGCGACAAGAGAACCTTTACCTTCTGATGATGTTACACAAGGATATAGTGTCGGATCTCGTTGGATTAATATTTCTGTCCTTCAAGCATCCAATTGTATATTTTATTGTATGGACAATACCCAAAATTTTGCCGTTTGGATTAGAGTATTATCGCAACCTATTTATTATCAACAACCGTTAATTTCAAATGTTAGTAGCAGTGATAATAACCCAACGGTTTTGCTGGATGTTTCTACAATAACAAATAAAGCGTATTATCTGCAAGCTAAAGTAGTAGCTCGAAGAACAGACGCAACAGGAGAGGTAGGTGCTTATATCCTAAATTGCCTTTATATCAATGCTGACGGTGTTCTTACAAAAACTGCCGATGATAAATTAGAAATGGAAACTGATTGGCCTTGGACTATAAGTTCTTCTATTTCTGGTACAGACATTCAAATTTTAGGAACTGGAGAAGCTGGAAAACAAATATTATGGCGGGTAGTTTGCGAAATTAACATGGTGTAGATTTATATTATAATAAATAATATAAATCATGATCCCAACATTTTTCTTGCATTTATTTTAATTTTGCTTTAGTAAATAATTTTATTTTATTAAAATGGCGACAAGATCTATTCCTAATCTTTTAACTCCTTTAGCTATCGTCGATAACGTTGATCAAACAAAACGAGTAGCAATAAATGTTTCAGGAATATCTACTAATACGACAAGAACTATTTCATGGCCTGATATGGACTTAACTCCGGTTGGAACTACAACTGTTCAAACTCTTACAAATAAAAATATTGATGCTACAACAAATACTTTAGTTAATATAAATAATGCTTGTATCGCTTCAACTGCAGCAATTAATCCTACTAAACTGGGTAACGGAGATGTAAATGCGACGCAATTATCGTATCTTAATTCTACAACATCGAATATTCAAACACAGATAAACGGAAAAGCTAATACTATTCATACTCACGTCGCTTCCGATGTGACAAATTTTAACTCGTCAGTAGATGCTAGAATTACTTTACAAGCAGGACAGGCGAATGGTTTAGCTACATTAGATGCCACAGGACATTTACCAATAGCTCAATTATCTGTTGGAGGACTACAATATAAAGGATCTTGGAACGCTAATACTAATACACCAACTATTACAAGTGGTGTCGGTACTTCAGGATGGTTATATATCGTAGCAACTCCAGGAAATACAACGATTGATGGAGTAAATACATGGGCTTTAGGAGATTGGGTTTTATTCGATGGAACCGCTTGGGAAAGAATTTTAAATTCTAACGCAGTTAGTTCAGTTAATGGAAAAACGGGAGCGGTAGTTTTAGTAGCAACAGATATTAGTTCTGGACAATTCGCTAACGGTCAAATTTCTCAAAGTAGCGTTACACAATATACAAGTGCTATAAATATTCAACAGTTATCTGGAGCTCCTGTCGGAACTGTAGTAGGAACAAGCGATACTCAAACTCTTTCTAATAAAAGTTTGATAGCTTCTAGTACTTATTTTATTGACAATAACGACAATACTAAACAATTATTATTTTCGATTTCGGGAAATACTACAGGAAAAACATTAACTCTAGCTACACAACAAACCACTTCTCAGACTCTGAACATTCCTAACATTACCACAACTGATACGATTTTAACTACTGCTTTAGCTCAAACGATAACAGGAGTTAAGACTTTTTCATCTGCGCCAGTTATTTCTTCGATTACTAATACGGGAACTTTGACTTTGCCGACTTCTACTGATACTTTGGTTGGAAGGGCTACTACCGACACTTTGTCAAACAAAACTATAATTGCCAATAACTCTTCTATCGCAGATAATACTGATAATACGAAACAGTTATTATTTTCTATTGCTAATTCAGTAACAGCTAAAACTTTAACTCTATCGATCCAACAATCCACTTCTCAAACTCTCAATATTCCAAATATTACCACAACTGATACGATTTTGACTGCTGCTTTGGCTCAAACAATTACAGCAGTAAAAACATTTTCGTCCGCGCCAGTTATTTCTTCGATTACTAACACCGGAACTCTAACATTACCGACGTCAACAGATACCTTAGTCGGAAGAGCTACAACTGATATTCTTTCTAACAAAACTTTAATTGCCAATAATTGTTCTATTGCAGATAGCAATGACAATACTAAAAAGCTTATTTTCTCGATTAGTTCTTCAACTACTTCTACTACGTTGACTGTATTAAGTCAACAAACAACTAGTCAAACGTTAAACATTCCAAATATTTCAGGAAGTGATACAATAATGACCTTAACTACTACTCAAACAATTAGTGGAGTCAAGACATTTTCATCTGCGCCAGTTATTTCTTCGATTACTAACACGGGAACGTTAACTTTACCGACTTCAACCGATACTCTTGTTGGACGAGTAACTACAGATACACTTTCCAATAAAACTTTAATAGCAAACAATTGTTCTATCGCAGATAATGCAGATAACACTAAGAAAATTATTTTTTCTAATTCTTCAGCGGCAACAGCAACTACACTTACTATACTAGGACAGCAAAGTACTTCTCAAACGTTAAATATTCCAAACATTACTGCATCCGATACTTTAATGACTCTAGGATTAGCTCAAACTATAACAGGAGCTAAAACATTTACAACAGCTCCTATAATTTCAAGTATTAGTAATACCGGAACTCTAACATTACCGACATCAACAGATACTTTAGTTGGACGAGCAACGACGGATACGCTTTCTAATAAAACATTAATAGCAAATAATTGTTCTATTGCTGACAATGCAGACAATACTAAGAAAATTATTTTCTCTACAGCTTCATCATCGACAACGACTATCCTTACGATTTCAACTCAGCAAACAGCAAGCCAGACATTATCAATTCCTAATGTTCCGGCTTCAGATACGATAATGACTTTAGCCACTACTCAAACAATTAGTGGAGTCAAGACATTCTCATCTGCGCCAGTTATTTCGTCAATCAGCAATACAGGAACTTTAACTTTGCCGACTTCTACCGACACTCTTGTTGGACGTTCTACGAGCGATACTTTAGCGAATAAAAATTTTAACGAAGCTAATTGTTACTTTATAGACAATGCTGATAATACCAAACGTATTAATTTTTCTTCTGCTTCTGCTAGTACAGGAACGACTTTGACAATCGCTTCTCAACAAACTACTAGTCAAACTTTTTATATACCTAACATAGGAGCATCCAACGACACTTTCGTCACTACTGGATCGACTCAAACTATAACGGGTGCTAAATTATTACAAAATGTTACCGGATTGTTCATTGGTTGTAGTACTTATTCCACCGGAACTGCTTCACAAGGTACGACGACAGTGACAGGAACCGGAACCACGTTCACTTCTTCGATGGTAGGAGGAGTTATTGTTTACAATAATGGAGTTCAAGCTTTTATTACAGGATTTACATCTTCAACATTATTGACGACAGCTCAATCGCAAACCGTTGCTACTCAAGCTTATGTTATTTACTATGGAGGGCATCAAGCAGACAATTCTGGTAATTTTGGAGTAAACAGAATAAATTTTTCTACAGGAACGGCAAGTTTACCTTTACAGCTCGATGCAAATAAAAATATCACTACTGCCGCGATAAATCTTTCTACAACACAAGTAACATCTTCCTTAAGTGTCAGTAACGGAGGAACTGGTGGAACTACATTTTCATCTGGATATTTTCTTCAAGGTAATGGAACAGGAGCATTCCAAACTACAAAAGTCATTCCGACAGGAGTTGTAGTAGGAGATTTAGATATTCAAACTTTAACAAATAAATCATTAAGTTGTCCTAGTTGTATGTTTGTTGATGCTACAGATAATACTAAACAACTAGCCTTTTCAATTTCTTCTAATACTACAGGAAAGGTTTTAACTCTAGCTGTGCAACAAACTACTTCCCAAACGTTAAATATTCCTAACGTAACTTCTGGCGACGCATTGATGACTTTGGCTACCACTCAAACTATTACGGCCGTAAAGACTTTCTCTTCTGCACCGATTATTTCTTCGATTACTAACACGGGAACTTTAACGCTTCCAACCTCTACGGATACTTTAATCGGAAGAATTACGACAGATACACTTGCTAATAAAACTCTAATAGCAAATAATTGTTCAATCGTCGACAATGCAGATAACACTAAGAAGTTCGTATTTAGTATTTCTGGTAATACTACTGGAGTAACTTTGACAGTTTCTTCACAACAAACTACTTCTCAAACTCTAAGCATTCCCAATATTTCAGGAAGTGATACGTTAATGACTTTAGCAACAACCCAGACGATTAGCGGAATTAAAACATTTTCTGTAGCTCCTGTAATTTCTTCCATCACCAATACCGGAACTTTAACTTTACCAACTTCTACTGATACTTTAGTTGGAAGAGCTACAACGGATACGTTATCAAATAAATCTTTGGCAGATAATTCATGTTCTCTCGTTAGTAACGCAGATAATACTAAGAAAATTCAATTTAACATTTCTGGAAATACTACAGGAATAACTCTTACTTTAGCGTCGCAACAATCCACTAATCAAACTTTATCGATTCCTAATATTTCATCAAGCGATACGATAATGACTTTAACTACAACCCAAACGATTAGCGGAGTCAAAACATTTTCGTCATCTCCGGTGATCTCAGCGATAACTAATGGTGTGGCGACTTTAACTCTGCCAACTTCTACGGATACTTTAGTAGCCCGTTCAACCACAGATACTTTATCAAATAAAACATTAATAGCCAATAATTGTTCTATTGTCGATAATACAGATATCACGAAGAAAATTGTATTTTCAGCAAATTCAGCAACGACAGGAACAATTTTAACTATAGCCACTCAACAATCGACTTCCCAAACGTTAAATATTCCTAACATTTCTGGAAGTGATACTCTAATGACTTTAGGATTAGCTCAAACAATAACGGGAGTAAAGACTTTCTCATCTGCTCCTGTCATCTCATCTATAACTAACACGGGAACGTTAACGCTACCGACCTCAACAGATACTCTAGTTGCACGTTCCACGACAGATACGCTTTCAAATAAATCAATAGTAGATGCTTCTTGCTCTATTGTCAATAGTGTAGACAATACTAAAAAGATAGCATTTTCGACAGCATCGGCATCGTCAAATACTACATTAACTATTAGTTCGCAGCAAGGAACAAGTCAGACTCTATTAATTCCAGCTATTTCATCTTCTGATACAGTGGTAACATTAGCTACGACACAAACGATTACTGGCGTAAAGACTTTCTCTTCAGCTCCAGCATTTTCATCGGTAACCAACGGTGCCGCAACTTTAACGCTGCCGACATCGACGGATATTTTAGTTGGAAGATCTACAACAGATACTCTATCAAACAAAAACTTTAATGAAGCTAATTGCTATTTCATTGATAACTCGGACAACACGAAGAGGATAAACTTTTCTAGTGCATCGGCAACAACAGGAACAACCTTAACAATCGCTTCTCAACAAACTACTAGTCAAACATTTTACATTCCAAACATTACTGGATCTAACGATACTTTTGTTACTACTGGATCAACGCAAACGGTTACAGGAGCAAAATTATTACAAAACGTTACCGGATTATTTTGCGGATCGTCAACATATAATGCTGGAACGGCATCACAAGCTACAACTGTAGTGACAGGAAGTAGTACGACATTCACTTCGGGAATGGTTGGAGGAGTTATCGTTTATGCCAATGGAATTCAAGCTTTCATAACTGGATTTACATCTTCTACTTCCTTAACAGTTCAGCAGTCGCAGACTGTTTCTTCTCAAGCCTATACGATTTACTATTCTGGAACTCAATTAGATAATGCAGGAAATGTAGGACTTAACAGAATGAATTTTTCTACAGGAACGGCAAGTTTACCTTTACAGCTCGATGCAAATAAGAATTTAATTTCGTCAGCTATAAACCTTTCTACAGCACAAGTAAGCTCTACGTTAGCAATTTCTAATGGCGGAACAGGAGCTTCTACCTTCACTTCTGGATATTTTCTTCAAGGTAATGGAACAAACTCTTTCTTGACTACTAAAGCAGTACCAACAGGAGTTGTAGTCGGTACCACAGATTCCCAAACTCTAACAAATAAAAATTTGAATACATCAAATTGCTTTTTCGTTGATAATGCAGACAATACTAAACAATTAGCCTTTTCAACTTCAAGTAATACTACAGGAATAACATTGACTATAGCCTCGCAACAATCGACTAGTCAAACTTTAAACATTCCTAATATATCTGGAAGTGACACAATAATGACTTTAGCTACCACGCAAACAGTAACTGGATCTAAATTGTTTAATAGTGTTACCGGAATGTTTAATGCAGCATCAACTTATTCCACTGGAACGGTATCGCAAGCTGCAACGACAGTGACCGGAAGTGGAACTACATTCACATCTTCAATGGTTGGAGGGGTTATAGTTTACGCTAATGGAGTTCAAGCTTTCGTTACAGCTTTCGTTTCGACAACATCTCTAACAGTGAAACAGTCTCAAACCGTATCATCTCAAGCCTATACTATTTATTACGGAGGATATCAGAGAGATAATCTTGGAAATTTGACAATACAGTATTTGAATTTGGCCTCTCTTTCTGCATCAATGCCTGTGTTAACTGATGCAAATAAGAATTTAATTTCAGGAAATATTAATTTAACAAATCAGATAACAGGAACTTTAGCAGTTGGAAACGGAGGAACAGGAACTACAACATTTTCTGCAAATAATTTCCTTATTGGAAATGGAACTTCTGCAATTTTAGCCAATAAGACTGTTCCTGCAGGTAATGTTTTAGGAGATAGCGATGTCCAAACTTTAACAAATAAAACTATTGCTGCAGGCTCTAACACTATAACAGGATTGGCGGATACTAATATAACGTCTAGTGCGGGAATAAATGTTACAAAAATAGGAAACGGTGATGTCACAAATACACAATTATCCTATCTGAATAGTACGACATCAAATATTCAAACTCAAATAAATAATTGCGCTCAACAATCGGTTTCTGGTTTTATCCAAACTACCGTCACTACAACCGATGCCACTGTAACAACGATAGCAACAATAGGAACTTCAAGTAATACTACATATATGCTAAACGTTACTATAGCTGCAAGAAGAACGGATTCAGGTTCAGAATCTGGAGGATTCGTTTTCAATACTCTTTTCAGAAATAATGCCGGAGTTTTAACAAAAGTCGCCGAAGATAAATTGGCTTTAAAGGATACTAGCGCTTGGGATTCTTCTATTACGGTTTCCGGCACAAATATTATAATAAGTGTTGTTGGACAAGTATCTAAGACCGTCAATTGGTTGAATAATTATAAGGTAATCACTGTTTAATCAAAAATATAGATTTAAAAATAAATCTATAAATTAAAAGTTCACCAATTAAACACCAATTAAAAATTACATCAAAATAAAATGGCATCGAGAACTATAACGACGTTAATAGGACCTTATCTAGTAGATCCGGCCGACATAACTAAACGATTTATAGTACAATCAAGTGGAGCTACTACAGGAACAACTTTAACGATAGCTAATCAACAAACAACTAGTCAAACTCTAACTTTACCTAATGTTTCTGCTGGAGATACTATAGTCACTATCAACACTATTCAAACGTTTACTAACAAAAATCTTAATGCTACAAATTGCTATATTGCAGATAACACAGACGCGACGAAAAAGATAGGATTTTCAACTTCAGCTAATACTACGGGTATTACTTTGACTTTAGCGTCTCAGCAATCTACAAATCAAACTTTAAACATTCCTAATCTTACCGGAAGTGATACTATAGCCGTAACGGGAATGCAACAAAATTTAACTAATAAATATTTAAGCAATATTAATTGCTATTTTGTTGATGGAACAGATAATACTAAGAAGATAGCATTTCAATCATCATCAGCAACTACAGCAACTATTTTAACTATCGCAAATCAACAAACTACAAGTCAAACGCTTTCCATTCCGAATCTTACTGGAGCGGATACAATAGTAACTGCAGCATCTGTTCAGATTTTGACAAATAAAACATTATCTTTAAGTAGCAATACTTTTTCTGGTTATACTGCAGGATCGGTTTTATATCATGATGGTAATACAATAAATCAGAATAATTCTAGTTTATTTTGGGATAATGCTAATAATCGTCTATTAGTTGGAGATACCACTGTACCTGCTGCAGTGACTGGAGGGTGTTCGAGACTTTATATTGAAAATAATGTTGATCTTGATTTGCTAGTTTTATACGGAACTGCTATGAATAGTTCCCCAATGTTTACGATGTATGCTCCTTCAGGAGGTTATAGTACTAATAACAATACTGGAAAAATGTTTCAAGCAAAAATTGCAGGTGAAGGTACTGGAAGACTTATGTTTTATACTGATGGAATGGCAGCAGGCAGTGGAAGTGCAATGAGGGATATTTATATTTACCGAACAGGTGCAAATCAATGGCAAATTGATTCTGATAAGGCAGGTGGTGCTAATGGAAATCTAAAAGCAACCGGTCTTATTACTGCCGCTAATTTTACAGCAACTAACACAACAAATCAAATCATTCTGGGAACTACAAATACGACTACTATCAATTCTCCAGCACCAGGAGCATCTATTACATTATCTCTTCCTACATCTACCGATACCTTAGTCGGAAGATTGACAACAGATTTTCTTCAAAATAAATCGTTAGTCTTAGGTCCTACGACTTACAGTACTGGAACAGTTTCTCAATCAACTAAAACAGTTACAGGAGTTTCAACAGTTTTCACTACTGCAATGATTGGAGGGCTTCTCGTTTATGCCAATGGAGTTCAAGCGTTCATTACAGCTTTTATTTCATCAACTTCCTTAACAGTTAGCCAAAGTCAGACGGTATCTTCTCAGGCTTATACGATTTATTATGGCAATTTGCAAATTGATAACATTGGAAATATAGGTCTCGGAGGTTTGTTTTACAGTCAAACAACAAATACTTATCTTTATGATGCTACTACTCCTACAAAACAATTAACGTTTGCTGCATCATCAGCTTCAGCATCAACAACTTTAACTCTTTCGAGTGCAATTACAGCAAATAGAACTATTACTTTTCCTGATGCTACCGATACTCTTGTTGCTTTAACAGCAACACAAACTCTAACGCATAAAACTATTACCGATAACACTAGCAATTTAATCGCAAGAAGTTTATGGGCGGGATCTGGAGGTAGTTCGGTTTCTGTTTATGCTGCAACTGCTCCATCAGTGGGACAAGTTCTAACTGCAACTAGTTCTTCACTAGCTACATGGCAAACTCCTATAGGTAATCCGGCTAATACCGAAGATAATAATATAATGACTTATACAACAGGAACTGCTTATCAATCTGGCACGACGATTTATGGTGTGAGTACTACTTTTCCGAGTCAATTATCAGCATATGGTTCTGGAGGAACAATAGTTTGGAATTATTATTCTACAGGTACCGCTTCTCAATCAGGAACTACTATTACTGGATCGGGAACTGCGTGGACTTCGACGATGGCTAATGCTGCTGGAAATGTTTATATTACTTTTGCAAATGGATGGACTTCAGTCATAACAGGATATACTAGCGCTACTTCTTTAACTGCATCTGCCGCTGCGACGGTTTCGTCGCAAGCTTATGTTATTTATATTACAGCAAATATTATGGGTTATTCGAGTGGAACGCAATTAACGCCGTGTTATCCTTCACAAACTATTTCTAGTTCTCCGGGTCTTGCTTATACGATTTACTATACGAGTAATTTTTCGACATCAAGTCAGAATTTTACTCCAGTTACTGGATGTAGCATAACAGTAAGTTCTGCAGGAAATTATTATGTTACTTTTTCTTGTTCTATTAGTACAAATAATAGTAATGCTTATGGTTATGTTGCCATATTCGTTAATGGTGTTATGGCTCAAAACAGTCAACGTGTTTATAGTCCTGCAAGCAGTACATATTCTATACCTAGTACTGTTAGTTGTAAATTGACAGGAGTAATGGCAAATGCTGTTATAACAGCACAGGGTTGTATTTCGTCAGGTTATACTTTAACAATATATTCTCCTACATTAGATGTTGTAAGCGTCAATTAATTGTGAAAAGTTTTTAAATTTTAAAAGAAAAATCTTTTAAAAATGAGTGTAGTTACATACAGTATTAGTGCTAATTTTGGAGGTAATATTGTAAATGTTCAAGAATCGCAATTAAAAGCTCAAATTATAGCTAATGTCAATATTAATCCAACATGTTTGGATGTAGGAACATATGGGGATCAAGTTAATATAACTTTTGATCACGCCCTTTCAACTAACGAACAATCAGCATTGGATAATTTAATTAATAATTATGTAGCTGTACCACCTCCTAAAGCTATTCCTGCTTTAGTTTACTCAGGAAGTAATGTTATTACACATACAATAAATAATGTTCCTTATAAATTTTTAGGTAATCAAACGAATGAAATAGTTATTTCAAAAGGTACTCAAGGCCATTATTCTTCCATTTCTGCTGCAATTTCTGCTAATAATCAAGCTAATAATATTTTTATAGTTTATCCTGGGACTTATGTTGAAAATAATCCTATCACATTGCCGCAAGGAGCAGTTTTAAAATCTGCAGGAACAGCTCAAAATACTATTATAGTAGCTCAAAATCCAAATCAGCCGATATTAATTTTAGGAAATGCATCATCTGTTACAGATATTACAGTTACCGGAGCGTATCAAACAGGAGGAAAAGGTATGTATTTAGATTGTACTCAAAGTGGAGGCTTAGGACAATTCTGTCCTATTTTTCGTTGTTTCTTTGTAGATTGTAATATAGGAATAGAAGCAGATAATAAAAACGCGTCAACAACATCTGATATTATTTTTATTAGCGATTGTGTTATAAGAACGAAAACTCAACCTATAGATAAAGCCATTTACGCTCATAATGGAGGCGCCATTACTGTAGTAACGACACAAATTATGGCAATTCCTCCAATTCCTAATGTAGCTCCTCAAGGTATTCCTATTAATTATGGGATATATTGTTCAGATACAGGAACAAGAGTATCGGTTTCGACGGTAAATACTTTTTATTTAACTAATGGAGTTTATCTTGATAATGGAGGTTATTTGGAAATAGTTTTAATTTTGCTTAATTTTTGTAATATTGCTATTATTGTAGGACCAAATTCTACAACTTCTCAGTTGCTCGGTGATAATTATTTCATAAGAAATTCAACGACTTACGATTTGCAAGTTTTAGCAACAGATGCTCAAATTCAATTTATGGCAGATAATATGGATCATAATATGATAAACAATCCAAACTCTGTCAATCTTAACCTAAAATATAATAGCACAAAATTTGGACTTTCGTTCCAAGGTACTATAGGAGATATTCAATTCGGGACACATATGAATCCAACTTCTGTATCTTTTGGTGAGGGTGAATTTGTTACAAGTGGAACTATTGTTTTGGCTAACGATAATCTAGAAGTTGGAAATTGGACAGATAATACGGCTATTGCTAATGATCCTGGACCTCCTTATTTTAATTTTTATAACTCTACAACGAGTGGTTCTTGCCTTTATATCGGTAGCGATGTCGTTATTTTAGGTTTCGAAGTACAAGTTATAACTCCAAGTAATAATATAATTTTGGCTACAGATGTTATATGGGAATATTGGAATGGAACTTCTTGGGTTTCGTTTAACATAATGAAAACTTTTGATACTAAACCGTTTTATACATATCCTAATTGCTTTCTAAGTCTCGCAGATATATTTGATGTAAGATTTGGCCTATTAAGTACGACTCCTTTTGCACAAAAAACATTAAATGGTTACAGTAAATATTGGGTTAGATGTAGAATAATTAATGCTATTCCTAACATTCCTATGTGCAATTATCTTAAACTACATCCAAATACACAAATTATAAATAATGATGGTTGGACAGAATATTTTGGAGATTCTCGATGTATAAAACCTTTAACTCTTTCTGTATTTGCTGGATCAAATACTACACCAGGAGATCAAGAAATATTTATTTCGTCTAATCTCAGTGTAAAGAAAACTAATAACGTCTTTACTAATGGAAATTTAGTAAGGATAGGTTGGAATAATGTTCTTCCTAGGGATATAGATATATCTTTTCCCATAAAATTTGGAGTTTCTTTTGTAGTTAATTCTAATACTTCTGGAAATATTTACTGGACTATTAGATACGGGGTTACTACTACAGGATCGGCATTATATTTGGATTCTAATAGTTGTCCTACCAATCCTCCTGGAAATACTCTAGTGAATGTAACAACCCCAATAGTAGCAGATTCTAATAACGAAGATTTACGTCAAAAATTTTATTTAGATATTAGCAATGTAGATTCTAACCCTCAAAATGGGAATACTTATACTTTCTGGGTTTCTCTAGAAAGAAATGCCGTTGTTAATAATGGAAACGATACATTTGCAGGAGATGTAGTTATAGCTGCTATAAGAGGAGAGTACATATCTTGGAATCACGGTTGCCATATCCTTTCTTTCTAATATCTGTTCTACTGTTCTTTAATTTTTATTTCTTCTTAGTAGCTTCCAACTTGATATTTGTTTTTCTTTCTAAGTTCAAATTAAAACTAACCAGAGATAGTTCTCCATCTTCATTAGCTTCTAGATATTCTACATAATCGTCGTTATTTTCATCTTCTTCGATTTCTATAATCTCATTTAATCTTAATTTAGAAAACGATTTGTTACAGCTATCATAAACAGAAAAAGTTAGATAAACATTATCTTCATATCTTTCTATTCCTACTTCTGTAATATTATGATAGCGAATGAAATATTCTAATAACATAGT
>Ga0070740_10001755_pt1 | contig 28224 bp, 37 predicted proteins | sample Coa_R2_FD_67286 | JGI IMG/M metagenome (GOLD analysis project Ga0070740, IMG submission 67286) | Surface soil microbial communities from Centralia Pennsylvania, which are recovering from an underground coalmine fire - Coalmine... | ecosystem: Environmental > Terrestrial > Soil > Unclassified ...
AGTAGAGGCGGTCTGTCCAGAAGCGTTTTGTACGCTCGATGGAGTACCCGTTTCCGTATGCCCTACGGTACGGTCTACTGCCTTTTGCAAGATGTTGATGGCGGCATTGTGATCTCGATCAAGCACCAGCCCACACCTAGAACAGATATGTGTCCTGACGGAAAGGGACTTCTTGACTCTGCTGCCACAGGCGCTGCAATCCTGACTCGTGAAAGTCGGTTCGACTGCGATGACAGGGATACTTTGAACCTGTCCATAGTAGCTGAGCCATGAGAGGAAGCGGCCCCATGAGGCGTCACTGATGGACTTTGCCAACTTCCTGTTCTTCACGAGGTTGGCTATCTTCAAGTTCTCAAAAGCAATCAAATCGTGAGATGAGATGAGCGTGCTTGCCGTCTTACGAGCAAAGTCTTCACGCTGCCGTTGCACCTTGAGATACGCCTTTGCCAGTTGCTTTCTGGCCTTTTTGCGATTGGATGATTTCTTTTGCTTGCGGGAAAGCCTTCGATGCAGTTTCTTCAACCGCTTCTCTGCCTTGCGCAAGGGTCGAGGATTGGCTACGGTATTGCCCTCGCTATCGGTCAGGAAGTCCCTTAAGCCCATGTCGATACCGGCCTGTTTGCCGGTTGGAACATGTTCAATGTGCCGATCAGCGTCTACGGCAAACTGCACATAATAGCCGTCTGCCCGCCTGAGGAGCCGGACACGCTTGATCTGCTGAAGAGGAAATTCCTCAATGCGTTGGTTCTTGCTGCCTACAAGCCGGAGCCTGCCTGTTCCACAACCATCCGTGAAGGTGATGTGCTTCCCATTCGGTTCCAACTTCCAGCCCGTTTGCTTGTATTCCACTGAACGGTTATCATGCTGGAAGCAGGGATAGCCTTTCTTCCCAGGCTTGTGGGCCTTGCAGTTGTCATAGAACCTGCTGATAGCCGCCCATGCTCGGTCTGCTGCTGCTTGCCGTGCCTGAGAATTGAGAGAGGCAACGAAAGGGAATTGTTGGGCAAGAATAGCACACAAGCATTGCAGATCATTTCTGTTCGTTCCACGAGTGTCCATCCAGAGGCGCAAGGCTTTATTCCGGATGAATTGCACAATCCGTATCGCTTCATCGATAGCGGCGTATTGCGCCTTGTTCCCCTGAAGTTTGTACTCGTAGATGAGCATTTATTTCCCTTGCCGTCCCTTGATATATTCCCGTAGTATCCAGATCACCATGCTATGAAACGAACGGCTGTCCTCTTGTGCAAACCGCTTGATTGCTTCATAGACCTCTTGCGGATAGCGCATATTGATACGCTTTTCTTTGTCTGTATTCATGATGCTATTCTAGCACACAAATAGCATCGTGAATACAGTCTCCCCACTTCCCCTCTCCAAGAAGGAACGGCGCTCTCATCCCCGCCTTAAAAGAGCGGGGCTTTCCCACGCCGATTCTGTAATCTATCTACAACGCTGGTAGACTGTTCCAACAGTCATGCTTGATGAGTCTCCTTTCTTGCCTCGCGCAAGGCCCGCTGGATCCGCTTGATCTGGTCCAAGGCCGCCACAGAATCAGAGAAGAGCAGATAGAAGTCACCCAGCATAACCGGGCGATATATGAGTTCCTTCTATTCCTGCGCCCCCGGTTCCACCGCAGCCAGGCGCTCCTCGTCATAGATGGTGATGAGGACGCCGGATTCGTAAAAACCTAGAGCCGTCCCCGGATAGGCCGAGTGTGGTTGGGGAGTACCTTCAAGCGTCCTCAGGAGGAGAATAGGACCCTCCCCGACGAGGAGTGACGGATCGAGCTGAAAGGATGGACCGAATCGAGCGAAAGGGTGTGCCATGACTTTTTTCTCCTTTTTTCTGTGAATACCGACTCATCTTCTTCGACCGCTTTTCCCCTCTATTCGCTTCAAGACTATAAGAAATGGAAACGTTCCCTTCTGCACGCTACGGTTCTGCAAGGGCCGTCCGATGGCGGCCTCGATAGCAGCAATGGCACGGTTGTGTTCAGGACCTGATTCTGTGTCGTTATATCCATCGGCCTTGTATCCTCCTATTTTGCACTCTGGCACAAAGCATCTCAAACGAGCGTCGGTGCCAGGCTGTTGGCAGGATGAACTGCCTTCATCTAGTGGCCAGGTATCCAACCATATGGTCCCATGTGGATTGCCACAGCTTCACCTGGTTGGATCGGTGTGTACGCTGAGACGGCACCTCCTGGGGATGCGATCCCGCACTCGAGTCGTCCGTCGTCTCGTATGAACAGGAGACCCTTTTGCCCTTCAAGCATGTGCAAGTTGCTCACTTTCTCGTACTAGAGCAGGGTAATTTCGACCTTGCCCCCAAGCTGCTCACGCGATTCTTCATGCTTCCAATGGCGGGAAGACCGGACGGACGTTCTGTGTAGCATCCGGCCAGGACAGGATATCCACGTCTTCTTGCAGAGACACGTTGTCTGCATGGCGTTGGTCGAGCGCAGGCAGTACGTCTGCGAAGGGAATAGACACTGTGTAGAGCGCGCTGCCCATCAGGTGATACTGCTCGTCGTAGACCAGCAAGACCAGGACATCACCATCTTTTACCGGGATTCCAAGCGCCATCTGCGTTGCCGGGTCGATCACGTAGATCTCGCTTGGCCAACTCGCCGGATTTTTCCAACACGTCCGGTCATGCCTTTTAAACGTGTACTGCCTGGTTTGATGACCAACCAGATCGTGACCGAGCGGCAGTTTTTTATGCACCAACAACGTTACATGGAAGTGTGTGTTCCCAGGAGCGCCATCCAGCTCAAGCAGGCCACGTGTGCCGCCGATTTCGCGGCGCAAGCGCAGTGTTGCTGTGTAAAGGTTCGTTTTTGCTGTCATAGATACATATCCTTTCCCTGTTTCAGGCAGGCATGCAAGCGTTGCAACTCCCCGCCTACTCCTTGTTGGCAGCGGATTGCAATTCCTCTTCCGCGTAGGGTACATCACCGCCGACCCGTGCAAAGCGATAGGCTACATTGAGCAGGCTCTCGGAGAGTATGTCCGAAGACAAACGCCCCTCTCGTACCGCGAGCATATCGTCAAAGTACCGTTGGAGTGCATCCAATAGGTCTTTGATCTGCCCGCCCGACTCCAACAACAACTTTTCCAGTTCGTCTACCTGTTCCTGGTAGGCAGCAAGCTGTTCAACCTCACTACTACTGTCATCGTTCCTCCACAATCGATTGGAAATCTCATCAATTTGCTCGGCAAGTGTGGAAAGATCGATGCCGCCATGCCCCTCGAGCAGTCTGGTCATATCTTGTGTCTCCTTCCTTTTCAGCAACTATGAACAACTATTGGCTAACGTAATTCGGACCATCGCTCGCTCTGGCTTTGTCTCAGATGCAGGCAATTGAGCGCCAGTGAGAGGGGAAGTGACTGCCTGGCGTTCGCTGCCTCTTTCTGGAAACACGGCGTACATTGGGTAGCTCCCAAATCACTCCATATCCACGCGTTTTTGCAGCTCTCACACAGACGCGCCTCGTGCAGGCCGCTCTCGCCAGAGACGAGTCGTGCCTCTCCTTTGGCGCGATTCACCAGCAGCAGGCCGTTCAGGGCTTTCCTACCCCCATGACGGCGGATAAGGAGCCGCCAGGCGTGATAAAAGCCCTCGGCCTCGACCGTTTCACGCGGCTCAGCCAATGCCGCTCCCTCGCAAGCGGAGTGGACTTCGATAAGGTACATCATGTCTCGTACCCTTTCTCGCTTTACTCATGAATACAGACGCCGGGCCAACTGTTCGATGCTCTCCTGCACCAGCTTGCACACAGTATACAGTACGCCTATATTCACAGCATAACGCGGAGCGCCGTGATCCCACAGCCAGTCCAGGTAGAGCCTGGTACGCTGCATGAAGTGCAAGAGTCGGTGCTGCTGGGTTTCCCCTTCAAGTACTGGTCGTGTAGCAGACGAGGCGATGGACTGGCTGTTCCATAAAGCTTGTAGCAGGTCGTATTCCCGTTGAGTGAGGCCGCTCTCTGGGCTGACGAGTTCATAGACGCGGTACAGGCTGCTGGCGCAGGGTACCTCGACAAACCCCCAGTCCTGCAATTGGTAGGGCAGAGCTGTATCCGACTGATACGCCGGTTGGCATACTACTATGGTGAGTAGGAGAGGTCTGCTTTCCGTTGATTCTCCAGTATTCATAACGTGTCTCCTTTTTTATGGCAGGCGTTCAATGCCAATTTCTTTGCAGTTCTTCGCTTAACAGTGATTGTACCGTATAACTCAAGCGCATAAGTGAAACAAGAAACCATGCTTCCCCCGAGATGTCAAGCTGAGATCCGCTTCCTATGGTCCTCCCCTTCTCTTCCTAGTGTTCCTGCTCGGCAACCGCCTCCGCAGCCAGCACTGGTAAGGCACGTCGGCGTAGCTGTTCGCGGTCCCGATAACTGATGTGACATGCACAGGGCATGCTGGTGATCGCACCCGCTTTCAGAAAGTGCAGAGCCTCACCAGGATCAGCTTTACAGGGTGTCATCGCAACATCAGACATACCATACTGTCGAAGCAACCCTCTGATCCATTGATAGAGCTGCAGTTGGCGCTGGGGTGAAGGACGAAACTTATGAGCCTTCACCTCGGTTTCCATCTCACCGAGCAACGCTCGGACGATCTCCTCTGGAAACGAGGCGCGTAGGATACCAGGCATCTGGGGCGAGAAGCGCAGGAGATCGACCGTGATGCGTTTGAGCCTTGTTCCCAGAATGTCTCGCATCATCTGAAACAAGTCGCGATAATGCTGCTCGTAGCCCTCTGTTGGAATAATTGGCCCAAGGCGAATAGTGTGATCCATCGCCCCGTGATCGATGGCCCAGGCCAGTCCTTTCAGCCTCTCCTCAGCGGGCGCTCCCCCAGGTTCAAATAGCCGGGAAATGGCTGGAGCATTCAGGCTAATGGCCAGCAGCGCTAATCGACCGTCCAGTTGCAGGTAGGGTTCGTATTTCCCTTTTGTCAGGAAGAATGCGACGATCCCACGCTCTGTTGAGCGGTCGAGAATGGTCTGTACGAGCGAGCCGCTGCCCTCTTCATCGACAAACCAGGGGTCCTGCTCAACTGGTCCACCCAGTTCTGCCCAGTTGACCACGCTCCCCGCTGGCAGGGCGTCTAGTTCGGGAATGGCATCTTCCAGGTTGAGCAGGATCTGTTTAACGCCCATGCCCCTTACTCCACGCAGGTAGCAAAAGCTACAGTCGGCTGGGCAAATGCCCTGCGCGTAATTGCCGCGCAGGAAGCCCCGGATGGGCGTGGCCCCTTGTTCCTCTGCTTTCGGTCGGGTTCCAGCGATCCAGGTCGCCTTTCCTTTTTGATACGCCACGATTGGCGTCCAGGCTCCGCAGGTCGTGCCAGCACCGCCCGTAAACGGGGCGATAAACTGCGGCTTGCCGCCCCCGCCACGACGGCCAAGCAGCAGGATACGCTCCTTGCGCTCGCTCTCCGGCATGCCAGCCACGCGTTCCCGGTGGAGTTCCAACGCCCTACTTGCCGTTTCATTGCGGCCCTGTTCACGCGCAATCACCACCTCCGAGCAGAGCGCCTGAACGGCATCGGCAAATTGCCGAGCCGACGCGAACTCAGCTTCTGAGTGGGTCGTCAAAAGAAGCCAGGGCAGCCGATGGGGAGCCAGATTGCTCCTGTTTCGCAGAAGTCTGCGCGCCCGCTCTCCTGCAAGCCCACAGGCAACGGCAGCGTCGAGGGCGATCACGTCGATCTGGCCTAAGTGCTGCCACATGACAGCAGTCATAGATAATACACCTTCCTTCCTTCTTGTTTGTTTGATCACATAACATGAACTATGGAGAAAGGACTCCCTCGCGTCCTGGGAACACATGCTTTGCACGCTCCTGCCTCGCAGGACGTATCGCGCTACACGCTGGTCTCTTTCACGTCCGGCGGGCGTACTCCAGCCTGACGCAAGCGTTGTGCGCAGGTGCGATGGAGGGATGCGACAGCATGGATATGACCATCGTCGCCTGTGAGGGTTTCCAACTCACGTTCGTCGGCGGTGAGGTACGCTGCTGGAGAGGCATCGCGCAAGACGACGCCCCGCAGTGTGGTATCGAGTCGCTACCCCGAAGGAACCGGATGAGCTTCCAACTCCTGTTGAAACGCATTGATGATCGTATGAATGAGCTGTTGTAGCCGTTCCATACCCTCTTTCCTCTGTTCTTGCTCCAATTCCCGAAGGCCCTCGCTCCGTTAAGCGAGACATCAGCCATGTCGTGTTTCCAGCAACGGTCTGACACCTGCCGATACACAGCAGAGGCCTTGCTCATTGCTACGGCAGGGCTTCCTCTCTCACGCGAGGCGGCGGCAAGCGGACGAACACCTGCTGCACTGGAACCAGGCCCCAGCAAAACAGTGTTCCCCAGGGCGTAGTGGTCAGTGGGTGTTCTCGGCAGGATAATCTTCTGTTGTGCAGCAGCTTCTTCCACTCACGCAGATCGACCTGCTTTCCGTTAGTGTACAGGCAAGGCAGTTTTTGCCAGTAGAGCGCCATACCACAATAGTCTGTGGCAGAGGGTACCTGACGCACACTGGCTTCTACCCGTTCCGCCTCGCACTGCCAGAGTTCGAGCGCAGCGATGCCTGGAAAGAAGTTCCACGGGCGCTGATGCAAAAAGGCCATCGCCACCTGCTGCTCATTGGCTTCAAATGCGAATACGGGTGAATCGTGCGGTCCCGAAATCGTAGGCACTCCTGGTTGGTACTCAGTTTTCCAGGGCGACTCCTCCGCATGAAGCGAGCAGAGCTTTCCTCGCGGGGTACGTGCAAAGGCTTTGATCACCTGGATACTCATACTTGTCTCTCTTCTTTCAAGGTGTCTGTGAAGGCATTCCTGCTTCTGCCTCTTCCTTCTCCTGGCCAATCGACCAGTCGTCGGGGACGCACTCGGCGCAATAAAAAGGAGAGAGGAGTGCGTATGTTCCATCAGACTGCGCCTGATAATTGCTCAAGCTGCTGCTGCTCATCGACTCACACTGCACCCACTCGCAATTTCTGCAGCGCACGGCAATGGTTTGCCGCTCTTCTGTTTCTTCTTCGCCGACCTGCTCGGCCAGCATCCGGTGAAAGACTACGACGTAAGCGAGCAGACCTCGCTCGCTTTCATAAGGAAACTCGCGTTTGAGTGCAGCGGCGAGCTGGCGCACCTGTTCAACCGGGACCTTCAGTCTACGCGCCAGTTCCCGCAGGTGTTCCTCGAAGCGCTCCTGGGAGAGATCGAGGTTCTGCCGCTGTACTGTTCGCTGATCATCCGGTGTTGGCATGGTGTATGTCCTCCTTCTCTTATCTGCCAGATTGGGCAGGTCATTCTGGCTGTTCGGCATGCGTCGTGTGTGTCCACCTCCTTCTTGTTCATGGCCACCGGCTTTTCTGCAAGCCGATCCTGGTGCAAGTGAATTTGCAGGCCCGGATTGGAGCCTGGTGCCGTCTGGTACACCGTGAAAACGCCCGCCCGCCGGGCGTCCTCCCCATTGCGGCTTCTCTGACGTCGAATCGGCGCTGTCGTGCTTCAGGCAGCAAAGTTGCACTATGCTGTGGCTACTCATACGAGGAAATTGTCCAACGGGACATCCCAAACGCCAAAGCATCCATCGATGTCCTCTGGTGGAACATCCCCCTCGTACTGCCTGGTTTCCCCCTGCATAAGCTGAAGGGTTCCAGCAGCGACTAGGCGCTCAAACGCGCCAGGCTTCAGGACGCATGCGTCGTTGTTGGTGGAACTACGTCCCCAGTAGCTTTCGTCGGGCTGCCTGTTCACAGAGATCAGACGCACACGTATTTCTCCTTTCTTTTCTTGACTATTCGGATTGTATGGTGTTCAGACACTGGGATGTTTTTGACAATATAATACCCTGCTAACAGTTACAATAAAATCAGGCCACTAGCACCCTGTCATTGCAAAATGTTAACATAAAAACTGGGAAACGTAGCACATGCTCTACCTGCCTTATCCCTCTTCTCGTTCGTATTCGATATCGCCGTCATGTTCGAGGATGTGTCCAGATGCATCAAACGTGCGAGTAATGGAGCGAATAGCCCCTCCTTCATCATCTTTTCCTGTGTATATGCCATGATAAATGTCATCACCAATGAAGGTTGCAGCAGCCGCATTGATATGCACCTCCATTTCCACTCCATCATCGAGAGCGAGCTTCAAAATCAGCTTATCGGGCGTAATCGCATATCCTACTATCTTTCCTGTCTTCATCCGTTGATCCTCCTGTCGGTACTTGATGTTCCATTTTCAAAGTAGCGAACATCATACAATCCGAATTTTCTTTTGACATCTACTGCTGTTTTTCCTGCCAGAAGAACGCATTGCCGAGCAGGGCGCGGACATCGATTCGCTCGGTGAGCGTGATTTGGCGACAGATCACCGTGCCTTTTGGGGGTCGCAGCACCCGTTCGCCCGGCCCACACCACTCGTCCTCTACGCCAAGGCCTCCCTCATGCCAGCGCCACCAGAATTCCTCCCACAGTGGCCACTGTGCGCTCGGCGGCAAAAACGGCGGGGGTGGCTGCGTAGCCGGTGCTTGCGCTGCGTAGAGAACAAGGGACAGGTCTTTTTGCTGCAACCGCCAGTACATGCGCTGATACCACGCAAGCGCGCTCTCCCGGTCCTGGAAAGCGAAGACCGGTGCCTCAGACGCCGTTATGGTCTCTCGCAACCGATAGAGGCGAGTGAAGCTGCTGAGCGGAGGCGTGTAGATCGAGCGGACAAGGCCAGTGTTGCCCAAACGGCAGCCGACCTTATAGACGGATTCAGACATGACTTTTTCCTTTTTTTCGCTTAGAGCGAGTCGCCGATCCAACCCGGTGCAGCCGACATGGGCCACTTCTCTTCAGGGGTGTATTTGCACGGCGCGTGCTGGCAGGCCGCGCAATAAAAGGTGCGCTCTCCACGGTGTTCAAACACCGCGAGCTGTAGTTCCACAGCCCTCTGTGGGGTGATCCAGCTCAACGAGACCCAGCGCTGCAGATGGAGCTGCAAGGCGTGATCAGCCGAAAGCGCCATGTAGTCATCTCCGCCCTGCGTTCCGGGTGCGCGCACGCAAAATCGTTGGCGTGGGAGCTGCGCCTGTTCCTGTGCCAGGTGCCGAAACACGTAGGCATAGGCCTCGCGCCAGCGCACAAAGCGCACCTCGCGTTCGCCCTCCCACAGCGTGCGCCATACCTCCGGACCTTCCGGCATCTGGTAACAGCGATGTGGATAGAAATGCGGATCAGGCGGATTGCAGACGATCGTGTATCCGACTGGAATGGGCTTCCACTGGCCCGTATCAGCCAGTACCGCATCCCAACCAAGTGCGTGCAACTGGGCGTTGACAGCAGACTCGCGCAGGCTGTAGGATTCTCTCGCTTCATCGCGCACGCCTGGCGCGGTCGCTCCTGCAATCCAAGTTGCCAGCTCATCCACCAGCGCAGAGATGTAGGGTGGTGGGACCGTTTCTGGATTCTGGTTCATGTAGCACCTCCTCCGTGCTTTCAATGACCGATGCAGCAAGTGGTGTGCTGATGAAGCTCCTCCTGCTGCATCGAATGTCGTTCAATCTTGCTCAACCGCTGCAGTACTAGCGCCTGGATGCGACCGATCGCAGTGCGAACAAACGTACTCCTGCTCGCGTAAATTCGCCAGGTATTCCCCTTGCTGATCATAGACGTAACAAAATGCCCCGCGCTGCAGGCCGCTCATCGCAAAGACCGTCGTGGGATTTCTGCCGCAGCGAGCGCAGGGAAGAGAGACACGGATTGCCAGCGTGTCGCGCAGTGGAACAATGGGGAAGGCGACCCCATTCCAGGCAGCGTACCGTCCAAAAACAGGCGCAAGGTCGGCCCCGCTCTCAAGCAGATCATCCAACTGGGCCGGTTCGAGCAGGGGATCGAGCGACGCGGCTATATCTTGCCAGGTCCCGTCCACCGAAAAGAGATGGTCCTTCTGCGGGCCATCTCTCCCGTTGTCACGATAAAAGCTGACCATAATCTGTCCAGTCCCGCTTGCACGGACCTCCTGCAGGTGGACCAGTTCACCTGCCCGGGCAAACGCTTCCTCTTCCGTGATGTGGCGCAGCAGCATGGCATATGCCGGGGCGGTATATTCCGCGATGCGCCCGGGTGTCAGTGGCCTTTGCTGCTTTTCCAGCCACTTTAACAGGCTATCCACGAGCTGGTTTTGACGCTGCATAGCAGCCGTTACTTGCTCGTCGAAGTCGCCCGGAGGAGTCACCTCCTGCCAGCTTCCCATCTCAAGGACAGCTGGTGGCTCTTCGAGCGATCCTCCCCGCAGCGATCCTCCCCGCAATGTGTCCCCCGCTTCAGCTTCAGGACTGGGCTGCTTCTTCTCCCACTGCTGCATCAACACGTGCTGCGCCAGACGAACTGGTACCGCGTAGAGCCGGTGTTCCGTCCGGTCCAGCACCAGCATCTCCCTTGGAAGCGTCTCACTACTGCCCCAATCACAGTGACGCAAGTGGACAGCCACCTTTGGATGGTCAACATACGCGAGAAAACCGCTATACTCGCCGGTTCCGCTCGTTCTTCCGTCATCGACCATCACTTCATCGCCCGCATGCTCCCAGTAGAATCCAACATAGCGGGCATCGAGTGGATGCCCGAAAGCCCGCTCATTATACCCACAGGCCTCTGCCAGCATGGGCGGAACGGGGGCAAAGATCTCACAAGGGAGTACATCAAAATCGCTTGGTAGTTGTCTGTTACTTTGTAACATCCTTATGCCTTTCTTTTGCTTGTTTGTCAGGAGGGTGATTTCAAGACGGGCAGCAACGCGCCGCAGAAGCCCGGCTGCTCGGGGTACTCGATGCGCACCGGGCTGGTGGGGCTGCGCAGCGCGAAGCGCACGTGGCCGCCCTGGTTGGCGCGGCACACGTCCAGCACGTGGCGCACATCCAGGCCCACACGCAGGTGCGGTGTGCCAGGTTCCGCCACCATGTCGGCGCAGGGCAGCGGCGCAGGGCTGCTGCTCCCCGCCGTCGTGGCAAGGGTGAGCAGCCCTGCACCCGGCTCAAGCTGGAACCAGACACGGTAGTAGTCCGCTTTGGCTTCCTCAACCAGCCGTTTTAGCTTCCGGACCACCTCATCCACGGCGACCGTAAACGAGGTGGTCGTTTCAAATTGCTTGGGGATGACTTGCCGCCAGGTGGGATAGGTCGAAGCCCTGCATTCGACCCAGACGGTCAGGTGCGGCCCGGCGTCGAGCTGGACGACCGTTTGCCGGGCATTCCAGCGCAGGCGCAGCATGCCTTGTGCTGGGAAGTGGCGGGCGACCTCGGCCAGCCGCTGTGCGTCCAGCAGCAGGGGCTGCGGCCAGTCGTCGGCCCCTGGCAGCAGGACCGACAAGGAGGCAAGCCGGTATGCGTCGGCAGCCACCGCGGTGAAAGTACCGCGCTCCAGCTCCAAGACCAGCTTCGTGAGCGCCGGGCGATAGGGGTCACGCGAGGCGGCGTAGCTGGTCGAACAGACCAGTTGGGTGAAAACGGGTAGCGGTACTAAAAGTGCCTGCTTGCCTGGCTCGCCGAAAACGGCAGGGAGGCGGTGCTGTGCGTAGTTGTAGATCACGAGCGCCTCCCTCCAGGCAAGGTGGCCGTTGTCAGCTGCCGAGAGCAGGCAAATCGCCTGGCCTTCCTGTCCCGGGCCGGGGCAAGCATCGAACCGCAGAGGCGTCGTACCAGGGGCACGCAAGCTGCGCAGCGCAGCACGGAGCTGCTCGTAGTTGAGCTGGCACCTGCCAGGCTGTTCAACAACCACGCCGGGCATTTCCTGTGAAAGGGGGACGCGCACGGCGATGGCGATATCCAGGTCGTATGCCTGGAAGAGCAGCCCGTCCTGCGTGCTTGCCGTGAGCGTGACAAGGGGATGGTAGTCCGGCGACGACTTCTTTGCCGGGATAGCCGGAGCGAGCGTCTGCAAGACCTGGCGCACTAGCTGCGCCGGCATGACAAAACGCAGAGCGGTATCAGCAGGCATAGCGGTGTTTCTCCTGCTGGACTTGTATGTGCATCATGTTGTGTTTTCCTTTCCTTCTAAGATGATCTCGTCTGCTTGGAAGGAGACTTTCAGTACTCTTCTTTTTGGGTTTGCGACTTTAATGTAACATTATAGCATTAAAGTCGCAACTTTGCCAGGATTTCCACTGACTTGTCGTGTTGACGCGAATCGGGTATACTCAGGCTGATCAAGGAGAGGAGATGCAAACCGCTGGAGACGATGGCTACTGACAAGGAAACGCTTGACGGGAAGATCCTGGCCCTGTATGGGGATGTTGCGCCCCGGCTCAACAAGCTCCTCCATTATGCAAATTACTGCTGGGAGACGAATATCTCTCGCCAGGGGCTGGCGGGGGCGATCGGGTGTGACCCGCGCACCATCGACCTGTTCGCCGATGGAAACATTAAACGCTATAACCTCTACACGCTGGCAAAACTGCGGTGGTACTTCGGCTGCCGCCTGGTCGATCTCCTGCGACGCATCCCACCGGCCGGGCTGCTGGATGCGGATGCGCGAACGGCGGAAGGCGAACCCAGGCTAAGCCGCGCTGCGCCGCCTGGGGAGCGGCCACCAGCACATCTCGTGGTGGCTACCCGTCTTCCCGAACTGCTGGCGCGCTATAACGAGCAAGAGCTAGCCAGCGCCCTTCCCCTCCACCGCAAAGCCATCAAGACGCTCGCGGCTCGCCAGACCACGCGCATCGCGCGCGTGACCCTCGCTGCCCTCTGCACCTTTCTCAGCGAGCGAGAGGGTCGGCAGGTTGGCATCGAAGACATCCTCATCGATTCACCATCTCCAAACTGAGGAGCTTTCGCCCGCCTATCCCTCCACTGCTCCGTAGACATGTGAACGGCTCCTATAACATCATGCGGAAAGTAGTCCCTGACGCCTTTAGCAAGGGGATAGGGAGTGCAGCAGTTCACCCGAGACGGGTACGAATAGCCGTCTAAACGAGCTTGTGACCTATTTGTCATAGGTTTTCGATACTGTATAGCTTACGAACGCAACGAGAGGCACTGGCCGACATAGCCCCACACTTCATAGGCAGCCAGGGCCTCCCGGTACGACCGGTAGATCAGGGACAGGTACGGGGGGGTAGGGATTGTCGTCTTTTCGGACGACAAAGACACCGTGCGGGTCCACGCCATCATAGTGACAGGCAGCCTCCCAGCACCGGCGATAGGTTTGACTCTATCGTGCTCAAGTAGCCTCTAAGATGGCAGCATCGAGGAGGTAGAGGATGGTAAGCAAGGAGTAATCCTTGTGGTAGTCCATCCAGCCCGAGCATCACTGCTCGGACGAAGCCAAAAACAGCAAGCTATGGAACGCTCTTGTTTTTGGAACTATACGTTCTCAGGGCGGCGCATCCACGTCCGCCAGCCTGCTGGCTCATGGCTGCTCCTTCAGGCTGGCGGTGGCGTCTCTCTTCTGTGGCGACCGGGTATGGAAAAGTCGGAATGTGTAGCGGAAAATGCGGCGCTCCGGTCGCCACGGCTCCTCCAGCGAAAAGCCCTGCCCGTCGTCGTCAAAGGCGATAAGGAGCCCATCTGCGAGGTGGAGCGTGCCGTAGTTATCCTGGAGCCAGACTTTGTCCTGAGCTATCCACACGTCTTTTACCAGGACGGTGTGCTCGCTCCGGTCGGCACTTTCCCCCCAGTCCTGCTGGACTGGCTCCTTGTACCACATGGTAAAGGTGTACCTCCGCGGGGCATGGCTTTCCTCGTCCAGCAGGATGCGCTGTATTGTGGCGGCGACCGCCTCCCGGTTCTCGGGGCCGAGGACGCCGCGCCAGCCCGGTCCGATAGCTGCTGGTGTTTCTTTCATCTCATGTCCTCCTCCTCCCGCACCTGCCTGCGCCGCGGCTTCGTCGAGGACGATCTGCTCGTAGGTCTTCGCCAGTTCCCGCTCCAGTAAAGCGGGTGGGACGAAGGACACCTGGTATTTTTGACAGATACCGGGCAAAAGCGCCTCGATGGTGGCCCGGTCGGCATGATAGCGCTGTTCCAGGCGGGCGTAGTCGTAGGTCTGTCCCTCGGTGTGACCGCGCAGGTACCCACGCACAAACTCGTCCAGCTGCCGTTGCTCGTCGAACGTGCGTCCCCGTCCCTGCGTGTCAGCCTCCAGGCACAAACCGTACTCGAAACGGCCAATGTCGGCGACCTGCTCCTCTCCGAGAAGGACACGACCCGCCGCGCTGTCCCGCCTGCCCCGCGCATATCCCGCCTGTTCTTCCAGCGTGGGCAGCACTGTGCTGTCCTGCTCGAGCAGGCTTGCTAAAAGAGCCAGTGCTTCTTCTCGTTGCGAGGAGGAGACGCGCTCTTTGGGGATCCCGAAGAGCGCCAGCAGCCGGTCTAACGTTTCGTGCAATGCTGATTGGTCGGTGTTCATATCTTATTCCTCCGTGGAAACGACTCCTTCAGATGGAGTGGTCCGTTCCATGTAGATGGACATGTCTTGAAACATGGAACTGTCCCTTCCTTTCCGTTATCGTCCGTTATCGTTCTACCTGTTCAAAAGGCAGGCGCATATCCCACCTGCGCCTGGACGCAGGCTTTTGCTCGGGTACTGCGCGGTATATCCAGTAGAACCAACCCAGCTCAAACTCACGATGCGCCACCAGCGTAAACCACTCGTGGAGATGGCCGTCCCGGTCGATCAATCCGAAACATGACAGTGCCGTGTGCGTATCGGCAAGTACCCCCTTGCTCCAACCCTCTTTATCGAGGCGCTGCACCAGCATGCCAATTCCGCCGCCATACGGTCGCGAGATAACCAGGATGTCGCCCACGTGCGGCGCGTAGTTGAGCAGTGCAATGGTTTTGTTCATCGTTGTATCTCCTCTCATTGGGTTCAGATTCGTCTTGACCTGGTACCCCCAGATTGCCTTTAAGAAGGCGGCTGTTCCTACCCGGTTCGCGTTGCGAACTTCCCTTGTTGTTCCTCCGCTGCAAGCGTCCAGCCGGGCCTGGGTGACGAACTGTTGCGTGCAACAGGCGCTTCGATGACAGGAGATGGCTCCACAGGAGCAGCCCATTGCTCCCCTTGAGAGTCGCGACCAACTGCTGCGGTCCTGCCCCACCACCTTTGCGCTTTTTTCGGCCCCGCAGCAGATCAGCGAGCTTCATCAGTCTTTCCTCCTTTGCTCATGTCGGCGCAACCCATGAGAGACCGTATCGTAGCCGCGATAGTGTTCGACGCACAGCGAGTACTGTGCGTTTCTAATCTCCTCGTTGTCCACCAGCCAGGCGCGTTCCTCACGAGCGGGTGCCATCTCGAATCCGGCCAGTCGCAGGAACGGCTCGCACGGCTGGCCAGTACGGGGGTGATGCCGCTCCTCTCGCAGCTGGGGCGTCACGTAGATCGAGCCGGGGAACGCACGGGTTTGCGCAGCAAACGATTCCCACCAATCGGGGCAAGGGTCTGGCGGTCTCAGACCATGTACGGCGGCCACCTGAAAGCGCAGGTCGAACAGGTCGCTCTCGGACGGAATCGGGCAGCGGGACGATTGGAAGGTGTACCCATCACACTGGACGCGGTACATCAACACTCCCTCCTCCCCCGGTTCCTCCCGACTGAGAAGCAGGAGCGCGGTCTTGACGGCAGCCTGGGGTAAAAAGATGCCCCGCGGAAGCGAGACCACCGCCAGCAAGCGGCACTGCTCCACCAGTTCCCGCCGCAGTGCCTCCGCTGCCCGGTTGGTATTTCTGACGACCCCCTCTGGCAGCAACAGGGCCGCCCTGCCTCCAGGCCGCAGCAACTGCAGCGCGCGTTTGACAAACAGCAGCCCCGACTCCTGTGTCGACACGGTGCGTAGCGATGCACACAGGTCGTCCTGGTCCAGGTACCCGCCGTAGGGGGGATTAGCCAGCACCACGTCGTACTCCCCACCTCCTGGTTCCTGCATTCGGCGAGTAAACGAGCTGCTGAGCGTATCGGAACAGCGCACGTTCGGCAGCCTATTCAGGCACGTCAGCAGGTGGGCGAAGCAGACTGGGATAACCAGCGGATTGTTGTCGTAACCGACCAGCGCAGGAATGGGCGCAGGCGCTGCGCCCGGCTCGCATAGGCGGCTCCCGTCGGCCAGCACACACGGCTCACTCCCCTGGCTGCGCATCGCTGTCTGCCAGGCGGCCACGAGCAGGTTCCCGGTGCCGCAGGCCGGGTCGATGACTCGTTCGCCCGCGCGCGGGTCAGCCAGGTCGGCCAGCAGCGCGGCAATGTGGGGCGGCGTCATGATCTGGCCCGCTTTCGGCTGAAATGCTCCTTCCTGCTCCGCATAGGCTGGCAGGGCCGCGAAGGCCGACTGCAGGGTGAGCGCCCGCGCGCAGAGGGTATCAATGGCGTCCATGAGCGGGAAGATCCGCCCCGGCGAGAGCTGCGCGAAGACGGGCGCGGCGTCGGCCAGGAAGGAATCCGGGGCGAGTGAACGCAGCCAGGGACCAACGCGGGCGCGCAGGTGCATGGCGCAGGAGTCGCTCTCGGCACGCGCTCGTTCCTTGATCACCGACCAATAGCAGTTGGTAGCCATCCCCGGCATAAAGGCAGGATCATCCGACACCAGTCGGAACGAACGCTCCTCCAGGGCTTTGAGGACAAACAGGTAGCTCAGCAGGTGCAACCCCCGCAGCGTGTCGCTGACGCCTGAGGCATACAGGCAGCGCCACAGCGTTTCGATGGATTTCGTAAGTGATGGAGTATCCAACAACGCATCCTCCATATTTGGGGCGGTGCCGTTGTTGCATGAGTGCAACAACGGCACCGCCTGTAGCGAAGTGAGCAGGTCACGGCTACGCTCGCTGCAGCAGGCGTGCGAGCGTAGCCGTGACCTGCTGGATGGTAAAGGGTTTGGTCAGGTAGACATCGGCCCCGGCCAGGCGGGCCTTGAGGCGGTCAAGCACGCCATCGCGCCCGCTAAGAACCACGATTGGAGTGTGAACATACTCCGGGCTGGAGCGCACCAGACGGATTACCTCGTAGCCGTCTATGCGGGGCAGCCCAAGGTCAACAATCAAGAGGTCGGGTTGGGATTCCCCGCGCGCCTGCCGGATCGCCTGCAGGGCGTCGATCGGGTCAGCAAAGCACTTCACCTGGTAGTCGGCCCGGTGCAGGCCGACTTCGAGAATCTTGCACACGACCTGAGAGTCGTCAATCACCACAATGGAGCGGGTGTCCATGCAGAGAGGCCTCTCTTTCTTGTCGGCTGGCCCTCCGCGTGCTATACTCTCCGTGATGGGCCAGCCATCACCACAACGGCGGCCCCTGCAGGCAGGTCTGGCAACCAATGCAGGGGCCGCTCAACGAAAAGCACACCGCTTCTCCCCCGGTGTGCTCAACAGATGGTTCTTTGGTGCGCTGGGCTACTGGTCAGTCAGCGCCGCCTGTGTCTCCCCTCGTTCGAGTTCCCAGAGCCTTCGTAGCTCCCGCAGCGTTGCTCCGCACATTTCCGCCAGCTCCGCGCACTCGTCCCGCATCTGCCTCGAAAGCTTCGGTTCGAGGACGTACTCGCCGACGTTCGCCCCCGCAGCCGCGATCAGTTCCAGCAGCGTGGCAGCGCACAGCGCCTCGTCCTCCTCGCCCGACCCAGCGTCATCTTCCGGCGTTTGTTCCCCGCTGAACGAAACGCCCAACAGTCGCGCTGCCAGGTCGCGCCAGTTAACCCGTTCAAGGCTCATAATGAGCATTTCGTGAACGAAAAAGGGGCATTCGTTCGTGCGTACCAGCAGGGGTAAATGCAGGAGGAAGTGCAGCCGCAGGAGCTGTGCCCCACGGAACACGCTTCCGTCCACTGCACGGACCTGTCGTCGCAGGCGCTCGACCAGCCGGTCGGTTTCGGTGATCGCCTGCCAGAGCAGCGCCGTTTCCTCGCCCGCCTGCGGGCTGACCTGCGCGCCTTTGCCTGTGGTACCGGGATCGTCGCTCTCCTTGAGGTGAACGCCTGCATAGGCCTCCAGCGCCCAGCAGGCAAACCCCCAATCGACTTGCGCCAGGCGATGGAGCAACAGCCCCTGGTAGGCGGGGCCGTAGACAGGGTCTTCGAACACGAAGGGAATAGCTCCTGTGAGGCTGGAGCGCAGCGCGAGTTCGCTCTTGCGACTCTGCTGGTGAACCTGGATGAGCCGTTCGCGCAGTCCTGGCTGCCGGGCAGCCCACGCCAGGACGAGGAATGTTTCGGTCGTAACGCCAAAGGTCTTTGACATAAAGGGACTCCTTTCAAGTGGTGTGAGAGAACAACTGAACGATTGAGGTGTGCAGCATCGTTTGCTCACGCCCCCGTTGTTGTGACGCAGGACTGCAGCGCTCTTGCGGTCTCGCGACACAAATCCCGCAGGAAGAGCGCCTGGGTGCGCAGCGGTTCGGGCAATTCGCTGCTGTACAGCCCAATTTCCGCGTCGACCAGGCGAAACACTTCGCCCAGTATCTGCGCCTGCACTCCACGCGGTTCCGGCTGACTGGATGAGGCATCGCAACAGCACGCAGGACGCGCTGGCCCCTGCAACACCCGCGCGCTAATCGCGTGCCAGTCCACGCTCGCCAGGCTGGCGCGGAGCAGTTCGCGCAGGAAAAAGGGCATATGCAGGTAAGGCTGCACCCGCTCGAGGTACCAGAGAAAGAAGGCGCGCAGCTCGCAGCTTCCGCGACAGCTATCACCCTGCCAGCTCTCGCTGAAGCGCTGCAGGCGCTGCGCCAGGGGGGAATGTGCCGTCACGGCCTGCCAGAACGCCTCCGTCTCATCGGCTGGCCCTCCTGATTGCCGGGCCGGGACGTAGGGGTCGTCGGAGCAAAACACGCCACTCAACGGTTCGATCAAGCCTTCGAGAGCGATTGCGGAGGTAACGCGCTCCACATCCACACTCGCCAGGCCATAGCGCGCCAGGGAAACCCACAGCGGTCCATAGATGGGATCACCATCGAAGCAGGCGAGCGCATCGTCTATGCTGGCATACAGCACCTCATCGAGCAGTTGCGGCAAGCGTTTGCGGGGCTGCTCGCGCCTTTTTCGCTCGAGGTGCAATCGCAGGTCAAGCGTGCTGCACCAGGCCAGTATCACGAGGGTCTTGCTGTCCACTGGACAGCTCCAGCTTGGATGTTTTGACATACGTTTGTTCCTTTCACCTGTTCCTATCTTGTGGAGCGGTTGCTAGCGATCCGTCCCGTGGTTCATCAGGGAATGGGCCTTGCAGGGCTGCATCATCTGGCGGCGGGCCATGAGCAGTTCCACCTGCGCAAGCACACCTTGTATCAGCCAGCACACCTCGTCGGAGAGATCGAGGAGGTCCTCCTGTCCTCGCAGCGGCTTGAGCGCCGCTGCTACGCAGGCCGCATGGGCAGCATCATAAGCACGATTTCCGCTGGCTCCTACCGACAAGGAGCTTTCATAGGTTTCCCTCGCCACGCGCTCCAGATTCCAGAGTTCCTGCTCGTCCATCAAGGTGCGATAGATGGGAAAGAGCCGGGTGAGTACGGCGTGAACGGGCAAGAGATCCACGATATCTCGCATGGCGTCCAGTCCAGCTCGCAGCCCTGCACACTCACGTTCCAGGCGCTGGCACAGCCGGTCGAATTCAGGCTCGACCGGGTTGGCCCGCATGAGCGTCGCAATGGAGACCCCGGCCGAGGCCGTGTGTTCCAGAAAAGCATGGAAAAGCGCATCCAGGGTCCTTCTGCGCTCGTTTACACCCGGTATCTGAAGGGATTGTTCCGTCATCATAGTGTTTTCCTCCCAATCAATAAGGAGGCCATCCTCTCCCTGCAACGGGAGAGGATGGCCTCAACGAGATCAGTGGCTTCACGCTTGTGTGCCCAGGAAGACAGGGACCACCAGGCATCATAGGAGCAACGGGCTCCAACGTCGCGCTGGTTCAGCTGACAATCAACACCAGTCCCAAACAGGCTGACGCACGCCAGGACCTCAGCACGGCCACCTCATTTTTCCGGGCCTTTTTATCATCATGTGGAAACGAAAAAGACATCGTGTCACGAGCGGATCTTCGTATCAGATCTGTTGTTGCTCTTGATACCATGTCTCAAACTCCCTTTCTAACACGTCATGCAGCATCTCATACAGGTTGTGGTAGACACAGTGCTGGGCTGTGACCTTTCCGTGAGCATGGCGCTCCATGATACAGGAAAGCGCGTTCGGCTCTCTGGTAAACAGGTCCGAGTCTTCCAGGCAACACAGGAGCAGGGTGGTGGTCCAGGTGTCGCTTCGCTCGTCCAGAAACAAGTCAATCGCTTCGCCAATCATTTCACCGACTTCCGAGAGCCTCTCTGCCTCCTCTGCTACGAGGAGTTCTTCCCGGCGAGCCTCTATCTCTGCGAAAAATACCGCCTTGCATTGTTCCACCAGTATGGTTAATGCTGATTGTGCCATGTGGATAGTCCTTTCTTGTCGAATTGCAGGCATGGTTCCCGGAGTGAACCCACGCGGTTGTACGAAGCCGCTTTTTGCTTCTCTTGATGCAGGCTGCTCCATTTCCGCTCGCACGTCAAAGCGGCAAGTAGGCGACGAGCGAACTTCTCGCCATAGTGCAGGCTCTCGCCTGGTTGGTGGTCTGGCAGGAATGCTAGACGCACAGACGCCGAAGCGTTCGCCTTATATGGAGGAGGCGTTCGCCTGGGAGGCGCACAACCAGGAGTACCCTGCTTCCGGGGGAGGTCCGCTCCCCGTTATTCACCGGTAGACCCCCTGGCGAATGGCCTCGCGTATCGCCATGCCCACCGCGCGCATCGGGCCGCGCAGGGAACATCCGCTATCAGTGGGCAGGCCTGCCAGCTCTGGGTGGGCAACCAGATAAGCAACCTTCGCCCGCGCCGCCAGAATAGACGATGCGTGATCGTGCGGGTCTACCATGTGCAGCAGCAACATCCAGGGCATTTGCACGTCATCTTCCGGCGTGTACCTCTGGAGGAGTATCTGGGCAGCCAGACACACGATCTCAGCCTGCACATTGAGGCGTGTCATTTGTGTGCAAGCCTCCATCCGCTTCAGACGCTTGCCCAGGCGAAGGTGTTCCGCTTCCAGATCGGCTAGCGGTCGAGGAAACGGTGTGTCACGCGCCTTGTCTATTTTCGCCAGGCCGCCCGCCAGTTCCTCGCACACGCTCCAAATCCACTCCGAGGCCATCTCCTGGCTGACTTGAGCGGTCACTGCCAGAGCAGGCGGCGCTTCGAGCGCGCGCACCACTTCCATAAACCAGGCTGAGGCCGGATGATCCGGCAGTGGTGTATTGACCCGGTGGACAGGAATGTCTATCTCGCGGTCAAACAGGTTGACCCGCTCGAGTGGAATGGTCTCTGCCAGTACGAAGAGCCTGAGCAGGAGCAGATCGTCTGTGAACTCCAACTCGATGAGGTACCGCTCGTGCCGCCTGCGCCCGCTATTTCCTCGCCGGTTCCAGAGGTAGCAGACATGTCCCTCGGGCGGCAGCGTGATACGTACTCCTTTCGTCTCAGCGAGGTGGCGTGCCACGCGGTAGAGCAAGTCGGCGGGGAATTCAGCCCAGCTATTGTAGATCTCTTGCAGACCGTCGGCATACACCCGACTAACTCTTACGCCGACATCCAGGTCTGAGGGCCAGGCGAACTCGCGCAGCTCACCCGGCCACCCCTGAACGCCCCTGCCTGACGCTCCACTATAGAGAAGCGGGTAGGCCATCGGCACCGTTGACAGCTTGATCGGGCGCTCATAAAAGGAAGATTCGTGGCTGGGTTCGGGCAATCCCCACGCTCTGAATGTGCCCTGGCTGTACAGGTACGCGCAAACCGCCTCCAGGCGGTCTTCGTCGCTCTCGCATCCTTGCAGCAGTTGTCCCAGGTCGACCGGCGCAACATCTCCCTGCGCGAGTGCCGCTTGCCAGAATGGCAGCGCCAGGTCGGGCAGCAGGAGGCACCCTTGTTCATCCCAGACGGTAATGCTGTGGATCACTTCACCGCCCATCTGCGCCACACTGGCGAGGGCGACGGTGTCGATGCGCTCCTGGTGGCCCCAGATCTCCTCCAGGAAAGCGCGCAATTGGCGGTTGGCGTGGACCTCCTGTATCAGGGAAGCGAGGCCCAGCATTTGTCCCTCCGGGACGGGCGTGATCTGTATGTCACTGCACCCGCTGCCGGATGCGCGGAGTTGTTCGTCGTTCGTTTTTTGTTCTTCCATGGTGCTCCTTCTGTCTCTACCAAGAATGCGCCGTGTGCTATACGCCGTAGGAAGCTCGGGCATGTTGGCCTTCCCCGCTCTCCCTGGCTGCGAAAAATGCCCGAGCAGCTATGAGCAGGCCATCGCGTAGAATGGGTTCGCCGCAGCGAGCGCAGCAACGAAGAGAGCATCGCCTCCACCAGCAGGCACATCACCCAGGGTGAAAAGATGTACGCCGTCGCTTTCGGCCCGCACCCATCTAATGATACAAATCGTCACGCACACGGAGAGCGATGGGACCGCCTGCAGGGAGCGGGCGGTAGGCCACCGCTGGGTTGCGTATGTCCAGTGCGCCGCTGGCGTGGGCGACCGCTACGAGTTCGAGGGACTCGCCCAACTGCGCATCACGCAAGGCGTGTTGGGAGCTGAGCGCGTAGGGATAGACCCGGAAGCGCTGTGCCGCCTCGCGCCGGAACTGCACGATGCCCAACGCCTTCGGGTGGCGCGGGCGCGCAAAGCGCCGAGCGACGCTCAAGAGCGCTTCCTCATACGTCGTTAGCTGTTTTGCCATAGGTTCATTGACCTCCATGCATTGATCAGCTCGGCGGATACGGGCAATCCAGCACTCTCCGCGAACGCTCGCAGCTGTTGCTCCGCCGCGGCCGCTTCGCGCTGGTCGCGTGCGAGATCCGCCAGCCGCGCGCTTCTATTGATGCTGTCCCTCTTCCTGGTCGATTCCTCCAGCCGCTCGGTGTCCTTGCCGATCTGGGCGTGCTGCCAGGCCAGGTAAAATCCGAACCAGGGAAGCTGGTCCTCCACCGGCAGCAGATCCACTCGCACCCAGTTTTCGATCACGTAGCGTCCACCCGCCCGCTCATGGCTCCAGAGACCCAACCCCCAGGTCAGGCTGCCCCAGGTGTGATCGCACCGGTAGAGCAGCACGGGGTTGCCCCAGCGGTCCTGCTTGAGCGCCTCGACCCGCGCGGGCGTCCCACAGTGAATGTTGCGCCAGGCGGTGCCGACCAGGCCCTCCATCGGCCAGGGTAAGGCGGGATAGGTTTGGCGGGGCCAACGGCCTTTCACGCAGACGGCATGATGAATGTGTTTCACCTGTGCTGGAGTACGCGCCTCCCCTGGCAAAAAGGGGCTGTAGACGGGGGTCGGACCTGCTGCCGGAGTGGCCCGATTGCTTCCTGGTTCAAACACCAGCCGCTCGTGAGGAGCAGTGGTGGCGCACCTGCTTTGATGCATATATTTGACCTTTCAGCGTTATGGTTGATTCTTTCAGTGCTTTATGGGCATTACGGCAAAGCACGATTCTTTCCGCCCCCCATATGGACGGAGCATGACGGGTTTTGCTGTGCCGCAGTAGTCGAAGCTCAGGTGGGGGGTATCGATGTGCCGCAACACGTCGGCCACATAGGCACCATCCAGCACTACGCTAGCGGCTGGGCCTGTTTGGTCCACGATGGGTATCGTATAGAACGTGGGAGTCCGGTCTTTGGCATGGCTCATGGCCTCTATCCTGATACGACCTACGTCGCAGAAGAGGCGCAATTGATCCGCCTCGCTTAGAGGAGCGACTGCCTGTACTGCCTGCCTGAGCGCGCCGGTTTCGCACACGACGCGCGTGACGCACTCCTGGGAGAGGACTGAGCGATAGAGCGGGATATCCTCACTGAGCAGAGGAATGGTGACGACGCAGGTACCTGCGGTAAGCCGTAAAAGAGCAGGTTTGACGAGAGCGGGTGCAGGCTCCTCTTCCTGTTGCCCGTTTTCCTGGCTCAACGTAGAGTGCGTGAACACCGCTTCCACCAGGACCGCATCCTCGTCCGGTACCAGACGCGCCCCCGTAATGAAGGCCCTGGCAGGTACATGCACGGCCCGCGGCCAGTTGCCAGTGCCTGCAGCCTCCCGCGTACTCCAGGCAAGACGAAAGCCGTCGGTGGCAGCCAGCGAGATGCGCTGGCTGCCGATTTCAAGAGCGATGCCGGTATGTCGCGCATCCTCTGGCGGGTTGGCAGCCCACTGCACCTCTTCCAGCAACGAAAGCAGCTGCCCTTTCGGAAGCCTCACCCGCTGCGTTTCAAGCTCGGTGACCTGGTACACCTGTATCACTTCCCGTGACCCGGTGCGCTGGTGGCATGCGGCGCACTCTTCCTGCACGGTCTCTTTGCGCGTCCAGGTCGCCCCCAGGGCAGCATCGACGAGTGGAGAGAACGCTGGGAATTGCCCAGCTGTTTTCCTATCCAGCCGAAACTGGCGCGGATACTCACCCTCCTGCCTGAGCAACACAGACAGGTCCTGAGCCCACAGTGAGATGAGGCCACTCATCGATCTCAGGGCGTGAACGAGGTCGTAGTAATTGAGGACGCTTTCGCCCTCGGTCTCGATGGTAAGATCACGCGCAAGCGTGACAGCCACATGCAGGCGCGCATGGAAAGCAGTGCAGGTGAGCTTCCCCTGCTGCGCCTGGAGTAGAACCCATGGGAAAGACGTGTAAAAGCGGTCATGCATGGCCACCTTCACACGTTGTAAGAAGTGTCGCAATGTTTGCGCGTTGCCGACAAGTTGCATATCTATCCTCCGGTTGTACATTCACAATGCTATTTCGGACAAGCGTGTGGAATGGCTCGCAGCAAGGAGTACCCACTGCTGCTGGACAGACGGGCGTGGTCGTTTGGTATGGTAGGCGGAGCAGAAACACAATCGCCCGTAGGATTCGAGGTAGACCACTCCCCCTCCATGGTAGTAGATGGCCGCCACAAGCGCCCCCGGTATCGACCCTTGCAGGTCATTGTCTCTGATGGCCTGGGCCAGGACCGCGTGCGCGACCTGCTCTTCGAGGGCGCGCAGCTGCGTATCCTCCACGCGCGCCGCTATGCGAGGATGCACGGCTGCGCGTATGGAGTCGTACCGCCCGGCCAGCGGCAAGCCGCTCCCGTGCTTTTGCCTCCATAGCTCAGCTATGGTATCGTGTTCGTCCTCGGTCAGGACTACAAACGCTTCGTGTGTTGGCATGTGTCCTCCTTCACTCCTCTCTTACAGGCGGGCCGGACCGGGCTGGCCGGCCAGAAGAAGCGCTGCTGGCTGTGCCGGAACTGCCACACCGTTCAGCAGCCCGTCAAGCGGGGCCAGAGTGGGCGAGGTACAACGGAGCGCCTCTCGTGGGGCCAGCCGTTCCAGTTCAGAGAGCGTGTGCCGGAACATGCGCGCATAGCGTACTGCCAGGCGCTGCACCCGATCGGCCAGAACGGAGGGCTGTTGGGGCGGCAGGCCATACGCGCTCCAGGTACGTTGCCAGCACGAGGTGATGTGCTGTGCCGCCCACTGCGCCAGGGGCGCTTCCCCGGTTGAAACGGCGTGTTCGACTGGCGGCATCACCCAGGCTTGCAGGTGCGCATCGGCCCAGGCCAGCAGGTCGAGCGCCGCCTCGACCTGCTGTTCGTAGTATGGCAGGGGTACGAGCGCCTGAAGGCGCAGGCACTCGACAAAGAGCTGTCTGGGAAGACGCAGTTGCGACCCGATACTCTGGCGAAGCGCCCGGACGGCTTCACATGCCTCGCACACCCAGGCTTCGTGCGGACGGATGTGCCAGCAGGAGAGCCGGTAGCTCTGCAGCGTTGCCCAGGTCTGAGCCGCCAGCAGCCGAAGGAGGCGCGATCCGACCTCGACGGGCGCTTCTCCAACCAGGGGCAGGGGAAATTCCACCCGCCTGGCGAGCGTAAGCCAGTGGCGCAGTAGCGCGCACTCGTCCTCAAGCGCAACCCGTTCTGGAGTATGTGGCATAGTCAAGGCGAACTGTTGTTCTTTTTCGCCCAGCAGCCGGACGGCCTCTAGAACCAGCGCGCGCGGAGAGCCGAGAACTTCCTCGCGTTGCAAGAGCGTTTGGGCCAGCTGCGCCAGGCCGTGGCTTCCTCGCTCACGGGTATGCTTCAGAAAAGCGCGCACGCGTTCGGCTGCCAGCGGGATGCCGTCAGGAACGCCACACAGCGGATCATCGCATCCGTCGCAGTCCTGGTGCCAGCCGGGCAGGTCGCGGTAGGTGAGCGTGGTGGCCTGTGTCCCGGATGCTGGCCACCACCGGAGCCGGGCCTGGAACCCCAGCGAAACGTCGACGCAAAAGACCGCCTGCAGCAACTGGCGCGCCACCTGCTCGAGGTGTGCCGGGTCCGGGGTTTTTGCTTCGCTCCGCTGCATGCGCCAGCGGCCTTCACCGCGCATCCAGTGATCTTCCTCCTGCCGGAACCAGAGGCCTGTCCAGCGCTGCCACAGGCGACGTTCCTGTTCGGCGGTCAGCTCGGGCAGCGTTATTTCGATCGTATCCATTGACTTGTCTCCTTTTTTCTTGCTAGAGAAGGTTGCTCCAAAAAACGCTTTCGGTAAAAAAGAGGGCCCTGGCGAGGTTCTCTCCTATCGAGGCGAACCGCCAGGGCTCCCAGGTGCAGCCAGGACAGGGCGCGCCGCAGGCTGTTGAGAAGGGTCATTCTGCCTCCTTCGCAGGCTGCGAGGCCAGGAGATCCTGCGCCTTCCTGTTCCAGTGCTTCAGCACTGCCCATTCCACGCTGCAGTTCAGCATAGGCACCTAATGCAAGTAAGACAAAGGAAAACTCCCCCGCTGGCCGATCTCGGAGGGTTTTCCTAAACAAGAAGTAACGGGAGGGTAAGACGGTGTTGAGGACAAAATGAGAAGAGAATGCAGAGCAACGCTTGATGAGTTCCTTTTACTTTCCAGGCCCCTCCTCTTCCTTCCCAGTTAACAGGTGAGGCCGATGCCTGGCGATCCACACTTCAGCCTCAGTCTCATCGATATGGCACTCGAACCCCCGCAGTTCGACGCTTGAAGGAAGTGTCTGGTTGTGATCAAACACGGCCTGGACAAAGGGGTCGTAGTCCGCAGCGTATTCGGCCACACTATCAGCAGTGTACCCTCCACCATACCCCTCCTCTCGCAAAGCCTGCAGTTCAGCGTCACTGGCCTGCGCAAACCAGGGCGTCGCGTTGAACTCCACTTCCACCACGTGATCATCAGAGTAACAGCTAGCCGTTACTTTTGGTTCGAGCAATGCCGGGTCGTGGCCGTTTTGTTGCAAGATTCCATCCGCTCCTTCCTCGTCAAGATTCTTCCCTTCGCCATCGAGATGAAAAAACTCTGGGTCGCTCCCCTGAGCCGCAAGCAGGCCGACCATTGTGAGCCCGTCGATAGCCTCCTGCCTCACCACGTTCCACTGTCCAGAAGCTGCTCCCTCGATAATATCGTAAGCAACCTGGTCCAGGGTCTGAGGGTCGTAGGGAGCGTCAGTGAGAACCTCTACTTCAATAATGGTACGCTGGAATGCGCCTTGATGAGGCAGTATTGCTTCTTCCTGCTCTTTCCCTAGATACAGCTCAGGGCGTTTTGTAGGGTCCCTCAACATTGCCAGAATAGCCCCCATAACCAATTCCGGTTCATCTGCCCATTCTTGCTTATCCCAGTACACGATTTCCTTACCATGCGCGTCACAAAAGCGTACATACGCTCCCAGTTCGTACTCCTCCCCTGCCGAGCGGAGCGTGACCCCGCCAGGAAGGGTAAGAATGGTTCGCTCCCCTGCTCCCGTTTGGACAGGAGTTTTTTGACCTTTGCCAAGAAAGCTAGTTGCTCCAGCCTTGCCCCAGGCGACTTGCTCGAAGGTGTGAAGCAATTCAGCAGCGGTGAGAGCTATCGTTGGCTCCTGTTCGGTCAGGGTGAGATCGCCCTCCTCGATCTTATGCCACACGTACTCGTGGGACCCGGACGCAAGGCCCCCCGTCTGAAGGTCTTCCAAGCCAACCTGACCCGGAACAAAATACATGCCCTCATCGAGGTAGGGCTTGATCTGCTCAAGCGTTAGCTCCCCAGCGAGGATAACCGTCTTATCCTGCTTGTTGCCATTTCCAACGCTACAGGTGTAGTGGAAAAGAGTATTCATTCTTTTTCTCTCTTTCCTTTTACGTTAATATACTTACAAGCCCACTCGACAGAGGGCCGGAGCAAGCGATACACTTGCTCTTGTGAACTGTTGAACAGACCAGGGAAAGGCTCTTCTTTCCGTC
>Ga0070740_10001756_pt1 | contig 28182 bp, 20 predicted proteins | sample Coa_R2_FD_67286 | JGI IMG/M metagenome (GOLD analysis project Ga0070740, IMG submission 67286) | Surface soil microbial communities from Centralia Pennsylvania, which are recovering from an underground coalmine fire - Coalmine... | ecosystem: Environmental > Terrestrial > Soil > Unclassified ...
ACGTAGCCTTCCTGTCCGTTCTTGAGCTTGACGCGCAGGAAATAACGCGTCGAGCCGGTGACGACCACGAACTTGCCCTGCTGACCCGCTTCAACATGCGCGCTCTTGTTGCTCGGTTGCGCGTAAATCCACGTGTCCTGCTTCAACTGCAGCCGCGCGTTGGCGGGCTCGACCGCAACCGGTTTCGGCATTGTGGCCGGCGGCGTCTTGGATGCGAGCACATGATGAGCCGGCGCAGCGGGCGTCACACGATGCGTCGCGGGATGCGGCGGCGAGGACACGGGCGGGGGCGGCAGCGGCGGCGCTTCGCCCTCGGGCGCAATTGTCGTTGCGGGCAGACCGGCCTCATCCTGCGCGCGTGTCGAAGGCGATACGCACCACCAGAGAGCGGCGACGGCCAGCGCGATTACCCAGCGCCGGGCGCCACCTCGCAGCGCTCGAATCCTCATCCTTCCCCTCCCCCAACCCGGCGGCGCGCCGGGCTCTTGATCTGCAGCGATCTCAATTCAATTCAACACGCTCCGCATACCCGGCACTGCGTGACATCGCATGGTCTGGTCTGAAGCTCGCGATGCGCCCGTTTGCGCTCGGAGGCGAGAAACCATTTCGCGACGTGATGGTCGATGAAATCCCAGGGCAGGATTTCATTCTCCGGATAATGGCGGGTGACAAAGAAATCCGGATCGACCGGCGCGATGCCCTCCGCCGCCTCGCGCTTGATCGCCTTGAGCCCGTGCCAGATCTCGCTCGGCGACTCGCGATGCTCGGCGCTAAGGCGCGCCAGGATCGCGCCGACGCGCCGGTCGCCGCGCGAAACCAGCGTCTGGAAGTACGCCTCGCGCGGCGATTCCGCATCGAGCTCGATGCCCGCCTCCAGCCGCATCAGATGGCTGCGCACCAGCGCCACCCGGCGCTTGAGTTCCTGCGGCTCGCGCATCGCGTCCCATTGAAAGGGCGTCCACGGCTTGGGCACGAACGGATTGAGCGACACGCTGACGTGGCCGACCCGGCGGCGCTGCGCGCGCGCCCGTGTGACGATGCGGCCGACCAGCTCGGCGATCGCGACCACGTCTTCGTCGCGCTCTTCGGGCAGGCCGACCATAAAGTAACACTTCAGATTCTCGACGCCCTCGCCCACCATCAGCTCGGCCGCGCGCAGGATCTCGGCCTCGCTCAGGTTCTTGTTGATGACCTTGCGCATCCGCTCGCTGCCCGCCTCGGGCGCGATGGTCGCGCTGCGATTGCCGTTGCGCGCAAGCGCCGCCGCGAGCCCGGGCGAGATGCAATCCGCCTTGAGCGACGACGGCGAAAGCCGGCCGCCGCGATCGGCGACCGCCGCGGCAATCTCGGCGACGCCCGGCACGCTCGCCATCTCTGCGCCGACCAGCCCGATCACGTCGCGCTCGCCGAGTCCGCGCTCGGCCTGGGCGAGCAGGGCCTCGGGACTGCGGTAACGGATCGGACGATACATGAAGCCGGCCGCGCAGAAGCGGCATCCCCATTGGCATCCGCGGCTCGCCTCGACCAGGTACATGTCGCCGAAGACGGACTCCGGCGTGAGAATCAGCGACGCGGTGGCGAAGCGATCGAGGTCCTCGATCAGACGCCGGTTGACCCGCGCCACTCCCGGTCCGCGGTAATCGACGCGCGTGAGGCTCCCGCGCCCGTCGTAGACCGGCGCGAAGTAATCCGGCAGATAGGCGCCGTCAACCTGGGCCAGCGCATGCAGCCGCTCGACGTGGCCGAAGCCGTCAGTCGCGCGAAAGCGCGCGATGAACTCGGGCACCATCTCCTCGCCCTCGCCGATCAGGAACAGGTCGGCGAAATCGGCGATCGGCTCGGGATTGAGGAACACCGCCGAGCCGCCGACCACGATCAGCGGATAATTGCGGCCCGCGCGCTCGGCGCGCGTCAGCGGGATCCCCGCCATGCGCAGCATCGTAATCAGGTTCAGGTAGTCGGTCTCGAACGACACCGAAAACGCGATCACGTCGAAGCTGCTGAGCGGCTCGCCGCGTTCGAACGACACCAGCGCCTCGCCGCGTGCGCGCAGATAGGCGCGCTCGTCGGGGTCTGGCAGAAAGCCGCGGTCGGCCGCGACGCGCGGGTCGGATTCAAAGATGTGGAAGACGGCCTGGAAGCCCAGGTTGGCCATCCCCAGGCGATACACGTTGGGATAGACGACGCACAGCCGGATATCGCCGCCGCGGCGGCGCTGGTAGAGCGCCTTTTCGGCGGCGATGCGTTCGAGCGCGCGCTTTCTTGGAAACATTCGATAAGGGCCCTGGGGCCAGTCGAGGTTAACGCTTATATGCGATGCGGCTCAAGTGGTGTCTTGCGCGAGCGCGGAGGGTCAGGCGAACACGCGCTCCGGATGGCAGTACAGGTTGAAAGTGTCGGCGCGCACGAAGCCCGCGAGCGTCATGCCGACCTCGTCGGCCAGCTCGACCGCGAGCGAGGACGGCGCGGAGACCGCCGCCAAAATCGGCACGCCGGCCGCGGCCGCCTTCTGCACGATCTCGAAGCTCAGCCGGCCGCTGACCGCCATGATCGCATCGCCGAGCGGCAGCATGCCGGCGCGCAGGGCGTAGCCGACCGTCTTGTCCACGGCATTGTGACGGCCGACATCCTCGCGCAACGCGACCAGCGTGATCTTCGCGCCGGCCTTCTCGCCGGCGCGCCTGGGCGCTCCGTTCGCGGCATCGAGGCACGGGGCGTTCGGCCGAGCGCCGGGGTTCATGAACAACGCGGCGGCGTGCAGTCCGCCGGTTGCGGCGAAGACCTGCTGCGCGCGGCGCATCATCGGCGCCAGCGCCAGGATCGTCTCCGCCCTGACCTTGAGCGGCGAAACGATCGGCGCGATCCGGCGCTGCGTCGCTTCGATGCTGGTCTTGCCGCACACGCCGCAGCTCGACGAGATCGTGAAATTCCGCTTGAGCCGCGCGCGCAGCGCTGCCGCCGGAACGCGCAGGACGACATCGACCACGTTGGGCTCGGGCGCGCCCTTTGCCCCGCGCACGCGGCGAATCTCATCGAGGTCGTCGCGCGATTCGATAAAGCCCTCCGCCAGCAGAAAGCCCGCGACCAGTTCCTCGTCGTTCCCGGGCGTGCGCATCGTGAGCGTGAAGCGCCGCCCGCCGAGCCGGATTTCGAGCGGCTCCTCGACCGCGAGCCGTTCGTCGGCCTCAGCAAACCGGCCCTGGCTGAACCTGCGCGCCGGATGCCGGCGGATCGTGCCGCTCGCGGCGATACTCCGCGTCGGCGGTTGTTCACGTTCGCGTTGACCTTCACGCATGTTGATTGCCGCCGCCGCGGGGCCCAGCCTACAGCATGGCGGCGCCGTGATGTTCCAGCAGACGAATAGCGTCGTGCGCGATCTCGTTAAGCTCGGAAACGCCGGCGTGATCGTGCAGGTGCGCGACGATCTGGCGGCGCATCCGCGGATCCCAGAAGTTGCGCAGATGCTGCGCAGTGGCGGCGACCGCCTCCGCACGGTCGGGGCTCGATGTGCGAAAAAAGTCCGCGATCTGGTTCGCCATCGTCACCAGGTGATGAATTTCCATCGCGCGCCGCCGGTCCGAATGCGCTTTCGCCGCGATCAGCGGCCGGCCGCCGGATGAGCCGCATCGCTCGGCCCGCCGGCCGCTCGCCTCACGCCCGCGTCGCCGGCCGGCATCACCTGCACCGCGGTCACCTTGTATTCGGGACAGTTGGTCGCCCAGTCCGAGTTCTCGGTGGTCACGATATTGATGCCGGATGACTGGTGATGGAACGTGGTGTACACGACGCCGGGCGGCACGCGCTCGGTCAGATGCGCGCGCATCGTGGTTTCGCCGACGCGGCTGCTGACCCTGACCAGCGATCCGTCGCTCACGCCGCGCTGTTCGGCGTCGTGCGGATGAATCTCGAGCAGGTCCTCATGATGCCAGACGACGTTGGGCGTCCGCCTGGTCTGCGTGCCGACGTTATACTGCGAGAGAATGCGTCCGGTGGTGAGGATCAGCGGGAAACGCGGGCTGGTCCGCTCGTCGGTCGGGATATATTCGGTAATCACGAAGCGGCCCTTGCCGCGCACGAACGAGCCCATGTGCATTACCGGCGTGCCCGCGGGCGCCTTGTCGTTGCATGGCCATTGCACCGATCCCAGCCGCTCCAATTTTTCGTAGTTGACGCCGGCAAAGGTCGGTGTCAGACGCGCGATCTCGTCCATGATTTCCGACGGATGCGCATAATGCATCGGGTAGCCGAACGCAGTCGAAAGTTCGCAGGTGACCTCCCAATCGGCCTTGCCCGCCAGCGGCGGCATCACCTTGCGCACACGCGAGATGCGCCGTTCCGAGTTGGTGAAGGTGCCGTCCTTCTCGAGGAACGACGAGCCGGGCAAAAACACGTGCGCGTACCTGGCCGTCTCGTTGAAGAAGATGTCGTGCACGATCACGCACTCCATCGCGCTCAGCGCGGCGACGACGTGATGCGTGTTCGGGTCGGACTGCGCGATATCCTCGCCCTGGATGTAAATCCCGCGAAAGCTGCCGTCGAGCGCGGCGTCGAACATGTTCGGGATGCGCAGGCCGGGCTCGGCGTCGAGCCTGACCTTCCATTCATGCTCGAAGCTCGCGCGCAGCGCCGCATCCGAGATGTGGCGATAGCCGGTCAGCTCGTGCGGGAACGACCCCATGTCGCACGAGCCCTGCACGTTGTTCTGCCCGCGCAGCGGATTGACGCCCACGCCGGGGCGTCCGAGATTGCCGGTGGCCATCGCCAGGTTCGCCATCCCGAGCACCATCGTGCTGCCCTGGCTATGCTCGGTTACGCCCAGGCCGTAGTAGATGACGGCGTTGCCGCCGGTCGCATAGAGCCGCGCCGCGGCGCGAATCTTCTCCGCCGGCACGCCAGTCGCCCCGGCCGCCGCTTCGGGCGAGTTGCGCTCTTCGAGGATGAACTTTTTCCACAGTTCGTAGGCCGGTCCCTCGCATCGCTCGCGCACGAAGTCCTCGTCGGCGAGCCCTTCGCTCAGGACGACGTGCGCGAGTGCGTTGATGAGCGCGACATTCGTACCCGGCAGGAGTTGCAGATGGTATGCCGCCTCGATGTGCGGGGTGCGCACCAGATCGATCGCGCGCGGATCGGCGACAATCAGCTTCGCGCCCTGGCGCAGCCGCCGCTTCATCAGCGAGGCGAACACGGGATGGCCGTCGGTCGGGTTGCAGCCGATCACCAGGATGACGTCGGCCTGCAGCACGGAGTCGAAATCCTGCGTGCCGGCCGAAGTGCCGAGCGTGGTCTTGAGCCCGTAACCGGTCGGCGAATGGCAGACGCGCGCGCAGGTATCGACGTTGTTGTTGCCGAATGCCGCGCGCACCATCTTCTGCACCAGGTAGGTTTCCTCGTTGGTGCAGCGCGACGACGTGATACCGCCGATGGCGCCGTTGCCGTGGCGGGTTTGAATATCCTTGAGCCGCCTCGCTGCGTAGCCGATCGCCTCGTCCCACGACACAACGCGCCACGCGTCGGTGATTTTCTCGCGCACCATCGGCGTGAGCACGCGATCCGGGTGCGTCGCGTAGCCCCATGCGAAGCGGCCTTTCACGCACGAATGCCCATGGTTCGGCATGCCATCGCGATTGGGCAGCATGCGCACCACTTCGTCGCCCTTGACCTCGGCCTTGAACGAGCAGCCGACGCCGCAATAGCCGCAAGTGGTGGTAACCGAGCGCTGCGGCAGGCCGCGCTCGAGCATCGATTTTTCGATCAGCGCGTCGGTCGGACAGGCCTGCACGCACGCGCCGCACGAGACGCATTCGGACTCGAGGAACGGCTGGCGCTGACTCGGCGAAACCACCGAGTCGAAGCCGCGCCCGTCGATGGTCAGCGCGAAGGTGCCCTGGACCTCTTCGCACGCGCGCACGCAGCGCGAGCACACGATGCATCGCGCCGGGTCGAAGGCGAAGTACGGGTTCGACGTGTCGCGCGCCGCGTCGAGGTGGTTGCGTCCCGCCCATCCATAGCGGACTTCGCCGACGCCGACCGCGTCGGCCATCGCGTGCAATTCGCAATTCCCGTTGCCCGCGCACGTCGCGCGGTCCGCCGGATGATCGGACATGTAGAGTTCCATCACGCCGCGCCGCAGCCGCTCGAGCATCGGCGAGCGCGTCCGCACCTTCATCCCGGCTTCGACCGGAGTCGTGCACGAGGCGGGATAGCCGTTGCGGCCTTCGATCTCGATGAGGCAGAGCCGGCACGAGCCGAACGGCTCGAGCGCGTCGGTCGCGCACAGGCGGGGTATTGCGGTGTCGGCCAGTGCCGCCGCGCGCATCACCGAGGTGCCCTCGGGCACGGTTATTTCGCGGCCGTCGATGGCAAGCGTGACGAGCGTGGCAGAGGTGCGCGCCGGAGTTCCGTAGTCGCGATCGGTTTTCGACAGCACTGGCTCAATCTCCTCGCAGATGGCCCGCGCGCAACCTCAAGCGCTGGATTAACTTTATGCCAATCAGCCGGTCCATGCCACGTCGTCCGCCGACAGCCCGAAATCCTCGGGAAAATGGCGCAGCGCACTCAGCACCGGCAGCGGCGTCAGGCCGCCGAGCGCGCATAGCGACCCGTAGGTCATCGTATCGCAGAGATCGCGCAGCAGACCGAGCGCCGCGGCGCGCTCGTTCCGGTTTGCCAGACGATCGAGCACCTCCGCGCCGCGGGTCGAGCCGATGCGGCAGGGCGTGCACTTGCCGCAGGACTCGATCGCGCAGAACTCGAAGGCCCATCGCGCCTGCCGCGCCAGATTGACGGTGTCGTCGAAGACCACGATCCCGCCATGGCCGACGATCCCCTTCTTCGCCGCCAGCGCTTCGTAATCCATCGGCACGTCGAGCATCGCGGCGGGAAAGTAAGCGCCGAGCGGGCCGCCGACCTGCACCGCGCGCACCGGCCGGCCGCTGAACGTTCCGCCGCCCCAGTCGTAAACCAGCTCGCGCAACGTGACGCCGAAGGCCTTCTCGATCAGCCCGGGATACTTCACGTTGCCGGCAAGCTGAATCGGCATCGTGCCGCGCGACCGGCCCATCCCGTATTCCTTGTAGAACTCGCCGCCGCGTTCGAGGATGATCGGCACGGTCGCGAGCGAGACCACATTGTTCACTATCGTGGGCTGGCCGAAGAGTCCGGCGATCGCGGGCACCGGCGGCTTGAAGCGCACCATTCCGCGCTTGCCCTCGAGACTCTCGAGCATCGCGGTCTCCTCGCCGCAAACATAGGCTCCCGCGCCCACACGCACTTCGAGATCGAACGTATGCGCGCTGCCGGCGACTTTGCGGCCGAGATAGCCGCGCCGGTAGGCCGCGGCCATCGCCTGGTCGAGCACACGCGCCGCGTGCGGATACTCCGAGCGCAAATAGATGTAGCCCTGCTGCGCACCCGCGCACACCGCCGCGATCGTCATCCCCTCGATCAGCACGAAGGGATCGCCTTCCATGATCATGCGATCGGAAAAGGTGCCCGAATCGCCTTCGTCGGCATTGCAGACGACGTATTTGCGAGCTGCGGAGGCCTGCTGCGTCGTGCGCCATTTGATTCCCGCCGGAAACCCCGCGCCGCCACGGCCGCGCAGGCCCGACGCCATCACTTCATCGACGATTTTTTCCGCAGGCAACTCGAGCGCGCGTGCAAGTCCGCGATAGCCGCCGTGTCCCAGGTAATCGTCGAGCGATATCGGATCGACGATACCGACGCGCGCGAATGTCAACCGCTCCTGGCGCTTGAGGTAGCCGATCTCCTCCGTCGGCCCGAGGCCCAGGCGATGCGCTCCGCCGCTGAGAAAACCGGCATCGAAAAGCGAGGCAACGTCTGCCGGCGTTACCGGGCCGTACGCAATTCGGCCGCGCGCGGTTGCTACCTCGACCAGCGGCTCGAACCGGAACATGCCGCGCGACCCGTTGCGTACCAGCTTAAGGTCGGCCTTGCGCCGCGCGGCTTCGGACATGATCGCGTCGGCGACGCGCTCCGCGCCGAGCGACAGCGCGGCCGAATCGCGCGGGACGAACACCGTCGTGCTCATCGGCGATTCTCCCGGCATTCGGCCAGCAATTCATCGAGGCGCTCGGGCGTGAGGCGTCCGTGCGGTTCGCCGTTGAGCAGCATCGCCGGCGAGCATCCACAATTCCCAAGGCAATACACGGCTTCGAGCGTGAACTCGCGATCGGGCGTGGTTTCGCCCAAGCCGATTCCGAGACGCCGGCCGGCGTGCTCGGCGAGCGTGACGGCGCCCATCGCCTGGCACGACTCGGCTTGGCAAAGACGCACGACGTTGCGCCCGGGCGGCTCATGGCGAAAATCATGGTAGAAGGTGACCACGCCGTGGACCTCGGCGCGGGAAAGATTCAGCACTTGCGCGATAATGGGCACGCTCGCCGCCGGCACCCATCCCAGGCGATCCTGCACCTCGCGCAGAATCAGCATCAGCGCGCCCGGCTGCGCTCGAAGACGCGTTGCGATGGCTTCCACCGCCTGCGGGTCGAAGCCGTTTCGAGCAGAGTCCATCCTAGTATCGAGGCCTTCTCGCTCAAGGTTCCGCCAGCGGGAGCGCCTCCGTCAAGAGCGCGTGCGCATCGCGATTGCCGGGTCAGCGAGCCTGTGTTTTTCGTACTTGGGAAGGCGGCCCGACAATTGTTAGGCTGCCTGTGTTAGGATCGCCGGGCGGAGAGTCACCCATGATGCGCGAATTCAAGTTCGAAGAAGAGATGCGCAACTCGCTCGCCTGCGTCCCGATGGCGGTGCGGCGCAAGCTGGATCGCGTGGGCGTCAAAATCGGGCTCAAGCAATGGCAGGCGCTCGGCCGCGGCGAGCGGCTCGCCATCTGTCATCTGCCCATCGATCGCGAGGACGAGCGCGAAACGCTCACGCTGTTCATCTCCGAGGCGGTCGAGCGCGCCTGCGGCGAGCGGCCCAAGATGTTGGCGGAAGCCGAGCGCGCGATCGCCGAGCCGCCGCGCGTTTTGCCGGCGGAGGTCGCGGCGGCGGCGCGCGCCGAGGGCATGGGCCTCGACCAGGCCGCGTGGGAACGTCTGGACGAAGACGAGCGCTATGCGCTGATCAAGCTCGGCGGCGGCGCCAGGCACAGTCACAACCTCGCCGCGGCGCTGGCGGAGTTCGCGCGGCGCTAGACATTCTTCTCTCGCGGCGAGATTCGCCGCATCAAACGGAGCGCGGTCGCCATTTTTGCGCGCGCGCTCGGATCGAACAGGAGGAACGCGGTGTCGTCATCGATTGAATTCGGAGTGGCGCTGACCTCGGTCAAGGGCGTGGTTGAGTTCGCGCAATCGGCCGAGCGGCTGGGCTACGATTACCTGACCTGCGGCGAGCACGTGATGTTCCACGGACCGGTTTCCAATTCGCTCATCGCGCTCGCGATCGCCGCCGGCGCCACGAAAAAGATCAAGCTGATGAGCTCGATCGTGCTGCTGCCGCTGTATAACCCGGTGATGCTGGCCAAGCAGACCGCGGTGCTCGACGTGGCTTCCGGCGGCCGCTATCACCTGGGGATCGGCATCGGCGGCGAGTTTCCCAGGGAGTTCGAGGCGATCGGCGTGCCGGTCAAGCAGCGCGCGTCGCGCTCGAACGAAGCGCTCGAACTGATTCGCCGCTTGTGGACCGAACGCGACGTCACCTTCAACGGCCGCTACTCGCGGTTTTCCGGCGTCACGCTCGATCCCGCGCCCGCGCAAAAACCGCATCCGCCGATCTGGGTCGCCGGACGCAAGGAGCCGGCGATGCGCCGCGCGGCCAAGTACGCCGACGGATGGCTGCCCTACATGTACACGCCGGAGATGCTGCGCGAGAGCATCGGCAAGATCGAAACGTTCGGCCGCGAAGCGGGCCGCGACATGAGCGCGTTCCGCCCCGGACTATTCATCTTCACCTCGGTCTATCCCGATCGCAAAGAGGCCGAGGAAGTGGCCGCGCGCTCGCTGGGCAAAAACTATGCGCAGGATTTTTCGAAAATCGCCGGCCGCTACGTGCTCTATGGCAGTCCCGACGATTGCCGCAAGCGCCTGCGCGAATACGTGGACGCCGGCGCGCGCAGCGTGATGTTCAGTTGGGCCTGCCGCCACGAAGATATCGAACGCAACATGGAAACCATCGCCAGAGAAGTCATCCCCGCGTTTCGTTGATCGCCGCAGGACGCTCAGCACCTGGCGCAGGAAAGGAACTCGATCATGGCAGCATCGCCCGCCGGCCCCCTAAGCGGAATCCGCGTCGTTGACGTCACCCAGAATCTTTCGGGTCCGATGGCGACGATGATCCTCGGCGACCAGGGCGCCGACGTAATCAAGGTCGAGCCGCCGGGAATCGGCGATTTCACGCGCGCGATGGGCGGCACCCGGCGCGGCGTCGCGCCGGCGTTCGCCGTGATCAACCGCAACAAGCGCTCGGTCGCACTTAACCTGCGCGATGCGCGCGGAGTCGAGATGCTCAAGCGCATGGTCGCGCGGGCCGACCTCTTCGTGCAGAACCATCGGCCGGGCGTCGCCGAGCGCCTGGGAATCGGCGAGGCGGCGCTGCGCGCGGTCAAGCCGGACCTGGTTTACGTCTCGATAAGCGGCTTCGGCGAGAACGGCCCGTACGCGGATCAGCGGGTATACGACCCGGTAATCCAGGCGCTCTCGGGGCTCGCCGCGATCCAGGCCGACGTCGAAACCGGCCATCCGCACATGATCCGCCTGATCATCCCCGACAAGGTCACCGCGCTCACCGCGGCGCAGGCGATGACCGCGGCGCTGCTCGCGCGCCAGCGCACGGGCGAGGGACAACACGTGCGCCTGGCGATGCTCGATGCGGTGATCGCCTTTCTGTGGCCCGAGGGGATGGCCGCCTACACGTTCGTCGGCAGCAATCGCAGCAGTATTCGTGCCGCGCGTGCGCGTGAGCTGATCTTCCAGACCACTGACGGCTATATCACGGCCGCGGCCAACACGGATTCAGAATGGCAGGGGCTCTGCCGTGCGCTGGAGCGGCCCGAATGGCTTACCGACGAGCGCTTCAGGACGCCGGTCGACAGAATCCGCAACGCCGACGTGCGTCTCGAAATGACCGCCCAAGCGCTCAAAACCAGAAGCAGCGCGCAATGGCTAGAGCGGCTGCGCGCGAACGAGGTTCCCTGCGCGCCCGTACTCACGCGCGAAGAGGTGCTGCACAATGCGCAGGTCGTGGCCAATCAGATCATCGTGGAATCGACGCATCCGCACGCCGGCGCGATGCGCCAGCCGCGTCCGGCCGCGCGCTTTGAGCGCACGCCCGCGGCGCTGCGGCGGTTCGCCCCGATGCTGGGCGAACATACCGACGAAGTGCTGGCCGAAACCGGCGTGGCGCCGGACGAACTCAGATCGCTGCGCGCCGCCGGCGTGATCGAATAGACGCGGCGCTTGCGGCTTGGGTCGAAGGAACCGCATGTGTTATGCGGGATCCATCCTTTGGCGACGAATCGGAGAAACGCGATGGCCAAAGCGCAGGACATCCTTGACCTCGACGTAGTCGGACTCTCGAACCAGATTCGTTCGCGCGAACTCTCGCCGCTCGAGGTGACCGACGCTTACCTCGATCGGATCGCGGCAACCGAGAAACGCCTGTGCGCCTATATCACAGTCACGGCCGAGCTGGCGCGGAGCGCCGCCGCCGAGGCCGAGCGCGAGATCGCGGCCGGCAAATGGCGCGGCACGTTTCACGGCGTTCCGGTCGCGCTCAAGGATCTGTGCTCCACCAAGGGGATCCTGACCACCAGCGGCTCGCGCGTGCTCGCCGATTATGTGCCCGACGTGGACTGCACCGTGTGGGCGCGGCTGCGCGCCGCGGGCGCGGTGCTGCTCGGCAAGCTCAACCTGCACGAGTTCGCCTGCGGCGGGACCGCGCGCACCGCGTGGGGAACGACGCTCAACCCGTACGACCCGGAGCGCATCCCGGGCGGTTCCAGCTCGGGTTGCGGCGCCGCGATCGTTGCACGCAGCGCTGCGGCGACGATTGGCAGCGACACCGGCGGCTCGATTCGCATCCCGGCGGCGTTTTGCGGCTGCGTCGGTCTCAAGCAGACGTGGAGCCGCGTCAGCCGCTACGGCATCCTGCCGCTCGCAGACTCGCTCGATCACGTGGGTCCAATCACCCGAAGCGTGCGCGACGCGGCCGCGACGCTCCAGGTGATCGCCGGGCACGACCCCAACGACGCGACCTCGAGCCGCGAGCCGGTGCCGGATTACGGCTCGGCGATCGGGCGCGATATCAAAGGTGTGCGGGTCGGAATTATCCGCGAGCTCTGCCGCGACGTCACGCCCCAGGTCGCGGGCTCTTTCGACGATGCGATGCGCACGCTGCGCGAGGCGGGTGCGCACGTCGACGAAGTGTCGATTCCCGCGATCGATGACGCGCCGGCGGCAGCGATGAGCATCATGTACGCCGAGGCGCTCGAGTATCACGAGCGATGGTTCGTCGCGCGCCCGCAGGATTACGGGAGCGGCGTGCGCCGGCTGCTCGAGGCCGCAAGCGCGCTGCCCGCCACGGTCTATGTGCGCGCGCAGCGCGCTCGCGCGCAACTGATCGCGCAGGCGATGGCTGCGATCGAGGGACACGACGTCCTGGCGGCGCCGGTATGCATGGCCGCGCCGCTGAAAATCGCCGAGGCGCGCGAAGGCAAGCTCGGCCTCGCGCAACTCATCCGGCACACTTCGCCATTCAACCTCACCGGGCAGCCGGCAATTTCGGTGCCCGCCGGGATCGGCGCGGACCGCGCGCCGCTCGCGATCCAGTTCGTCGGACGGCCGTTCGATGAAATCTCGGTCCTGCGCGTGGCCGACGCCTACGAACGGGCGCGCGGCGCCCTGCCCCGCGCCGATTTCGACTGACGGCGTCCGGCGCTCAGCGAAACGCCGGCATCACCAGCTCGGCGAAATCGCGAAACACCTCTCGCTGGTAATCCGCCGGGGGCTCGATCACGGTCTCCTTGATGCCGGCGGCTTCCATCGCGCGCAGTTGCACGATTAGCTCGTCGGGCTCGCCGACCAGGCAGGTGCCACGGATCGCTTCGGGCGAGACGAAGCATCGTTCGTCGGGCTGCATGAACGTGCCGTGGCCGTTGTGAATCTCGCGGAAACGCGCGCGCTCGGGCAGGCTGTAACTGTTGACCCGCTCCAGGTAGCGATCCCACACGTTGCGGAAAAACGGCGGAATCGCCGCATCGCTGCGGCCGCGGACCTTCCAGTTCTCGTAGGCGAAATGCAGCGCGCTGGTGACCTGCGCACCGGTTTGCTGAATCACTCGCTCCGCGGTGAGGCTCTCGCCCGCGCGCAGCACGCACGAACTGGTGAGCGCGGCGGTATGGAAATCGGGCCCGAGCCTGCGACCGGCGCGCTCGGCCCCGGCGGCGATCCGGGCCAGGCGTCCGCCGACGCGCGCGTTGATTCCGCCGGCGGTGACCCAGCCGTCGCCGAATTCGCCCGCGACCTCGCACACGCGCGGTCCGTTCGCCGCGACATAGATCGGAATCGGATCGTCGAGATTGATGAATTGGCGGTCGCGATGGAGAAATGCGATCTCGCGCGTGCGGCCGCGAAGCGTATAGTCCACCGCCTCGCCGTGCAGCAGCGCGCGCAGCACGCGCAGGTATTCGCGGAACTCCTCTACCGGCATCGGGCTCTGTCCCATCACGCGCATCGCCGTATGCCCCGTGCCGATACCGAGAAAGACCCGCCCCGGCGCAATGCGGTTGATGCTCGCGATCGAATGCGCCGTGACTGGCGCGATCCGTGTGCCGGCAATTGCGACTCCGGTGCCGAGCTTGATGCGCCGGGTGTTGGCCGCGGCCAGCGCCAGGGTCGCATAGCAGTCCGACCAGATCATCTGTGAATCCGGGACCCAGACGCGGTCGTAGCCGAGTTCCTCGGCGTACCGTGCGAGGTCCCATTTTGCGACGTGGGTGTCGATGCCGATACCGAATTCCATGCGAAATCCCCTTCGAGATTGGCCGCAAGTCGTGCGTGAGGATTATTTTCCGTCAGCTATTGCGCACAAATGACATAGATAGCGGCGAGAAAGCGAAGCCGCGCGCGAAGTCGGGATGTCGCTGCTGAAATTTGTGTGAAGGACTATATCTACGGCCTCAAAAGAGAAGTAAAACGAACGATAGACGCATCAAAAGGTTAACAAAGCGTAAATAACAACTTTTGTCGCGCGTGAAATCCAAGAACGATTAGGTTACGCTCTAGAAGTGCTTGGGAGCTGAAGCACTTGGGTACTCAAGGAGGCCGCCGCGAATGGAATCGATAACACGTCTTTACATACGGTTCCGCGAAGCCGCCTCCGGCAGTTTCAGCGGCCAGACCTACTCTGAATATGCGCTCATCTTCGTCTGCGTCATCATCGCGCTGGTTACTGGTTACCAATTGATCGGCGCCAACCTTACGAACTCGGTTAGCGGGCTTGCTGACCAGGTGACCAACGCCTGAGTCGCAACCGATTACGTTCGTACCGGCCAGTGAGGTTCTCTTAAGCTTCGGCGTCTCGCAATCGTCGACGCATCCGCGGCGCTCGCGATAGTTTGTCGCGACTCGGCCCGAGCTGATTTGCCAAACGCAGCGCGCGCCGGCGCGGTCAGCGTCCGGCGACGCTTTCGATCGCGACGTGCGGGCGCGTTCCGTTCCCGCTCGCGAGCTTGCGCGGGACCAGGCGCAATCCCGCCTCAGCGCCGTCGTCTTCCTCGAGATACTGGGCGTCGGAATTCACCCGCCACAAATCGTAGGATGCGCCCATGATGTTCCGCGCCGCCATCAGCCCGGTCATCATCGCATGGTCCTGGTTGTTGTACTTGTGCATCCCGTTGCGGCCGGCCAGCTGCAGGTTGGGAACCTCGCGCTCGATGAAGGTGCGGATCGTCTCAACCGCGCGGGCGTAATCGCCGTCATACACCGGATAGGCGGCGCGCTGGCGCACGACTGTCCCGTCCACCACCTGCGCCTCCCTGGCCAGTCGCAGCTTCGCGATTTCGCGCGCGCCGAGCGCGACCAGCTCCTGGTCCGGCGCCGACCACATCGCATCCGAATCGAAGCAGAAGTACTCCAGGCCGAGCACCGTATAGCGCGGGTCGGCGACCATCGCCGGACTCCAGTTCTTGAAGTTCTGGATGCGGCCGACACCGACCCCCGGCTCGTGGATATAAATCCAGTTGTCCGGGAAAAGCTCGGGCTCGTCGACGATCAGCGCGACCGTGATGAAGTCGCGATACTTGAGGCTGTTCGCCGCGCTTCTCACCTCGGCCGGCGCCGCCGGCTCGAGCGCTTCGACCAGCTCGCGAATCGGCATCGTCGAAATGAAATGGCCGCCGGCGTAAGCTTTGCGCGTGCCGTCGGCGGCGGTGGTCGCAATTGCGCGCGCGCCGCCCGCCCCGCGTTGAATTCCGGTCACGGACTCGCCCATGTGCAGCGCCGCGCCGCGCCGTTGAACCGTCCGGGCCAGCTCCTCCCACATCTCGCCCGGCCCATGCAGCGGATAACGGAAGCGGTCGATCAGGGTCTTGATGACCTGGCCCTTGCTCCGGCCAAGGCCGAGCGCGCGCTTGATCAGCACGCGCATCGAGAGGTCCTTGATGCGCTGCGCGGCCCAGTCGGCGCTGATCTGATTGCACGGTATGCCCCAGACCTTTTCGGTGTAGCTCTTGAAGAAGGTCTCGTAGAGGCGGCGGCCGAAGGCGTTGACCACCCAATCCTCGAAGCTGCGCATCTCGTGCTGCGGCCGCAGGCGCGCCGCCAGGTAGCTCAGCATGCACGCGGCCGCCTGGAACATCCCGAGCTGGCGCAGCGCGTCCCGCGTCTCGAGCGGATATTTGAAAAATCGCCCGCGATAGTAGATGCGCGAGAGGCGCGCCCGCTCGAGCATCCGCTCGCCGAGGATCTCGCTCCAGAGCTTTTCGATCTCGGGATTTTTCGAGAAGAAGCGATGGCCCCCGATATCGAAACGGAAGCCCTTGTAGCTCACGGTGCGCGCGATACCGCCGACGTGCTCCGGGTCCTGCTCGACAATCACCACCGAGCGTCCGGCCGCGGAAAGTTCATGCGCCGCGCTCAGGCCGGCCGGACCCGCTCCGATTATTACGGTGGTGTCGGCCGGAGTATCCGTCATCGCTTTTTTTTCGTCGACGCCCTTGCTAACCCATCCGACGCCGCGCGACAGTCTAGCCGACGACGCTCACGTGGCCTGCCGCGCGTACGTGTGATTTCGCTGAAGATGACGGCTGCTTTGTTCGATTTCACCAAACCGCTTTGGAGATGCGCATCAAACGCGCTAGGAGTTGCATCGGGGAGTGCAGGCACATGCGAGTGATCGACGGCGACAGCCATTTCATCGAGCCGCTCGACCTGTTCGAGCGCTATACGGATCGCGAATGGCGCGATCGCACGGTGCGCGTCGACCTCGATTCCGGCGGCCGCGTGGTCGGGCTGATCGTCGACAATCGGCCGATGAGAATGGCCGACCTGGACGAACTGATGAGCGCGTGCGCGGGCTACGGCCAGAAGGAAGAGGGCCGCTCGATTCGCGACTTCGACGTCTATCGCATCGCCAACCGCCAATGGCAGGACATGGACCTCAGGATCAAGTATCTCGACGCCGAGGGCTTCGCCGCCCAGGTCATCTATCCGACGATGGGCCTGCTGTGGGAAAGCTCGGTCGACGACCCGGCGCTCGCTGACGCGCTCTGCCGCGCATACAACACGTGGGCCTTCGAGCTGGTGGCCGGCCATCGCGACCGCCTGTTTCCGGCAGCGCACATTTCGCTGCGCGACGCGCGCCTTGCGGCGCGCGAGATGGCGCGGGTCGCGCGGATGGGCGCACGCGCGATTTTCGTCGGCGCGGCGCCGATCGGCGGGCGCAGCTTCGGCCATTCGGACTTCGATCCGATCTGGGCCGCGGCCGAGGAGCTCGATCTCGCGGTCGGCATCCACCTGGTCGGCCATGCCAACTACACCGGCAGCCAGTGGTACCGCACCGGCAATCCCGGCTTCATGTACATCACGATGATGAACGTGCAGGATCCGCGCATCGCGCTGACCTCGATGATGTACGACGGGGTGTTCGAGCGTTTTCCGCGCCTGCGCGTGGGCACGATCGAATCGATGGCCGGATGGGTCGGCGAATGGCTCGAGCGGGTCGACTACCGTTACAAATACCTCGGGCACACGTCGCGGATGAAGCGCTCGGCGGCGGAATACTTCGCGCGCAATATCTGGGTCAGCGCCAATCCCGAGGAGCGGATGTTTCCCTTGATGGTCAATTTCGCCGGCGACGACCGTTTCTTCATCGGCTCCGACTATCCGCATGCCGAGGGCTTCGTTCATCCGGTGCGCACCACGCGCGAACTGCTCTCCTCGCTGCCGGCGCGCTCGGTGGACAAGATCCTGTGCGACAACGCGGCCGCCTTCTATCGCATCTAGCGGGCGCCGGCGAACATCGCGAGGGAGCAAGCGCCATGACCACGAATATTTCGGTATGCCTCACGTTCGATTTCGACGCGATCTGCGTATGGCTTGGCAGCCTCAAGGCGACTTCACCGAGCGCCATCTCGCGCGGCGAGTTCGGCGCGGTCGCGACCGAGCGCCTGCTGCAGATGCTGGCGCGCTGGGACATTCGCTCGACCTGGTTCATCCCCGGCCATACCATCGACACCTACCCCGACCTGGTGCGGCGTGTGGCCGACGCGGGCCATGAAATCGGCCATCACAACTATTGTCACGAAAATCCGATCTCGCTCACGCGCGACGAGGAGCAACGCGTGCTCGACCGCGGCACCGAGACCATCCGGCGCGCGACCGGCAAAGCGCCCGAGGGCTTTCGCTCCCCGGCGTGGGACCTGAGTCCGCATTCGCTCGAATTGCTGCTCGAGCGCGGCTTTCTCTACGACAGCAGCCTGATGGGCAACGACTATTCGCCCTACTACTGCCGCATCGGCGACGTGGCCGAGAAGGACGGACCGTACCGCTTCGGGCGCGAAGTGGACATGGTCGAACTGCCGGTGACCTGGGGCCTCGACGATTTCCCGGCCTTCGAATGGCTCTACGGCGTCAACCAGGGCCTGTCCGCGCCCTCGCAGGTGTACGAACGATGGGCGGGCGATTTCGATTTCCTGTGCGATTTCGTCGGCGCGGGCGTCTATTGCCTGACGATGCATCCGCAGGTCATCGGCCGCGGCCATCGCATGCTGATGCTCGACCGGCTGGTGCGCCACATCAAGGAGCGCGCCGAAGCGCGTTTCGTTACCATGGCGGAGGTCGCGCGCGCGTGGAAGCGCGCCCATCCGCTCCCATCGGACCGCCCATCGCGCTGACGGCGGAGCAGCAAAATGGCCGCGGCGATGGAGATATACGGCACGTTCGCCCTGCTGATGATCGCGATCGTCGCGATCATCGTGATCGCGGCGCTGCTGAGTCATCTTGTTCGCGCGGTCCGCAGACTGCTCGGCGCCAGCGGGACCGAGCCTGCGCGGCGCAGCGGAAATCAACCGCGGCGCTGACGGCCGAACCCTGACGGAATCGAGCCGCCGATTTGAGGGTATGTGCGTTCATTGCGGATAGAAAAAGTCGAAACAGATAGCTAAGTGGTCGTAATGACCGTCTATGACAAATAGCGCTTCGCTTTAGAACAAAATGGTTACATTGAAGACGTACTGACCATTTTCGACCTGTATCGATCTCGCGTCGGCGATTCCCGCACAAAATTCGTACGCGGAATTAAATCGTCCCAGGCGGGAAAATCCGCTCTATTTCATCGTCAGATAATTGCGCTGGCCGGGAACAAACGGGCAAACTACGCGCGGGGGCATCTGGGACACATGGATGAGGAGGTTCGCTTTCGCCTGCTGTACGAACTCGGATGCGCGTTCGCGGCACGGATCGAGATCGATCAGCTCATCCCGCTGGTCGTGGCCAAATGCCGCGAGGCGCTCGACGCTGAAGGCGCCTCGGTCCTGCTGCTCGACGAAGAGCGCAAGGAACTCTACTTCCCGTATGTCTCGGAAGAGGATCCGGAAGTGGCGCAGCGCCTGGCGCGGCTGCGCTTCTCGGCCGAGCTCGGAATCGCCGCGGCCGCGCTGAAATCGGGCAAAGCGCTGGCGGTCAACGACGCCCGGAACGATCCGCGCTGGTATCAGGGCATCGACAAGCAGAGCGGGCTCAGCACGCGCAACGTGCTGGCGGCGCCGCTCTCGACACGGGCGGGCATGATCGGCGTGGTCGAGGTCGTCAATGGACGCGGGCCCAGCGGTTTCACCGAGGAGGATCTTTCGTTCCTCGAGGCCATCTCGGGCAGTATCGCGATCGCCATCGAGAATGCGCGCCTGTACACGCAGGTGCGCGAGTCCGAGGCCAGCCTGCAGACCCAGGTGGGCGCGCTGCGCCGCGACCTCGCGCGGCGCGACGTCTTCACCGAGATCGTCGGCACCGGCCCGGCGATGTCCGAGGTGCTGCAGTTGATGGAGACCGCGGCCGCGTCCTCGATCACGGTCCTCATCATGGGCGAGACCGGCACCGGCAAGGAACTGGTGGCGCGCGGCGTGCATCGCGCCAGCGTGCGCAGCGAGCGTCCGTTCCTGGCGCTCAATTGCGCAGCGATGCCCGAGGCGCTGCTCGAGAGCGAGCTCTTCGGCCATCGGCGCGGCGCCTTCACCGGCGCGATCCGCGACAATCCGGGACTGTTCCGCGCGGCCGCGGGCGGGGTGGTGTTTCTCGACGAGATCGGCGACATGCCGCTGCCGATGCAGGGCAAGCTGCTGCGCGTGCTCGAGGAGCAGGAGGTGGTCCCGCTCGGCGACAGCTTCCCGCGCAAGGTCGACGTGCGCGTGCTGTCGGCGACCAATCGCGATCTGAAGACCGAAGTTGCGGCGGGCCGTTTTCGCGAAGACCTCTATTATCGGCTGGCGGTGTTTCCGATCGTGCTGCCGCCGCTGCGCGAGCGCCGTGAGGACATTCCGCTGCTCGCCACGCGCTTTCTCGCGATTGCCGCCGAGCAACAGCGCAAGCCGGTGGTCGCGCTCGAACCCGAGACGCTCGAGCTTCTGACCGCTTACGAATGGCCCGGCAACGTGCGCGAACTGCGCAACGAAATCGAGCGCGCGGTTGCCCTGGCGCGCCCCAACGCCAATATCGCACCGCAACACCTCTCGCCCTCGCTCCGCGGCCTGCGCGTACCGGCCAACGGCGCGGCGGGCCATCGCGAGTCGCAGCATTCGCGGCGGCCGGCGATGCCCTCGATGCCGGCGCGGCCCGAAGGACCGGCGCTGGCGATCGCGTCGGGCGCCGGGGGGCTCGGAGCGGCGCGAAGCGGCGCCGTACATCGCCCGGCGCCGCCCGGCGCCTCGACTGCCTCCGCCGATCTCGCATCCGCCGATCACGAGGATGCGCGAGGGCCGCTGCGGCGAGCGCGCGCCGCCTTCGAGGCGGATTACATCTCGCGGGTGCTCGAGGAGCATCAGGGCAACATCTCCCGCGCGGCGGTGGCGTTGGGGCTCTCGCGCGCGGCCCTGCAGAAGAAGATGAAGGAGTACGGCCTGCGATGAATAACAGCGCTGTCTTGATTAGTGGCATGCAACCGAAGGAACTGTAACCAAGCGAGCCACGGGGGGGTGAAAAGACGGGCGAATTAAAAGCTTTTCTGTTTCAAGCCTACGAGGCATCTATCTTGCTGGAGCACAGGGAGGAACGTCGGTGGGAGCGGAATTCGAGCGATGCGGGTTAGTTCGGGGGGCGGTTGCGGAATACCGACGTCCAGTGAGGGACGAACGCCGTGCGTAACGATAAGAACCAGGGCGAATCGATGGGCATCGGTCCTTCGAAGACCGGCGGCGGTCGGGACGTGCACGAGTTGGACCGTCGACAGATCTCGATTGAACTGTACTGCCCCAAGCAGCCGCGTCTGCGCCTGCTGGTGGTCGAGGATGAACCCGACGCGCAGACCCTGCTCAAGTTCATTCTCGAACCCAAGTACGAGGTCCTCGCCGCTGCCTCGGGCGAGGAGATGCGCCGGCTGCTGCAGGCTCATTCCGAACCGATCAGCCTGGTGCTGATGGACCTCAAGCTCGAAGGCGAAGAGGACGGCGTCATGCTGACCAGGCAGCTGCGCAGCGATGAGCGCTGGAAGAGCATCCCGATCGTCGCCCTGACCGCCTGCGCGACCGGCGACGATCTGCGCCGCGCGGTGGACGCCGGATGCGACGACTACGTGCCCAAGCCGTTCTACCGCAAGCAGCTCACCAAGCTGGTCGAGCGGCTGCTCGACAACGCGCAAGAGCCGGAAGTCTCCGGTTCCTAGAAGTCAGTCCCGTAACGCCCGACCCCGAACCTGTCCCTGCCCGGATCCCCCCCTTCCCGTCCCCGCGGGAAGGGGGTGAACCAAGAATCCCAACAGTTCACGCGCCGCGGATACCGCACCAGCGCGGCAATTTTGTTCTCGCCTGCTCGCGCTTAGGTGGACTCGAAAAGCGTCCGGCGGGTGTGGCGCGCGATCATCAGGTCCTCGTTGGTGGGAATCACGCGCACCGCGCATCGGCTCGTCGCCGCGCCGATCGTGTCCGCGTTGGCGTCGTTGCGTCCGGCATCGAGCATCACTCCGAGATGACGCAGGCCGCGGCAGATCTCTGCGCGCACCGGCGCAGCGCGCTCGCCGATGCCCGCGGTGAAGACCAGCAGGTCAAGACCACCCATCGCCGCCGCGAACGCGCCGACCTGCTTGCGCACCTGGTAGCAGAACATGTCCAGCGCCAGCGCCACGCGCGGATCGGACGCGCGCGCCTCCAGCAGCTCCTTCACGTCCGAGCTCAGACCCGAGACGCCGAGCAGCCCCGACTCGCGATTTATCGTCCGCTCCAGCCGCGCCGCGTCGTAGCCCTTGTGCGCGAGCAGGTAGAGCAGCGCGCCCGGATCGAGATCGCCGCTGCGCGTGCTCATCATGAAGCCGCCGCTCGGCGTGAAGCCCATCGTGGTGTCGACGGGATTTCCGTCGCGCACGGCGGCCATGCTGGCGCCGTTGCCCAGATGGGCGATGATCACGCGCGCCGGCGGCGCGGGGCCGAGCGCCTCCATGATGTATTCGTAGGAGAGGCCGTGAAAGCCGTAGCGGCGAATCCCCTCGTCCCACAGCGCGCGCGGCAGCGCCAGGCGCCGCGCAATTTCGGGCATCCCCCGATGGAAGCCGGTGTCGAAACATACCGCCTGCGGGCGGCCGGCGTAGCGCGCGGCCATCGCCTCGAGGCCGCGGATCTCGACCGGCAGATGGAGCGGCGCAAACGGAACCAGCCCGCGCAGCTCCTCGATCAGCGCCGGCGTCACGCGCTCGGGCGCGAAATGGTCCGGGCCGCCGTGGACGATGCGATGACCGCTCGCATCCGGATGCGGCAGGCCCAGGCGCGCGATCTCGTCGAACAGCGCGTCGAACGCGTCCTCGAAGCGCGCGAACCCGCGCGCGCCGTCGGCGAGCGTTCGTGCGCTGCCGTCGCGAATCCATAGCCGTCCGCGCTCGACCCCGATACCCTCGGCCGCGCCCTCGGCGATGAGTTCCTCGCGGCCGCCGGCGAAGCGGTAGAGCGCGAACTTGTGCGACGAGGAGCCGCTGTTGAACGACAGCACGATGCGCGGACCATCATCCATGAGCCTGTCTCCCACGAGCGCATCTCCGGCAAGCGCAGCGCCGCGATCGAGCGGCGCACGCACGGCTGCGTCGCGGCGCCGTCAGAACGGCCATTGCCAATCGCGGATCTCGGGCCGGTCGATGCCGTTGGCGTAGGCGTAGTCGAGGCTCAGCGAAATCTGGTCCTTGAGCCAGTCCTTGACGTGCGCGCCCGTGTTGCGCAGCCGCGGCACGCGGTCGATCGCGTCGATCGCGAGATTGAAGCGGTCGGTCTGATTTTCGATCGCGAGCTGCAGCGGCGTGTTGATGCTGCCGAACTCCTTGTAGCCGCGCACGTGCATGTTCTCGTGATTGGCGCGCCGATAGGCGAGCTTGTGAATCAGCCACGGATAGCCGTGAAAGTTGAAGATCACCGGCTTGTTGGTCGTGAACAGGCTGTCAAAGTCGCGATCGCTGAGCCCGTGCGGATGCTCGGTTTCGGGCTGCACGCGGAACAGGTCCACGACGTTGACGAAGCGAATCTTGAGCTCGGGAAATTTCTCGCGCAGGATCGCGACCGCCGCCAGCGCTTCGATGGTCGCCACGTCGCCCGCGCTGGCGAACACCACGTCCGGTTCGGCGTCCTGGTCGGTGCAGGCCCAGTCCCACAGACCGATGCCCTTGGTGCAGTGCCGGGTCGCGGCGTCCATGTCGAGGAACTGGGGATGCGGCTGCTTGTCGGCGACGATAACGTTGATGTAGTCGGTGCTGCGCAGGCAATGGTCGGCCACGCTCAGCAGGCAGTTGGCGTCGGGCGGCAGGTAGATGCGGGTGACGCGCGGATTCTTGTTGGTGACGACATCGATGAAGCCCGGGTCCTGGTGGGTGAAGCCGTTGTGATCCTGGCGCCAGACGGTCGAGCTGATGAGAATGTTGAGTGACGAAATCGACGCGCGCCAGGGCACCTCGGTCTTTGCCTTCGCGAGCCATTTCGCGTGCTGGTTGACCATCGAGTCGATGATGTGCGCGAACGCCTCGTAGGTGTTGAACAGCGCGTGGCGGCCGGTGAGCACGTAGCCCTCCATCCAGCCCTCCAGCGTATGTTCGCTCAGCATCTCCATCACGCGCCCGTCGGGCGCCAGTTCGCCGCCGTCGGCGTCCTCGGGGCGGATTTCGGCGAGCCAGGTTTTGCGCGAGGCCTGGTAAATCGCCTGCAGGCGATTCGACGCGGTCTCGTCGGGGCCGAAGACGCGGAACTGATCGAGATTTTCGCGCATCGTGTCGCGCAGGAATTCACCCAGGACGAAGGTGTTTTCGGCGTAGGCGCGCCCCGGCGCGGGGACCGCGACGCGATAGTCGCGAAAATCCGGCAACCGCAGCGGCTGTCGCAGCAGCCCGCCGTTGGCGTGCGGGTTGGCGCTGATACGCCGCCGGCCTTGCGGCGCCAGCGCCCGCAGCTCGGCGATCAGCCGCCCATGCTGGTCGAACAGGTCGTGCGGCCGGTAACTCAGCAACCATCGCTCGAGCAGCTCGAGATGCTCGGCGTTCGCGGTCACGTCGGCGAGCGGCACCTGGTGCGCGCGCCACGAGCCTTCGATTCGATGGCCGTCGACTTCCCTGGGCGCGGTCCATCCCTTGGGCGTGCGCAGGATGATCATCGGCCAGCGCGGGCGGCGCGCGACGCCGCTGCGCCGCGCCTCGTCCTGAATCGCGCGGATCTCCTCGACGCAGCGCTCGACCGTCGCCGCCATCTGCTGATGCATCGCCGCCGGCTCGTCGCCCGCGACCGTGTACGGGCGATAGCCGTAGCCGGTAAACAGGCTGTCCAGCTCCTCGGCCGGAATGCGCGCGAGGATCGTCGGATTGGCGATCTTGTAGCCGTTCAGATGCAGGATCGGCAGGACGGCGCCGTCGCGGATCGGGTTGAGAAATTTGTTCGAGTGCCACGAGGTGGCAAGCGGTCCGGTTTCCGCCTCGCCGTCGCCAACCACCGCGGCCACGATGAGATCGGGATTGTCGAACGCGGCGCCGAACGCGTGCGCGAGGCTGTAGCCCAATTCGCCGCCCTCGTGAATCGAGCCGGGCGTCTCGGGTGTGCAATGGCTGCCGATGCCGCTGGGATAGGAGAAGAGCCTGAAAAAGCGTTTGAGACCCGCCTCGTCCTGGGAGCGATCGGGATAGACTTCCGAATAGACGCCTTCGAGATAGCTGTTGGCGAGCACGGCGGGCGCGCCATGGCCGGGGCCCGAGATATAGAGCACGTTGAGATCGTGTTCGCGGATGAGGCGGTTGAGGTGCACCCAGACGAAGCTCTGGCCCGGATCGGAACCCCAATGTCCGAGCAGGCGGTTCTTGATGTGCTCGGGGCGCAGCGGCTCGCGCAGGAGCGGATTGTCGCGCAGGTAGATCATTCCGAGCGCGAGGTAATTGCAGGCGCGCCAGTAGGCATCGATCAGCTCGATTTCTTTTCCTGAAAGACTGCCGGACATTGGACGATCCTCGGACGATCGCCGGTTAATCGGCGCCGCGCATCCGGGGGCGCGGCGGCGGATTAATCGAAGCAGCGCTTGAACTTCATGCGATCCGGATAAATCAAGCTTCACTCAATCGCGTAAGTCGGGCAATATGCGCCCTGACTCTGAACAGAAAAACAATCGTTTGACTGCGACAGGCCGGCCACGTTACAGGTCGATTAACAGAGACCCACTAACGGAGTATTGGCGGCGCAGCGTCCGGATTGAGGCCCATCCGGTTCATCCAAGCTCAGGGCCTGAACACTTGAGGCCGCATCGTGCTCGATAAAGTCAGGCCTGCCGCGCAACGCGCATGGGCAGCAACGCTCGGCCGCTTCGCCTTCAGCCGCACGCGATGGTTTCGCCGCACGATCGAGATCGTCGCCGTCGTTCTGATCGTCTTCAGTCTGATCGGCTTCGTTGGCGTACCGTTAATCGCGCAATACGTGGTGGTGCCGCGCGTGGCCGCCGCGCTCCATCGCCCGGTGAGCATCGCCCGCGTGCGCTTCAACCCGTACCGGCTGCGCCTGCGGCTGAAGTACCTGCACATCGGCAATCGCGATTCCCAGGCGCCGTTCGTCGATATCCATCGCCTGCACGTGACGATTGAATGGCGCTCGCTTCTGCACCTGGCGCCGATTGTCCACGACGTTTCCATCAGCCGGCCGATCATCCATGTCGTGCGCGAGGCCGAGCAGACTTTCAATTTTTCCGATTTGCTCGAACGCCCTGCGCCGACGCCCGCGCCCGCGCCGTCGCAGCCGCAGCGCTTTGCCGTATCCAACATCAAGATCCACGAAGGTCAGATCTATTTCGACGACGACGTCACCCGCGCCCGCCACCTGGTCGACCATGTCGAGCTGCACATCCCCTTCATCGCCAACCTGCCGTGGGCGGTGGACGTGTACGTGCAGCCGCTGCTCGAGATGGTGGTCGACGGCAGCCGCCTGCGCATCGCCGGGCGCACCCGTCCCTTCGCCAATCCGCCCGACTCGACGATCAACCTGAACCTGCATCAACTCGGCATTCCGCTGTACGTCGGCTACCTGCCGGAGAAAATCCCCGTCAGGATCCCGGAGGGTTCGTTCTCCTCGCAGTTGCAGATGCATTTCATCAGCACGCCGAATGCGCCGGAGATTCGTCTGGACGGCGAGATGGCGATCGACAATCTGGATGTGCGCGACGCCGCCAACGTCCCGCTCATCGGCTTCAAGCACCTGGCCATCGCGCTCGATGAGATCCAGCCGCTGGTCAAAATCGTACACCTGGGCCGCATCTATCTCGACGGACTTGACCTCAACCTGGTGCGCTACGCGGGCGGCAGCAACAACTTCGCCGCGATAGGCCAGGGCAAGGCTCCGCCGCGTGCCGCGCCGGCCGCGCCGCCTGCGCCGACTGCGCCGCCGCATGTCACTGCACAAGGAGCCGCCGTGCCGACGCCGGGCGTCCAGGGCGCCAGCCAGGGCGGCGCCAACCTGGCCGCGGCGGCTCCGCGCGCATCCGCAACGGCGGGGTCAGCCGCCAGCGCCGTATCGACTGGCGCCGCGCAAGCGGCGAGCACGATGACCCCGCCGGCGTCCGCCGCGCGCGCTGCGAAATCGCCGCTGCCCGCCGCGACCTCGCGACCGAGCGCCACGGCGTCCGCATCGAGCGTCACCGCGTCAGCTCCGAACGCCTCGCCCGCCGCCACAGGGTCCGGCAAGGCACCCGCGTCGCCTGCGCCCGCGACGACTTCGCAGTTGAGCGCCGGCGCACCCGGGCCGTCGCCAGTCGCGATTGCGAGCCCGCAGCCGCCGCCGGCGGCCGGCGCGGCTGCAGGCGGCGTGGATTTCGCGCTCGGCGAGCTGGCGCTGACCAACGCCACGATCAAGGTTACCGACCGCAGCGTCGCGCCGCCGGCGGCGCTGACGCTGGGCAATCTGCATCTCGGGCTGAAGAACTTCCGCACCATGCATGAGCAGGGGCCGGCGTCGTTTGATTTCGGCACCACGCTCGGCGGCGGGGGCACGATCGGGGCCCGGGGCGCGCTCGACCTGGCGGCCGCGAAGGCGGCGAGCGATATCAGCCTCGATGCGATCGATTTGCCCGCGCTGCAGGGTTTCGCCCAACCGTTCATCGCGGCCATCATCAGCTCCGGAAAACTGACCGCCCACGCGAAGGTCCAGACAGTCTTTGCGACCGGCAAGTTCAACATGCATGCCGCGCCCGCGAGCGTCTCGTTCGACAAGTTCCAATTGCGCGCTCCGAATCAGAGCGAAATCCCGATCGAATGGAACAAGCTGAGCGCGAATATCAGCGCGGTCGATCTGGCCACGCGCCAGGCGACCGTCAGCGAAGTACGCTCGGACGGCCTGCACGCGTTCGTGCGCCGCGAGCGCGACGGGCGCCTGAGTGTCACGGCGCTCCTGCGCGAGACGCCATCGCCGCCGGCCGCCCCGGCCGCTGCCGTTACTCCGGCCACTGCGGCTCCCACGCGCCGCGAGCGCATCGCCCGGCGCGAGCGCCATCTCACCAGGCGCGCCAAATCCGTCGGGCACAAGGCCGCGTCGGTGGTGCGCGGAGCGCCGATGCCCACGCCGGCGCCAGCGCCGGCCAACGCCTGGCACTACCAGGTCGCTTCGGTCGCGATGGAAAAGACCGAGATACGGGTCGAGGACGATTCAGTGCCGCGGCCGGTCACGCTCGAGGTCGCGCCGCTCAATCTGCACCTGAAGAACGTCTCGGACGACCTGGCCAAGCCGATCGCGATCGATCTTGACGGCGTGCTCAATCGCAGGGGCCGCTTCAAAGTTACCGGCAATGCGGCGCCCGACCCGCTTAAGGCCAATTTGCGCGTCATCACGCGGCGGCTCGACCTGGCGCCATTTGACCAGTACGTGACCGGCCATCTCAACGCGAAGATTGCCAGCGCCTTGCTTACGGTTAATGGCGCGGTCGAGGCGGGGCAGCAGCGCAAGGCGATGCGCGTCGGCTACCGCGGCGATGCCGCGATCGGCAGCGTGCGGCTTATCGATAAGCTGACCAACGACAGCTTCATGCGCTGGAGCGA
>Ga0070740_10001758_pt1 | contig 28168 bp, 27 predicted proteins | sample Coa_R2_FD_67286 | JGI IMG/M metagenome (GOLD analysis project Ga0070740, IMG submission 67286) | Surface soil microbial communities from Centralia Pennsylvania, which are recovering from an underground coalmine fire - Coalmine... | ecosystem: Environmental > Terrestrial > Soil > Unclassified ...
CACGCGTTCAATGTTCCCGTCCACCGGCACGACGGGCGCATCAAACGCAATGGCTGCCACGGCCGCGGCGGTGTACTCGCCGATGCCAGGCAGCGTTCGCAGGGCTTCCACCGTGCCGGGCAATTCGCCGCCGTAGTGCCTGACCACCGCCCGCGCGCAGGCATGCAAATTGCGAGCGCGGGCGTAATAACCAAGGCCCGCCCAAGCCCGCAGGATATCGTCGAGACTGGCCGCCGCCAGCCTATCTAAGGTCGGCCACTGCGAGACGAAGCGCGCATAATAAGGCGCGACCGCCTTGACCGTCGTCTGTTGCAGCATGACTTCGGAGAGCCAGATGCGATAGGGGTTGGGCCGCTCGCCTTTGCGCGCACGCCAGGGCAGCACGCGGGCATGGCGGTCGTACCACGCAAGCAATTCCTCCGAGTCGGGCACAGCGTTCTTTCGTACGGGCTTTCTGACTGCTACGCTCATTGCCGGACCTTGGCACAAGATCACGCATCATGAGCAAGCCTTCGCGCGGTTTTCCCCGGACGCTGGCGGAGCTGACCGGTGCAACCTTAGGCGATGTGCTCAAAAGCCGGGGTTTTGCCTCCACCGAGATTGTCACTCGCTGGAGCGAGATTGCGGGCCCCGACATTGCGGCCCATAGCGAGCCGATCAAGATCAATTGGCCGCGGCAGGCGAACGGGGAGCCGCCCGATCCCGCGACACTGGTGCTCCGGGTCGAGGGACCGGCGGCGCTCGAGATTCAACATCTCTCCGGCCTCATTATCGAACGGGTTAACCGCTTCTTCGGCTGGCAGGCGATTGGGCGCATTGCCTTGCGCCAAGCGCCACTGCACCGGCCGGAGGCGCTCACCGCGCCGGCGGGTCCCGATGCGGCCGAGCAAGCGCGGATCGCGGCCGGCTTGAGCGGCATGGCCGACGAGAAGCTCAAAGCCGCGCTTGCCCGCTTGGGCGCCGCGGTCAAGAGAAAGTGAGCGGCCGCAGGACCTGACCATTGGCGGCCGGGATTGCCACAATCGTCCGATCCGGGTACGCACACCTCGGTTTTCGGGCGCAATCGAGGAGTTTTGCTTTGCCACTCAACCGTCGCGAACTGTGCTGGGGCGTCGCCACCACTGTGCTTGCCGCTGTCATTGGGGCGGGCACATTCAGCGCTGCACCGGCCCTGGCCGAAGGCCCGGAAGCCACGGTGCCGGTCGCCGACTTGATGAAGCCGGAAGCGCTCCCCGATATGACCATGGGCAGCGACAAGGCGCCGGTGACCATCGTCGAATATGCGTCCATGACGTGCCCGCACTGCGCACACTTCCAAGAGACAGCATTTCCGGAGATCAAGAAGCGTTACATCGATACCGGCAAGGTGCGCTACATTCTGCGCGAGTTTCCGCTCGACACGCTGGCGAGCGCGGCTTTCATGCTTGCCCGCTGCGCCGGTGAAAAAGACCCGAACAAATATTTTGCCATGGTTGACACGCTATTCCGCCAGCAGAACCAGTGGGTCACCGCCAAGCCGGTACCGCCCCTGCTCGCGATTGCCAAGCAGGCGGGCTTCACCGAGCAGAGTTTCAACGCCTGCCTTGCGAATCAGAAGCTGCTCGACGGCATCCAAAGTGTGCGCCAGCGTGCCATCGACGTGTTCAAGGTCCACTCGACTCCCACCTTTTTCATCAATGGTGCGATGTATACCGGGGCCCTTGAAGTCGACCAGATGGCCAAGATCATCGACGGGCAACTCAAGGCTGGATAAGGGTTTTTTACCGCAACGCGATTGTGGAACCGCTCATTTTCGTCGCCGGTCCAGCCGAAAGGCTTGGAAAACCGGCCGAGAGCGAGTAGCGGCAGTTGCTCAACACGACGCGGCGATTCATTCTGCCGCCGATGCGGCATCTGCAATAGCCGAATCCGGCTAAGTCCCGCAGGGGACAGATAAACCTCAGCGTAACTTCCCGTGTCCATGTCAGCGGACTAGTCGGCGTTCGGGGTCAGACGAGGCCTGAAGGATGAAATTTACGCGGCTGCGCCTGCTCGGCTTCAAATCGTTCGTCGAGCCGACAGATTTTCTGATCGAGCCGGGATTGACCGGCGTCGTCGGGCCGAACGGTTGCGGCAAATCGAACCTGGTCGAAGCTGTGAAATGGGTGATGGGGGAATCCTCATTCAAATCCATGCGCGCTTCGTCCATGGACGAGGTGATCTTCTCCGGTTCGACGTCGCGCCCGGCCCGCAACAACGCAGAGGTCGCGATGCTGATCGACAATTCCGATCGCGCCGCGCCGGCCGCCTTCAACGACCAGGATCAAATCGAGATCGCCCGCCGCATCGAGCGTGAGGCAGGCTCCAGTTACCGCATCAATGGCAAGGAGGTGCGGGCCCGCGACGTGCAGATTCTGTTCGCCGACGCCTCGACCGGCTCGCGCTCGCCCGCTTTGGTGCATCAAGGCCGCATCGGCGAGATCATTCAGGCCAAGCCTGAGCAGCGTCGCCGCGTGCTGGAGGAGGCAGCCGGTATCTCCGGCTTGCATGCCCGGCGCCACGAAGCCGAATTGCGGCTCAAGGCAGCCGAAACCAACCTGCTGCGTGTGGAAGACGTTATCGGCCAACTGGCCGCGCAAATGGATGGCCTAAAAAAACAGGCCAAGCAGGCGATCCGCTATCGCACGGTTTCCGGCCAGGTGCGCAAGATGGAGGCGACGCTCTACCATCTGCGCTGGACGGCGGCGACCGGAGACGTCGAGGAGGCCGAACGCGCCAGGGACCTGTGCGTGCGCGAGGTCGCCACGCGGACGGAAGCGCAGGCGGAAGCCTCCACCCGGCAGGCGAACGCGCAGGCGGCGCTTCCCGAACTTCGCGAGGCGGAGGCGCGCGCCGGCGCCGCGCTGCACCGGCTCAATGTGGCGCAACAGGACCTCGAACGCGAGGAGCAGCGCGCCAAGGACCGCATGGCGGAACTCGAGGTAAGGCTCAAACAGTTTGCCGCGGACGTTGATCGCGAGCAGCGCCTGGCCGCGGACGCCGAACAGGCGCTGGCGCGCCTTGCCGCCGAAGAGGAGACAATCCGGGCCGAGGCGCGCGAGAGCGCCGGCCGCCGCAGCGGCGCCGATGCGCGAGTAGCGGAGGCCGACGGCGCGCTCAGTGCGGTCGAGCAGGTCTTCGCCGAGTTGACGGCGGCGCTCGCCGACCGCACCGCACAGCGCAACGCGCTGGAAAATGCCGCGCGCGAGCAGGCCGAGCGCATCGCCAAGATCGAGAGCGAAATCGAGGCAATCGGCCGCGAATTGTCGATGCTGCACGGCGATGCAAGCGCAGCGCTGGAGAGCGCGCAGGCAGCGCTCACCGAAGCGGAAGCCGCCGCCGTTGCCGCCGAGGCGGCGCACAATGTCGCCCGCGCCGAATTCGAGGCGGCGCGGGATGCCGCCGCCGAGTCGGAAAAGCGGGTGCAGCGCCTGGAAACCGAGGCAAAGACCCTCGCCAAGATGTTGTCGCTTGAAACCCGCAGCCTGTGGCCGCCGGTGATCGACAATATCGCGGTCGAGAAGGGCTACGAGAAGGCCCTTGGGGCCGCCCTGGGCGACGATCTCGATGCGCCGACCGACCCATCCTCCCCCATGCACTGGGGTAACATTGCCGCTGAGAGCGATCCGGCCCTGCCGGATGGTGCGGAGCCCTTGGCCCGCTACGTGCGGGCGCCGTCGCAGCTTGCGCGGCGCCTGGCCCAAATTGGCGTCATCGACAGAACGGACGGAGAGCGGCTCGCGGCCTTGCTGAAAACGGGTCAACGTCTGGTCTCGCGCGAGGGCGATTTGTGGCGCTGGGACGGCTTCGTCGCCGCCGCGCATGCACCCACCGGCGCGGCGCGCCGGCTCGCCCAACGCAGTCGCTTTGCCGAAATTGATGCCGAGCTTGCCGCCGCCCGGGCCGAAGCCGACGATAAGCGCAAAACGCTTGCCGCTGCCCAGACAACCTTTACGGCCGCAGGCAGCGCGCAAACCGAGACACGCACCCGCGAGCGCGACTTGACCCGACAAACGGCGCGTATGTCCGCGCTCGCGGAGGCCCGCGCGCGCCTCACCGCCAGCCGGGAGGAGGCAAGCGCGGCCAAGCGGCAGGCCGAGCAATCCTTAAACGAGCTTGCGCCCGCCTCCGATCTCGAAGCCAAGCTCGCCCACGTGCGCGACGATATCGCGGGCAAACGAGCCAAGCTGGCGGAAGTGCGCGCCGAGCAACAAGCCATCGCGCGGGAGGCCGAATTGGCTGACCGGCGGCTGGCAACATTGGCATCGGATAAAGCCGGCTGGCAGGAACGCCTGGACGGTGCCGCAACGCAGATCGCGACGCTGGAGGAACGCATCGCCGAGGCGCGACGCGACCGTGCCGAGCTTGAAAACGCGCCGCAGCTGTTTGCGCAAAAGCGCGCCGCGCTGATCACTGAAATCCAAAATGCCGAGGGCGAGCGCCGCGCCCATGCCGACCGCTTGGCGGAAGGGGAAAGCGCTCTCGCCCAGGCCGACCGCGATGCCCGTATTGCGCTCGAAGCGGCAAGCCTCGCTCGCGAGGACCTGGCGCGTGCCGAGGAGCGCCATGAGGGCGCCAAGCGCCGTCTGGCCGATATCGGCCGCGAAATTCACGACATGTTGGAAGTTGAACCGTCGGCGGTTGCCGGCCTTGCTGAAATCGAGCCGGGTGATGCCCTGCCCGAAGTGATCGACATTGAAGAGAAGCTCGAACGCTTGCGCCGCGAGCGCGAGCGGCTCGGCGCCGTGAACCTGCGCGCGGAGGAGGAACTGCGCGAGGTGGAGACGCAGCATGCCTCCTTAAGCGCCGAGCGCGACGACCTCGTGCAGGCCATCGGCAAACTGCGCCAGGGCATCCAGAGTCTCAACCGGGAGGCGCGCGAGCGGCTGCTGTCCTCCTTCGAGCAAGTGAACAATCACTTCCAGCATCTGTTCACCCGCCTGTTCGGCGGGGGGACGGCGGAACTTCAACTCATTGAAAGCGAGGATCCGCTCGAAGCCGGTCTCGAGATCATGGCCAAGCCACCGGGCAAGAAGCCCGCGACCTTGTCGCTGCTGTCGGGAGGCGAGCAGGCGCTGACCGCGCTCGCGCTCATTTTTGCGGTATTCCTCACCAACCCGGCGCCGATCTGCGTCCTCGACGAGGTCGACGCTCCGCTTGACGATCACAACGTGGAACGGTTCTGCGATTTGCTGGACGAGATGACCAAGTCCACAGACACCCGTTTCGTCATCATCACACACAACCCCATTACCATGGCGCGAATGAACCGGCTTTACGGGGTTACCATGGCCGAACGCGGAGTATCGCAGCTCGTGTCCGTCGACCTGGAAGCTGCCGTCCGGTTCCGGGAAGCCGGTTAGGGGGCAGGCCCGAAATTGCGGGAACCGCGCAATGCGGTTTTCGGAGTCTTTTTTACATCACAGTAGGAACCAACCGAGCCGGCCCGCGTTAAGCGGCTGTGTGTTTCAGTCGGGCGGCTCCCCCCTTACCCCCCGAATAGCCGTCTGGCGAAAAGACCCCAAGCACCGCTTGGGGTCTTTTTTTGCGTTCTCAGCGGGTTAGCCCGACCCGTCCCAATGGCCTGCTACGAGGCCTTGCCGCCTTGCCGCCGGGCTCACTATTTGGGATAGGGTCGCTTCCTCACTTCTCCCTTCGACACGGAGCCGCAAATGTCCACCGCCGGATGGATCGTCATTGGCGTGATTGTCGCGATCGTGTTGTGGGCGATCACCGTCTACAACCGCCTGGTCGCAATGCGGCAGCGGGTGAACCAATCCTTCGCCGACATCGATGTGCAGCTGAAGCAACGGCACGATTTGATTCCGAACCTCGTCGAGACGGTAAAGGGCTACGCCGGTCACGAGCGCGGCACGCTCGAAGCTGTCATCCAAGCGCGCAACCAGGCGATTGCGGCCCCAACGACTGAGCAAAAGGTGCAAGCGGAAAACATGCTGTCAGGCGCCTTGCGGCAGTTGTTTGCGCTGTCGGAGAATTATCCAAATCTGAAAGCGAACGCGAACTTCCAGCAACTGCAATCTGATCTCTCGGATATCGAGAACAAGCTCGCGGCTTCGCGCCGATTCTTCAACAACGCTGTGCAGGAGTACAACACCGGCATCCAGCAGTTCCCCGCCTCGCTGTTCGCCGGCATGTTCGGCTTCCAGCCGCACGCCTTCTTCGACCTGGGCGAAGGCCGCGCCCAACTGGAAGAAGCGCCGAGCGTTAAGTTTTAGATCGCCGTGTCCCTGACGCAGTGCAGCCCGCGAGCGGTGCACCGCAGCTTTGAGACCACAAAAATTTTCAACGATCCAGGGTCTGCAACGCACCAGTTCGTGCTGCGCTGCGCCCGGTAAACGCAAGACGTAGCACTATGGCCGCTTACGGTCTCTACACCCATATCCAGTCGAACAAGCGCCGCTCGGTCGCGCTGCTGATCGGGCTCTTCGTGCTCGTCTATGTGCTGGTCTATGCCGGCGCCCTGCTCGCCGAGGCGCTCACCGTGAATGCGCCGATCGACTATCTCGTGCGGGCGGCGGAGTACGACTTCATCAAGGCGCTGCCCTGGGCGACGATCGGCGCCATCGCCTGGATTTTCATCGCCTATCGATTCCATCAGTCGATGATCGACGCGGTCACCGGGGCTACGCCGGTTACGCGTCAGGAAGAGCCGCGGCTCTACAACATCCTTGAGAACTTGTGCATCTCGCGCGGCATTCCCATGCCGACGCTGCGGGTAGCGGATGACGACGCGCTCAACGCCTTCGCCACCGGCATGAACCAGAAGCAATATTCCATCACCGTCACGCGCGGCCTGATGAACACGCTCAACGACCAGGAGCTCGAAGCCGTGCTCGGTCACGAGCTCACGCACATTCGCAACGGCGACGTGCGCATGATGGTGATTGCCGTGGTGATCGCCGGGGTGATCTCGTTTTTCGGCGAGATGGTCTTCCGCCTGTTCTTTCAGGCAAGTTACTATGGCGGCTTCGGCGGCCGCCGGCGCTCCGACGGCGAAGGCCGCGGTGGCGCCGGCGTCGCCATCATCATAGCCATCGCGCTGATCGTCGTGGCTTGGCTTTTATCGGTGGTGATCCGCTTCGCGCTGTCGCGACAGCGTGAATTTCTTGCCGACGCCGGATCGGTCGAACTGACAAAAAACCCCGATGCGATGATCATGGCGCTGCGCAAGATCGAGAACCGCAGCGAGCTGCATCATGCCAATTCGGCGGTGATGGAGATGTGCATTGACAATCCGCGCGCCGATTTCGCCAATCTGTTCGACACGCATCCGTCTGTCGATGCGCGCGTCGAAGCGCTGGTGAAATATGCCGGCGGCCACGATCCGGGGCCGCTGGCGGTTGAAGGCCCGGACGAGCAGTCAGCGCCCGCCGATCAAAGCGCCGAGGAAGGCCCCTGGGGTGAGCCACCGCAATCGGCGCCGCAGCAGGGCCCTTGGGACTCTGAGCCGGGTCCGGCGGCGCCCGGCGAGCCGGGCCCGTGGGGCCCGCACCGGAGCTAATGCCCAGCAAACGAAATCAGCGTGCGCACCGGCACGTCGAGCTTGCGCAAGCGCTCGGCGCCGCCGAGATCGGGCAGGTCGATGACAAAGCAGGCGGCCAGCACGTTAGCGCCGAGCTGGCGCAATAACTTCACGGCTGCTTCTGCCGTGCCGCCGGTGGCGATCAGATCGTCCACCAATACGACGCGCTCGCCGGCGACCAGCGCATCGGCATGCATTTCAATGACATCCTCGCCGTATTCCAAGGCATAAGCGACGCTCACGCGCTTGTGCGGCAGCTTGCCTTTCTTCCGGATCGGCACGAATCCGGCCGACACTTGGTGTGCCACCGCGCCGCCCAGAATGAAGCCGCGCGCTTCGATGCCGGCGACTTTGTCGATCTTCATCCCGGCCCAGGGCTGCACCAACTCGTCCACCGCTCGGCGGAATGCGCGTGCATTGCCGAGCAGCGTGGTGATGTCGCGAAAAATGATGCCCGGCTTGGGATAGTCCGGGATCGAACGGATGGTGGAGGAGAGGTCGTGATCGAGATCGGTGGAGGACATCGGCGGCTCGCTCGCGGGCAAGGCGGTCCATTCCATACCGGCCTACGGCGCGAATATCCATCGCAGGCACCGGCCCGGCCAATCTCCGCGAAATAAAGTGTCAACCGCGACGGCGCGCCCCGCTTGACATTCCATTTTTCAGGTCCAGAATTTCCTCATAACTCTTCTGGCGCGGAGGTTTCGATGAATCCACCGGGTCACGAAGCCGCGACGACTGTTCCGTAGCCCGTTCGGACGGCAACAGGAGCGGCACATCCACGAGCGGTATGCCGGGAGCGGCCTCGCGCGGGCCGTATCAGTCAGGCAAGGCCCCAATTGTGCCGCCCCGGCCTGCATTTACGACGCGCAATCAGTCGGCCTTGGGCGGCCGATCAGGGAAATCGAACCGAACGATTGGACGGAGGCGTGCCATGTCACGCCATCACCACTACGTCACGCGTTTCAGGTGTCCGAAGTGCAAGCGCGCCGGCAGCGCCAAATGGGAAGAAAGCCAGCGGACCGCTGGGGGCGAGCACGTGCAAATTCTCAAGCATCTTTCGGACGGCTTCCGCAACGATGCCCATAACCGAATTCACTGCACCGCCTGCGCGGCGCAGGTCGTGTTCGGCCACGGCTAGATCGCTGGCGGAAGACCAGTATCGGCGCACCCCATCGGCCTGTGCCGCGGGCACCGCGCCTCTCGTGCCCCGTGCGGGCACGGGGCCTTAAACGCGGGCCAGCACCCTGCCCGCCACCGCATCGAGCTTTTTCAATAGCTCCAAATCGCGCGCCTCCGGGGCGGTGATCAGCGCCGTGTCGAGCGCGCGATCGGAGCCGAGCGGACACGGCTCGTGCTCGCGCGGGAAGTCGCGTGCAAGCCGCGCCACCAGGCGCTTGGCGCGGTCGGCATTGTCGATCAGCACTTTGATGATGTCCTGCACGGTGACGGCGTCGTGGTCGGGATGCCAGCAATCAAAATCCGTCACCATGGCAACCGTCGCGTAACAAATTTCCGCCTCGCGCGCGAGCTTCGCCTCGGGCATGTTGGTCATGCCGATCACCGAATAGCCGAGCGACTTGTAGGTCATGCTTTCCGCATAAGACGAGAACTGCGGCCCCTCGATGCAGACATAGGTGCCGCCGAGGTGCGGCGTGATGCCTTCGTTGAGCGCGGCTTCGGCGACGCGTGCGTGCAGCCGCGGGCTCACCGGATGCGCCATCGAGACGTGCGCCACCATGCCTTTGCCGAAGAACGAACTCTCCCGGCGGTGCGTGCGATCGACAAACTGGTCGACGAGCACGAAGGTGCCGGGTGGCAGCTCTTCCTTGAACGAACCGCAGGCCGAGAGCGAGACGACGTCGGTGACGCCGGCGCGTTTCAAAGCGTCAATGTTGGCGCGGTAGTTTATGTCGGACGGCGAGAGCCGGTGGCCCTTGTCGTGGCGCGCGAGAAAAACAACCGGCAGGCCGGCGATGTCGCCGATGCGCAAAGGGGCGGAGGGGTCGCCCCACGGGCTTTTGACTCGCTCCTCGCGCACGTTCTCCAGCCCAGGCAGGTCGTAAATGCCCGACCCGCCGATAATGCCGAGGATTGATTTGGTCATGAGCCCACCCGTCACGGCCGCACTTGTCCCGGCCATCCACGTCTTTTGGGCAAGCATTAAAGACGTGGATGCCCGGCACAAGACCGGGCATGACCTTTGTGGACGATCCTGCGAACTAGATCGAGGTCTTGCTTGGATCTTGGCCGTGCGCGAGCTCGCGCGGCACTTCAACCTCGTGCCAAACCTTCTTCTTGGTGAAGTAGAGAAGACCCGAAAGAACGATGAGGAAGATGATCACCTGAAAGCCGAGCCGTTTGCGCGCCATCATGTGCGGCTCGGAGGCCCACATCAGGAATGCGGCGGCATCCTGAGCATATTGCTGCACGGTCTCCGGTGAACCGTCGTCGTATTTCACCTGCCCGTCGGTAAGCGGCGGCGGCATCGCAATGTTGTGGCCGGGGAAATACACGTTGTAGTGCCCGCCCGGCGGCAAGTTGAAGCCTTTTGGCGGCGGGTCGCGGAAGCCGGTCACGATAGCAGCGATGTAATCCGGCCCCTCCTCCTGATACTGGGTGAAGATGTCGAAGAACCACCACGGGAAGCCGCGCTGATAGGTGCGCGCCTTGGCAAGCGTCGACATGTCCGGCGGCGCAGTGCCGCCGTTGGCGGCTTTCGCGGCAAGCTCGTTGGGGAACGGCGCCGGGAAGTGATCGGCGGGGCGGCCGGGACGTTCGATCTGGTTGCCCTGATCGTCGAGGTCCTTGATCTTGTATTCGGATGCAATCTGCTTGACCTGTGCTTCGGTGAAGCCGGGGCCGCCGGGCTCGGCCAGATTGCGGAAGGACACCAGATTGAGCGAATGACAGGCAGAGCAGACCTCGCGGTAGACCTTGAAGCCGCGCTGAAGCTGCGCCTCGTCATATTTGCCGAATGGCCCGGAAAACGACCAGGATAGCCGCGGCGGCGGCACCTGCTGCTCTTGCGCCAGCGCCGGGCCTGCCAAGGCCGCAACAGCGGCGGCGAGAATGACGACTTTCATCTTCATAGCGATCCCCTCACGCCTTGGCCGGCAAGACCGACTCCGAAATCGAGTTCGGCAGCGCCTTGGTCTTCTCGAAAATGCCGAGCAGCGGCAGGATCACGAGGAAGTACAGGAAGTAGTAAGCGGTAAATATTCGCGACACGACCACATAGATGCCCTCCGGCGGCTTGGAGCCGAGCCAGCCGAGCCCGATCGCCGCGATCACAAACAGCCAGAAGAACTGCCGGTAGAGCGGCCGATAGCGCGCCGACCGCACCTTGGAGGTGTCGAGCCAGGGCAGGAAGGCGAGGATCACGATCGAGGAGAACAGCGCGATAACGCCCAGCAGCTTGTCCGGAATCGAGCGCAGGATCGCGTAGAACGGCAGGTAATACCACTCCGGCACAATTTCAGACGGCGTCACCGCCGGATTGGCCGGGATGTAGTTGTCGGCGTGCATCAGGAAGTTCGGGATGTAGAACACGAACCAGGCAAACAGGATGCAGTAGCAGGCCATCAGGAAGCCGTCCTTGACGGTCGCATAAGGCGTGAACGGCACGGTGTCCTTGTCCGACTTCGGCTCGATGCCCGCCGGGTTGTTCTGCCCGACGACATGCAGCGCCCAGATGTGCAGCACCACGACACCCGCGATCACGAAGGGCAGCAGGTAGTGCAGCGAATAAAAGCGGTTGAGCGTCGGATTGCCCACCGCATAGCCGCCCCATAGCCAAGTCACGATGGCATCGCCGAAGCCTGGAATGGCGGAGAACAGGTTGGTGATCACCGTCGCCGCCCAGAAGCTCATCTGCCCCCAGACCAGCACGTAGCCCATGAAACCGGTGGCGATCATCAACAGCAGCAGGATGACGCCGAGGATCCACAATACTTCGCGCGGCTCTTTGTAGGAGCCGTAATACATGCCGCGGAACAGGTGGATGTACGCGGCGAGGAAGAACATCGAAGCGCCGTTGGCATGCACGTAGCGCAACAGCCAACCGTAATTGACGTCGCGCATGATGCCTTCGACCGAGTTGAAGGCCATATCGGCCTGCGGGGTGTAATGCATCGCCAGCACGATGCCGGTAATGATCTGCACTCCCAGCATGAAGGTGAGAATACCGCCGAAGGTCCACCAGTAGTTCAGGTTGCGCGGCGTCGGGTATACCACGAATGAGGAATGGATCAGGCCGCCGATCGGCAGCCGCTTCTCGAACCATTGCAGAAATCTGTTCTGCGGCTGGTAGGTCGAGTGTCCGCTCATGATAGAACCTTCTTCAGCTCATCAAGCCGGTTTCGTGCTTTCTTCTCCGATCCGGATCTTGGTGGCGGAGAGGAACGTATAGGGAGGCAGGTACAGATTCTTCGGCGCCGGTCCTTTGCGGATGCGCCCGGCGGTATCGTATTGCGAGCCATGGCAGGGGCAGAACCAGCCATCGTATTCGCCCTGGTGGGCGAGCGGGATACAGCCCAGATGCGTGCAGATGCCGATCACCACCAGCCACTGCTCGTGACCGGGCTTGGTGCGCTCGGCGTCCGTCGCCGGGTCCCGCAGTGTGTTGACGTCGACCGCCTTGGCTTCCTGAATTTCCTTCGGCGTGCGGTTGAAAATAAAGATCGGCTTGGAGCGCCAGAACACCTTGACGATCTGCCCTTGGCTGATGGGGCTGAGATCGATGTCGACCGGCGCACCGGCGGCGACAGTCGAGGCATCCGGGTTCATTTGCGCGACAAGCGGCACCAGGGCGGCGACACCGCCGACGGCGGCGACGGCGCCGGTGGCGATATAGAGAAAATCGCGGCGCGTGTGCTGCTCCGCCGAAGACACGGTCGTCACGTCTTGAGTCCTCTCCTCCGGCTGGCGAATTCTGCCGCCCGCGGCTGGAGCCCGGGTGTTCCCAAGGGCGGCGGGGCGGGCCGGCGCGGCAGCCCCGCTCACGGCAGGACGGCGCAACGGCGGGGTTCTATTGGCACCCTTGCGAAGCGAGTGCAAGCCCGCTATCGCCGCACCGCCTGCGCCCCACATTAATTTCGCCGCCTAGACTCGTCTTTGCGGCAAAGAGTCCATGCGAATAGCCCTGTATGAGCCGGACATCCCGCAAAACACCGGCACCATATTGCGCCTGTGCGCCTGCCTCGGCCTTGCCGCCGACATCATCGAACCTGCGGGTTTTCCCGTGACCGACCGCGCTTTCCGCCGGGCCGGCATGGACTATCTAGATGCCGTTTCCATGACCCGTCACGCGTCCTTTGCGGCCTTCGAGGCCTGGCGGCGGCGCCAAGGCCTCAAGCTGGTGCTAATGACCACCGCGGCAGAGCGCTGCTATCTCGACCACCCCTTCGACGACAACGATGTGCTGTTGTTCGGCCGCGAGAGCGCCGGCGTGCCCGAACACGTGCACCAAGCCGCCGACACACGCTTGCGCATTCCCATGCAGGCCGGCATGCGTTCGCTCAATGTGGCGATGGCTGCCGCCATCGTCGTCGGCGAAGCCCTGCGGCAGACGGGCGGGCTGCGAATTGGCTAGTCTCTAAACCGATGAGCGCCCTGCCCGACGCCGCAACCCTCGACGAGTGCAAATCCCGCGCGCGTGCCTGGTTCGAGCGCCTGCGCGACGACATATGCGCGGCCCTGGAAAGGCTCGAAGACGATTTGCCGGCTGGCGCCCCGCTTGCCGCCTCCTCCGCCGGACGATTTGCGCGCACGCCTTGGACCCGCACCGACCACAGCGGCAAAGCGGGCGGCGGCGGCACCATGGCGCTGATGCACGGGCGCGTGTTCGAGAAGGTCGGCGTGCACTGCTCGACCGTGCACGGCGAGTTCGCGCCGGAGTTCCGTCAAGAAATCCCGGGCGCCGCCGACGATCCGCGTTTTTGGGCGTCCGGCATTTCGTTGATCGCGCATCCGCAGAATCCACATGTGCCGGCGGTGCACATGAACACGCGTTTTGTGGTCACCGGCAAAGCCTGGTTCGGCGGCGGAGCCGACCTGACGCCGACGCTCGTGAAGCGCCGCACGCAAACCGATCCCGACACCGTGAGCTTCCACGCGGCGATGAAGGCCGCGTGCGACGCGCACGCCACCGTGGCCCCATACGACAAATTCAAAAAGTGGTGCGACGAATATTTCTATCTCAAGCACCGCAACGAGCCGCGCGGCATCGGCGGCATCTTTTACGATTATCTGGAGACGGAATGGGAGCCAACCTTCGCCTTCACCCAGGAGGTCGGTCGCGCTTTGCTCGCCGTTTATCCGAAACTCGTGCGCGCCAATTTCACCACACCATGGAACGAGGCCGAACGCGAGGAGCAGCTCGTGCGCCGCGGCCGTTACGTCGAGTTCAACCTGCTTTACGATCGCGGCACGATCTTCGGCCTGCGCACCGGCGGCAACGTGGAATCGATCCTGTCGTCGCTGCCGCCGGTGGTGAAGTGGCCCTAGCCAAGCTGCGCGCGGAAGTCGCGACCTTACTCAAAATCGATAACCGATGCCGGCCATCACGCTTTGCGTATGCAGCTTGATGCCGGCGCCCACGGCCAGATTGCTCGGCGTGCCGAAATTGGTCGACCACGTGCCGTAATCGGAATAGCGATACTCAAGCCGCGCGCGCCAGCGCTCCCAGATTTTCTGCTCGACGCCGCCACCGAATGTCCAGCCGACCTTTGTCGTCGAAGTCGTTTGCGTGAAGGACGGAATACCGTTGGTGCCGCACACGCCGGCGGCGGTGCAGTTCACCGTCGCATCCTCGTGCAGCCAGGCCGGCCCGCCGGCGACGAACAATTGCGTCGAAGGCGTGGCCAGATAGGCCAAGCGAGCGCGGACCGCCATGTCCCATTTCGCGCGCACGGTGACGCTGTCGCTCGACTTGTTGCCGGGCAAGCCGCCCGTGCCCGGAATGCCCGGGTCCATGGCGGCGTCTATCCAATCGAAATCGTACTCGAAGCCCAAGTACCAGTCGTCGCAGACCGGGCAGTACTGCCAGCCATATCGATTAAAAAGGCCGAAAGCCTCGGCGATATTCAGCATGTAGCCAAAATAGAGGCCGACGAAAGGATCCGCTTTGTAGAGGCTCTTGACCGCATCGACGAGCGGGTCGCGGCCGCCAAGGGAGACGACCTCGTTGGTCGTCCAGTCGCCTTTCGTCCAGTTTCCGCCGCCGCCGGCGCCGAGATAAAAGCCGGTCCATTCAAATTTCGCGCCGGTGCGCTTCGGCGGCTCCGGACAGGCCGGCAATTTGCCCAAGGCGTCGGCGATATCGGTGAGCCTTCGAAGAATGGCGAGATAAGCGTTGTATTTCGCACGCTCCTCGCCCTGTAGCGCCCCGGGATCGATCTTGACGGTGACAAACCCTACGCGCGTGGTCAGACTGTCCATCAAGTCTCGCACTTGCTGGATTTCGCGCTGCGTGTCTACCAGCGCCTGCTCGGCGTTCGCCGTTTTGCAGTCCCAAATGACGGCATAAAAAGTGATGTTATTTTCTGCTGCCAGTTGGTACTCCAGCGTACGGTCCTGCGCCCACGCTCCGCCTGCACTGGCAATGAAGAACGCGAGACCGGCAAACAGAAAACGCTTCATAACGCTCCCCCTATTTACGCCGTCTGTTTGCGCCGCGAAACGCATCGAGCGCTGCCGCTACCAAACCGCTCCGCCGGCGAGGCCAACTTCGGTCGTCGGACTGATGCCGAAATTCAGATTGAGCATCACCCGCGTATCGGTGCGGTTTCCGGTGCTCACGATGTAGGTTTCGGTCGGGAAATTCGCGGAGGGAGCGGCAAAGCTGTGCGACCCCATCCAGGCCACTGTCACACTTGGCCCGATATTGATCGGCTGACCGGCCCATCGGCTCACCTCGTAGAGCAATGCACCGCCGATTGCCGGGTCCACCGACGTCCAACTGTCGGATGCCGATGTCGCGGCTCCCGCCGGCGCCAGGCCCTCGGTCAGATTGACTTTGGCCTTGCGGCCGCTGATCTCGGCGCCGCCATAAATCTGCGCCGTCAGTTTCGGTATGTTCAGCCCGATGTCGGACGTCGGAAACGCTACGCCCGCGAGCACAGGCACGCTCCAGGATTGTGACAATGTCGCCGTCCCACTCGCCTTGGGAATGGAGACGTTCTGAAACGACGCGCTGCGGTCGTTCGAGAAATCGCCCGAGATCCCGGTGCGGAAGAACGGCCGCACCGATCCGAAGCTTTGATTCGCGTAGACGGTGACCGTGCCGCCCGCCTCGCCGCCGGTCGTGTCGGAAAATTTCAGGCTGCGGTGCTCGGGATCGGTGGCGAAGAAATCGCCGTTTTTCGAACAGCCGCACAATGTCGCTGTGACCGCCAGGACAGCGCAGACGCCGCCGAAGCCAGAATTGCGGCCAGATAACAAAGCGACGCGACGACGCGACGACGCCAACATGAGCCCGCCCCCCAAAAACGCTCTTAGCGGCGTTTTTTCAAAGCTAGACGGCCGGCGAGGCGCGCTGCGTCACCAAAACTGATGATGATCGTCGACTTCGGAGCCCTGTTGTTTCGCCGTCACACTCCGGCCGTGGCAAGCGCATGAGAGCAGTACGGCCCCATCCCTAAGGCCCTGATGTTCCTCATCAGATTTGGTGACGACAGCCCTCACCGATCGCCGACATTTACACCGTTTATATTCGCGGATTGCCAACGGGGGGCTATTATCGGTCGCAGCGACATTTATGCCGGTGATCGGGGGCGTAACCGGAATGGCGCAGGGCGACGACCTGCTCGCCACGATCGAGGCCATCCATGCAGCGGGCCTCGACGAGAGTCTTTGGCCCAAAGCGCTCGGCAGCTTGGCTCGCGTTGTCGGCGGCAACGCCGCCTCGCTCGAAGTGTTCGACAGACGGACTCTGCGCCACCGGCAAATGCACTCTTATGGGTTGCCGCGGGCAGAAGAGCTGGAATACATCGAGCACTATGCGCCGCTGAATATCCGTCTGCCATTCGTGGCGCGGCAAAAGCTGCACGAACTCTCCTGGGACCGGATGATCGTCGACGAAGCGACGATGCGCTCGTCGCCATTCTATGCCGAGTTCATGCCGCGTTTGGACGTGCGCTATTTCGTCGGCGGCATCGTTCTGGCGACGGAATCCGAGTTCGCGGGCGTATGCGTTCACCGCGCCGCGCGCATGGGCCATATCCAGCGCGACGGCATCGCCGTCATGCGCCGGCTCGTGCCGCACGTTCGCCAGGCTTTCGACGTGGCGCGTCGGCTTAGAGGCGCGCGCGAGGCACGCAGCTCGTACGAGCGCGCGCTCGATTGGCTCGCCGACGGCGTGGCGCTGGTGCGCGTGGATGGCAGCGTTGTCTATGCCAATGAGGCGCTGCAGGCGATGGCGCGGCAGCGCGATGGCATCGCGATACATAAGGGTATGCTCGAATTTGCCGGCGTCGACATCCGTACGCGCTTCGCGGCTGTGGTGGGCGGCTTCGCGCGGCTACGCAGCGGCCAATTGCGGACCTCTCAGCCGACGGATTTCCACGTTCGTCGAACGTCCGATGCGCCGCCTTATCTGGTATCGCTGCGCCCGCTGCTCGACCGCAAGCACACTGAGAACGGTGCCATCGCTATCGTATTCGCGCGCGATCCGACAAGGCACCACACCGCCGCGCGTCACATTCTGCGCGAGGCGCTGGGCTTGACGGAAGCGGAAGCGGCGCTGGCGCAAGCGCTTCAGAGCGGCATGTCGCTTGCCGATTATGCGCGTCTAGAAGCCATCACGCTCAACACCGTCTACACTCATTTGCGCCGCATCAAGGAAAAGACCGGCTGCCACCGCATGGCCGAACTGATCCGCAAGCTCAACGACCTACAGGTGGCGGTGCGCTTCGATTGACCTCGGCGTGTTCCGGCGGTCGCACCGGCAACTTCAATAATCAATTGGATCTTGCGTCTGAGGCCATCGCAATCCGCCGCGAACGCGCCATTTATATTTCCACGGGAGGTGCCCGCGATGCTTGAGGCGATTAGCGCCGTCACTCTCGCCACGCACGACATGGGCCGTGCCGTTCGCTTCTATCGCGCGCTGGGATTTACGGTCGCATATGGCGGCGAGCAGGCGACATTCACCAGCTTTCGCGCGGGCACCGGCTTTCTCAATCTCATCGCACAGCCTGCCGAGCGAAACTGGGCCTGGTGGGGACGTGTGATCTTCTATCACTCCAATGTCGACGAACTCTATGCGGCTGCGCTCGCAGCCGGCTATCGGCCGCAGGCTGCGCCGCGCGACTCCGAATGGGGCGAGCGGTACTTCCACCTCACCGACCCGGATGGTCACGAGCTGAGTTTTGCTTGGCCGCTGCAGCGGCCAATCCCGCCGCCGCGGCTCTGACAGCTTCGAGAGCGCTGAGCGGCTAATCCGCGCTCGGCAATCGGCGCATCGTGAACTCGATGCGATCGCCCGGCAGTTCGCGCCAACGCTCGATCTCGGTCATGTAAGCCGCTTTAGGAAAGCGCCTGAACATCTCGCGCACCTTGGCGCGCGCCGCCTCGCGCGGCAACGCGAAGGTGTCTCGCCGAAATCCGCTGGCATTCGTTTTCTGCCCAGACCGGCGCGTGGCCATTGTGCGCGCCAGATCGGCCGGGCGTCGATACTCGCTCATGGTCCTGATGTAGGCCTGCCTGCCGCGCCTGGCCAGCCCGCCGCGTCGCCGTCCGGCTTGTGAAAGACGCAAATGGGATCAGAAGCCCTGGATCAGCAGCCACGCTCCGCCGGCGATGAAGGCAATCCCTGCGAGGCGTGGAAGGAGGCGGCCGAACGGCAGCACTTTTTCGGCCAACACCAAGACTGAAAGCGCAGCGATCCAGAGCAGGTTCATGACGCCGCCGACAAACAAAAGCGCCATCACCGCCCAGCAGCAGCCGATGCAATAAAGGCCGTGCCGGACGCCGAGTGCTAAGGCTGCAATCGGCTCTCGGCGAAAGCCATAACGCATGATGAACGCCAGCGGCGTCTGGCAATGCGCCAAACACGCACTTTTAAGTGGCGTCCACTGGTACAGACCCGCCCCGATCAGGATCAAGCCCGCAAGTATATGATTGGCAGTCTCCATCGTCGGCGTCAGCAACGCCGCGCGTTGCAGCGCCCATTGCGCAGCGGTCGCTGCCATCGAAAATACGGCCCATGACAGCAGATAGCCCGCGGCGAACCATGCGCTCGCGGCGAACGGCTGCCCCTCACCGGCCGCCTGGCGGCCGACACGCGCGTAGATGAGTATCATCGGTGCCGCCGAAGGCGTCATCATGCCGATCATCATTGCAACCCACATCGCGAATACGGCGGCAAACTCAATCGGCTGCCACGGCGCTCCGACCGGCATCATCCATCCTTGGCCGGCCGGAATCATGCGAAGGCCGGCCATCTCCATGCCGCCCATCCACATATCGTTTGCCAGCCAAACAAGGTCCGCCCAGGCCAGTGTCGTAATGATGCAAAGCGCGGCAACAACGATGGCCCGATCGCGCTGAAGTATGGCTACGAGCACACCCTCGCTCATCGTCGTGCACTGCTCAGCGCACGACGCCGCTTTGCGTCATATGCAGGTGAACGAAATGGGCGTGTGAATCGGCCAATTCCAGCGGAATCGCTCCCGATGTGGTCGCCCAGCCTCGTCCCACTTCAGCCACCACATACTCGAAGCCCTCGGGCAGATCGATGCGAGCGCGGTGTTCGTCGCCCGTGACGGGATTTCGGATCGGTTCGCCGCGAGCCTGAATAAGGCCTGGCACTTTGAGCGTTGCTCGTCGCCCATCGACGTCTATGTCAAATTCAATCCTGGCAAAGATCGGCTCGTGGACCTTCTCGAGCGTCGTCGCAAACACCTGAAAGACGGTGGCGCCCGGCTCGGTATCCTGCCCGCTCATAATTCGAAGGACCGCTTCGCGCTGCTCCGGCGTAGCCCTCTCATCCACAATCGGCTGCACTTGGCCATGCCCCTCGTGGATGGGGCCAGGCCATGAAACGATGCCGGCAAATTTCACGCCGTCCAATTTCGTGTTGCCGTGGTGGCCTTGTTCAACGTCAAAGCCGAGAACCGCATGGCAATCACCGTGCGTGGGGAGCGCGTTAAATTGGCACGGGCAGCCATAGGCACAATTGCAGTGCGCAAATTCATGTCCTTTGATCATCCACTTGACGTCTGTCATGGCGTCCCTCCTCGCAAAGCATCCAAGGGCAGCGACACACGGCAATTGGAACACCACGTCATTTGCATTTCAACGGTTCATTCAACGGTGCCGCAAACGCTGGTGTCTGCAGTAGCGTGGTAAGGTTCCGGAGCGCCTTAAGCTGCGAAGAACGACTTGCTCATTCTCGCGATCGAGATAAATTTTCTCACCGCTCGTGGGGTGACTCGGCAAGACTTTGACGCAAGTGGAGGGAAACAAAGCTATGAAAGCCTCGACGCTCAGCTTCTGTTCGGCAGTGTGCCTCGGCATCGTCGGCATGCTCGCCGGCATAGTCATGGCCGCTTCCGGAGATCATTCCATTTATCCCGCGCACGCGCATTTGAATTTGCTCGGCTGGGTGTCGCTTTTTCTCATCGGAATTTTTTACAGGATGCATCCCACGCTCGACGCCAGTCGGACGGCGTTCATCCAAGCTGCCGTGTGGGTCGCCGGGACCGTCATTCTGAGCTGCGGCGTTGCGGCGATCTTTCTCGGTCACACCGAGTTGGAATTCATCGCCATTATCGGCTCGCTGATCGTGCTGGCAGACATGATCGCATTTGCCTACCTCGTCTTCCGTGCGGAAACAGCCGTCAGGCGGACGATGGCCGCGGCGATACCAGCCGAATAGCCGTCGCTGCCGCGGGAACGGCTGAAAGTCAGACGCTGGCGGCAGACGTATCGGCGATTTTTGCAATCGCCTGCGCATCCGCCGGAAAGCCGGCGTCGATCCATGCCTGCTCCGCCTTGGCCAGCGCGGCCCCGAGCGCGGGCCCCTTCTCCACTCCGCGCGCGATGAGATCGGCCGCCTTGAGCGGAAAAGCCGGAGGCGTCCAGCGCTGCGGCAAGGTGGCGAGTGCGTGCCAGGCCCGGTCTTCGGCACCTTCGCGGGCGCGCGCCCAGGCCAGCAGCGCATGATCGGTAAAATGCGGCGGCCCTAGACGATAGAGCAGAGCGCGGGACCCCTGCTCTCTCGCGGTCGGTGAAATATGCCGCCAGCCTTCGGCCATCGACATCAGTCGCTCGTGCTCGACATTGGTCAGCCGCAGCTTCTGCCGCAGCCGTTCGGCATCTTCGCCGACCCAGACGGCAAGCGCGGCAAGACGGCGCACGGGATCGGCAGCTGCGCCGATTGCCGCCTCCACCTTTGCCATCATCTCAAACGAGCCCAGATAGGACACGCCACCAAGGACGCGCAGCGTCAAACCTGCGTCCGTCATCGCGATGAGGGTTGGCACCGCATGCGGCGCGACCACGAGCTTCATGATCTCCACGCGCACGCGCTCACGCGACAACTGCTCAAGCCCGCCACGGCAGGCAATGCACGCCTCGATCCCTGGACCGTCAGGATGCTCGGCGGTGCCGTAGGCGGCGTGGAAACGAAAAAAGCGCAGAATACGCAAATAGTCTTCGGCAATGCGTTTTCTGGGATCGCCGATAAAACGCACGCGGCGCGCGGCAAGGTCGGCGAGTCCGCCGACATAGTCGTATACGGTCCCATCGGCGCGCGCGGAGAACGCGTTGATGGTGAAGTCGCGCCGCTCGGCGTCGACGCGCCAGTCGCGACCGAATGCAACTTTGGCGTGGCGGCCGTCGGTTTCGATGTCTTGCCGGAGCGTGGTCACCTCGAAGGGCTGGCTTTCGATGACCGCGGTAACGGTGCCGTGCTCGATCCCGGTCGGCACCGCCTTAAAGTTCGCCGCGTCAACGCGGCGCATGACCTCCTGGGGCAGCGCGGTGGTGGCGACGTCGATCTCGCCGGCATCCATGCCGAGCAGCGCGTTGCGCACCGCGCCGCCGACGACGCGCGCCTCTTCGCCGTCGCGGTCGAGCAACGAGAGCAGCCGCGACAGCGGCGCCGAGGCGAGCCATGGCGCAGCGATCTTGCGCTCGGTGCGTCCATCGGCGACCGACATCAGTTGATCCGCTGCGGCACCAGTTTGCCGCCCTCCATATGTGCCGGCACGTATTCGGAACCGACCGGCGCGCCGGTGAAATTGGCGAAATAAACGAAGCTGCCGATCACCAGGAGCAGCGCTGCAGCGACAAGCCAGCCGAGGTGCGATAGCGGCCACGATTTGGGATCGAGCACGCCCGCGCGCACGGCCACCAGATAGGCGGCGTAGAGCACAAAAGGGGCGGCGAACAGCGCGATCTCGGTGAGGCCGATGCGGATCATTTCGCGGCAGTCCTCATTCCCGATAAATCCTCTCGTGCAAGTTCCGCAAAATGCCCGCCGTTACGCCCCAGATGTATCGCTCGCCGAAAGTGATGGCGTAATAATGCCGCGTAAGACCTTGCCATTCACGCGAATGGCGCTGGATGTTCGTCTGATCCATGAGGAAGGCAAGCGGCACCTCGAAGGTGCCATCGACCTCGCTCATGTTGAGCTTGAGCTTGAAGCCGGGCTTGATCCGCGCCACCACCGGGACGATACGGTAACCGAGCGTGGTCATGTAAAGATCGAGGTAGCCGACCGGCGCGGCGTAGGCGCGGTCGAGTCCGATCTCCTCCTGCGCCTCGCGCAGCGCCGATTCAAGCGGGCTTGCATCGGTCTTCTCGATCTTGCCGCCGGGGAACGAAACCTGCCCGGCATGGTCCGGCAGGTGCTGCGCCCGCTGCGTCAATAGCACCGTCGGCTCCGTGCGCTCCACCACCGGCACCAGCACCGCCGCGGGCCTGATCGGGCGCACGGCCGCGATCTTGAGCATCACTGGGTCGACATCGTGGTCGCCGCGCCGCGGCGTGACGCTGGCGTCATTCAGCCCTGGCGGGACATCGAGCGTGAGCCGCGATTGGGCGCGCGAAAAAAACTCCGTACCGGAAAGCGCCGCCGCCTGCTGCATCAGGCGAACTCCGTAAGGGCGCTGGCCTCGGCCATGACAAAGAACTCACCGCTGGAGGCAACCCCAAACATTCGCTTTCCCTCTATGTCGCGCTCCTCACCCAAGTCCACCAGATCGTAAAACAGCGCGCGCGTCACCTTGGCCCACAGATCGCGGCGCACGTGCAAATATGGCTTGAGCCCCCCGGTGGACGGTTCAGGCACGAATTTGAGCGCATGGCCTGGACCAGCAACGACCCAGTCGTCGACGTTGGTGCGGAAGGCGAGCACCTGTTGCGCGGAACTATCGACCCTCAGCTCGACGGCAAGAAATGGTGCATCGACGACGGTTAAACCGACCTTCTCGACCGGCGTGACCAGGACGTATTTGCCGCCTTCACGCCTGAGAATGCTGCTGAAAAGCTTGACCAGTGCCGGCCGGCCGATCGGTGTCTTCTGATAATACCAGGTACCGTCGGCTTCGATTTTCATGTCGATATCGCCGCAAAACGGCGGATCCCACTGCTCGACAGGCGGCAACCTGCGGTTTTCGCGGGGCAGAGCTGCCACAATCGAGTCGAGCCCGTGCTGCCCTGTCTTCGCCATTGTTTCCCTTCGATATCAGCCCGTTACGCGGCTGTTCGCATCTTCGTGATTCACCCGGTCCACCCTGGGAAGATAGCGTAAGCTCGGCCTGAGAATGAGGCAGATTCGCCGGCAACCGCGCATCCAAAGAGCCTCTGGGGTGTTTGTTGCAAGGGGCAACGCGTTCACCGGCCCTTGGCCAATACAAGCCCTGTTGAAAGGACATCACTCATGGGATCGGCGAGCGGCGAAAGCCTGGAAAAGCTTGAAGACATGATCGTTCGCGCGGCGGAATCGACGGCCGCCCAGGTGCGGGCGGCGAAGGAGGCGATTGGCCGTGTCATCTTCGGGCAGGATATCGTCGTCGAGCGCGCGCTGGTGACCGTCCTGTCCGGCGGTCATGCCCTCCTCGTCGGCGTGCCCGGCCTCGCCAAGACCAAGCTCGTCGATACGATGAGCACGGTGCTGGGCCTTGATGGCCGCCGTATTCAATTCACACCCGACCTCATGCCCTCGGACATCCTCGGCACCGAGGTGCTGGAGGAAAGCCCAGGCGGCAAGCGCAGCTTCCGCTTCATCGCCGGGCCGGTGTTTGCGCAATTGCTGATGGCGGATGAGATCAACCGTGCCTCCCCACGCACGCAGTCGGCGTTGCTGCAGGCAATGCAGGAGCAGCATGTCACTGTCGCCGGGGCAAGGCACGATTTGCCGAAGCCATTTCATGTGCTCGCAACGCAAAACCCGCTGGAGCAGGAAGGCACCTACCCGCTACCGGAAGCGCAGCTCGACCGCTTCCTGATGGAAGTGGATGTCGACTATCCCGATCGCGATGCCGAACGAAAAATTCTATTCGATACGACCAGCGCCGAAGCCGCGCGCGCAACGCAAGCGATGTCTGCAGACGACCTGATTGCCGCGCAACGTCTCGTGCGCAGACTACCGGTCGGGGAATCGGTCGTCGAAGCAATCCTGCATCTTGTGCGTTCGGCGCGGCCAGGTCCCGATGCCGGCGACCTTGGCAGGCTGATCTCCTGGGGTCCGGGTCCGCGCGCGAGCCAAGCTTTGATGCTCGCAGTCCGTGCCCGCGCCCTGCTTGACGGCCGCTTTGCTCCGTCTGTGGACGATGTGATCGAGCTTGCCGAGCCCGTGCTCAAGCATCGCATGGCGCTCACTTTCGCAGCGCGCGCCGAGGGCGAAACCATTCCCCATGTAATCGGGCGGCTCAAGGCGAACATCGGATAAGGCGATGGCCGATCCGGCAATGAGCGAAATTGAAGCGGGCGCCCTGCCCCGCGTCACCGGCCGCGCCCGCTCGCTTGCCGAGACAATGCCGCGGCTGATCCTCGAAGCCCGCCGCGTGGCGGCAACGGTGATCCACGGCTTGCATGGCCGCCGTCGGGCCGGCCCCGGCGAGAACTTCTGGCAATATCGCCGTTTCATGTCGGGTGAGCCGGCACAGAACGTCGATTGGCGGCGCTCGGCACGTGACGATCATCTCTATGTGCGCGAGCGCGAGTGGGAGGCCTCGCACACGATCTGGATTTGGGCCGACCGCTCGCCTTCGATGGCCTTCGAGTCCGCGCTTGCCACTGAAAGCAAGCTCGATCGTGCCTTGGTGGTGGCGTTTGCGCTAGCGGAGGTGCTGGTACAAGGCGGTGAGCGCGTAGGCGCGCCTGAGCTGTTGCGCCCGACAGCGAGCCGCAACGTGATTGAGAAATTTGCCGAGGCGGTGCTGCACGATGCAGGCGCGCGCCCGAGCCGACCGCCGAATTTCGCGCCGTCGCCGCTGTCGGAGATCGTCCTGCTCACGGACCTCTGGAGTCCGCTCTCTGAGGTGAAGGCGACAGTGGCGCAGCTATCCGCCTCCGGGACGCACGGACACATCGTACAGATCGTCGATCCTGCGGAAGAAACCTTCCCCTATGCCGGGCGCGTTGAATTCATCGAGCCGGAGGGCGCGGGCTCGATTACCGCCGGCCGTGCCGAGACGTGGCGCGACGATTACCAGGCCTTGGTTGCCCGGCACCGCGCCGCCATTCGAGAAGACGCGGACCGCCTCGGCTGGAGCTTCACCATCCATCGTACCGACCGTCCGGCCAGCGAGCTTCTCCTGGCGCTGCATTCGCGCATGGGCGCCAATATGCAAATTTCGGCGGTCAGCAGCCGTCATGCGCCGAGCCGCGCCGGGAGGCTTGCGTGATCTCGTCACTGCCGCTGGCCTTTGCCGAGCCGCTCGTCCTGCTTGGGCTTTTGAGCCTGCCGGTGCTTTGGTGGCTGCTGCGCTTGGTGCCGCCGCGCCCACGCCGCATCAATTTTCCGCCGACTCGGTTGCTGTTTGAAATTGCGCCACGGGAAGAGACGCCCGCGCGCACCCCGTGGTGGCTTATTTTGTTGCGCCTGATGCTCGCCGCGTTGGTCATCATTGCGGCGGCCGGACCTTTGTGGAATCCGCCGATTGCCGCGCAGAGCCGCGGTGCCCCGCTTCTACTGATGATCGACGATGGCTGGGCGGCGGCCAGCGCTTGGGACGAGCGCATGCGTACCGTCGACGAACTGATCGCGCGCGCGGATGCCGACAATCGTGGCGTTGCTTTGTTGCCGCTGTCGCAGACAAGCCGCGATATCTCCCTGCAAGTTGCGGGCGCCGCGCGGGTGCAGGCAAAGCAGATCAGGCCGCAGCCCTATGGCATCGACCGCAGCGAGGCGCTGCCGCTGATCGAACGCTTCCTCAAGCGGGCTCCCGACGTTGAGATCGTCTGGCTGTCTGACAACGTCGATCTCGGCAAAGGCAGCCAATTTGTCGAAGGTTTGAAGAAGATCATCGGAAACCATCTCCTCACCGTCGTGTCCGGCGGCATCGCCATTCCGCATGCGCTCGCCGCCGCCGACAACGAAGCCGGCGCGCTGACGGTGAAAGTGCTGCGGCCGCAGGCGGGCAAAGGTGAGAATGGCATTGTCCGTGCGATCGACCTCAAAGGATTGCCTCTCGGCGAAGCGCCGTTCACGTTCAGCATCGATGCCCGCGAAACCGAGGCCGCCATCGACCTGCCGGTCGCCATCCGCAACGATGTTGCGCGGCTAGAGATCGTCGGTGAGCGCTCGGCCGGCGCCGTGCAACTTCTCGACAAGCGCTGGCGCCGTCGTACCATTGGCATCGTTTCGGGATCCGACGCCGATCGTTCGCAGCCGCTGATCGGTGCCACCTATTATCTCACGCGCGCCCTGAGCCCATTCGCCGACGTACGCCTCGCCGAGGGTGTCGCACCCGCCGAGGCGGTGAGCCGCTTCCTGAACCAGCATATCCCGATGCTCATCCTTGCCGATGTCGGCAACGTCGCCGAAGCGCGCGAGCCGCTGACCAAGTGGATCGAAGACGGTGGCGTTCTGGTGCGTTTTGCCGGCCCGCATCTTGCGCGCAACGACGACGATCTGGTGCCGGTCAAGCTGCGCCGCGGCGGACGCATTCTGGGCGGCAGCCTCTCCTGGGACAAACCGCAGAAGCTCACCGGCTTTGCCCAGAACAGCCCCTTCAACGGCATGGCGGTCCCAGACGACGTCACCGTTACGCGTCAGGTCCTGGCCGAACCCGATGCGGCGCTTCCCGAGCATACTTGGGCGACGCTCGGCGACGGCACGCCCCTGGTCACCGCGCAGCGCCGCGGCAAGGGGCTCCTGGTGCTCTTTCACGTGACCGCCGATACGCGCTGGTCCGACCTTCCGCTATCGGGCGCCTTCGTCGACATGCTCCGCCGCATCGTCGCCCTCGCCGACGCCAGCGCGGGCAGCGAGACCGCAGAAAGTAAAAGTTCGGAGGCGCGTCAGATCGTGCCGCCAACGCGCGTTCTCGATGGTTTCGGCGCTTTCTCTGTGCCGCCGCCGACGGCGCGGCCAGTGCCGGCAAATTTCACGGCGCGCGCCACCGCCGAGCATCCGCCGGGCTTCTACGGCCCCCCGCAAGGCCTTGTTGCGGTCAACACTTTGGCACCCGCTGACCGGCCCGCGCTTCTCGATTTCGCCGGCTTGAATGCGCGCTTCGATGTCTATCGGCATGGCGAGCCGCTCGACCTGCGCGGCCCCATTTTTCTCGCCGCGCTCGGTTTGCTCTTGCTCGATGCACTGGTCGTGATCCTGCTGTCCGGCGGCATCGCCGCAATGCTGCCGCGCGGACGAGCGGCTGCGGTGCTATTGGCCGCGGGGCTTGCGGCCAGTTACGGTTTCACCGATCCCTCACATGCGCAGCAAAAGTCGGCGGCGCCGCAGCAGCAATTATCGCAAGCCGCCGCAGCCTTCGCCATGAAAGCGACCGAGCGCACCCACCTCGCTTACATCATCACCGGCGACCCGCAAGTCGATGAAATCAGCAAAGCCGGGCTCAGCGGGCTTACGCTTTTTCTCGCGCAACGCACTGCTCTGGAGGCGGGCGAGCCGATGGGTCTCGATCCGGCCCGCGACGAGTTGTCTTTTTTTCCGTTGATCTATTGGCCGATCGCGCCCAACGCGCCCAAGCCGTCGCAGACGGCGTTGGAACGCATCGACACCTATATGAAACGCGGCGGCACGGTCTTGTTCGACACCCGCGACGCGGTCGATGCCACGCCCGGTCTTGGCGGCGAGAATCGTACGCCGGGCATGGTGGCGCTGCGTTCGATTTTGTCGTCGCTCGATATTCCAGAGCTTGAGCCGGTACCCCGCGACCACGTGCTAACCAAAACGTTCTTCCTGTTGCGCGATTTCCCCGGACGCTTCACCTCCGGCCAGCTTTGGGTCGAGGCGCTGCCGCCGGAAGGAAGTGACGAAGCGGAGAGCCGGCCGGCGCGGGCCGGCGACGGCGTTTCCTCGATCATGATCACGTCGAACGATCTTGCCGGCGCCTGGGCCATGCGCCCGGATGGACAGCCGATGCTGCCGTTGGTTCCTGGCGAGCCACGCCAGCGCGAGTTGGCATTTCG
>Ga0070740_10001759_pt1 | contig 28162 bp, 22 predicted proteins | sample Coa_R2_FD_67286 | JGI IMG/M metagenome (GOLD analysis project Ga0070740, IMG submission 67286) | Surface soil microbial communities from Centralia Pennsylvania, which are recovering from an underground coalmine fire - Coalmine... | ecosystem: Environmental > Terrestrial > Soil > Unclassified ...
AGCAGTTTCACCTTCTCGGTGCTGCTGATGACCTGGTCCGGGCTCTTGAACGGCATGCCCGCTTCGGCAAGCTGCGCGAGCAGCTTGTCTTCGGTCATGCCGAGCACGCCGGCCAGTTGTTTGATGGTTACGTCAGACATTCCGTTCTCCGGTTGGGACCGGCTTTGTTCAATGCGCTTGCTGCTGCTCCAGCGCAGCCAGCATCGGCGCGCGCGCGGCCATGATCAGCGCGGCGGCACGCTCCTCGTCCATGCCTTCGATGTCGATCAGATCGTCCACGGCCTGATCGGCCAGATCGTCCACCGTGGTGATCTCGCGCTCGGCCAGCGCGTAAGCGGTCTCTTCGTCCATGCCTTCCAGCGCCAGCAAATCTTCGGACGGTTTGTGTTCGTCCAAATCTTCCTCGACCGCGAGCGCCTCGGTCAGCAACGCGTCCTTCGCGCGCGCGCGCAATTCCTCGACGATGTCCTCGTCAAAGCCTTCCACCGCCAGCAGTTCGCCGGTCGGCACGTAGGCGATTTCTTCGACCGTGGAGAAACCTTCCTGCACCAGGATGTTGGCGATCTCCTGATCGACCTCCAGCTTGTCCATGAACAACTGCCGCGCGGCTTCCTGCTCGGCTTCGGTCTTGGCGGCAACCTGATCCTGCGTCATCACCTTGAGATCCCAGCCGGTCAGTTTGCTGGCGAGCCGCACGTTCTGACCGCCGCGGCCGATGGCCTGCGACAACTTGTCTTCGGCCACCGCGATGTCCATCGAGTGCTTGTCCTCGTCGACGATGATCGACTGCACTTCCGCCGGCGCCATCGCGTTGATCACGAACTGCGCGGGCGCATCGCTCCACAGTACGATGTCGATGCGTTCGCCGTTCAACTCATTCGACACGGCTTGAACGCGCGAACCGCGCATGCCGATGCAGGCGCCGATCGGATCGGTGCGGTTGTCGTGCGCCAGCACCGCGATCTTGGCGCGGTCGCCCGGATCGCGCGCGCAGGCCTTGATCTCGACCAGGCCTTGGCCGACTTCCGGCACTTCGATCTTGAACAGCTCCATCATGAATTCGGGTGCGGTGCGCGAAACGAACAACTGCGGGCCGCGTACTTCCGAACGCACCTCGAACAGATAACCGCGCACGCGGTCGCCCACGCGCGTGGATTCGCGCGGGATGGCCTTGTCGCGCGGGATGAAACCTTCCGCGTTGCCGCCGAGATCGATGTAGAGGTTGCCACGCTCGACGCGCTTGACCACGCCGGTGACCAGTTCGCCGACGCGATCCTTGAACGCATCGACCACCTGCGCGCGCTCGGCCTCGCGGATGCGCTGCACGATCACCTGCTTGGCGGCCTGTGCGGTGATGCGGCCGAACTCGGGATTCTCGATCTGCTGCTCGATGTAGTCGCCGACCTGCGAATCGGATTTTTCGTCCAGCGCATCCATCAGGCGCAACTGGAAATCCGGCGATTCCATCTCGCCGTCGTCGGCGATCACTTCCCAGCGGCGGAAGGTTTCGTAGTCGCCGCTCTCGCGGTCGATGCTGACGCGGACGTTCGGCTCCTCGCCGGGATAGCGCTTCTTGGCGGCGGTCGCCAGCGCGGCCTCGATCGCCTCGAAGATCACTTCGCGCGGGACGCCTTTTTCATTGGCGACGGCGTCGACGACCATCAACAAATCTCTGTTCATCTCATGCTCCGTCGAGGACATGCCTTCATGCCTCGTTTCTCTCGTTCGTCATTCCGGCGAAAGCCGGAATCCAGTTTTGCTCTTTCAATTCTTGCGTCTGCCCTTCCCCGGCTTCGGCTTGGGCGTGTAACCCAACGCTTCCCAATCCGGCACCAGCCGCGCGCTTTCGATTTCGTCGTGTCGCAGATCGAACATCGCGCCATCGACTTCCATCCTGATCGCATCGCCTTGCACTTCGACGATGCGGCCGCGCAGCCTGCGGCGGCCATCGCGCGGCAACTTCAATGTCACCTTCGCTTCCTCGCCGATGAAACGCGCGAACTGTTCGGCGTTGAACAGCGGCCGATCGATGCCGGGCGACGACACTTCCAGCACGTAGTGGCCGGCGATCGGATCGTCCACGTCCAGCAGCGCGGAAACCTCGCGGCTGGCGGCTTCGCAATCGTCCACCGTCACCGGCTGTTCGCCCTCGCGGTCGATGTAGAGCCGCAACAAACCCTCGCCGCGGCCCGGCACCCATTCAATGCCGAGACACTCCAGCCCCAGATCATCCAGGGCCGGCGCGACCCGCTGCGCGAGCGCCTGCACATCCATTCGAGCGCGCCACTCCTTGTTGAACCAGCATCCGAACCGCAGAAATAAAAAATGGGCACGAGGCCCATTCCGTACTTCGCCGTTGTCCATCCTCTATCCGGCGGTTCGCGTCCTTGCGAACTTCAATCTGTGCGATCGTCCCTGATCGCGAAGATCAAAAAGCGGTCGTCCTGACCGCACTTTCTACAACAGCCCGAACAAACCAGCTCGTTGCAGAGTGAATGGTAGCGGGGGCAGGATTTGAACCTGCGACCTTCGGGTTATGAGCCCGACGAGCTGCCAGACTGCTCCACCCCGCATCAATCAGACGGTCAAATATAGCGGCAGGTTGCTGATTTTGCAAGATCGCTGCGCGATCTCGAGAGCGCGACAAACGGAAATCCTGACGTCTCAACCTTCCGGTCGAGTCATCTGCCCGGCAAATAATCCGTAGGATCCACCGGCTTGCCGGCCTTGCGGATTTCGAAATGCAGTTCCTCGCGCGGCGCGCCGCTGGAACCCATCTCGGCGATCTGCTGCCCCGCCCGCACGTGCTGGCCTTCCTGCACCAGCCGCTTGCGGTTGTGGCCGTAGGCTGACAAGTAATTGTCGGAATGTTTGATGATGATCAGTTCACCGTAACCGATCAGGCCGTTGCCGCTGTACACCACCGTGCCGTCAGCCGCCGCGCGCACCGGATCGCCGGCGTTGCCCGCGATGTCCAGACCCGATCCGCTGCTGCTGATCACCGCACCGTCGGAAGGCCATTGCCAGGTCACGCCATCGACCGTGCGCGTGCGGCCCGATGCCGCGGGCGAAAGCGGTTGCGGATTGGCGATGTTGGACGCGTTCGTGGCACTCGCCGCACTCGAGTTCGACGCCGGCACCGCGGCGACTTCGCTGGTACGCGGCGGTGTCGCACCGGGGCGCGCCACGGTTGCAGGCTGCTGCGTGACGGGAGTCGAGCCGGGTTGCAGGTGGACCTGAGGCAAGGTCACCGCGCCGCTCTGCTCTTGTCCGTTGGTCTGTGCCGTCGCCGCAGGCGGATTGTTTTCCACCGGTTCGAATACAGGACCGGTATTCGCCGGTGCGCTGGCAACGCGCGCCGAAGTCGATGGCTGTGCCGTGGTGCGCGGCGCGCTCACGGATTCTTCGCCCAGGCGCAACACCTGACCTGGATGGATCGTATACGGCGGACCGATGCCGTTGCGCTCGGCCAGCGCGCGGTAGTCCATGCCGTGCCTGAAGGCGATGCTGTAGAGCGTGTCACCGCGCGCGACCACGTAACCCTGCGCGGTCATCTCGCCATGGGCGTGTTCCGCGCGGGCGGACGAAGGCGCGAGAGTTTGCGCGCCGGATGCCTGCGTCGGAGTTTCGCCGCCGAGCGAACGATCCACCACCGGCGCGGGCGTGGTCGCACAACCCGCGAGCAACGCGGCGACCAGGACGGATGCGGAAAGCACTTTCAGATTACCCATGGCGCGGCAAGGATAACCGACTCGCCTCAATATGCGGAAAGCGCGTCAATCCCGTTCGTCCTGAGCGTAGGCCTATCTTTCAGAGATGAGGCCGGAGTCGAGGGACATATGCGCTTCGACTCCGCTCGCTACGCGAGCGTAGCCTGTCCTGAGTTTGTCGAAGGGCTCAGCGCGAACGGATTTTCGCTCACCGCAGCCAGAACCAGATCACCAGCGCGACGATCAGGGCGACGATCACCCAGCCTGCGGTTTCGATGTGTTTGTGCAGCGCGCGTTCGGCGCGCTCGCCGCCGAGGCGGATCACCCCGGCGACCAGGAACACGCGTTTGCCGCGGCCGATCGCCATGCCGGCGATGAACGGCAGGATCGGCATGCCGACGATGCCGCACGCCCAGGTCGATACCTTCAACGGAATCGGCACGAACCCTGCGGCGACCAGGAGCCAGAACGCCTTCCAGGGATGCGCATGCGCATCGGCGCCGAGTTGCTTGACCAGTGCATCGAGATGCGGCAGCCAGCCGATCTGCGCAAGCAAGGGTTTCACCGCGCCGAATGCGTAGTGGCCGAGCGCATAGCCGATGAACGAACCGCAGAGCGAACCGGCCAGACTGATCGCCGCGAACAGCCACCATTTGCGCGGCCGCGCCAGCGTCATCGGTGCCAGCATCACTTCCGGCGCAACCGGGAAAATGAAAGCCTCGAAGAAGCTCAGCACGAACAGCCAGATTTCCGCGCGCGGATTGCCGGCCCACGCCAGCGCGCGTTCGTAGAGCGGACGAAAGATTTTCATGCGCAGGAATGCGCGCTCACGTCACGCCACCGAGCAGCGGCACGAACGACACCTCTTCCAGCTCGTCGCTTGCCCACTCGCCATCCTGCTTGCGCATGCGGGTCAACCTTTGTTTGCCCGGCGGTCCCAGCGGCGCGACCAGCACGCCAACGGGCGCCAATTGATCCAGCAGCTTGCGCGGCACCGATTCACCGGCAGCGGTCAGCACGATCGCATCGAACGGCGCTTCGCTCGGCCAACCGATATTGCCGTCATCGTGGCGAGTGCGGATGTTCTCGAGTTTCATGTTGCGGAAACGGCGGCGCGCCGCGCGCAACAACTCCTCGATGCGTTCGACGGTGTAAACCGTTTCCACCAGCGAGGCCAGCACGGCGGCCTGATAACCTGAGCCCGTGCCGATTTCCAGCACGCGTTTCGGGATGCCGCGCTCGATCAGCAATTCGGTCATGCGTGCGACCACCCACGGCTGCGAGATGGTCTGGCCCAGGCCGATCGGCAACGCGACGTCTTCGTAAGCGCGTGATGCGAGCGCCTCGTCGATGAACAGATGCCGCGGCGTGGTGCGGATCACGTCCAGCACGCGCGGATCTTTTATTCCCTCCTCGCGCAACCGCGCCACCAGACGATCGCGCGCGCGCTGCGAGGTCATGCCGCTGCCATGATTGGGCGAGCTGCCGAAGAGCGCGTTCATGCCGCCTGCTCTCCGTCGACCGGCGCGTCGAGCGCGCTCGACAATGCGCCGACCCACTTGGCCACCTTGTCCAGCGCCTGATAGCGTGTGAGGTCGACATGGATCGGCGTCACCGAGACGTAGCCGTTGCGCACCGCGTGGAAATCGGTGCCGGGGCCGTCGTCCTCCGCATCGCCCGCAGGGCCGATCCAGTACACCAGTCTTCCGCGCGGATCGTGCTGCGGGATGCAGGGCGCCGCGCGGTGGCGGCGGCCCAGGCGCGAAACCTCGAAGCCGCGGATCTCGTGCCAGTCGCGATCGGGCACGTTGACATTCAATATGGTGTCGGTCGGCAACGGGTCGACCAGCAGTCTTTTGGTCAACAGCAGCACCGCACGCGCGGCGGATTCGTAATGCATGCCGCGGCGGTCGTCCGCCACCAGTGACACCGCGATCGCGGGCAGACCGAGGAAGCGGCCTTCCATCGCCGCAGACACGGTGCCCGAATAGATCACGTCATCGCCGAGATTGGCGGAGCTGTTGATGCCGGAGACGACGATGTCCGGCTCGTGTTCCAGCAAACCGGAGAGCGCGAGGTGCACGCAGTCGGTGGGCGTGCCGAACACGCGATAGCGGTTTCCCTGCAACTTCTGCACGCGCACCGGCAAATCCAGCGTCAGCGAATTGCTGGCGCCGGAGCGGTCGCGGTCCGGCGCCACCACGATCACCTCGCCCAATTCGGCGAGATGCTCGGAAAGCACACGCAGACCCGGCGCTTCCACGCCATCGTCGTTGCTGACCAGAACGCGCATCGAAATCCTGTTCCCGGAGCAATGCGCGACCGCGCATCGTGACAAGCGTGAAGTTTAGCCGATCCGCGCTGCAAGCCGAGGGCCTCGATATCGAGCGACGGCCTCCGAACGCATGACGTGACCTCTTGCTGTCATTCCGGGGCCGCTTGCCCGCTTTATCGGCAAGCGGAACCCGGAATCTGCTCTTCCCACCAATCGAAAGCAGATTCCGGGTTCAGCCCTGCGGGCTGCCCCGGAATGACGATAACCAGAAGGCACTGGCATGCTTCGCCCATGTCGCGAAGGAAGAAAATCGAATCGGCGCACATCAGCGACCAAGATTCGCGCCTGTTCCGCGAATCGATCGGCGAAGTGCGCCCGCTGGCGCCGCGCTCGTCCGGATCGCAAACACGCGAGTCCCCACCCGCGCCGCACCCGGCGATGTTCGAAGCCGACGAAGCCGCCGTGCGCGACGAGCTGCTGGATTCGGCGATCGATCCGGCGGCGCACGAAGTCGGCGAGGAACTGCTTTATCTGCGCGAGGGCCATTCGCCGCAGTTGTTGAAACAGTTGCGCCGCGGACGTTTCAGCGTCGAGGATGAAATCGATCTGCACCAGATGAGCGAGCGCACGGCGCGCGCCACGCTCGATGGTTTCCTCGCCGATTGCAAACGGCGCGGCGCGAGATGCGTGCGCATCGTGCACGGCAAGGGTTTGCGTTCCGGCAACGCCGGACCGGTGCTGAAGCGGATGACCGACCGCGTGTTGCGCCGGCGCGATGACGTGCTCGCCTTCGCCTCCGCGCGTCCGGCGCAAGGCGGTACCGGCGCGACGGTGGTGCTATTGCGCGGTTCGCGCAGGCGCTGAGGCACTGCACCGCAAGCGGATGATTATTCCGGACGCCGCGTAGCGGCGATCCGGAATCTGCTGTTCGGCGATATGGAAGCAGATTCCGGGTTCCGTCCGCGGGACGCGGACGGCCCCGGAATGACGATACGGGCGCTTATGGCAAGTCCACTCCCGGATCCGGCTCGCCCGCATCCAGCTTGTCCGGCGGCGGAATCGTGACCGGCTTCAGCCCGGCCGATTTCAAATCGGAATTGAGTTTCGCCAGATCGTTTTCGCGCACGGGCTGCCAGCGCTGACCCGCGCTCTGCAATCGTTCGCTCGCGGCGGCGAGCACTTGTTGCTGCGCGGCGGTCGGTGCGGTGTCGGCGGATTCGGCATCGCTCTCCAGTGCGGCGAGCTGTCCGCTCAGCGCGTCGAAGCTTGCCGCGTCATCCAGCATCTTCGTTTCCGGTGGCTGCATCTTCGCCTGCAATGCCGCGATTTCATCGCGCAATGATTTACTCGCCGGCTTGCCGCCAAGCCGGGAATTCAATGCATCGAGTTGCTTCGCCACCGCCTTCTGCTGCGCACAACCCACATAAGCCATGTCGAGCAACGCGCCGACATCCTGCGAGAATTTCAGCGCGGCTTGCAGATCGGCCTCGCTGGTGTGCACGCGCGGATCCATCTTCACCGTCAGCGGCTGGCGCTGCTCGCGACCGTTCGCCTTCAGCACCACCGTGTATTGGCCCGGCAGCACGAACGCGCCCTGCGGCGAGGTCGGCGTGTCTTCGCCGAACACCGCCGCGATCGAATAGTCGTAACTCGCCGCGCGCGGACGCGGATAACGCAGGTTCCAGACGAAGCGGTGCAAGCCGGGTGACGCAGAAGGCATCGGCTCGGGCTTGATCCAGTCCGCATCGAAATAGCGTTCGGCGCGCGGCGCCTCCGGTTTCGCATCGCTGGCGTAATGCCGAACCAGCTTGCCGCTCGCATCGAGTATGTCGATCGTCACCGGCCCGCGTGTGTTCGCGCCCAGCGAGTAATCGATGATCGCGCCCGCCGGCGGATTCTTGCCCAACGGAGTCTCCGGCGGCAGCGGCGTGTCCTTGTTGTTGTTGGCGTGCACGCGCAGCGCGTCGGCCGGCTTGAACAGGTGCAGCGGTTGCGAAGCGATGTTCGCGTTCCACTGCCGCAGCGGCGAGAGATCGTCCAGCACCCAGATCGCGCGGCCCTGCGTCGCCGCGATCAGATCGTCATCGTGCACCAGCAGATCGCGCACCCAAACCGTCGGCAGGTTCATCTGCAACGGCTGCCAGTGATCGCCGTCGTCGAAGGAAACGAACGCGCCCGCATCGGTGCCGGCATACAGCAGACCCGCACGCACCGGATCGGCGCGCACCACGCTGACGTAATGGTCGTGCGGCAAGCCGTCATCGACTTCGCGCCAAGTCTTGCCGAAATCGTGCGTGCGCCAGACGTGCGGCGAGAAATCGTCGCGCCGATGGCCGTCGACCGCCGCATACGCAGTGCCTGGCTGCAACGCGGAAATATCCAACGACGAGATCTTCATCATCGTCGGGATGGCTTTCGGCGTGACGTCGTTCCAGTGCGCACCGCCGTCGCGCGTCATTTCGATCACGCCCGAATCGCTGCCGGTCCAGATCTCGTTGTCGTCGCTGGGTGAGACCGCGATCGAATAGATCACGCCATAACCGCAGGCGCGCGCATCCGCGATCGCGACCTTGCCGCCGCAGTCCTTCGCGCTGGTTTGCTGCCCTGTCAGGTCGGGACTGATCACGTCCCAGTGGTCGCCGCGGTCGGTGGAACGGAACAGCACCTGCGCGCCGAAATACAGCACGCCCTGCCCCTGGTGGTTGCGCAGCGCCAGCATCGGCGTGATCCACGTGTAGCGATATTTGGTGGTGTCCGGCTTCGCGCCGTAGCTGGTGATCGGCCACGGCGAAACATTGGCGACCTGGCCCGTACGCGCGTCGAAGCGGCTCAGCCGTCCGCCGAGGCCCGTACCGTAAACGATCAGCGGATCGATCGGATCGGGCACGTCGTAGTCCCGTTCGTCGCCGCCGACCGGATGCCAATCGCGGAAACTCAATGCGCCGTAATCGCTGCGCGAGGCGATGCCGACCGTGCCGGAATCCTGCTGGCCGGAATACACCCAATACGGAAAACGATCGTCGGCGGCGAGATGGTAGAACTGGCCGGTCGGCTGGTTGTACCAGCTCGACCAGGTCTTGCCGCCATCCACCGTGATCACCACGCCCTGATCGGATGCGGTGATCATGTGATCCGGATATTTCGGATTGATCCAGACGTAGTGGTAATCGTCGCCGCCGGGCGCGCCCTTGATGATGTCCCAGCTCTTGCCGCCGTCGCGCGATTCGCGGATGGATTGACCGGCCGAATAGACGATGTCCGGGTTGCGCGGATCCACGGTGATGCGGCTGAAGTAATCGTTCTCCAGCCAGCCCTCGGAACTGACGCGTTGCCAGTGCGCGCCACCATCATCGCTGCGATACAGCCCGCCCTGATTCTCGCTTTCCGCGTGCGGCACGTTGCCGCTGCCGGTCGTCGAGACATCCACCACCGCGTAAACACGATTGCCGCTGGCAGCCGCAACGCCGATGCGCGCCAGTTCTGCGGTCGGCCAGCCGTTGCCGCTGATACGTTGCCACGTCTTGCCGTCGTCGGTCGATTTGTACAAACCGCTGCCGGGTCCGGCGTTCGGCCGGAAATACGACAGCCACGGATAATTGCGCACCTGCCACGCCGCCGCGTAGATCACATTCGCATTCTGCGGATCGCGCGCCATGTCCACCACGCCGGTGTCGTCATTGATACGGAGCGTCTGCTGCCAGGTCTTGCCACCGTCGGTCGAACGGAACACACCGCGCTGGGGGTTCGGCCCGAAGTAATGGCCGAGCGCGCCGACCAGCACGGTGTTCGGGTCGTTGGGATCGACTAGGATCTTGCCGATGTATTTGGTCTCACTCAGACCGACGTGTTGCCAGGTTTTTCCACCGTCGATGGATTTGTACACGCCGTTGCCTGATTGGATATCCCAGCGCGCGGCGACCTGACCGCTGCCGAGATAGATCACATCCGGATTCGACGGCGCGATCGCGATGGCACCCATCGCGGACGCCGGCAGATCGTCGCCCAACGATTGCCACGTGCGGCCCGCATCGATCGTCTTCCACACGCCGCCGCCGGCCGCGCCGAAGTAATAGACGTTCGGCTGATCGGGAATGCCCTGCGCCATCGTGCCCCAACCGCCTCGGAACGGACCGAGCAGGCGCCATTGCAGGTCGCCTTTGAATGTTGTGGCGTTGTTCGCGGCGAAAAGCGCGGGCGCGGTAAACGCGCAAGCGCAGAGCAACGCCAGACGGAAATTTCGGCCATTCATTGCGAAGTCCCCACATGGAGCGATCCGGCAACATACTCCCGTTGTCCGGCGCGCAACAAGGGCAGCAAGTCACGTCTTCCGCGAAGACCGTTCGCCCTGAGGTATCGAAGGGCGAACGAGGTATCGAAGGGCGAACTTGGTGACCGGCAGCCGTTCGTGGTTCGATACCTCACCACGAACGGCATTTCAGGAATGGCACGCGCGATCAGCCAACACATCCTTCCCGACATCCTCGCCCCCGACCTACACGTGGTGTTCTGCGGCACCGCCGCGGGCACGCGCTCCGCGCGCGAGGGCGCGTACTACGCGCATCCGGGCAATTATTTCTGGCGCACGCTGTTCGAGATCGGATTGACGCCGCGCAAGCTCTCACCGCACGAATTCCCGCGCGTGCTGGAATTCGGCATCGGTCTCACCGATCTCGCCAAGCTGCACTTCGGCGCGGATCACGAACTACCGCACGATGCTTTCGATGCTGCGGCGCTGAGGCGCAAGATCGCGCGCTACAAACCGCGCGTCGTCGCCTTCACCAGCAAAAACGCCGCGTTCGGCTGTTTCGGCCGCGTGTTGCCTTATGGCGAACAAGAGGAACGCATCGCAGCCAGCCGCGTATTCGTCCTGCCCTCGCCTTCCGGTCAGGCGCGCAAATTCTGGAACATCCGGCCGTGGCGGGAACTGGCCAAGGCGGTTGCGCGTTTGTAGGAGCATGCAACTGGCGTTCTGGCATCATGGCGCGGCTCGCACGCTTGGGGAAGATCATGACTCCGCCTCTTCGCAGCATTGCAGCATGTGTCGCGCTGGTTTTCGCGGGTTCACTTTGCGCGGCGACAACCGCGCAAGCACCCGACCGGCACGCCGGCATCGCGCAGATCGAACAGGCTTATGCCGCGCACGCGTACACGCCACACGCGCTCACGGGCTATTTCCTGCAACGCATCCACGACATCGATCAGTCCGGACCGAAGTTGCACGCAATCATCGAAGTCAATCCGGATGCGCTGTCCATCTCCGACAAACTGGATAAGAAAAATTCCGGCGCGCTGTTCGGCATTCCGGTCGTCGTGAAAGACAACCTCGACACGGCGGATCGCATGCAAACCACTGCGGGTTCGCTGGCGATGGTCGGCCAACCTGCGCCGCAGGATTCGACGGTCGTGGCAAAACTGCGCGCGGCCGGCGCGGTGCTGCTGGCCAAAACCAACTTGAGCGAATGGGCGAACTACCGCTCCACGCATTCGACCAGCGGCTGGAGCGGACGCGGTGGTCTGACATTGAATCCTTACGCGCTGGATCGCAACGCCTGCGGTTCCAGTTCCGGTTCCGCGGTGGCGGTCGCTGCGGGTCTGGCGACCGTCGCGATCGGAACCGAAACCGATGGTTCGATCGTCTGCCCCGCTTCCGTCAATGGCGTGGTCGGCATCAAGCCGACGCTCGGACTGGTCAGCCGCGCGGGTATCGTGCCGATCAGCCACTCGCAGGACACCGCCGGCCCGATCACGCGCAGCGTTGCCGATGCCGCGCGAGTGCTGACGGTGATCGCGGGTTCCGATTCGCGCGATCCGGCCACCGCGCAAGGCGACGCGCACAAGGCCGACTACACGAAGTTCCTCGATGCGAACGCGTTGAAGGGCAAGCGCATCGGCGTGGTGCGCAAGCTCGCCGGTTACGATCCGGGCACCGATCACGTGCTCGATGAGGCGATCGCCGCACTGCGCCGCGCCGGCGCCACCGTGATCGACAAGGTGACGATTCCGCACCTCAACGACTACGGCGAGGCCGAGAACACCGTGCTGTCGTATGAATTCAAGGAAGACTTGAACAAATATCTCGCCACGCGCAAGGGCCTGCCGGTGCACACGCTGGCGGATTTGATCGCCTGGAACAAGGCGCATGCGGATCAGGAACTGCCGTGGTTCGGTCAGGAGTTGTTCGAGCAATCGCAAAAGCGCGGACCGTTGACCGAGAAGAAATATCTGGATGCGCTGGCGAAGTGCCGCAAGCTTGCCGGCCCCGGCATTGACGCCGCGCTGCGCAAGGATCATCTGGATGCGCTGCTGGCGCCGACCAACGGCCCGTCCTGGACCAACGATCTGGTCAATGGCGACCACGTCACCGGCGGCAGTTCATCGCCCGCGGCGGTCGCCGGTTATCCGGACATCACCGTGCCCGCGGGTTTCGCGCACGGCCTGCCGGTCGGCGTTTCGTTCTTCGCCGGCAAGTGGAGCGAACCGACATTGATCGGCATCGCCTACGCGTTCGAGCAAGCCACGCACGCGCGGCGGGATCCGGAGTTTCGCGCGACGGTCGAAAAGTAGGGCCGTGTAAATAGCCGTTCGTGCTGAGGTATCGAAGCACGAACGGCGGTTTCGACAGGGCTGTCGTTCGCCCTTCGATACCTCAGGGCGAACGGATCTAAGTTGGCCCGTGGATCAACGCAACCCCGCGTTGATCTTCTCCAGCACCGCCGAACCCGGGCATAGTTCGCGCTCGCCCAGCGTGTTGAGCGGAACGTTTGCAGTGTCGAAGTGCGCGTGCAGGTCCGGCGCGTCGGGGTCGACGTACAACAAACCCGTGACGACTTCGCCGCGCGCTTCGCAGCGGTGCAGGTAGTTCATCGCGGCGACGCGGTCGCCGGCTTCGTAGCTGGTCGGCAGCTTGCGCAGCCGCAACACGCTGCCGTCGTGCTGGTGCACTTCGGTCACTTCGCCCGGCGCATAGTCCACGGTGATTTCCGCGCAGGCAGGGACGAAGTCGAGACGATTGAGCGCGTGGTTGTGTTCGCGCACGTATTCGTAGGATTTGGTGCTGCCCGCGTGGTTGTTGAACGCGACGCACGGGCTGATCACATCCACGAAGGCGGCGCCCTTGTGCGTCATCGCGGCTTTCAGCAGAGGCACCAGTTGCGCCTTGTCGCCGGAGAAACCGCGCGCGACGAAACTGGCGCCGAGTTGCAGCGCGAGTCCGACCATGTCCACCGGCGCGTCGGTGTTGACCGCGCCTTTCTTCGATTTCGAACCCTGATCCGCAGTCGCCGAGAACTGGCCCTTGGTCAGGCCGTACACGCCATTGTTCTCGACGATGTAAACCATGTCCACGCCGCGGCGGATCGCGTGCACGAACTGGCCGATGCCGATGGATGCGGAATCGCCGTCGCCCGACACGCCCAGGTACAGCAACTCACGATTGGCGAGATTGGCGCCGGTGAGCACCGAGGGCATGCGGCCGTGCACGGTGTTGAAACCGTGCGAGGCGGAGAGGAAATAGGTCGGTGTCTTGGAGCTGCATCCGATACCGGACAGCTTGGCCACGCGATGCGGCTCGATGTCCAGTTCCCAGCACGCCTGGATGATCGCCGCCGAAATCGAATCGTGCCCGCAGCCCGCGCACAGCGTGCTCACCGCGCCTTCGTAATCACGGCGCGTGTAGCCGACGCGGTTCTTCGTCAGCGAAGGATGGTGCAGCTTGGGTTTGGCGAGGTAGGTCATGCTGCGTCCGCACTGTTTTGATTCGTCATTCCGGCGAAAGCCGGAATCCATTTTCTATTTGTATTGCTTCACTGTCTCTGGGTGGGTTCTTTGGCAAACGCACGGAATATGATCAAAAAAACCAACTATCACCATCAACAGGCCTAAAATTAACCAGAACAATTGCAATGCTAGCGGAGCTGTTGAAGTTCCTTTGATCAACGCGCGGAGGTTTTGGAAAAGCATGTAACCTGCTGCTGAAATACAAACAGCACCACCTGCAGCTCGATAGTGACTCAGTAGATTGACGGCAATAGTGGCGCGGTAATCACCGCCATGTTCTATCTTGAGCGCGCGACCAAGATCCGCAATCGAAAGCAAAAGGCACGGCAGGCCAATAATAACAGCGGATGCAATTGCGACACCGACGAACAATCCATCAGGAACAGCGATTGACAATGCCGTTAGAATCAGCAGAAACATCAGCGACAGTATGATGTTTCTGATGGCCTTCTTGGACATAGCACTCATCAGAGCAACTTACTTCCGCAAAGGATCACAATGGATTCCGGCTTTCGCCGGAATGACGAGCATTTCAAGAAACGTTTTAACCTTCACGCCACCTTTCCATCCCGCAACTGCAACACATTCGCCGATTGCATGCGTTTGCCGATTTCACCGGAAATGAAACGCGCGGTGATCGGGGTGCCGTCGTAATGCAGGATCGGGATCAGCCGCGCGGGGTCGAGGTCGAACTGTTCGATCAGCAGCGTGCGCAGTTGCGCGTCGCGGTTCTGCTCGACCACGAAGACCGAATCGTGATCCAGCACGAACTCGCGGGTCGAATCGGCGAAGGGGTAGGCGCGCACACGCAACGTGTCAAGATGCAGGCCGTCGTTATCCAGGATCGTGACCGCTTCGGCCATCGCCGGCGAAGTCGAACCGAAATAGATCGCGCCGTGCACGGCCTTCGCCTTCGCCGCGTGCACGACCGGCTGCGGCAGCAACGACTTCGCCGTCTCGAACTTGCGCTTCAGCCGCTGCATGTTCTCGACGTAGTCCTCGCCCTTCTCCGAATACTTGGCGTCCGCGTTCTTGCTGGTGCCGCGCGTGAAGAAACTGCCGCGCGTGGGATGCGTGCCGGGATAGGTGCGATACGGAATGCCGTCGCCATCCACGTCACGGTAGCGGCCGAACGGCACGCCCGCTTCGAGTTGCTCGGCCGTCAGCACCTTGCCACGGTCGAAACGGCGCGTGTCATCCCACGTGAACGGCTTGCATAGACGATGATTCATGCCGATGTCGAGATCGCTCATCACGAATACCGGCGTTTGCAACCGGTCGGCGAAATCCAGTGCGCCGGCCGCGAATTCGAAACACTCGTGCGGATCTTCCGGAAACAGCAGCACGTGATTGGTGTCGCCGTGCGAAGCGTGCGCGCAGAGCAGCACGTCCGACTGCTGCGTGCGAGTGGGCATGCCGGTGGAAGGCCCGCCGCGCTGCACGTCCACGATCGTCACCGGAATCTCGGCGAAGTACGCCAGGCCGATGAACTCGTTCATCAGCGAAATGCCGGGGCCGGCCGTGGCGGTGAACGCGCGCGCGCCGTTCCAGCCCGCGCCGACCACCATGCCGATCGAGGCGATCTCGTCCTCGGCCTGCACGATGGCGTAGTAGTGCTTCTTCGTTTCCGGATCGACGCGGAACTTCGCGCAATATTTCTGGAACGCCTCGGCCAATGACGACGACGGCGTGATCGGATACCACGCGCACACCGTCGCGCCGCCGTAAACCAGCCCCAGCGCCGCGGCGGCATTGCCCTCGGCGAAGATGCGCTCGCCCACCGCATCGCGCCGCTCGACATGCAGCCCGATCGGTTGCAGGTTCTGCTGTGCGTGCTCGCGGCCGAGATCGAGCGCGTGCACGTTCGGTTGCAACAGTTTTTCCTTGCCTTTGTATTGCTCGCCGATCAACTGGATGATCGTGTCGCGCTCGATGCCAAGCAACACCGACAGCACGCCGAGATACATAATGTTCTTGAACAACTGGCGCTGGCGCGGATCGGTGTAGGTCGCGTTGCAGATCTGCGTCAGCGGCACGCCGATCGCGGTGACGTCGTCGCGGAATTTCGATTTGGGCAGCGGCTTGGTGTTGTCGTAGAACAGATAACCGCCGGGTTCGATTTCGGCGATGTCTGCATCCCATGTTTGCGGATTCATCGCGACCATCAGGTCCGTGCCGCCGCGCCGGCCGAGCCAGCCCTGTTCCGACACGCGCACTTCGTACCAGGTCGGCAGTCCCTGAATGTTGGACGGGAAGATGTTGCGGGGCGAAACCGGCACGCCCATGCGCAGGATGGACTTGGCGAACAGTTCGTTGGCGGACGCCGAGCCGGAGCCGTTGACGTTGGCGAACTTGACGACGAAGTCGTTGGTGGCTTCGATGGGTTTCACTGGCGCATCCATAAGTTTGTCATTCCCGCGCAAGCGGGAATCCAGTGACTTTGCGAAACAACAAAAGCAAAGGCGCTGGATTCCGGGTTCCGCCGCGATGAAGTCGCGGCGGCCCCGGAATGACGAGCAAAAGCATGAGTCCGCGATTTCATGCCGCCACCTTTTCGGCTTCGCGCTCGCGTTCGCCCGCGTGGGTTTCCAGCAGCAGGAACTTGCGCATGTCCCAGGCGCCGGTGGGGCAGCGTTCCGCGCATAGGCCGCAATGCAGGCAGACGTCTTCGTCCTTCACCATCACGCGGCCGGTTTTCAAAGCTCCGGAAACGTACAAATCCTGCTGTGTGTTGTTCGCCGGCGCGCTCAATCGCGTGCGCAAATCCCCTTCGTCGCCGTTCGCGGTGAAGCTGATGCAATCCATCGGGCAGATGTCCACGCAAGCATCGCATTCGATACAGACGTTCTCGGTGAATACGGTCTGCACGTCGCAATTCAAACAACGCTGGGTTTCCTTCAACGCGGTTTCCGCGTCGAAGCCCAGTTCCACTTCCTGTTTGATGTTGGTGAGCGTCCTTTCCTTCGGTGCCCACGGCACGACGTAGCGTTCGTCGGGCGAGATCGCGTTGTCGTAGCTCCACTCGTGGATGCCCATCTTCTGCGAAACCAGGTTCGCCATCGGCGGCGGACGATCGTGCACGTCTTCGCCTTGCAACATGCGGTGGATCGAAATTGCCGCCTGATGGCCGTGCTCCACCGCCCAGATGATGTTCTTCGGCCCAAACGCCGCGTCGCCGCCGAAGAACACTTGTCGCAATGTGGATTGCATCGTCACCTTGTCCAGCTTCGGCATGTCCCATTCGTCGAACTCGATGCCGAGATCGCGTTCGATCCACGGGAACGCGTTTTCCTGCCCGACCGCGATCAGCACCTCGTCGCATTCGATGGTGACGTCCGGTTCGCCGGTCGGGACCAGCTTGCGCTTGCCGCGCGCATCGGTTTCCGCGCGGGTTTTCTCGAACACCACGCCCGTGAGCCGGCCGTTGTCGTGCAGGAAGGCTTTCGGATTGTGCCAGTTCAGGATCTGCACGCCTTCGTGCTCGGCGTCTTCCTTTTCCCACGGGCTCGCCTTCATCTCCTCGTAGCCGGAGCGCACGATCACCTTCACGTCGTCGCCGCCGAGCCGCCGCGATGAGCGGCAGCAGTCCATCGCGGTATTGCCGCCGCCCAGCACGATCACGCGCTTGCCGACGCTGGTGACGTGACCGAAATAGACCGATGCCAGCCAGTCGATGCCGAGGTGCGCTTTCGCCGCGACTTCGTCGCGGCCGGGGAGTTTCAGGTCGCGCCCACGCGGTGCGCCGCAGCCGACGAACACGGCGTCGTAATCCTCCAGCAGCGGACGCAGCGAATCGATTCGGCGGTTGCCGACGAGTTGCACGCCGAGATCGAGAATGTAGCCGACCTCCTCCTCGATCACCGCTTCGGGCAAACGGAAGCGCGGTACCTGCGTGCGCATGAAGCCGCCGCCTTTCGCGTCGGCTTCGAAAATCGTGATCTTGTATCCCAACGGCGCGAGATCGCGCGCTACGGTGAGCGATGCGGGGCCCGCACCGACACACGCGATGCGAAACCGATCCGCGCCGGGAATGCGTTCGGGCAAACGCGCTCGCAAACGCGCGCTAATGTCCGCGCTCTTGTTGTCGGCCGCGACGCGCTTCAAGCGGCAGATCGCCACCGGTTCGGGTTTCTCGCCGTTGCTCTCCTCGACACGCCCGCGACGGCACGCGGGTTCGCACGGACGGTCGCAGGTGCGGCCGAGGATGCCGGGAAAGACATTCGAGTCCCAGTTGATCAGGAAGGCGTCGTTGTAACGGCCCGCCGCGATCATACGGATGTATTCCGGCACCGGCGTGTGCGCGGGACACGCCCACTGGCAATCGACCACCTTGTGGAAGTAGTCGGGATTGCGGATATCGGTCGGCTGCATGCATCCTCCCGGCGCCGGTTCATGCCGGCGTCGGGGCGAGTCTAGCCGTTTCGCGTGCAAACGAAAGAGTACGCGATTGAACGGCAACAAAAAAGCGGGCATCGAGCCCGCTTTTTCGCAAACACTTGGAGAGCGAATTTACGCCGCCGCCCCACCCACCGCTTTCGCCTCGTCCTCGGTCACGGCCTTCATGGACAGGCGGATGCGGCCCTGCTTGTCCACTTCCAGCACTTTGACCTTGACGATGTCGCCTTCCTTGAGCTTGTCGGAAACCTTTTCGACGCGCTCGTTGGAAATCTGCGAGACATGCACCAGTCCGTCCTTGCCGGGCAGGATGGTGACGAACGCGCCGAAGTCCATCAGCTTGACGACCTTGCCTTCGTAGATGCGGCCGGGCTCGACGTCTGAAACGATCTGCTCGATGCGCTTCTTGGCCGCATCCGCCGCTTCGCGGTTGACCGAAGCGATCACCACGGTGCCGTCGTCGCTGATGTCGATGGTGGTGCCGGTTTCCTCGGTGATCGAGCGGATGGTCGCGCCGCCCTTGCCGATCACTTCGCGGATCTTGTCCGGATGGATCTTGATGGTGAGCAGGCGCGGCGCGTATTCGCTCATTTCGCCGCGCGGCGCGCTGAGCGCCTTGGCCATCTCGCCGAGGATGTGGAGGCGCCCGCGCTTGGCCTGATCCAGCGCCGTGCGCATGATCTCCTCGGTGATGCCGTCGATCTTGATGTCCATCTGCAACGCGGACACGCCGTTCTCGGTGCCGGCCACCTTGAAATCCATGTCGCCGAGGTGATCCTCGTCGCCGAGGATGTCTGAGAGCACGACGAACTGATCGCCTTCCTTCACCAGACCCATCGCGATGCCCGCGACCGGCGCGGTCAGCGGCACACCCGCATCCATCATCGCCAGTGAGGAACCGCAAACGCTCGCCATCGAGGACGAACCGTTGGATTCGGTGATCTCGCTCACCACGCGCACCACGTACGGAAACTGCTCGATGCTCGGCTTGACCGCCTGCACGCCGCGGCGCGCCAGACGGCCGTGACCGATTTCGCGGCGCTTTGGACCCGCCATGCGGCCGGCTTCGCCCACCGAATACGGCGGGAAGTTGTAGTGGAACAGGAAGGCGTCCTTCGATTCGCCTTCCGGTGCGTCGATGATCTGCGCGTCGCGCGCGGTGCCGAGCGTGACCGTGACCAGCGCCTGCGTCTCGCCGCGGGTGAACAGCGCCGAGCCGTGCGTGCGCGGCAGCACGCCAACGCACGCGGTGATCGGACGCACTGTATCCAGCGCGCGGCCGTCAATGCGCACCTTGCTCGACAACACGCCGTCACGCAGCGTGCGGTATTCCAGTTCCCCGAATTCCTTCGCAAGCTCCGCGGCATTCCACTTCTCGGCTTCGATGCGGCCGGCCAGCGATTGCATCACGTCCTGCTTGATCGCGGCGATCGCGTCGCGGCGCTGCAGCTTGTCGCGGATCTGGAAGGCTTCGACCAGACGATTGCCGACCGCGTCCTTCAGCGCGGCGATCATCGCCTCGTTGCGTGCGGGCGCTTGCCAGTTCGAAGGCTTGGTGCCGGCCTCGACGGTGAGTTCGTTGATCGCGTTGATGACCTTCTGCATCTCGCCGTGGCCGAACATCACCGCGCCCAGCATCACGTCTTCGGACAGCAGCTTCGCTTCGGATTCGACCATCAGCACCGCGTTGGCGGTGCCGGCGACCACGAGGTCCAGCGTGGAATCCTTCAACTGCGTCTTGGTCGGATTCAACACGTACTGATTGTTGATGTAACCGACGCGTGCCGCGCCGATCGGACCCTTGAACGGGATGCCGGCCAGCGACAGCGCGGCGGACGCGCCGATCATCGCCGGGATGTCGCCGTCCACTTCGGGATTCAGCGACACGACCGTGGCGATCACCTGCACTTCGTTCTTGTATTCCTCGGGAAACAGCGGGCGCACCGGGCGATCGATCAGGCGGCTGGTGAGCGTTTCCTTTTCGGTCGGCCGGCCTTCGCGCTTGAAGAAGCCGCCGGGGATGCGGCCGGCGGAATAGAACTTTTCCTGGTAGTCGACGGTGAGCGGGAAGAAATCCTGCCCCTCGCGCGCTTTCGCCGCGGCGACCGCGGCGACCAGCACCACGGTGCCCGCGCAACTGACCATCACCGAGCCGGAAGCCTGCTTGGCGATCTCGCCGGTTTCCAGCGTGACTTCGTGCTGGCCGTATTGAAACTTCTTGGTGATTTTCGCCACGTCGATTATCTCCTCAAGCCGAGTTTGCCGATCAGCGATTGATAGCGCTCGGCATCCTTCGCCTTGAGATAGTTCAGCAGGCGGCGGCGCTGGTTCACCATCTTCAGCAGGCCGCGGCGCGAATGGTGATCCTTGGCGTGGCTGGTGAAATGCTGCGAAAGATGCTCGATGCGCGCGGATAGCAGCGCGATCTGCACCTCCGGCGAGCCGGTGTCGGCCGGCGCGCGACGATGGTCGGCGATGACCTTGCTGGTTTGTTCGGTGGAAAGCGACATGTTTTTTCTCGTCTGTTTGAAAGTGCGGACATGGATCTCCGCTTTTTGATTTTCGCGATCAGGGACGATCGCAAAACGAACATCGGCGCGAGGCTTGTGGAAGGAATTTGTTCGACGTGAGAACGTGCGCTCTCGAACGCGCACTACAAAACCCTTGCACAAGCCGACGCCGCGGTGGGTAACCGGCCGTGAAAGCCGCGTGGTGAAGCCGGATATTCTAACCGGCACAAGCGCTTGGCAACAAGCTCATGGCGCTCCGGTCGAAAAACCGCGCAGCACGCGGACTTCGCCGGCAATCGCCTCGACCAGTGCCAGCAGCCGGCCGCTTTCGGCGTGAACGCGATAATGGCCAGGCTCGGCGATATGGCCGATACGGCGGCCATTGGCCAAGGCTTTCAGTTCGTCCTCGCTCACCGGCAAGATCGGCCAATCGGCCAGACCCGCCTCGAGCGGGAGCAGGCAATCGTCCAGGCCGGCGAAACCCGATTCGCCCCGGATCGATTCGAGCTGTTCCAGCGTGAACATGCGCGGCGTCTTGAACGGCTCGACCCACAGCCGCCGCAGCGCGGTCAGATGCGCACCGCAGCCCACCGCCTCTCCGAGATCGCGCACGAGACTTCTGACGTAAGTGCCTGATCCGCATTCGACGTGCAAGCGCAGGCGATCGTTGCCGAGCCGTTCGATCAAATCGAAGCGGTGGACCTCAACTTCGCGCGGCGACGCCGAAACTTCCTCGCCACGGCGCGCGCGTTTGTACAAAGCGACGCCCTGCTGCTTCAGCGCGGAGTAAACCGGCGGAATCTGCGTGATGTGGCCGGTGAGTTTGGCCAGTTGCGCGCGTATCGCATTGTCATCGAGCGGCGGCACCTCGCGCTCGCTCGTCACCGCGCCCTCGGCGTCATCGGTATCCGTCGTCACACCGAGCTTGCACTCCGCTTCATAGGCCTTGCGTGAACCGAGCAAGTAACCGGCGATCTTGGTCGCCTCGCCGAAGCAGATCGGCAACAAGCCTGTCGCCAAAGGATCGAGACTGCCGGTATGCCCGGCCTTGTCCGCCCCGAATAACCGCTTCGCGATCTGCAAGGCACGGTTGGAACTGATGCCCTGCGGCTTGTCCAGCAGCAGGATGCCGTCGACCTTCCGCCGCGTCTCGATGCGCGATGTGTTCAATGCGGACCGCCGAAGATCAACGGCGCGCGAACCATTCTTCGCGCGACTGGCCCCACATGTCCGTCGCCAATCCGTCGTAAGGCGGCGGCATGCATACCGGCCCGAGATTGCGCGAACCGAGGCGCTGCGCCAGCTTTTGCGAGGGCACGTTCGCAGGATCGATGCAGTGGATCACGTCCGTCCATTCCAACGTATGAAATGCCCAATCGATTGCCGCTTCCGCCGCTTCGGTGGCATAGCCGAATCCCCAAGCATCCGGATGGAACGACCAGCCGACCTCATTGCCCGGCCAGCCTTCCGGTCTCCAGGGACCGAGCTGGCCGAGCCAGCGGCCGCTCGCCTTGTCGACCACCGAGAACATCGCAAACCCTTGTACCAGCCACGCGCCGGGCATCTGCAGGAAGCGGCGCCAGGCAGCCGCGCGCGAAAGCTGCCCGCCGATGTAGCGGGCCGCGCTTTCGTCGGCCAGCAACTCCGCGTAGCGATCGAAATCTTCTGCTCGAGGAACGCGCAAGATCAGCCTTGCGGTTTCCAGCACGGGACCGAGATCGGCTGCGATTCGAACCACGCCCATGCTATCGCGTTGCAGGCCGGTAGCTGCAACTGGATTCTATCTTGGCGATATCGGGGATGTTCGGGCTGCTGCACGCGAACTCTACGGTGTTCGCGCCCTTCGGGCCTTGCACGATCCGCGGCACGAACTGCACCAGGCCGTGATCGGTACCGGTGACCGGCGCCAGGTAAACATTGACCACACCGTTGCGAACGATGATGCTGCTGATCTCGCTGGTGGTCATGGTGTTGGGCGCGCCCAGATTCGCGGCGGCATTGTCCGCGGGCGGCTTGCCACGATTCTTGCGTATCGCATTCCGTACCGACATCTTGCTGCTCGCCACCAGCAGCGAATCCAGCGCCAGATGCACGGCGTCGGGATTGATCGCGGCGGAGGCGGTGCCGGCGATCATCGTGGTAGCGGCGAGCGCGAGCGCGGTCTGGATCAAGCGTTTCATTTCGGTCTCCATGAGGGAACCTGCTGGAATTTTGCGCAGCACGGCTGAACGCACGTCGATCAAAATGCATTGATGCCGGTCACTTCGCGGCCGACCACCAGTTGATGCACGGTTTCCGTGCCTTCGTAGGTGATCACCGATTCCAGATTCAGCGCGTGCCGGATCGGGCAGTGTTCGGTGGTGATGCCGGCGCCGCCCAGGATGTCGCGCGCCTCGCGCGCGATATCCAGCGCCATGCGCACGTTGTTCCATTTGGCCAGCGACACCTGCGTCGGATGCAGCTTGCCGGCATCCTTCAAGCGGCCCAGTTGCAATGAGAGCAATTGAGCACAGGTGATGCGGCGGGCCATGTCCGCCAGTTTCAACTGCACCGCCTGCGTGCCGGCGACCGGTTTGTCGAACAGGATTCTTTCTCTCGAATAATTCAGCGCTTCCTCGAAGCACGCGATGGCCGCACCGATCGGCCCCCAAGTGATGCCGTAGCGCGCCTGGCTCAGACACGACAGCGGTCCTTTCAGGCCTTTCACGTTCGGCAGGCGATTGGCTTCCGGCACACGCACGTTGTCGAAGAACAGCGCGGACGTGACCGATGCGCGCAAGCTCATCTTGTGCTTGATCTCCTGCGCGGAGAAACCGGGCATCCCTCTCTCGATGAGGAAACCGTTGATGCCGTCATCGGTTTGTGCCCACACGATCGCGACGTCGGCGAGGTTGCCGTTGGTGATCCACATCTTGCCGCCGTTGATCAGCCAGTCGCCGCCGTCTTTCTTCGCGTTCGTCTTCATGTTGGCGGGATCGGAACCGCCTTGGGGTTCCGTCAGCCCGAAGCAACCGATCGCTTCGCCTTTCGCCATCGGCGGCAGCCAGCGCTGTTTTTGTTCTTCCGTGCCGAACGCGAAGATCGGATACATGCACAACGAGGTTTGCACCGAGACGAAACTGCGGATGCCCGAATCGCCGCGCTCCAGTTCCTGGCAGATCAGGCCGTAACTGACACCGTTCATGCCGGCGCAACCGTATTCCTCCGGGAAATAACTGCCGAGCAAGCCGAGGCTGGCCAGTTCGCCGACGAGTTCCTTCGGGAACACCGCCTTGTCGAAGCAGTCGCCGATGATCGGCAGCACGCGCTCATCGACGAAACGCGCAACGGTATCCTGCACCATGCGCTCTTCATCGCTGAGCAGCGAGCGCACGTCATAAAGATCGAACGGATCGAGGGCGGCGGCCATGGGTTCCCTGTCGGGCGAGGCGAAGCCGCACATTGTAGCGGGGGACGAGGGATGAGTAGCGAGGGTGCAAAAATCGGACGACTGTGCACGCGCGGCTCCAGGACAAGGAGCAAGTGCCGGCTCGTTCCCGCAGTCTCGACCGAACGTCCTCGCTACTCGACCCTAATCTCTGCTGTTCGCGACTCCGTGCGGTACGTGTCCCGTCGCAACGTGCTTGCGCGCGGATTCCACGTTGATGCGCGAATCGTCGAAGAAGATGTCTGCGCCGAAAGCTTCCAGGAACGGCCCCTTGTCGCGGCCGCCGAGGAACAGCGCCTCGTCGATACGCACGCCCCATTGGCGCAGCGTCAGGATGACGCGCTTGTGCGCAGGCGCCGAGCGCGCGGTGACCAGCGCGGTGCGGATCGGCGAATCCTCGGCGGGGAACGCCGCCTGCAATCGATGCAGCGCGGCGAGGAAACCGCGGAACGGGCCGCCCGAAAGCGGTTCGTTCCAGCGTTCCGATTCGTTGCGATAGAACGCATCCACACCCTGCTCCTGCGACACGCGCTCGGATTCGTCGCCGAACACCACCGCATCACCGTCGAAGGCGATGCGCAATTGTTGCGGATGCACCGTGCCGGCCTGCGAGGGCAGGATGGTCGCCGCGGCCACGCCCGCCTTCAGCGCACGGCCGACGTTTTCCGCATTCGCGGAGAGAAACAGATCGACACGGAACGGCGCGATGTATTGCGAAGTCGGTTCGCCGGAGGTGAACGCCGCGCGCGTGATCGCCAAGCCGTGGTGCTGGATCGAATTGAAGATGCGCAAGCCCGTATCGCCGGAATTGCGCGATAGCAGCACCACTTCGACGCGCGGCACTTCCGACGCGGGCGCATTCAGCGCCAACAGCTTGCGCACCAGCGGGAACGCCACGCCGGGTTCTAGGATGTCGTTCTCGTGCGCGATCTGGTAGGCGCGGTAGGCCTCCAGACCTTCGCGCTCGTACAGCTCGTGCGACTCGGAAAGATCGAACAGAGCGCGCGAGGAGATCGCGACGATCAGGCGTTCGTCGCGCACCGATGCTTCGCTATGCGCGTTGTCACTCATGCGCCTGAGGATCAGCGGAGTCCCGTCTCGTTGCGCGCTATAACCAGCCGCTGAATTTCCGAAGTGCCTTCGTAAATCTCGGTGATCTTGGCATCGCGGAAATAGCGCTCCAGCGGCATTTCCTTGGAATAACCCATGCCCGCATGTACCTGCACGGCCTGGTGCGTGATCCACATCGCCGCTTCCGACGAGGTGAGCTTGGCGACGGCGGCTTCGGTGGAAAAACGCCCGTTGTTCTTCGCCGCTTCCTGCTTGGCCCACGCCGCGCGCAGCGTCAGCCACTGCGCGGCATCCAGTTTGCATTTCATGTCGGCGATTTTCTGTTGGATCATCTGGAACGAACCGATGGCCTGCCCGAACGCCTTGCGCTCGCGCGCGTATTCCAGCGTCGCATCGTACGCCGCACGCGCCAGACCGACCGCTTGCGAAGCGATGCCGATGCGGCCGGCATCGAGCACGCCCATCGCGATCTTGAAGCCGTGGCCTTCCTCGCCGATGACCTCGTCCCGCGTTGCGCGGTAGTCGGCGAACTCGATCTCGCAGGTGGCGGACGCGCGGATGCCGAGCTTGGGTTCGGTCTTGCCGCGATGAAAACCTTCGCGCGCGGTGTCGACCATGAAAGCTGTGATCCCTCGCGCGTGCTTGTCCGGATCGGTCATCGCGAACAACAGAATGTATTTCGCCACCGGACCGGACGTGATCCAGCTCTTCTTGCCGTTGATGACGAAGCTGCCGTCCGGCTGCTTGACCGCGCGGCAGCGCATGGCCGTGGCATCCGAACCGGACTGCGGCTCGGTCAGCGCGAACGCGCCGATCGCTTCGCCGCTCGCGATCGGCGTGACGTACTTGTGCTTCTGTTCCTCGTTGCCGAACTTCAACAGGCCGTTGCAATAGAGCGTGTTGTTGACGCTCATGATGGTGGAGTGCGCGCAATCGGCCGCGGCGATTTCGATCATCGCCAACGCGTAGGAAATGGAATCCAGACCGGCGCCGCCGTATTCGGCCGGCACCTCGATGCCCATCAAGCCGAGCTTGCCCATCTCCAGGATGTTGTCCAGCGGAAACTCGCCGGATTTGTCGAACTCCGTCGCCACCGGTGCGATGCGCTTTTGCGCAAAGTCGCGCGCAATCGACTGAATCTGCAACTGCTCTTCGCTGAAATGGAAATCCATGCGGCGTTCTCCCGATGCAGCGCCGTCGAATTCGGCAAACACTCAATTTTAGCCTAGTTTGGAGCCGCGGCCGGACAAGTCGTATTCGCGTGTCCACGCCGTTGCGCCAGCATCCAGTCGAGCAGGCCGTGTGTCGCATATGCGCGCGGCCAGATCACGTGCGGATCCGGATCGACAGGCCCGTGCAGGTATTCGGTGTAGCACGGATGGCCGCCGGCTTCGCGCAACGCGCGTACCACCGCGCGCGAACCGACCATCGCACCGCCCGCACCGGTTTCGACGTTGGTGTCGTCGTCGTCCGCGGCGTGGAACACCCACTCGGGCACCTGCGCGATCGAAGCGAGACCCACGCGCTCGGTCATTCCCGACATCGGCACCAGCGCGGCGAAACGATCCGGCCACGCTTTTGCGACGTCCCAAACCCCGGTTCCGCCGCTGGACAAACCGGTCAGCACGATACGATCGCGATCGACCGGCCAGTGCCGCTCGATGTCAATGATCATGGCCATTACCTTGGCCGGCACCCAGTAATCCTGCGGTGATTGCGGCGCGGCAAAGAGGATCCGTTTATGTTGCGCGCGCGCGACGTCCAGCAACTGCATCGCGCCGTTGGCGCCGTCGGCGATCTGGTCTTCGTTGTTACCGCCGTTCTGGCCGGAGCCGTGCAGAAACACGATCAGAGGCAATTTCTCGCGCGGATTCACATGCGGCGGCACGTACAGGCGGTACGGATAACCGCCCGCCGGCGCAGCGCGATAAAGAAACAGTTTCGCGTCGGCATCCCAGTGCGCATCGCCGTGCGCAGCCACGCTGAAGCAGATTCCCAACAGCAGACCCAGCCAGCGCATCGGAATTTTCCGGCATGAAAGCCGCAGCATACCGCCCTGCTTCGATGGATGAAGGAGGCTTAGCCGCGTCCGTCAGGCTGGTCGGTGCCGGCGAGTTCAGCCGCGCCTGAAAGGCGTCGGCTGTAACGAGCCAATTTCATTTATCTCTCCATCCTGATATAAAGATGCAATGGATTTGGGTGAAGCCACCGCGCTGCTGCGTCTGCTGTCGGATCCCACGCGGGTGCGGCTGCTGGCGCTGCTGCGCCGCGAGGAATTGACCGTGGCGGAACTTTCTTCGGTGCTCGGCCTCGCGCAGCCGCGCGTTTCCACGCACCTTGCCAAACTGAAGGAAGCAGGACTCGTCCGCGACCGCCGCGCCGGCGTTTCGGCTTATTACCGCATCAACGATGCGGATGCGGACGGCGCGGCCGAATTGCTGCGCGCGCTGGAAGAAGGCGTCGATGACGCGCTGCTCGCCTCCGACATGCAGCGATTGCCGAGCGTGCTCGCGCGGCGCGCGCGTGAACGCGGCTGGGCCGACAGCGTGGCCGGCGACATGGAGCGCCACTACTCGCCCGGCCGCACCTGGGAAACGCTGGCGCGCACTCTGCTGCGACTGCTCGAAACCGGCGACGTACTGGACATCGCGTCCGGCGACGGCGTGCTGGCCGAATTGCTGGCGCCGCATGCGCATTCGATCGTGTGCGTGGATTCCAGCGAGCGCGTGGTGGCCGCCGCGCGCGAACGGTTGAAATCTTTCCGGAATGTCGAAGTGATCGAAGGCGACATGCACGCGCTCGACCTTGGCAAGCGCCGTTTCGATCTCGTGCTGATGATGCACGCGCTCACGTATAGCGAGCATCCGGCCAAAGCGGTTGCGGAAGCCGCGCGCGTGCTGAAACCCGGCGGCCGCCTGCTGGGCGCGACCTTGGCGAAGCACGCCCATCGTGCGGCGGTCGCGCCGTTCGACCATCGCAACCTCGGCTTCAAACGCGA